>Ga0207693_10002766_pt1 | contig 15188 bp, 14 predicted proteins | sample LARL81metaG_FD_184347 | JGI IMG/M metagenome (GOLD analysis project Ga0207693, IMG submission 184347) | Corn, switchgrass and miscanthus rhizosphere microbial communities from Kellogg Biological Station, Michigan, USA - LAR L8-1 metaG... | ecosystem: Host-associated > Plants > Roots >...
CCGCGTCCGCACCGGCGGTCGTGGACGCACTGCTCGCCAAGGGCGCGCACGTGGAGGCGCGCACCTCCACCGGGGACACCGGTTTGCTGATCGCCGCCAACGCCGGTGCGCTGGAGATTGTCGACAAGCTCCTGGCGCGCCAGGCCGACAAGGATGCGCAGAACGAATTTGGGGACACCGCGCTGATCATCGCCAGCCGCAACGGCAACACCGCGCTGGCGCGCCGCCTGGTGAACGCGGGCGCCAGCACCCGCCTGCGCAACAAGGACCGCCTGACGGCGGCGGACGTGGCGGCCGCCCGCTCATTTCCCGGGCTGGCGGATCTGCTGAAGGGGACCTGAGTGCTTGCCGCCGCCGCGGCGCCTGGGGCGGCAGCCCGGTAGCACCTACGCGCGCTGCTGGGCGAGCCCGAACACCCAATCGAGGCGGGCGAGGGTGCCGCACCCCTGGTCGGCCGTCAGCGAGAACTTGCCGCCGGTCATCTGTGCGCGCTCCCGCAGGTTGCGAATGCCATGGCCGGTGCCAAAGGATCCTGAGGAATTCGGTTGCGGCAGGCCGATGCCATCATCGCAGACGATCAGGGTCACCTTGTTGAAGTCGCGCGAGAGGGTGACGGACACGTGCTGCGCCTTGGCGTGCTTGGCGACGTTGTTCAGCAGTTCCTGCGCGCAGCGGAAGATGGTGGTTGCCAGGTGCTGCGGAATATCCGTGTCCGTGGCGTCGATGCGCGTGTGCACGCCGATATGCGTATAGGTCTCGCCGAACTCGCGCGACAGCCACTCCAGAGCCGACGCCACGCCCAGGTCATCGAGCACCGGGGGCCGCAGATCCATGGCGATCGAGCGGATGTCGGCGATCGCCTCGCGCACGCGCTCGATGGTGCGCTCCAGCAGCGGCTGCGTGTCCGCATGCCGGGCCTGCCGGTGCAGCTCGGCGCCGCGTTCGAGTGAGTATTTGATGGCACTCAGCGAGGGGCCCACGGAATCGTGCAGTTCGCGCGCGATGCGCCGGCGCTCGCGCTCCTGCGCCTGGATGAGCTGCTGCGAGAGCAGTTCCAGGTCGTTGCGCGACTGGCGCAGCGCCTCCTCCGCCGTCTCGCGCCGCGCGATTTCCTTCTGCAGGTCGCGATTGGCGTCCTCGAGTTCATGGGTGCGGGTCTGTACCCGACCTTCGAGACTCTCGTTCAGGCCCTCGAGGGCCGCCCGCGCCGCGCTCAGCGGAGTCACGTCGGCCACGACCATGACGGCGCGCACGCGTGCCGCGCCGCTGCGGGACGATTCGGCCGCCACCGGTCGCAATGATACCGACACGGTGCGTTCCAGCAGCGTATCGTTAATCTCGAACTCCACCGCCTCGCCACCCTGCAGGCGCTTCCAGCCCTCGTGCAGCTGTGCGCCCAGCAGACAGGCCGGATCGCAGCCGCCGGGGTGCAGCAGGGTGTGCATGTCGCGGCCGGTCACCTCGTTGACCCGTCCGAGGCGCCAGGCCTCAATGATGCGGTTCACCCGCAGCGCCTGGCAGCGCTCGTCCAGCAGGCATACCAGCAGCGGCAGACTGTCGGCGGTGCTCTCCCAGTCGAGCTTGGCACGCGCTATGGCCTGCTGGACCTCCTCGGGCAGGGATTTGACACGAGGTGGTACCACGGGAAGCGCTCCTGGCTCTTGTTGTTGTGTTATGGGAGCGTCCATGGCTTAGCTCGCCTCGGCGAGCTCCACGAGTCGATGATAGATTCTCAGAACACGCGGCACGTAGTCCAGCGTCTCCCTGAAGCGCGGGATCGCGCCTCCGCGTGCATCCACCGCCTGGGGGCCGGCGTTGTACGCGGCCAGGACCAGCTGCAGGTCATTCTGATAACGATCCGCCAGGTCGCGCAGGTATCTTGAGCCGGCGCGGATGTTCTGTTCCGGGTCGAAAGGGTTGCTGACGCCGTACTGGCGTGCGGTCGCCGGCATCAGCTGCATCAGGCCGCGCGCGCCGCGCCGCGAGGTGGCCTGGGGATCGCAGGCGGACTCCGCCACGATCACGGCACGCACCAGGGCCGGGTCCAGGCGGTTGGCGTGGGCGGCGTGCTCGATCAGTCCCGAGTAGGCCTGCGAGCGCTGCAGCAGGGTCTGGATGCTGACCTTGCCGTCACCCTCCTCGGGCGGGGAGGCAATCAGCAGCCGGTAGCGCGGATCGGAGGGGACGTTGGAGTAGTGAACGGTCCCGCGTTCGTCCGTGTAGGCGTAGATGGCCGCGGCCGCCGGGCGCAACGCCGCCAGCAGCACGGCAGCACCCAGGAGCACGACTACCGGGGGGGCTCGCATTGCTGGAGAAGTATGCACGCGCCCGCCCGGCGGTCAGGTAGGTAAATACCGTATGCAAACACCCGGAAGACTGGTGTTGGCCTGGCTCCGGGGGAGCGCCCGCCGCCTGCGGAACTCGTGCGCCGCCCCGAGACTTGGGTAGAATTAAGTAAAGACGCTGAGCAATGCAGGCCCGGTCTTGTTACTCTGTTGCTGCAGACTGTTGGGACATGTTGATAATTACTACAAGACGAGCCATGACCCCGTCACCGCTTGAGACCCGCGGAACCGCGACGACGCGACGGGACTAAGGCTCGCTTTACGACTCGGGGAGAACTTCAGTGTCCGCCGATCTAAGGGAGTCGATCATCGAGGATACACGCAGCCGCCTGGTGGTCGTCGAGGACCACGCCATTCTGCGCGAGGGACTGCGCGCGCTGCTCGAACTCGAGCCGGACCTGGCAATCGCCGGCGAGGCGTCCAACGGCATCGATGCGGTTCCGGTGGTCGAATCCCTCAAGCCCGCCATGCTGATCACCGACATTGCGCTGCCGCGCCGCTCGGGGATCGAGCTCATCGGCTGTCTGCGACAGATGCGCCTGGACCTTAAAATCCTCGTGCTTACCGCGCACAGCTCCGAGGAGTACATCCGCGCCGCGCTCAATGCCGGCGCCGACGGCTACGTACTGAAGGATGCGAGCCGCGCGGATCTGCTGCAGGCGATTCGCGCCGTGCTCGGCGGCCAGACCTACCTGTGCTCCTCGGTCACGGCGAAGGTGGTCTCGGGATATCTGCGCCCTAAGGCCGGGGATGCGGAAGTGGTGACCGTCGAACACGTCACCGGCCGCGAGCGCGAAGTGCTGACACGCGTGGCGCTCGGACAATCCAACAAGCTCATCGCGCGTGCGCTCGGCGTGAGCATCAAGACCGTCGAGAAGCATCGCGCCAATCTCATGCGCAAGCTGACGTTGCATAACACCGCCGCCGTCACCCGCTTTGCGATCCGCCACGGCATGGTCACTGCGACCGATCTCGACGGGGCCGCAAGCTAGTCCTGCCGCCGTATAAGTAGTTCCCCTACCGGGGGCTACCACTCTCTACTTAGTTGAGGCTACTCCACGGTAGCAACCGTCCCACTGGCAGTGGGTGGCACCTCGACCGGAACATGGGGCGAAGTGCACATTGGGCCAGAAGCGGGCGGGGTCAACATGCGCGCGTGCATGCACAAGGCGGCGAAGACCGCCCGGAACAGCGGATTCACATTGCTCGAGCTGCTCGTGGTGATGGTCATCATCGGGCTGCTGGCGGGCTTTGTCGCGCCGCGCTACTTCTCCCAGGTGGGCAAGTCGCGCGTCAAGGCGGCCAGGGCGCAGATCGACTCCCTCGACAAGGCACTCGAGCAGTTTCGCATCGATGCCGGGCGGCTGCCGAGCACCGAGGAGGGACTGGCGGCGCTGAATACCGCGCCCCCGGGCATGACCAACTGGGAAGGACCCTATTTAAAGAAGGCCGTGCCGCTGGACCCGTGGGGGCACCCCTACGTCTACGCCCAGCCCGGCTCGCACGGTAATGATTTCGACCTGGAGTCCTTCGGCCGCGACGGTCAGCCCGGTGGCAGCGGAGAAGACGCTGACCTCGGCAACTGGTGAGGCGCGATGGAATATCGCGTCAAGGCCCTGGACGGTGGTCGCAGCGTAGTCTCCCGCGTCCTGGATGCGGTCGACGAGGGCGACGCGCGCCGCAAGCTCGAGCTGCAGGACCTGCGCATCATCTCGCTGGCGCCGATCCGGCGCCTCGGCCTGCTGCGGCGGCAGCCGCAGCTGCAGCTGGCCGTGTTCACGCAGCAGCTGGTGTCGCTTTTGGATGCCGGCCTGTCGCTCGTCGAGGCGCTCGAGGCACTGGCCGAACGCGCCGGGACCCTGGGGACGCACAGCGTGCTCGACCGCGTGCTCACCCGGCTGTACGAAGGCCAGACACTGGCCGCCGCGCTGGCCGAACACCCGCGCACCTTCCCGCCGCTGTACATCGCCTCGGTGCAGGCGAGCGAGCGTACCGGCGCGCTGCGCGAGGCGCTGACACGCTTCATCGCCTACCAGCAGCAGGCGGATGCCCTGAAGAAAACCCTGGTGAACGCCTGCATCTATCCGGCCGTGCTCCTCGGGGCCGGTCTCCTGGTCATGCTGTTCCTCATGGGCTACGTGGTGCCGCGGTTCAGCTCCATCTACGAGGATGTTGGCGCTGATCTGCCGTTCGCATCGCGCGTACTGCTGCAATGGGGGCAGCTGATGGACGCGCATGCGGGTCTCGTGGCCGTGGCGCTCATCGGCTCTCTCGGCGGCGCCATCTACGGCCTGACCCGGCCGGAGGCCCGCGCCCGCATGGGCGAGTGGGTGACCCGCATCCCCGCGGTCGGGCGGCAGCTGCACCTGTATCAGCTGGCGCGGCTGTACCGCACCGCCGGCATGTTGCTGCGCGGCGGCATGCCGGCGGTGACCGCGTTACAGATGTCCGCCGGTCTGTTGCGCGCCAGCGCGCGGCCCGCATTTGCCGCCGCGACCCAGGCGGTGCGCGAGGGACGCTCGCTCGCGCAGGCGATGGAGTCCAACGGCCTCACCACTCCGGTCGCCGCACGCATGCTCAGGGTCGGGGAGCGCAGCGGCAACATGGGCGAGATGATGGAGCGCATCGCCTCGTTCTGCGACGAGGAGCTCGCGCGCTGGGTCGCGGTCATGACCCGCCTGATCGAGCCGCTGCTGATGTCGGTGATCGGCCTGATCATCGGCGTGATCGTCGTGCTCATGTACTTCCCGATCTTCCAGCTGGCGGGAAGCATCCGATGAGCGCAGCCCCGCTCGAACTCAGCGCGCTCGCGGCCGCCATCACGGAAGAGGCAACGGCGCCGGCCGTGCTCGAGGATGCCGCCATCGCCCGCGCCATGGCGCAGGCCGCGGCCACGGGGGAGTCGGCGCGCGAGATCCTGGCGCGCGAGTCCGGGCTCGCGGGCGCCCCCTATGCGCGCGCCCTGGCCGCAGCCTTCGACTACCGCTATGTCGACGCGGAAGAGCTGGCGCTCATGGAGCCGGACTTCTCCAAGCTGGCCCCGGCCGAGGCGACGCGCCGCAACTGCCTCATCATCCACGAGGACAAGCACCTGCTGGCGGTGTTCGCCGATCCGTTCGATGCCACGCTGCGCGGCTGGCTCGAGCTGCGCCTGCCCGGTCACCTGCAATGGGCGCTCGCCGCGCGCGAGGACCTCGCCAACCACACGGCGCGGCGCGCCGAGGCTCTGCGCGCCATCGACGCCGTGCTGCCGGATACGCAGCTCAAGGTACAGCGCGAGCAGGGCATCGATAACCTCTCGTACGTCTCGATCAGCGAGGACACGAGCCCGGTGGTGCGGCTGGTGCACTCCACCATCTACGACGCGCTGCGCGGCGGCGCCAGCGACATTCACCTGGAGACCAACGCCGCCGGACTCCTGGTGCGTTACCGCCTCGACGGCGTGCTGGTCAACATCGCCCCGGTGCCGGGGGTGGAGCTGGCCGAACAGGTCATCTCGCGCATCAAGGTGATGTCGGAGCTCGACATCGCCGAGCGCCGCGTCCCCCAGGACGGTCGCTTCAAGATCGTGTTCGAGAGCCGGCCGATTGATTTTCGCGTCTCGATCATTCCCAGCATCTTCGGCGAGGATGCGGTGCTGCGCGTGCTCGACAAGAAGGCGCTCACGCAGATGAGCGGCCTGCGCCTGGACGTGCTCGGCTTCGACCACGGCATCATGACGGAGCTGCGCAAGCTCAGCTCCCTTCCCTACGGCATGCTGCTCGTCACCGGACCCACCGGCAGTGGCAAGACCACGACCCTGTACGGGGCGATCTCGGAGACGCAGACCGGACGCGACAAGATTGTCACCATCGAGGATCCGGTGGAGTACCAGCTGCCCGGGGTGCTGCAGATCCCGGTCAACGAGAAGAAGGGGCTGACGTTTGCGCGCGGCCTGCGCTCCATCCTGCGCCACGACCCGGACAAGATCATGGTGGGGGAGATCCGTGACCCGGAAACCGCCCAGATCGCCATCCAGTCCGCGCTCACCGGCCACCTGGTCTTCACCACCGTGCACGCCAACAACGTCTTCGACGTCGTCAGCCGCTTCGTCCACATGGGGGTGGACACCTACAGTTTCGTCTCGGCGCTCTCGGGCGTGCTCGCGCAGCGCCTGGTGCGCGTCATCTGTGTGCAGTGCTGCCAGGCGTACCTGCCCTCGCTCAAGCAACTCGAGGATTCCGGGGTGTCGCTGGCGGTCACCGCCTCCTACCGCTTCCGCAAGGGCCAGGGCTGCCAGCACTGCCGCGGCACCGGCTACCGCGGCCGCAAAGCCGTCGGTGAACTCTTGGTCCTCAACGACGAGATACGCGAGGCCATCGTCAACCGGGCGCCGGTGCGCCAGCTGAAGGAGCTCGCACAGCAGACCGGTGTGCGGCTGCTGCGCGCCTCCGCGCTCGACCTGGTGCGTTCGGGGCAGACCACGCTCGAAGAGGTGAACCGTGTCACCGTTATGGCGTGACGAACTGGGCATCTACCTGGCACCGCGGCGCGTGTGCCTGGTGCGTCTCAAGCGCGGGCTGAAGCCCACGGTTGCCGGCGAGCACGAGCAGGCCGTCGAGACCGATCAGCTGGGCCACTGGGACCCGGTGCTCGCGGCTGCCGATGCCCTACTGTCGCAGCCGCAGTGGGGCGGGGCGGTGGTCCGAGTGGTGCTCGCGGACTGGTGGGCGCGTTACGCGATCGTGCCCTGGGTCGCCGAGCTCGCCACCGCCGATGAACGCCTGGTACACGCACGCCAGCTGCTGGCGAGCGCCTACGGCGATGCGGTGCAGAGCTGGGAGGTGCACGTCTCGGATGCGCCGCCCACCGCGCCCCGGGTGGCCTGCACGATGCCCACCGAGCTCACCGAGGGCGTGCGCGCGCTGTGCGTGAAGCACGGTGCGAAGCTGGTCTCGCTGCAACCGCAGCTGATCGTTGCCTACGATACCTGGCGCTACAAGCTGCCACCCGCAGGAGCCTGGTTTGTCTCCATCGGCGAGGGCACGCTCGCCGCTGCCCGCGTGGCGGAGCAGAGCTGGGACCGGGTCCACAGCGTGCGCATCGGGCCTGACTGGACGCGCGAGCTGAAGCGGCTGCAGACCTTCGGCCGGCTCGCCAGCCTGAATCCGCAGGAAGGGCAGGTGTACGTGGACGCGCCGTATGCCTGGCGCGAGGTCGCCGGCGAGGTGGGCCGCGACCTGCACTGGCTCGAGGATGACGAGCGCCCGCTGACCACGCTGCAGCGGCTGTCGCGCGTGCGCAGGCTCGCCGCATGAGCGCCCCCAGCCTGCTGCTGGATTTCGCCGCGCCGCGGGTGCGCACCACCCTCACGGGCATGGTGCTGCTCGTCGTGGGACTGAGCGCCGTCGCCCTGGCGTGCCTGGAATACCGCGCCGTTTCCATGAAGCGCGCGGGACTGGAGATGAAGCTCGCCGATGCGGTGCGCCGCTCGTCCCGCAACCCCGCGGACGCCGTGGACGCGCAGCGCCAGAGCGAGGAGGCGACCAGCATCACGCGCGAACTGGGCACGCCCTGGACCTCCGTGCTCGCAGAGCTGGAAGCGGCGAGTCACGCGAGCGAGGGACAGGTCTCGCTGCTCGCGGTCGAGCCCGACCACGAGAAACATCGCATCCTCATCAAGGCGGAGTCCAAGGACCTGTCGCTGGCGCTGGCGTACCTCAAGCGCCTGCAGGACAGCCACTCGCTGCGTTACCCGATGCTCGACAGTCACGAAGTGGTCGCCGATGACAAGGACCACCCGGTGCGCTTCGCCATGACCGCGGACTGGCTGGAGAGCCCATGACCGAGGAAGTCCCGACCCCGGCCACGGTGACGCCGCTTCGGGCACTGCCGCTGCCTGAGGCACCGACCGCGCCGGCAGCCGTCTTAGCGGAACCGGTGCTGGAAGAGAGCGCCGGCGTGCCGGTCGCGAGCAGCGCGGAGCCCGCACCGAGCCTGGCACTGCCCGCGGCCGGTAAGGCCATGCCCTTGCAGCAGGCGCTCGCGGAGCGCCTGCGCATCCTGGCGACCCGCACGCTCCCCATTGCCTGGTACCGCGTGACGCGAGTCGGACCGGCGGGCCTCATCGGCGCGGCGGCGACGCTCGCCGCGCTCCTGATCGCCGCCATCGCCGTGATCGGTGGGCGCAACTCCACCGCCTCGTTGATGTCGCAGCTCGCCAGCGCCCAGGGCCACCCGAGCGCTGCCGCGGTGAGCGATGCCAGCGTCGGCAAGGTGGTCGCCGAACTTCCGACCCGCCAGCAGATGCCGGCCGTGGTCGGCCTCGTGCTCGAGCAGGCGCGCGCCGCCAACGTGCAGCTCGACAACGGCCACTACTCCTACAGCGCGCCCAAGGGCGGCACGATCGGCCGCTACGAACTCGAGTTCCCCGTGAAGGCGGACTACCCGAGCGTGCGCAACTTCATCAATCGCACCTTGAGCGCGGTTCCCGCGGCGGGCCTGGACAAGCTGCGCATCGAGCGCAAGGTGGTCGGCGACGCGACCGTGAGTGCCGATATCCGCTTTGTCGTGTTCGTGCGCGCCCAGCCGTGAAGACCCCATGAAACTCGCACTGCGCACCAAGGTTCTCGCCGGCGTCGCTCTCGCCATCGGCGCCTACATCGCCTTCTCCCCCTCGGACACCACCGTCGAGGTCGCCAAGAACTCCGAGCGCGCACCGGCCGCGGCGCGCGTGCGGACGCCGAAGCCCGCCGCGCAAGGCGGCGGTGCCGCGCAGGCGCTCGCGCTGTTCGCGCACCGCGTCGCCGACGCGACCGAGGCGGCGTCCCTCTTTGCCGCGCACTCCTGGTACGTGGCGCCGCCGCCACCGCCAGCGCCTCCGGTCAGCGCCGTCCCGCAGCCGCCGCCGAAACCGACGGCGCCGCCGCTGCCGTATCAGTTCATGGGCAGCTACGCCCCGGATGGCGGGGCGCTGGTGGTGTTCCTGACGCGCGGCGACGTGGTGTTCAACGTGCACCTCGGTGACACGCTCGAGAATACCTACAGCGTCGACAAACTGGAGGGCGGCCAGCTGTACCTGACCTACAAGCCTCTCAACATACAACAACAACTAAACGCAGGGGGCTCCCAGTGAGGACCTCAGTCTATGGATGGTACGGCGCCGCAGTGCTGATGCTGCTCGCCGGTTGCGCGGCCGAACGCCTGCATCGGCAGGGCCTGGCCGCCATCGATCGCGGCGAGTACGAGGCGGGCGTCGCCCAGCTGCACCAGGCGCTCGAGCAGGATCCGGGCAACATCGCCTACCGGCTCGATTACGAGGCGCGGCGCGACGGCTCGGTGCAGAAGTTGATCGGACTGGCGGATTCGGCGCGCGGCATGGGGCACTTCGACACCGCCACGGCGCTCTACCAGCGCGTGCTCACGATTGATCCGAGCAATGTCCGTGCCCAGCGCGGCCTCACCACGATCGAAGCCGACCAGCGCCACGCCGCCGCCATGACGCTGGCCCGTCAGGACTTCGAGCGCAAGGATTACACGGCCGCGGAGGCGAAGCTGCACACCATCCTCAGCGAGGATGCGACTTACAGGCCCGCGCAGGAGCTCACCGCGGCGGTCAACGCCGCGCGCGGACCGGCCAACGTGGCGCCGCGCCTGAAGACCCGCGACAACCGCAAGGTGAGTCTGCAGCTGCGCGATGCGCCGACCAAGATGGCCTTCGAGGTGCTGCAGCGCGAGACCGGCATCAACTTCATCCTCGACAAGGACATCAAGGCGGACGGCAAGACCACCATCTTCGTGCAGGACGTGCCGGTCGATGAGGCCATCGATCTGGTGCTCGACCAGAACGGGCTCGCCCGTCAGATCCTGGCATCCAACATGGTGCTCATCTATCCGAACAATCCCACCAAGGCGAAGGAGTACGAACAGCAGATCGTGCGCACGTTCTATATCAATAACGCGGAACCGAAGGAGGTCGAATCGATGCTGAAGGCGGTGCTGGGCGCGAAGAACATGTTCATCGATGACCGCTCGGCTTCGGTGACGCTGCGCGACACGCCCGATGCCGTGCGCATGGCCGAGAAGCTGGTGGCATCGCTGGACGTCTCGGAGCCGGAGGTGATGCTGGAGGTCGAGGTACTCGAGATTTCCTCGAGCAAGCTGCAGGACCTGGGCATCCTCTACCCGGGCTCGGCGACGCTGACCGCAAACCCGGTGAATGGCGTGACCCCGGGTGGCGGGAGCGGCGCTTTGACCCTCAACGATCTGCTGCACCAGAACGGCGACACCCTGACCGTGACGCCCCAGCTCAGCGTCACGCTGAACGCCATGAAGCAGGCCGGCCTCACCAACACGCTGGCGAGCCCGCGCATCCGCTCGCGCAACCGGGAGAAGGCCAAGATCCTGATCGGCAGCCGCCTGCCGGTGATCACCAACGCCGTGACGCCGACCGCCTCGGGTGCCCCCGTGGTCACCGGCAGCGTCCAGTACCTGGACGTGGGCCTGACGCTGGAAGTGCAGCCGACGGTACACCAGGACGGGGACGTGGGCGTCAAGGTCAGCCTGGAAGTGAGCTCCTTGATCAAGCAGATCACGACCTCCCAGGGAACGATCGCGTACGAGATCGGGACCCGCAACGCCAACACCATGCTGCGCCTGAAGGACGGGGAAACGCAGATTCTGGCGGGGCTGATCCAGGACTCCGACACGAAAAGTTCCAATTCCATCCCGGGGCTCGGCGACATCCCGGTGTTGGGCAGGCTCTTCGGCACCCACCACACCGACCGGGAGAAGGGCGAGATTGTCCTGTCGATCACCCCGCACATCATCCGCATGCAGTCGCACCCCCCGAGCGATGCGACCGAGTTCTGGTATGGCAGCGAGGCGCACACGCGCGCATCCCCGTACGCCAGCACCGAGAGCCCGGCCGGCGCTGCGGCCGCACCGGCATCGATGCCGACGCCGCCACCGAATTCCGGCGTGCAGCCGGTGAACCCTTCCATACCCCCGGGCAGCGTGTCAGCGCCGCTCGGGGAGGGTCCGGGTACTCCGCCTCAGCCCACGACCTCCACCAGCACCTACAGCGCGCCGGTGACCCCGCCGGCGCCGCAAGGACTGCCCGCGACCGCGGTGCCGGGGTCGATTGCCGCCACCGGAGCGGCGGCCGCGGCGGCAGCAGCATCGGCCGGCGCTGGCGCCGGCGCGCGCTCCGCGCTGAATCTCGAGGGCCCGGCCGACACCAGGGTGGGCGATGAGTTCCAGGTGGTGCTGCAGCTCTCAAGCCAGCAGGGCATCACCCGCCTGCGCTCGCAGCTGCGCTTCGACGCCGCCGCGCTGCAACTGATCAGCGCCACGGTGGGGGATGTGGTGCCGGCAGCCGCCGGCGGCCCGACCGTCGACACCAAGGGCGGTGGCGCGCAACTGGACGTCGTGGCGAGCCCCGAGGATCCGGTGCAGGGGTCCGGCTCGCTGATGATTCTGCGTTTCAAGGCGCTCGCCGCGCGCCCGGCGACCAGCATCGCCGCGATGGTGAACGTGCTCGGCGGCACGGGAGCTGCGGTGGGCAGCAGCTCCGCGCAGCCCCTGAAGATCGCCATCCGCCAGTGAAGGCGATGCGCGCGCGCGGCTTCACCCTCATCGAACTGGTGATCACGCTCGCCATCATCGGGTTGCTGGCCACCGCCGCGATGCCGCTGGCGCAGCTCGTCGCCCAGCGTGAGAAGGAGGCGGACCTGCGCACCGCGCTGCGCGACATCCGCACCGCCATCGACGCCTACCGCGTGGCGGCACAGACCGGGCACATCAAGCAGGAGCTCGGCGCGAGCGGCTACCCGCCGGACCTGAAGTCCCTGTACGCCGGCGTGGAGGACGTGTCGAGCGAGAAGAAAGTGAATCTCTACTTCCTGCGCCGCGTGCCCCGGGACCCGTTCTTCCCGGACGCCAACGTGGCCGCGGAGGAGACCTGGGGGCTGCGCAGCTACCAGAGCCCGCCGGAGGATCCGCAGCCCGGCGATGACGTCTTTGATGTCTATTCGCAGTCAGGCAGCAAGGGCCTGAACGGCATTCCATACCGTGAGTGGTAGCAGCATGCGTCGCCGCCGCGAACAGGGCTTTACGCTCATCGAGCTGCTGATCGTGATGGCGATCATCGGTACGCTGCTGACGATCGCCGTGCCGCGCTATTTCCGGGCGCTCGAGCACGCGCGCGAGACCGTCCTGCGACAGGATCTTGCCATCCTGCGCGAAGCCATCGACAAGCACTACGCCGATCTCAATGAATATCCGGACGTCCTGGCCGCGCTGGTCGACAAGCGCTACGTGCGCTCCTTGCCGGTCGATCCGTTCACCAAGGCCTCCGACACCTGGACTGTCGTCGCCTCCGAGGATCCCGACCACGTGGGTATCCGCGACATCCACAGCGGCGCCGAGGGCAACGGCGCCGACGGCACCGCGCTCGCCTCCTGGTGATCCTCATGCCCCGGCTCCTCGGCGCGCAACGCGGCTTCACCTACATCGGGCTGCTGATGGCAGTCGTCATCATGGGACTCATGCTCACCCTGGTGGGGCGGGTCTGGAGCACGAGCGAGCAGCGTGAGCGGGAGACGCAGCTGCTGTGGGTCGGCCACGCGTACCGGCTGGGGATCGCCTCGTACTTCGCCTCGGGTCACCGCTTCCCGGCGCGGCTCGAGGACCTGCTGCAGGACGAGCGCTCCCCGGTTCCCAAACACCATCTGCGGCGCTTGTACGCCGACCCGATGACCGGCAAGGCCGACTGGACCTTAGTCCTCACCCCGGACGGACAAGGGATCATGGGGGTGGCGAGCAGCTCGAAGATCGTGCCCATCAAACGGCGCGGCTTCGATTTCAGGGACCAGGCCTTCACGGACACGGACTGCGCGTGCCTGTGGCAGTTCGTCTACTACCCCAACCGCTTCTCACGCGGCGGGCAGACCACGACCGGCAACTCCGCGCTGGATCCGGCCAACACTCAGGGCCACGCGTCAAAGCCGGTCGACACTTTCAAGCCGGGCAGCATCAGCACGCTGCCCACGAGCGCAAGTCCGCTTTCCAACAGCAGTCCGTTTGCCCCGGGCGGCAACAACAACACCCCGGATCCCGATACCGGGGGTTCTAACTGACACGCCTGTACCCAGTAACCCTACTCTCCGCACTACGAAGTCAACCTGTATGTGTATGCAGCGTCCAGCGGATGGTTGCAAGGGCCGGCAGCGTTCATTTTGCACTCTGTAGAAAGTCCGTACGTGTGATTCCTTAAGGGGCCGCACGTAACGAAAACAATCGGGGAGCACAGCGCCACGCGCTGCTGCAGGAAACGTTGGAAAAAGCCGAAGTACCTGTGCACACGCACCCGGAGCGACCGGCGGACGTTTCCCCGTCCCGCACTGGTCGCTTCCGTTTTTCACGCATCTCGCGCCCGCGAATTTGTTGGAGGCATTATGTCTAGTATTCGCAGTTGGCTTGCGCTGGCAATGCTGAGCGCGTTCGCGGCATCCGCGGGGGCGCAGACGTTCCGTGTGCAGTGTCCAAGCAGCACCACGATGCATCCGGCGGGTCCTAACGGCGCCCCGAATCCTGACATCAAGTGCCAGCAGATCTCCGGCGGCGACGGTTTTGCGACCATGGCCGATGGCACGCAGACCTACCTGTTCGCCTTTGGCCCCTTGTCCGGTCTGCACGATATCTACAACGGCCTGCCGGGCACTCAGAACGTAACCACGTTCAACACTGTCGGACCGGTTGGGGTGGGCACGCCGAGCACCCTGGTGGGCATGCCCGACGGAGCCTTCAGCTTTAACGGCGCCATCGGTCTGACTCCCGACCCTTCGATAGCTGACGACCCGGCGTGCGCCGCCACACCACGACCGGCCTACTGCACCACCGGACTCAATGGGCACGTTGACCCGCGCCCGATCATGGACGTGGGCGTGATGAACGGCAGCGAGCCTGCGCCGCTCATGGCGATTGACGAGGACGATGAGTTCTTCCTGACGCTCACCAACGTGGGCCAGATCATGCGGCCCGACCTGTTCGAGCAGCACACCGTCCATTTCCACGGCTACCCGAACGCGTCCGCGTTCTATGACGGCGTGCCCGATGCGTCGATCGCCATCAACATCGGCGGCAGTTTCACCTACTACTACCTGTCGCCCGACGCGGGCACCTACTTCTGGCACTGCCACATCACGCCGCCCGAGCATCTGGAGATGGGCATGGTGGGGCAGCTGTTCGTGCGGCCGCGGCAAAACCGGGTTAATGGCCCACTGCGCACGGCGCTGACCGACCTCGAGCAGCCGGTCTCAGCAACCCCGACGCCTGCTGAGTACGAGCGCCTGCGCAAGCGCTGTGGCAACGACATCCTCTGTTCAACACCGATACCGGCACCCAACAACGCCTCCAACAACGGCACCCAGAAGTACGCCTACAACGACGGCGATGGGACCACCGCCTACGACGTCGAGTATCCGCTCCAGATGCACGGCTTCGATCCGAACTTCCATTTCGTCGGCATGACCTTCAATCCGGAGAGCTTCGTTGACCTCAAGGACAAGTACTTCCTGCTGAACGGGCGCAGCTACCCGGACACGGTGGGTGGCTACACCTGCGCCGCCGGCGACCTGCTGCCGGCCTGCGCTGGCAAGGCCGCGGGCGCCATCGTGCCGGGCCCGATGCAGACCCAGGCGACCGACGGCACGGCGCATGCCTCGCAGCCCCTGCCGAGCGTCATCAACATTCCCGCGGGCGGCCGGGCGCTGCTGCGCATCTCCGACCTGAACGTGACCGAGTTTCACACGCTCGCCTCGCTCGGTATTCCGATGCGCGTGATTGCCCTCAACGCGCGCCTGC
>Ga0207693_10002767_pt1 | contig 15186 bp, 13 predicted proteins | sample LARL81metaG_FD_184347 | JGI IMG/M metagenome (GOLD analysis project Ga0207693, IMG submission 184347) | Corn, switchgrass and miscanthus rhizosphere microbial communities from Kellogg Biological Station, Michigan, USA - LAR L8-1 metaG... | ecosystem: Host-associated > Plants > Roots >...
ATCCCGCTGAATGACCCGATGACCCTGGTCAACAACGAGTACAGCACGGCCAAGACCAACGCGTTCCGGATCGGCGTGGACCAGCCCCTGCTGGGCAGCGGGCGGGACCCGAACGCGTCCACCCCGGCGAACTACTGCAGGCACATGATGCGGATCGGCATGGCGCGGATCCAGCAGGACGAGCAGCAGTTCACCAACTTCGCGACGCCCGTCCCGGACACCGGCAACAACCTGTTCACGTTCATGGCCGCGCGGCTGGCCGGCTCGTTCGACAACATGGGCTGCGGGGCGCTGCTGAACGCGCCCAACCCGGTCAACCTGACCCTGGACGACAACGGCGTGGCCACCGCGGCCACGTTCAGCAAGCTGGCCATCGGCACCCTGCCGGGCGGGGTGGAGCCCAGCGCGACGCCGACGGACAGCGCCACCGCCGCCCCGACGGACGGCGCGACCGCCGCCCCGACGGACACCGCGACCGCGACCACCCCGGCCCCGGCGGATCCCACCGTCACGCCGACGGACACCGCGACCGCGACCGCCCCGGCTGACCCCGTCGCGACGGCGACGGCCACCCCGACGCCGCCGGATCAGGGCATGGGCAACGGCTAACCGCCGCCGCCCGACAGGCCGGCTGCCCGCCTCCCCAGCGGCTGGGCAGCCGGCCTGTTTTCATGCTGCCGGGCATGACGGGGTGCGTGGCTGCAGCATCCATGCGGTGCGGCCTGGGCCGGCCCAGGCCAGCCCAGTATGCTCGGGTACTGAATTCCAACGCCGAGTGCTGGCCGGGCGGATGCCAGCCGGTCGCGGCCCGGAGGCCGACATGAGCTACCTGATCCAGCTGGTCCCCGAATTACGAGCCTGGCTGGCTGAGCTGCGCTTGCGCGACCCGGCCCGGGCACAGCGGGCCGGTGCGGCGATCACCGTGCTGCTCACCGAGGGCGGCCGGGCCGGCCCGCCGCTGGTCGTGCCCGCCCAGGCCACCGCGGAGCCGGACCCCCGCACCGCCCTCGAGGGCAGCTACCAGCGCCTGCTCGGCCAGCTGAGCGAGGTTCGCCGGGCGGTGGCCGAGGTGACCGCCGCGCGGAAACGGCTGGAATTGCAGATCAGCCAGCTCGCCTCGGCCGGGGGCAGCGCGCAGCGGACCCAGCCGCTGCACGAGCTGCGCGACCAGCACGCCCGGCTGGGCATGGAGGAGGCCCGGCTCAGCGCGGGCGCGCGGCAGCTGCAGACCTGGGTGTCTGAATTCCGCTCCCGCAAGGAGGCGCTGAAGGCCAGCTATACGGTCGCCCAGGCGCAGCGGGTGATCAACCACGCGTACGCCGAGTTTGGTGATGAGGCGGGGGGTGCCGACGCGCCCTATCCGGGCGCGGACGACACCGCACAGTCCCTGGCCGGCAGCATCGCCGAAATCGGCGCCACGCTGGGCCATGAGGCGCACCGGGGCGGGTCCGTGGCCGCGGGGGACACCGCGCCGGACCACCCCGGCCCGCCGGAAGCCGCGCTGATGGAGCTGAGATGCGGATGGCCGGCCCGGCAGGGCCAGCGCATTCTGTTCGCCGTGCCGGACGGTGACCCGCCAGGTGGCGAGCCCCCGGTGGCGGTGCTGCTGGCCGCCGGGCCCGCGGTGCGGCCACTGCGCGGCGAGGCCGATGAGCTGATCCCGGTTGCGCTGGCCCGCTACCAGGCGCTGCGGGACCAGTCCCGGCGCGGCCCACCGCCCCTGGCCCAGTCGACCGGGTCATTCCTCAATGACTTCTTCCCCGGCAAGGCCGAGAACATCCAGGTGGCCGCCCTCGACCTGGCCGCCCGGGTGCTGCCGCAGCCACCCGGCCAGCTGCGCCGCCAGGCCGGGATAACCCAGGCCGAGCTGGCCGAGCGGCTGGGCGTCCGCCAGGAGCGGGTATCGGCGATCGAGCGTGCCGACCCCAGTGCCGCCGAGGTTCGTACGCTGGCCGGCTACGTGCAGGCGCTGGGCGGCCGTCTGGTGCTGGTCGCCGACTTCGGCGCCGACCAGGTCATCCTGGGCTGACCCGGGCCAGCCCAGCCGCCGGGGCCAGCCCGGCCCACCGTCCCCCGGGCCAGGCTGGGCGCGGCACCAGGGCGTGCGCCCTTGCCAGGTCATGGCACGCTGGGAGCATGACGGCAGCGGGCCGGACGGCCAGCGGGGACGGCACAGCGGCCGGGCCGGGGCGGGTCCGGGCGGAGACCGTGCAGCGGCTGGAGCGCGCCATGGGCTCACTCGGCACCGCCGCGATGGCGTCAATGGACCAGCGGCTGCCCTGGTTCCGGGCGATGTCCGCGGAGAACCGGTCCTGGATCGGCCTGGTCGCCCAGGCCGGCATCGCCGCGTTCGTGGACTGGGTGAAGCGCCCGCCGCGCGGCCGCCCGTCGGTCGCCGTGGAGGTGTTCGGCACCGCCCCCCGCGAGCTGGCCCGCGCGGTCACCTTGCAGCAGGCCGTGGAGATGGTGCGGGTCATCATCGACGTGGTGGAAGCCCGGGTCGACGAGCTGGCCGCGCCCGGCGGTGAGGCGGAACTGCGCGAGGAGGTGCTCCGCTACACCCGGGAGATCGCGTTCGGGGCGGCCCAGGTCTACGCGCGGACCGCGGAGGCCCGCGGCGCCTGGGACGCCCGGCTGGAAGCACTCGTGGTCGACTCGCTGGTCCGCGGCGAGATGGGCGAGGGCCTGCAATCCTGGGCGTCGGCGCTGAACTGGTCGCACACCCCGGTCGCGGTGATCGTCGGGCAGGCCGACGGCAGCGAACCCGAGGGAATGATCGAGGAACTGCGGGCCATGGTCCGGCGGTCCCGGCTGGACCTGCTGGCCGGAGTGCACGGGACCCGGCTGGTGGTGGTGCTGGGTGGCGCCGCCGACCCGCTGGCCGTGGCCGAGCAGCTGGCCGGGCGGTTCGGCGCCGGCCCGGTAGTGGTCGGCCCGCCCGTCGCCGATCTGCAGGCCGCGGCCAGCTCGGCCGCGGCCGCGCTGGCCGGGCTGCGCGCGGCACCGGGCTGGCCGGACTCGCCCCGCCCGGTGCTGGCCACCGAGCTGCTGCCGGAACGCGCCCTCGACGGCGACGAGGCGGCCCGGGCCGAGCTGGTCAGCCGGCTGTACGAGCCGCTGCGCCACGGTGGCACCGCGCTGCTCGACACGCTGAGCACCTACCTGGAGCAGGGCTCCTCACTGGAAGCCACCGCCCGCCTGCTGTTCGTGCATCCCAACACGGTGCGTTACCGGTTGCGCCGGGTCAGCGAGCTGACCGGGCTCACTCCGTCGGATGGGCGGGCCGGATTCACCCTCTGGGTGGCCATCGTGCTCGGCCACCTGATGCACAAACGCACATAGTTTGGCTCAAACCTACAAACTCTCCCGGCCAAACTTCGTGCTCTTCTTCACCCATGTAGCGGACTTCTACAGTGCAGGGTTAAATGCATGCTCGTCATTGCTGCCCCCGGCCAGGGGGCCCAGGCCCCTGGCTTCCTGTCCCCCTGGCTCGAGCTTCCCGGCTTCGCTGACCGGCTCGCGGCCTGGTCCGGCCTGATCGACCTCGACCTGATCACGATGGGGACCACGGCCAGCGCCGACGAAATCAGGGACACCGCGGTCGCCCAGCCGCTGCTGGTGGCGTCCGCGATAGCCGCGGCCGAGACGCTGTTCGGCTCGCTGGAAGCGGCCCGCGGGCACAGTATTGCCGCGGCCGGGCACAGCGTGGGCGAGCTGGCGGCCGGCGTTATCGCGGGCGTGCTCAGCGCGGACGACGCCATGCGCCTGGTCCGGGTCCGCGGGCAGGCCATGGCCCGCGCCGCCGCCGAGCGGCCCACCGGGATGACCGCGGTGCTCGGCGGGGACGAGGCGGGCGTGCTCGACTCGATCGCGGCGCACGGCCTCACCCCGGCCAACATCAACGGCGCGGGCCAGGTGGTGGCGGCTGGCACCATGGACCAGCTGGCCGCGCTGGCCGCCGACCCGCCCGCAGGCGCGCGGCTGCGCCCGCTCCAGGTGGCCGGCGCGTTCCACACCGAGCACATGGCCCCGGCCGTGGGCGCACTGCGCGAGGCGGCCGCCGGGATCGCGGTGCACGACCCGGCCGTGCCGCTGCTGTCCAACCGGGACGGGGCCGTCGTGACTTCCGGACCGGACTGGCTGGAGCGGATCATCACCCAGGTCAGCGCGCCGGTCCGGTGGAACCTGTGCATGCGCGAGATGACCGGGCTCGGGGCCAGCGGGTTCCTTGAGCTGCCGCCCGCCGGCACGCTGACCGGGCTGGCCCGCCGGGGGCTGCCCGGCGTGGCGCTGGCCGCGGTCAAGACCCCGGACGACCTGACCGCGGCCAAGTCGCTGATCGGCGAGCACGCCCTGGGTTACCCGCACGCCGACGGGCAGGAGGCGCCCGAGTGGCGGCTGCTCGTCGCGCCACTGTCTGGCACCTTCCATACGGCGGCGGGCGACCCGCCGCCCGCCGCGGCCGGGGCGGCGCTCACGCCCGGCGCCGAGATCGGGCACGTCGAGCAGCGCGGCGGGCGGCACGCGATCACCCCGCCGTTCCCGGCCCGGGTCATCGAGTGGCTGGTCGAGGACGGCGATCCGGTCAGCGCGGGCCAGCCCCTGGTCCGGCTGCAACCGGAGCCGAGCTGACCCAGCCGTGCCCCCCGGCCGCGGACCGGGCCCACCGGGGCATGACCCACCACCGACTGGACGACCACAGCAAGCCGAACGGGAAGGGACCACTTCAGATGCGACTCGCCGAGGGCAGAGCCGGTGCGCGGATCCTGGCGCTGGGTGGGTACCAGCCCACCCGGGTGGTCACCAACGACGAGCTGGCCGCCGCGGTGCAGACCAGCGACGAGTGGATCCGCAGCCGGGTGGGCATCGCCAGCCGCCGGATCGCCGGGCCGGACGAGACCGTGGCCGACATGGCGACGGCCGCGGGCGGCAAGGCGCTGGCCGCCAGCGGCCTGTCCCCGGCCGACATCGACCTGGTGATCGTGGCCACCTGCACGCCCGAGGCGCCGATCCCGAACACCGCGGCCACGGTGGCCACCCGGCTCGGCATCGTGGCCCCGGGCGCGTACGACCTCAACGCCGCGTGCGCCGGGTTCTGCTACGCGCTGGGCACGGCCAGCGACGCGGTACGCGCGGGCACGTCTGAGCACGTGCTGGTGATCGGTGCGGAGAAGCTGTCCCAGTGGGTGGACTGGACCGACCGGTCGACCTGCATCATCTTCGCCGACGGCGCGGGAGCGGCCGTGGTCGGGCCGGTCAGCGACGACGCTGACGGCCCCGGCATAGGCCCGGTCGTCTGGGGTAGCGACGGGAACATGGCGGACAAGATCTACATCAAGGACCGCCAGTCGTTCATCTTCCAGGAAGGCCAGGCCGTGTTCCGCTGGGCGACCACGGCCCTGCACCCGGTGGCCAGGGAAGCCTGCGCGCAAGCCGGAGTTGACCCGGGCGAGCTGGCGGCGTTCGTGCCGCACCAGGCGAACCTGCGGATCATCGAGGCCATCGCCAGGAAGATCGGCGCGCCCCAGGCCAAGGTGGCCACGGACATCGTGCACTCCGGCAACACGTCCTCCGCATCGATCCCGCTGGCCCTGTCGGCGATGATCGAGCGCGGCGAACTCGGTTCCGGGGCGCCGGTCCTGCTGCTCGGCTTCGGAGCGGGCATCAGCTATGCGGCGCAGGTGGTCAAGGTACCCTGACCGCGCCGTGGCCCTGGGCAAGCCGCCCAGGGCCAACCACACCCTCACAGGAAAGAGAGAACGCATCCCATGGCCATGACTGAGCAGGAGATCCTTGCCGGCCTCGGCGAGATCGTCGACGAGGTCGCCGGCGTCCCCGCGGACCAGGTCACCCCGGACAAGAGCTTCGTCGATGACCTCGACATCGACTCGCTGTCCATGGTGGAGATCGCGGTGGCGGCGCAGGACAAGTTCGGCGTGGAGATCCCGGACGACCAGCTCAAGAACCTCAAGACCGTGCGGGACGTCGTGACCTACGTGCAGAACGCCGAAGTTTCGGCCTGAGCCACCGCGGCCGCCTACCGGCACGCCACCGGTGCGCCTTCGCCTCCGCGACGCAGGCGCACCTCGTACGCAAGAGGAGCGATTCACAGTGCGGGCAGATCAACCACGCGTCGTCGTCACCGGGCTCGGCGCGACCACGCCGCTGGGCGGGAACGTGACCGACACCTGGGAATCGCTGCTGGCCGGTCGGAGCGGGGCGCGCAAGCTCCCCGCCGACTGGTCCCCGGTGCCGCTGCCGGTGCAGATCGCGGCCCCGGCCGCGATCGACCCGGCGACGGCGCTGGACCGGGTGCAGGCCCGGCGGCTGGACCGCTGCGAGCAGCTGGCGCTGGTCGCCGCGCGTGAGGCCTGGGCCAGCGCGGGAGCGCCCGAGGTGGACCCGTTCCGGCTCGGCGTGGTGGTATCCAGCGGTATCGGCGGGGTGGCGTCCACCATCGCCGCCTACGACACGATGAACGACAAGGGCTGGCAGCGGCTGTCCCCGTTCACCGTGCCGATGCTCATGCCCAACGGCTCGGCCGGCTGGCTCAGCCTGGAACTGAACGCGCGGGCCGGGGTGCACACCACGGTCAGCGCGTGCGCGTCCGGCGCCGAGGCCATCGGCTACGCCATCGAGATGATCCGCTCCGGCCGGGCCGATGTAGTGCTGGCCGGCGGGACCGAGGCCGCGATCATCCCGCTGAACGTCGCGGCGTTCGCGGCCATGCGGGCCCTGTCCACCCGCAACGACGAGCCGGAGCGGGCCTCCCGGCCGTTCGACCGGGGCCGGGACGGCTTCCTGCTCGGCGAGGGCGCGGGCATGGTGGTGCTGGAATCCGCCGAGCACGCGGCCAGCCGCGGCGCCACCGTGCACGCGGTCGCGGCCGGGGCCGGCTACTCCGCCGACGCGCACCACATCGCGCAGCCCGACCCGGACGGCACCGGGATCCTGCGCGCCATCCAGCACAGCATCGCCGACGCCCAGCTGGACCCGGAGCAGATCGTGCACGTCAACGCGCACGCCACATCCACCCCGGCCGGGGACGTGGTCGAAGGGCAGACCATCGCCCGGGCCCTCGGCGCCGCCGCCAGCGGGGTCGTGGTCTCGGCCACCAAGTCGATGACCGGGCACCTGCTCGGCGGGGCCGGCGCGGTGGAGGCGGTGGCCACGATCCTGGCCCTGCGCGAGCACGTCGCGCCGCCCACGATCAACCTGGACGACCCGGAAGACGCCGGGGTCGACATCGCCACCGAGCCACGGAAGCTGACCCCGCACACCAGTGCCCCGATGGCGGCACTGAACAACTCGTTCGGCTTCGGCGGCGCCAACGTCACGCTCGCTTTCACCACTGCCTAGGGTCCCATCCCGCCACCAGCAAGGAGACCCCCCGTGACCGTTACCGAGAGCCGCACCCCCGCTGCTGCGGGCCAGCCAGCCACCGGCCAGGGCCGGGCCGCGGCCGCGACACCGGTCATCTCGCGGGATCCGGAAATCCGGCTCGAGTCGCTGTTCGACGCCCGGTCGGTCGAGCTGCTGACCCCGCACGACGACAGCGGCGCGGTCGCCGCCACCGGGACCATCGATGGCATGCCCGCGGTCGCGTTCGCCAGTGACCCCCGGGTCCAGGGCGGCGCCATGGGCAGCGCGGGCTGCGCCGCGATCGTGGCCGCTTATGACGAGGCCATCGCGCAGGGCGTGCCGGTGATCGGGCTGTGGCACTCCGGCGGCGCCCGGCTGCGCGAGGGGGCGGAGAGCCTGCACGCGGTGGGCACCGTGTTCGCCGCCATGACCCGGGCGTCCGGGGTGGTCCCGCAGATCTCGGTGGTGCTCGGCGCGGCGGCGGGCGGGGCGGCCTACGGGCCCGCGCTGACCGACGTGGTGATCCTGTCCAACCATGGCCGGATCTTCGTCACCGGCCCGGATGTGGTGCGCAGCGTGACCGGTGAGGACGTGGACATGGCCCGGCTGGGTGGGCCGGAGCCGCACAGCCGCCGGTCCGGCCTGGTGCACCTGGTCGCGGCCACTGACGCCGAAGCGCTCAGCCGGGCCCGGCAGCTCGCGCTGCTGCTGGGCCGGCCGCAGGAGGTGGACCTCGGCCTGGTGGCCCGGCAGGCCGACGGGCCCGCCCTGGACACGCTGCTGCCCGAGTCGGTGCGCCGGGCCTATGACGTGCACCCGCTGCTGGCCGGGCTGCTCGACGAGCCCGGGATCGAACTGCATCCCCGGTGGGCGCCGAACCTGGTCACCACGCTGAGCCGGCTGGCCGGCCGGACGGTCGGGGTGATAGCCAACAACCCGCTGCGGCTCGGCGGCTGCCTGGACATCCCCTCGGCCGAGAAGGCGGCCCGGTTCGTCCGGATGTGCGACGCGTTCGGCATCCCGCTGGTAGTGATCGTGGACGTGCCCGGCTACCTGCCCGGGGTCGGCCAGGAATGGGACGGCGTGGTGCGCCGCGGCGCGAAGCTGCTGCACGCGTTCGCCGAGGCCAAGGTGCCCCGGGTGACCCTGATCACCCGCAAGGCCTACGGCGGTGCCTACATCGCGATGAACTCCCGCGCCCTCGGCGCGACCCGGGTGTTCGCCTGGCCCGGCGCTGAGATAGCGGTGATGGGCCCGGTCGCGGCCGTGCGCATCCTGAACCGGCGCGTCCTGGCCGACGTGCCCGCCGACCAGCTGCAGGAGGCCGAGGCCAAGCTGGCCGCCGAGCACGAACGGGAGTCGGGCGGGCTGGCCCGGGCCCGGGAGCTGGGCGTGATCGACGAGGTCATCGACCCGGCCGCGACCCGGACAGCGATCGCCCGGGCCATCGCCGCCGCCCCGCAGGTGCGCGGCAGTCACGGCAACATCCCGCTCTGACCGCGGATGGACGCGGCTGACCGGCTGCTCGTCGTCGAGCACGAGCGGACCGCCCCGGCCGGGCTGCTCGGTCTGTGGGCCCGGCGCCGCGGGCTCGCCCTGGACACGGCGCGGCCCGCGGAAGGGGACGTGCTGCCGGCCAGCCTGCCCGGGTATGCGGGCGTGGTCGTGCTCGGCTCGGAGCAGACCGCGTTCGACGACACCCTGCCCTGGCTGGCCGATGAGCTGTCCCTGGTCGGCCGGGCCGTGGCGGACGGCGTCCCGGTGCTCGGCATCTGCTTCGGCGGCCAGGTGCTGGCCCGGGTGCTCGGCGCCCGGGTCTACCGGCTCAGCCAGCCGGAGATCGGCTGGGTCCGGCTGGCCAGCCAGCGCCCGGGCCTGGCCAGCGGGCCGTGGCTGTCCTGGCACCAGGACGGGTTCGACCGGCCGGCGGGCGCGGCCGAACTGGCCACCGGCGGCGCCTCGGTACAGGCGTTCGCGGTAGGCCCGCATGCCGGGCTGCAGTTCCACCCGGAGGCGACCGAGCCGATCACCGCGGACTGGCTGCGGGCCACCCGTCCGCCGCTCAGCCCGGAGCACGCGGCCCGGCTCAGCCAGGGCTGGGCGGAGGCCGCCGGCCGGGTTCGCCGCGAGGCCGCCACGCTGTTTTCCGCGTGGCTTGACGGGGGCCTCGCCGGCCCGGCTACGGCGGCATGGAATACTCAGCGGTTGCGCGGGTAAAGGGCAGTCCTGCCCAAACCCATGGACGGGCCACAAAACGGTCGTCCAATTGTGTCCGAGTGCCCAGCTGGCGGTGCCGCCGCCACCTACGATCGATGGTCTATGCCTCCTAACGAACGCTCCGAAAGCCTCGCCGAGCAGACCGAAACGCCCTCGCTGGACACGCCGGCCGGGCCAGCGCCGAACGGGCACGCGCCCGCCGCGGCTGACCAGGAGGCCGCGAACGCCGCCGCTTCCGGCCGCACTCCGCCCAGCAGCCCGGTCATGCTGGGCTTCGCCAGCTTCCTCATGCTGTTCGTGGAGCTGGCGCTGATCCGGTGGACGGCGGCGAACAATGTCTACGTCACCAACGCGACCAACTTCGTGCTGCTGGCCAGCTTCCTGGGCATCGGCATCGGCTTCCTGAACGCGAAGTCCAATCGCGACTTCGTGCGCTGGGCACCGCTCGCGCTGGTCGCCCTGGTCGCCTTCGTGCTGGCCTTCCCGGTCATCCTGGCCTCGCTGTCCGGCTCACACCCCTACCGCGGGCAGTTCGGCATGGCCGCGCTCCCCCGCCCGCTCAGCCTGGCCGTCATCTTCGTGCTGAGCACCGCGGTGATGGCCGGCTTCGGCCAGGCGGTGGCCCGGATGTTCGTGACGTTCCAGCCGCTGAAGGCCTACCGGCTGGACATCTTCGGCAGCATCCTCGGCATCGCGGTGTTCACCCTGCTGTCGTTCCTGCAGCTCCCGCCGGTCGTGTGGGGCGTGATCGCCGCGGGCGGCCTGGTGGTGCTGCTCGGCTGGCGGCACGCCAAGTGGTGGCAGTACGCGGCGTGCGCGGCCGCGGTGATCATCCTGGCCGTGGAGTCGGCCGTGCCGAACCAGCACTGGTCGCCGTACTACAAGATTTCCGCGAACCTCGTCGGCGGCAGCCATCCCGCGCTCTACGTGTCCGCGAATAACATCCCGTACCAGGCGGCCCGCTCGCTGACCGTGCTGCACGAGCAGAAGAAGTTCTACTTCTACCCCTACCAGCACGTCACCCGGTCCTCGCTGAAGAACGTGCTGATCATCGGGGCGGGCACCGGCAACGACGTGGCCGTCGCCCTCTCCCAGGGCGCGCAGCACGTGGACGCGGTCGAGATCGATCCGGTGCTGGCCAAGATCGGCCGGAGCGAGCACCCCAACCACCCGTATGACAGCCCGCGGGTGACCACGCACATCGCCGACGGCCGGGAGTACCTGCAGAACACCAAGAAGCACTACAACCTGATCCTGTTCGCCCTGCCCGACTCGCTGACGGCGGTCAGCGGCCAGTCCAACCTGCGGCTGGAGAGCTACCTGCTCACCCTTCAGTCGGTCCAGGCGGCCCGGGCCCGGCTGGCCCCCGGCGGCACCATGGCCATGTACAACTACTACGCGCTGCACCTGTTCAACCGGTACGCGACCACCATGGACGAGGCCTTCGGCCGGCCGCCGTGCGCCCAGGTGGGCCCGCCGCTCGGCGGCCGGCGGCTGGCCGTGCTCAGCGACCGGCCGGACGCGCCGGTGGCGAACTGCGCCGACGTGTGGCACGGCACCCGGGTCGCGCCCGCCACCGACGACCACCCGTTCCCGTACCTGCTGAACAACACGATCCCGACCAACTACATCTGGATGCTGGCGCTGATCCTGGCCGCCTCGGTGCTGTTCGTCCGGATCGGCGGCGGCTCGTTCCGCCGGATGAGCGGGTACATCGACCTGGCCTTCATGGGCGCGGCGTTCCTGCTGCTGGAAACCAAGAACATCGTCCAGTTCGCGCTGCTGTTCGGCAGTACCTGGCTGGTCAACGCGCTGGTCACCGGGGCCATCCTGGTCGCGGTGTACCTGGCCGTGGAAACCGCCCGGCATATCAAGCTGCCCCCGCCGTGGGTGCTGTACGCGGCGCTGATCGCCTCGCTGGTGCTGACCTGGCTGATCCCGCAGGGGGATCTGGTCAGCCTGCCCATCGTGGGCCGGTTCCTGGCCGGCGGGGCACTGGCCTTCGCCCCGGTCTACGTCGCGAACCTGATCTTCGCGCAGCGGTTCAACGACGTGGAGACCACGACGACCGCGTTCGCCGCGAACCTGCTGGGCGCGATGGTCGGCGGCGCGCTGGAGTACCTGGCCCTGATCACCGGCTACCGCTTCCTGCTGATCCTGGTCGGCGTGCTGTACGCGCTGGCGTTCCTGTTCACCCGGATCAGGCGCCGGCCCGCCGCCGGCGTGACCTGACCGCAGGCGGGTAAGGCCCGGAAGGTAGCGCGCAGCTGACTTCCGGGAGGAACCGTGGCGTCTCCGGCTGGCCCGACCCGACTCGTCAAGCCGCTGTACACGGCCCGGGCGCTGGCCACCGGGGGCCGGTCGGGTCATGCGGTGACCGACGACGGCCTGCTCGATGTGCACCTGCGGCCGCCGAAGGAGATGGGCGGGCCGGGCGGCGGCACCAATCCCGAGCAGCTGTTCGCCGCCGGGTACGCCGCCTGCTTCCAGAGCGCGCTCGTCTCGGCGGGCCGCCGCGCGGGCGTGGACACGTCCGACTCGCTGGTCGAGGCGGACGTGTCCATCGGCACCGCGGCGGGCGGCGGGTACGGCCTGGCCGTCACGCTGAAGGTGTCGATCCCCGGCGTGGACGCGGGCACGACCGCGCAGGTGGCCGAGGCGGCGCATCAGATCTGCCCCTACTCGCGGGCCACCCGCGGCAACATCGAGGTGACCCTGGAGCCCAGCTGAGCTGGGCCGCCCGGCTCAGCCGGGCTCGTGCGCCGCGGGGATCCGCTGGTAGGCGCCGAGTACCAGGTCCCAGAAGGCCGGCCCGTCCACCGCGGTCACGACCAGCGCGTTGCGGGACGCCTCCGGCGCCGCGAAGTCGGTCACCGTCATCCCGGCCGTCCACCGGCCCGTGGTCTCCACCTCCACCCGGGCGGGTACGCAGCTGAACAGCCCCGGCGCGGCCACCAGGGCCACCGCGCACACGTCGTGCACCGGCGGCCCGCCCGCCGCCGCGTCGCCCTGGTCGGGCTCGCCGCGGTAACCGAGCAGCCCGGGCAGCAGCAGGCTGTTGCCCAGCCGGCCCAGGCCGCGCATCCGGTCCTGGATGTCCGGGGTCGCCCGGGCCTGCAAGGTCACGTCCAGCCCGACCATGGTGACCCGCCACCCGGCGCCGAACACGATGGCCGCGGCCTCGGGATCGGCCGCGATGTTGAACTCCGCGGCCGGGGTGACGTTGCCCCGGCCCGCCGACCCGCCCATGATGACGAAATCGCGCACCCAGCCGGCCAGCCGCGGCTCACGGCGCAGCGCGAGCGCGATGTTGGTCAGCGGGCCGGTCGCGACCAGGGTGATCTCGCCCGGGGCCGCGCCGATCGTGTCGATCAGGAAGTCCACCGCGTGGCCGCTGGCCGCCGCGGCCCGGGCGGTGGGCAGCTGGGCCGCGCCGAGCCCGGACTCCCCGTGCACGCCGCGGGCATCCAGTGGCGGGCGCAGCAGCGGCTGCCCGCTCCCGGCCACCACCGGCAGGTCCGGGCGGCCGGCCAGTTCCAGCACGCTGAGCGCGTTGCGGGTGACCTTGGCCAGGTCTACGTTGCCGCTCACCGTGGTCAGCCCGGCCAGGTCCAGGCCGGGGTGGGCACAGGCGAAGGCGATCGCCAGCGCGTCGTCGATGCCCGGGTCGCAGTCCAGGATCACCCGCTGCCGGTCCGGTGGGGCTGGCTGTGTCACCCGCCTGAGTCTAGGCGGGCCCTGGGCCGCGCAGTGGCCGCGGGATCAGCCGGTGGCGTGCAGCCAGCGGACCGGCGCGCCCTCGGCGGCGCACCGGAACGGCTCCAGTTCCGCGTCCCAGGCCCGGCCGAGCAGCCGGTCGAGTTCCTCTTCCAGCGATGTCGCGTTGACGGCCGGCACCCCGGACCGCACCCCGGCGGCCACCGTCATGGCCGCCAGCAGCCGGTTCTCCGGGATCATGATGTCACCGTTAGCGCTGGTCACCGCCGAGAACATGCCCAGAGCCGGGGTGTAGCTGTACCGGACGGCGTCACACCCCGGGCTGGCTTCCTCGGTGACCTCGAAGCGCAGCCGGTTCCAGCCGGCCAGCGCGGACATCATCTCCCCCGCCGTGCCCGGCCGCGCCGACCAGGCCAGTTCGCCGCGCACCGACCCGGGTGCGGCGGGCTGGCCGACCCAGGACAGATTTACCGGCACGCCAACAATCCCGGCGACCGCCCACTCGATATGCGGGCACAGCGCCGGGGGTGCGGAATGGACCTGCAGCACTCCGTTAACTGACACCAGACCTCCCTGCGAGCGACCGAGGTGCGTCTTCCCCAACGACCTCGGCGCGCCGTACCGGGCGATCTGCGCCAGTGGACAGCTTACGTGTCACTGCCCATCAGTGAACTGGTGGGTCCACTTAAATTTCCGCGTTCCCGCGATGAATTCTGCCTTACCTTGCACGTCAACGCCAGGGCATGTGGCGTTTTCCGGCCACTGGATGCGCCGGCTGGGCGGGAAACCACCCCAGAAGCCCGCTAACCGTATATCGCGCGGCGTGATGTAGTGGGACTGTGAGCGAGCGGGACATCACCGGCCTGTTATTCGCGGCCGAGATGTATGGCGTGCAACTCGACCAGTTAGCCGCCTGCCTCGGGATCAGCGAAACGGGCGCCCGGGCTATCGCGGCGCGCTGGCGCCAGCAGGGCTATGCGGAATCGGCGCGGCTCGGGCCGGGCCGCGCCTGGGTCTGGCTGACCCGGGCCGGGCTGGCCGCCTGCGGGCTGCCCTATCAGCCGGTGGCGCCCGCGCTGTCGCGGCTCGCGCATCTGCGCGCGGTCACCGCCGTCCGGCTGGCCCTGGAGTCCACCGGCGGCTACGCGTCGGCCGGGGCCTACTGGCGCAGTGAGCGGCGGTTGCGCGCCCGGGCGGGCCGCCGGGTGCCCGTGCGTGAGCACCTGCCCGATGGGGAGGTGCACTGGCCGGACGCCGGGCCGCGGCCGGCCAGTGTCGGCTGGGCCGGCGAATGCTGGGCCATCGAGGCGGAACTCACCCGCAAGACGATCCGGCGGACCGCGGCCATCATGACCGAGATCCTCACCCGGACCGGCGACTACGGCTGCCCGGCGGCTGAGGTCCGGGTCCCGGGCCACCCGCCCCGGCACGCCCGGGTGCTGTACGTGTGCTCGGCCGCGGCCCGGCCGGTGGCGCTGCGCGCCCGGGACACCCTCGGCGCCAGCCTGGCCGGCCGGGTCGAGGTGCGCCGCCTGCCGCCCGGGACCGGGCTGGCCGCCCTGGTGCCCGGCACCGCGCCCAGCGCGGCTGGGGAGCCCGGCTCATGATCGGCCGGTATGCCGGGCTGCTCGCGCTGCGCCGGGTCATCCGGCTGCTCGGACGCCTGCTCAGGGTGACGGTTCTCGTTCTGCTGCTGGTTCTGGCGTGGCCGGTGACCCTGGTCGGCGCGTACGCGGCCACGCTCGCCTGGTTCCTGGGCTGGCCGCCGCGGCAGCTGTACCGGGCGGCCGCGTGGTGCCTGCCGATGGTGGCCGCCTGGCTGGCCGCGCTCGCGGTGGCCGGCCAGCCGTGGCCGCGGGTCGCGGGCGCGCCGTATTTCGCCTGGCTGGC
>Ga0207693_10002768_pt1 | contig 15180 bp, 17 predicted proteins | sample LARL81metaG_FD_184347 | JGI IMG/M metagenome (GOLD analysis project Ga0207693, IMG submission 184347) | Corn, switchgrass and miscanthus rhizosphere microbial communities from Kellogg Biological Station, Michigan, USA - LAR L8-1 metaG... | ecosystem: Host-associated > Plants > Roots >...
ACTGGTCATTTCGCACTCCTGCCCCGCACATGGCGTGAGCGTGGTGGTCCCAGATCCAAACCTGCCCTGGCCGACCGCCCCAGGCAAGCCCAGCTTTCTGGCGCTGATACCAGGCAACCATCACAGGCAGGCGATTGGCATCACCCCAATGAGATGAATTGCGCCCGGCCGCCACACGCCGGAACCCCGCGGGATGCCTTCCTGTCCGGACAACAGGCGAACGCTATCGGGACGACTCAGGTCAGCCGGCAACTGTGAACGAAGCCAAGTTCATGCTGGTACTGCACACCGGGACAGCGGGTTTCGCCCGGTTCCGCACCCGAGCGGCTGGTCAGCTATCTGGGGCTCAATCCGCGCGTGCGCCAGTCCGGCGGCCAGCCCGCCAGCCACGGCCGGATCACCAAGGCCAGCCCGGCTCACGCCCGGCGGCATGCTGGCCGGGGCCGCCTGGTCAGCGTCGAAGGCGCCCGGTCCGCTGCGCGCGTTCGATCAGCGTGTGTGGGCCCGCCGCGGCATGCACATCGCCGTCGTCGCCACCGCCCGCAAGCTCGCCGTGCTGTGCTGGCACCTGAACGTCAAAGGCGATGACTACGCCTTCGCCCTGCCCTCACTAATCGCCCACAAGCAGCGCAAACTCGAACTGCGCGCCGGGGCACCATCCGCCCGGGGCCACATCGAGTTACCCGAGCCAGTGCTCAGCCGGAGGCCCTGTCGGTGATGTGGGTGAGGACGCACAGCCAGCGGCCATCGCGGCGAACGAAGACGTCCGTCGTCCACTCATCGGCATCGAATCGACGGCCGCGGTAGTGGGCGGTGTTCGTCACGCGACCTGTGGCGACCGCTGCATCCCGTAGATGCGCACGCGGGCGTCGCCGACGAGCTCCATCGCCGAGTGCGTGAGCTCGCCGCTCGCCACCAGCGACAGGAACTCCTCTTTCGGAGAGATCCCCGAGTCCGAGACGATCACCCATTCGTCGGCCATGAGGGCCGCGATCCGTGCGGCGTCATTGGACACGATCGCCACAACCCAGTCATTCGTCACGGCCATCAACTCGTCGCCGTTGAGCCCGGTGCCAGGCCCCATCTCTTCAACCTCCTCCGTCCTCGCTGTTCCGCGGCCGAACCGATTGGTGGGCGAGGACCCGGGTTATTCATGTTTACGGCGGGCGATTCCACCAGGGTGGCAGGGAGGCAAGCTGCCGCCCGCGTGAAGGCCCCGTGGAGCTCAACAGCGGGGTGGCCGATGCGTAGCATCGATCAGCTAGGTGATGATGTCGCGGACCCTGGATGGCGGTCGCGGTGATGTTGTCATCGGGGCCGCAGCCGGACCGCGTCCAGTACGGCGGCCAGGAAGGCTGGCTCCAGCGCGCAGCACCCGGGTCGGTGCTCAGTTTGAGGTCCTGGGCCGTCAGTTCTTGACATCCACATACAGGCGGCCGGGAAGCTCGCCTGCGCGGAAGCTCGCGGTGCCATGGAGGCCAAGGGCGAGGTTGATGACGCCCTCGAAGTCGCCCTCCAGCGCGTATCCCGTCACCATGGGATAGTCCAGGGCCTGCACGCGCCGGGTGATCGTGGCGGTGCCGGAGTCGGTGTGAGCCTGGGCCGGACGCAGTGTGATCAGCAGATAACTGCGGCCGGGCAGGTTGATTGGCTTGCCGGACGGGTCGGCAATGACCTGCGTGGCATGCCGGATGTGGTAGCTGGGCACTGGCCCGGTGATAGTCAGCACAATGCGGTCGTAGCCGCACTCGGGGTGGGTCGCGGTGCGGACAGCGGCGACAAGCGGTATGGGCGGCGTGGCCACCTCGCGGGTGACGTTCAGCGGGGCGGAGCGCCAGGCGCCAGTGGCGCAGGAAGTGCCCCCAGCCGGCGCGGGCGGGCTCGATGACGGCGTTGCCTGCGCTGGCGCGGCTGGCTGAGTTGGCTCGGATGAGCCGGTGCTCGGGGCGGGCGCCGGGTTCCCGGTCGGCGTGCTCGTGGCGCACGACGCCACCGCCGCCAGCACGGCGACGAGGATGACTGCCTGGGCGAGCGGTGACGGGTGGGCGATTCTTCGCATCATGATCTCCTGGGACGTCCGTTGAGACGGCGGCGGGCAAGGGCCGCCGACTGGCCGGCCAGATCGTGCTATGCATGCCAGCCCGCGTGCGGGCCGGATGCTCGTGCTGAGGCAAGCCGGCCCGCGTGCAGGCCCGATGCTCGTGGCGTGGTGGCCGGATGGTGCGGCGGCGCATTGCCCCGGCCTGGCCGACCGCCCGGCGGGTGGTGTCGTCATCTCACGGCTTGGCCTGACCCAGGATGTTCAGGCCTGTGCCTTCCGCCCGATGCTCCAGTTGAGCTGCTGAGCTGCGGCCTGCACGGCGGCCGCCGGGCCGACCGTGCACCAAGACGCCGACCGCCAGCCCGCGCCCCAGCACGTCGGTGTTCCAGCGGCCCGGCCGCGCCGGAGATGGACCCTCCACGGCTCTGCAAGCCAGGCAGCAAAACGCGTGGCATCGGGCCGTGGCTGAGCTACGCGGAGCACTGGCATGTGGCCACAGCGACCGCCGCGGTCATACCCTCCTGCTTTACTGCGGCTGTAGGTGGAGTCGTAGCCCTGATCAAGATCTGGACCGAGCGGCCCATTATGTCAATGGTGACCCCGTATTGGCTCGTAGCGAAGTCACGGAGTACTTCTCAGACGATTACCGCCCGCCGACATTTCCTCAAATCTCGCCTTCAGACGATTATCAATAGCACCTAAGTGCTCCGCATTCAGACCCGTTTGCATGAATGCCCCGACTCGCTACTACAGAGTTTTGGAAGCCGAATCTTCCTCTTCATAAACCGACGGCTTAGGACAACCGGGTCTTGCACACGCGCCACAAAGGGTCTCTAGCGCAAGGATTAGTTCCGGACGGCTACAAGGCCGCGACTCGGTCCCCGGCACGTCGAGGTCTTCAGTCAGTCCGACCACCTCGTTATCATGCAGACTGGCATAGGTATCGACCTTGCTGCGTTGCCGCTCCGTCGAGGTACTCGCGTCACTCAGATCCGACAGCCTGACCACGGCAAGCAGCCTCATGTTGGCAGCGCAGCGCTGTTCGGTTATCGTCGCCTAAAGATCTTCAAGGGCGGGGTTACGAGCTCTGGTGGCGGCGCATCTACGCTACGCCGGAAACGTGAGGTATCCCGACGGCGGCGGGCTGACTTCACGTGCCAGCACAGCACGGCGAGCTTGCGGGCGGTGGCGACGATGGCGATATGCATGCCGCGGCGGGCGCGGACGCGATGGTAGAACGCGCGCAGCGATCCGGGAGCCTTCGACGCGGCACAGGCGGCCTCGGCCAGCATGCCGCAGGCGCGGGCGGGGCCGGCCTTGGTGATCCGGCCGTGGCTAGCGGGCTGCCCGCCGGATTGGCGCACCCCGGGTTGAGCCCCAGATAGCTGACCAGCCGCTCAGGGGGCGCGGAACTGGGTGAAGTCACCGGCCGCCGCCACAATTGACAGCGCAACTGCGGCGTCCACGCCGGGGTTGTCATCAGCCACAGCACCTCCGGCCGACCGAGCGCGCGCAGCGCAACCGGGCAGGTCGCAGGGGGCGGCCACCTACTAACACGGGCTCTCAGCCCATCGAACAAGACCGGCCTGCCCACCCTGCTTCACTCGCGGCGCCCCTGTCCCGGACGGTGGCACCGTATGCCAGCCAGCCCGCCCCACTAGAGGCGGGCGGCCAGCGGACCGGCGACGCCTGGCATTCTTCATACCGGTTACGAACGCGATCGAGGCCCTCAAACGCCCGGTACCGGCGGGCGGTCAAGGCCCGCGGCCATTTCCCGACCGAGCAGGCCGCGCTCAAGTGCCTCTACCTGGTCACCCGCTCCCTCTACCCCACTGGAACCGGCCGGGCAAGATGGGCCATGAGATGGAAGCCAGCCAGCAACGCATTCGCAATCACGTTCAGCGACCGGTTCCCGGCCGCCGAGACCTACTAACAACCGCCGGAAACACCGTTAGTTAGTGGGACAGACCCCCGCCAGGGGAACGATGCGGTCAATGTCACAACCACCATCTGCGCAGCTCGAAGATGTGGCGGCCGGGTCCCCGATAGGCCACGTGCAGCGAGTTGGGTCCGTCTACCGTGAAGGCTGCGGGCCGGTCCTCGGGCGCCGGCGCCTCGTTGGCTTCGGCGGTGAGGTCGATTTGCTCCGTCCCCGCCTCTCCGGGGACCCACCAGATCTCGTGGAGCCGGTGGTCGTCGGCGGAGTAGTAGTTCACGTGCTTGGTGTTCGTGCCCGCGCTGTAGTAGGCCGCGAGGGTGCCGGTCGGCTTCGGGGCACCCTGGGGGGTGATGTCCCAGCCAACGACGGGCGCATTCCCGGAAAAGTACAGCTCGTACAGGTGCCCGTCATCACCGCTGTGGTAGACGATCTGCACGGTGTCGTCGTGGGCCGTGTAGTAGCCCACCGGGTCGCCCTCGGCCGCTGGTGTGCCGGCAACGCCGGACAGGTCGTCGAGGCCGGGTTCGCCGACGTCATCCAGCCAGTTGAGGCTGCGGATGTGGCCGTCGGATGCGCTGCGGTGGACGGCGAAGTTCATTCCCGTGGCGTTGACGAAAGCCGTGGGATTGCCGGTGGCGACGGGTTTCGTCCCGGTGAGGTCGCGGCCGGGGTTGACGGCATCGTCGCGGTCCCACCTCAAGTCGTAGAGGTGGTTGTTGTCCGCGCGGTAGATCACGTGATGAATATCGGCGACGGGTATGTAGTACCCGACCGGGTTGCTGTTGTCCGCGACTTTCCGTGCCCCGGCGGCCCCGCTGAGGTTGTCGTGACCGACCGGGTGGGTCGACCAGGACAGGCTGTGCACCATCCGTGCCTGGTCGACGTAGAGCAGGAAGTTGAGGCTTCGGTTGGTGTCGACGAAGCCGAACGGGCTGCTCACTGCCAACGGGGTGCCGGGGTCGACGGTTCTGGCCAGGTCGGTGAGCGGCTGCACGAAGGTGACCCCCAGCGCGTCGCGCGTCAGCAGGTGCAGCCGCAGTGCGGTGGTGCGATATGCGATGTTCTCGACCCCCAGACCCGGGTTGAGCCAGGCGGTCGGGGCGCCCGCGGCCGGCGGAGTATTGAACGGTGCCGAGCGGTCCACGGCGAACGTGCGCCCGAAGGCGTCGAACAGAGGCTCCCACAACCATTGGTTGTCGTCATTGTCGTTGCGCGGCCGGGTGACGACTTGGAAGTCCATGTCCTGCGTCAGATAGGGCTCGAGCGCCCTGCCGCTGCTCACCTGCTGGATCAGGACCTTCCCGCCCGAGGGGAGGAGGCGCCAGAGCTGCGTGTCGTTGTCCTGCCGCGGCCGTGTCACCACGCGGAAGTCAAGGCTCTCGATCTCGTGCGCGTCGAGATAGCGGTCGCTGCTAACCTGCATGATCGTATAGAGACCGCCCCCGGCGTCGGTCAATACCCAGCGCTGGGTGTTGTTGTCCTGGCCGGACCTCAGGACGACGTTGAAGTCTCGTTCCGGGATCTCGTGGGCATCCAGGTCGCGCAGGCCGGTCCCTTGGCCGTGCATCATCTGAACGACCCTCGATCTGCCCGGCGGAGAAGTGAGGGCGTCGCCGACGACCCGTGTGGAGTGCGATGCTGGCGTGTCGGACATGGCATCCGCCTTCTGCTCTGGTCCCTGTGGGGTCAACTCGTGCTCGGCATGGACGTGCCCGCGTCCCGATCGCGAGAAGGAGTGGCGCCCCGCTGTGGGGCACGCTGGTACGCGGTTGATCTGAGGCGCAGGAGGTGCAGCAGGCGCTGATAACCATCCCGCACCCGCTGGCTCTCCGCTGAACAGGGCGGCTTGACCTGCTCGCCGCGCTCGGCCCGGCTCGCCGCGAGCAGAACGTTCATCTCCCGGGCCATGCCGCCCATCCAGACGGCCAGGCTGACCCCGCCGGTGAACGCGACTGCCAGCCGGAGTTCCGAATACGGCAGACCATCTCCGGCGGCACTCGGTGGCGCGGTCACCGCGCGCCTCCCGCGCTCACCGCCGCGCGTGTTTCGCCGTGGACTTCCATCAGACAGACCTCCCCGGGAACTATCCGATGTGGGTTTCTGGCTGTCGTCGCCGTGACGCTACGCCCCGGGTAGATGTCCCCTGGCCGTACGGAGGCGCTTACGCGTGCCGAGATACAGTCGGCCGCCTCAAAAGTTCGAGGCCGTAGTAGAGGTCCGGTCGTCCATCGTGCTCCCTCTCCTCCTGCTATTGCGCAGGTGAGAGGGCTGGCAGATGCCACGAGAAGAAGTGGTCAAGGGCGGGGTCGAACCGACGACCTTCCGCTTTTTCAGGCGCATCCGCGGCGTCGCTGCGGGTGGCTGGATGAGGCCTGCTGAGCGATCTAGCTGGGGAAACCATGGTTTGTCGTCGCTTGGCGTGGCCCGGCGTCTGCCGACATTGGCTCGGCGGATTCCAGCCATCGTCGCAACGGGATGGCTGATGTTGTGGATGGTAGCGGTGGTCAGCGCACGGCGGTGCGGGCTAGCTCGCTGGCCGGCGTGTCGGTGTGTGCGGCCCAGGCCTGGATGGTGGCGGCGAGGGTGAGCGCGCTGCCGTAGAGGACGTGTTTGCCGCCTTGCCTGGCGATCAGGGTGCCGAGTGAGGCGGACGCGCGTCCTTTGCGGGCCAGGACCAGGATGTCGGTGGCGGCGCGCTCGCCGGTCCAGTGCCCGGCGGGCAGCCGGACGCGCTGGCCGGGGCCGGGCGGCGTGTCGCGGCCAGGGCCGGCGAGCCAGTCATCGAGCAAGCCGGGTATAGGGGCCGGCGTCCAGCGGCCGGGTCCGGAACGCCTCCACCTCCGCGTCCAGATCCCGGGCCATCTCACTGACCTGCGACTTGGACAGCCTTGTGATGCCCAGGCTCTCCACCAGCTTTTCCATCCGCCGGGTGGACACCCCAAGCAGATAGGACGTGGCCACCACTGTGACCAGCGCCGCCTCGGCCCGGCGGCGGCGCTCCAGCAGCCAGCCCGGGAAATACGAGCCCCGGCGCAGCTTGGGGATGGCCAGGGTGATGCTGCCCGCCCGGGTGTCCCACTCCCGCCGCCGGTAGCCATTGCGGGTGTTCGCGCGCTCTGCGCTGCGCTCGCCATAGGCAGCCCCGCAGACCGCGCCGGCCTCGGCGCCCATCAGCGCCTCGGCGAACGAGGTGACCATGGCCCGGAGCAGATCCGGGCTCGCCTGCGCGAGCTGTTCTTCCAGCCAGCCCGACACGTCGATACTGGGTCCTGCGGCCATCGCGTGGCACTCCTCATCCTTGAGATCTTTGACCGGAACTCAACGAGGATCACGCGGTGGCCGTCTCACATCACGACGCCACGCTCAACACCGGAAACATCGAACACCACATCAGCGGACGCAACCTGACGGTCGGACGTTCCTCGGCAGGTAGGCCACCGTCCAGGTGACTTGAACACAGGTAGCGGTCTGAACCCCCCAAGTTTCCAGGGCCTCCATCACATGAGCCGAACTTGGGCTCGCCGGAGCTGCGTGAGCGTGTGGTCCGGATGGTCGCCGAGGTGCCGCTGGACTATCCCTTAGTTTCAGGTGCCTGCTGGGCTTGGGTTTCAGGTGCCTGCTGGGCTGGGGCGCTCATTGCGGCATGTTCAGGCGCTCAATGGGCTGGCCGGTGACCTGAGCGATTACCTCAAAGTCCTTGCCGAGGTGCAAGACCGTGAGCCCGGCCAGCTCCGCCGTCGCGGCGATGATCAGGTCAGGTATTGAAGGAGCACGGTGCTGGCCGCGGTCGGCGAGTAGGGTAAGAACCTCCACCGCCCGATCCTCGATCGCGGGAGTCAGGTATTCCACCGGCATGGACGACAAGGGCGGCTGCCGCAATCCGGCCCGCAACTCCTGTCCGGACCGGACTGAATAGCCGGCCTCCAGACGGGTCACGGTGGTGATCCGCACCAGCCCACGTTCGATCCGCATCGCCCAGTCAGCAGCATCAGGGCTGGCGGCCAGACGGACGAGGGCTGATTTATCAATCAGCCAGGTCGTCATCGTGCCAGGCTCGCGACATTACATCCTCGTCAGCCATGTCACCAAAGACCTCAGTGAATCGGGCCAGATCCTCGACGGTGACCGGAGAGCCCTGCGTCGCTGCGTCCTGGGCCAGCCGACGCCGGACATACTCGCTGCGCGAAAGGCCCAGCCGTCCTGCATGCGCATCCAGCGCGGCGATGACATCGTCAGGCACGTCCCGGATCAGCATATCCGTCATTCCCGGCCTCCTTGATATCCCATGATAGCGTAAGGCATGCTGGCCCGGCGCCAACGTCCTCACATGGCTGATATGGAGGTGATCGTGAGGCTCCAAGGCCAAGGAGCATACCGCCTCGATCACCAGCATGATCAGGCGTTATGTGAGCCCGAAGGACGCCGGGCGGTGGTCCGGCGTGAGCAGCGACGAGTCGGCTGAGATCAGGCGGCTGAAGCGGAGAACGCCGAGCTGTGCCGGGCCAATGAGATGCTGAAGACGGCCGCGCGGCGTTCAGCCCGGGATCTCCGGTGCACTATTCGTAACGAATCGGTCAGAACTGGGCTGCAACCTCATACACCAATCCCGTGGACCGTGCCGCTCTGATTCAGAGGACCAAAAGTAGTGACAGCGGGGTGATGCCCATATAAACATGGTTACGAGGGACAGATCCTGCTCGGGGGGTGAGCACCGATGCTCGGTGGCTTCGCGCACATGCTGATGGCCGGAGAATCAGATGATGCCATACCGACCGGCTGCTTATTTGAGGGGCCTTACGTCTCGTACCAGCGTCAGCGCTTGGCCGTTCCCAAGGGCAGCAAGCGACTGTTTGCGTTCGTAGCTCTTCGCTGTCGCGGGGTTGAGCGTGGTTATACCGCAGGTGCCTTGTGGCCGATCTGCGGCGGCATTCGCGCAGCGTGTAACTGGCAGTGGGCCCTCTGGTGTCGCAACCACAGTGGAATCCCGTTGCTGAAGGTCGGCAAGCATGGCCTTGCCATGCGCCATGATGTGCTTATCGACCAGCACGTCGTGAGCGCCTGGGCGAACCGGCTCATCCGAATCGCAGCCGCACGGGGCGCCTTGGAGATGATCTCGTCAGGTGTTGACACCATTGACCTACTCCCCGGACGGTACGACGACTGGGTGCTGATGGAGCCTGAACGTACCAGGCGGCGACCGCTGCACGCGCTCGAGGCGCAAATCAGCATACGTAGTGGGCTGGTGGATGACCTCGATGAAGCACTGTCCTGGAACGGATCGACCGGGACGACCCAACTGCGCGGGCGACCGCCGGATGCTGTGGCCTTGTCGTGTGATAATCCGCGCGCTGCCGGTCGACCCCTAACCGTGAAGGTTGAGGTGAGGAAATGAACCGCCCCGCACCAGGAGATTCCACTGTGCCAGGGAAATTCACTCCACCTAACGCCAGGCAACGGCCGCGGCGCAGTCGCTTTCGCCGACGTCTCCGTCGCGTGCTATCTGACATTTATCGGCCCGTCACTAGAATCCGGAACAGGCGCCACACCCGCCCCGGGCCTCCTCATCGGATTGACAGGAAGCTTCACTGGCGTGGCAGCAGCCCATTGAAGCGAAGCGTGAGAATTCTCGTTTATGGAGGCGGACTTGTTCTGCTGGGCGGGTTGGCATGGGCACTAGACGCTGTGTTTGTGCACCGTTCCTTTGCCATGGATAATAGGTGCCAGCAGAGGGCCCTGTCCTGCGGCATTCTGGCTAGTTTCCTTGTGCCTATACTCACTCTCGCGCTCGTGTCCGCCTTCTTCCTCCTCGGTCGGCTTTGGTACCTGCGGAAGCGATACCTGCGAACAGCGCGCTCCCGCCCGCAGGATTTCGTGCCAACAGCCGGCAACGTCATCGGCGAAATCGTAGGTCGCGACGAGTTGTGCCGGGTAATGATTGCGGATCTGCGCGATCTACACACCCGGCGTGTGCATGTTGTCGTCGGCGGCATCGGCACAGGAAAGACTGCACTTTTGGTCAGGTTGACCAAACAGCTGGCACATCAGCGCGCCGTTCCGGTCGCGGTGCGGTTGCGAGATGCTCAGCAGAACCTTGACTTCCGCGAACTCGCGCGCTCGAGATTCATGAGCGACCTTGAAACTGGGATCTTGTCCGAGAACGAGGGGGAGAAGGTCTGGCGGCAGTTGCTTAAGGAAGGCCGGATCGTTGTGCTGGCCGACGGGCTGGAAGAGGCCCTGACCGAAGACCAGGCGCAGGCCGAACGCGACAATCTCATCCGGCTGGCAATACGTCAGGCTAATAAGCAAGAACTACCGCTGATCGTTGCATCACGGCCCCACGATCCACTCCGCGGTACCGAGGCGGCGCTCGTCGAACTGGAGCCGCTGAGCGAAGAGGCAGCACTTGACTACATCCAGCTCGGAGATTACAGCGAAGACGAACAGCGCATCGACTGGATCGTGGAGACGGCGGAAGTAGCCGAGACGCCGCTGTATATGCAGATCGCGCACCAGCTTCACCGCGCCGGGTTGCTGATGTACGTCTCGGCCAATCGGGATGGCCAGCGGCTCGATACCCGCGGCGTCGACCGTTCGACACTGAGGCTGCGCCTGCTCAGAGCATGGAAGGATGCGCTCGTTAGTGGGCACTTCCCGCCTGGAGTTGGGTTGGGACGCGAGGATCGGATGGCGGCGATCGAGTACCTTTCCGTTCTGGCCTGTATTGGCCTGCGACAGGACAAGCTCCAAGTTGATCTTGAAGAGTTCAATACCCTGGTGAAGAAAGATAGCCAGGATCAGCCTCTGCCGGTCGCCGAGCAGCTCCCGATCATCCAAGAGCTGCACAAACGACTGACTGACAGCGGGCGTTCCTCCTTTGATGTTCTCCCCTCCTTCGATGTTCGCCTCGCCGCGACGTGGGGAACGCACCTCCAACTTGTGGAGGCGCAGAAGAATGCCGTCCGTTTCCCGCACTCAATCATCCAGGCCTACCTGGGTTCGCGGCTTATTGGGTCTGCCATGGCGGCTTCCGAGTTCCGGCAGAAGGCACTCCAGAAGGCTGGACGAGAGCTGCTAATCGCGCTGGTGCTGCACTCCAGGGCAGAAGCTGACGAGGCGAGCCCAAGCGGGCTCGCACGGGTAAAGACCGACGGCGGCCGCTCGTCGGCTGAACCCAAAAACCTGCGCCAGCTCTTGCGTGAGGCCGCCGCCAAACGCTCCGACGCGAAGGCAGTGGACCTCTACGCCACCGCGCTTGAAATCGACAGCCTGGACCCGGCTCCCCAGCACCGGGCCATTGCCGAAGAGGTAATGAAAAAATGGCCAAGGCTGGTGGCACGTGATCCCCGCACTCTCGAGCACGCCAAGCTCAACCTAGTGCGCCGGTTTGGCGAGGCGGGGCGCATCATCACAGAACGGCGCCACAACAAGGAACTCCCTCCGCCGGCGTATGGTCAGCTCTTCGAGATCGGCTGTCATGAATCGTCGTACGCCGTGCGGCTCGCGGCCGCGCAGGAGATCGGGGCCGGCGGCGACGACGCACTCGACGAACTGAGAGCAGCCCTCGGGTCCGGCGCGCCACTCCAAGGCCAGGCTCGGGACGACGGGAATCGCGGCACCCCCACCGAGCGCGGTGAACGGCAGCAGAGCGAAACAGGCCCCGCCAGCCACGACCCGGGCCATGACAGCCACCGACCTGAGAAAGGAAAGAAACAGCAGGGACAGCAGGAAGAGGAGACGCACCGGCGGAAGGTCATGTGGGCATGGCTGGCACGGCTACTCGGTGAACAAGACCAGCCCAGAGTAGGCCGCGCCAGCCACGAGCCGGGCCATGACAGCCAAGGAGATGAGGAAGGACAGAAGCAGCAGGGACAGCAGGAAGAGAAGGCGCACCGGCGGAACGTCATGCGGGCATGGCTGGCACCGCTGCTTGTTGAATCGGCGACCGGTTCCGACGCGCAGGCAGTTGCGCGAGAAGCGCTGGAGCAGAGGCTAGCGTCGGTGTACAAGCAGAACCGGCAGCCTCAGGGAACCCGTTCCAACCTCTCGTCTGAGATCGCCTTGGCGCAGGGGTTCAAATATGCAGCCAACCGCCGCCGTGGGTCTCCGCACGTCCGCGAAGATGCCCGCGCTTACCTAGTAGAGCAGGCAAAAGAGATGCTCGATGCCTGTGACTTCTGGTTCACGAAGATTATTCTCTTGCATGCGTTGACCCTGTGGCATCTGGCGGACGGCGGGAGCGGGCGGCCAGATCGCGAGCGAGATTCTGACTATAAGGCTCTAGTCGCGCACTGGTGCGGGATGGCTGACAGTCGGCGACGCGACCGGCGGAAAGTACACCCATTCGTAGCTGAGGCCTGCCGGCTTTCCGTCAGGGCGCTTGAGACCGGGCTGCCGGAACGGTACATCTGGATCGACGAGAGCGGCGTCGTTTCCAGAGTCGGGTCCTCCCCGGCGAGGGCAGGAGCACGGCGCAAACACAACCTCTGGATTCCGCCTTCCACAGGATGGACCGCGCTCAACACACGTGCCCAGCAACTCTTGGCCGATGTGCTTTTGCTGCTGAACCTCGCCGAGCGGGGCGGGCCACACGACCGCGACCAGAGGTTGCAGCGCACCAACCACATCTACCTTCCGCCATGCTTGGCTGAGGACCGATCCCCGCTCGACCCGAACCGGCCGCTAGGTGGAGCAGGAGACGCCGCACCGGGCTCCAACTGCACGGCCGAATGCGAGTTCAGCCTCTGCCCGTACCCATCGAAAGGGGCGCAATACCACCGGCAGGAACTGAATGAAGCGTTCTGCCGAAGACAGCAACGGCTTCTCACTCCCTGGCTTTTCCGGGCGCGCACGGTACCGTGGCAGGAAATGTCAGCGGGACAGCTGAGACGGTTCTGGAAAGAACTTGGGCAACCGCCGTCCCGCACTGAGCACGAATCTGATCAAGGCGACCGAAACCCGCGTCGTCATCCACGCCGGTACTAGGCATTTCGGACATGAAGCGGTTCTCCAAGGAGCGCCGCTTCGAGCCGCAGATCACGATCGGGCTGCTGACTGATCAGGCTGGTTCCCGCTGATGATGAGCGCGTTGTAGGGCAACACGGCCCAGACCAAGGCGATGCCGCTGGTGATCGAAACGTTCATGACCGCCTACCAGGTATCGCATTCCGGAGGCTAGTCGGGAGGTCGTGTTTGAGTAGCAGGCAAGCCAACTCGATGCGGGACCTGACGCCGAGCTTGCGGTACACGCGCGTAAGGTGAGCCTCCACGGTCTTGCGGCAGACGAACAAGGCCGCTGCGGTGTCAACCTTGCTGAGCACCGGGCAACTAGGAACGAGAGGCTCGGGGAGGTGCCGGCCGGCGAGCAGTGACTTCATTTCCGGACCAGGCTCGACGTCCAGTTCACGTCGCAGCAAGTCGCGGAAGGCTTCGTAGCCCCGCCGCCCCTCAACCCAGCTGGCTCCCTTCTATGACGGTTCTTGTCAAGAGGCATGGCCCCGGCGCTTGGACCCGAGTTGGCTCATGATCCTGGGTTCTGGACTGACTCGACGCTGTGACCTGCATGTTCTTGGTTCGCGAGAGCCGGATTTGCGCACTAATCCGGGGTCGTAGAGTTGCCGGGTGCCGTATGTGCGGACGGTGAAGACGGCGTCGGGCGCCACCGCGGTGCAGATCGGGTACTCCTGGCACCGGGGGTCGCGGGAGATCGCGCACGTGGGCTCGGCTCACGATGACGCGGAGCTTGAGCTCCTGGAGGCGGCTGCGGCTGGCGGGCCGCTGCCGATCACCGCCTCGCGGATGGGCTGCCTGGCCGATGCCCTGGAGCATGCCTACCGGGTCCTGGGCTTTGACCAGGCCAGCGGCGGCGATGAGGTGTTCGCCCAGCTGGTGCTGGCGCGGATCATCGAGCCGGTCAGCAAGGGCGGCAGCTTGCGGGTTCTGGAGGACGCCGGGCTGGCCGGCCCGTCGTATGCAACGCTCAAGCGCCGCCTTCCCGCCTATGCGAAGCAGGCGTGGCGGCAGCGGATCTCCGCGGCCTGCGCCGCCCATGCTGGGCTGGGTCCGGCCAGCCTGGTCCTTTACGACGTGTCCACGCTGTATTTCGAGGCCGATGAGGGCGGCGGGTTCCGCGAGAGCGGGTTCTCCAAGGAGCGCCGGCTGGAGCCGCAAATCACCATCGGGCTGCTCACCGGCGCCGACGGCTTCCCTGGCCGTAACCGCGGTCCGCAGTGACCGCGCCTGGCACGCGCCCAGTGCGGCGGCTGATCCGCTGCACTGCTGGTGCCAGCTGCGGCCCGTCGGGCGCAGCGCCGTACTCGAGGTTGTAGTCCAGGATGATGCCGTCATCGTTGTCGGTGACCTGGGCCTTGAAGCCGAACTCGACCGGCCGGTCGATGCGGCCCTTGCGGATCGGCCGGGCATCGGGGTCATGCAGGCTGACCAGCCGGGCCGCACCGTCTGGGATCTGCCCGGCCAGCCGGGTCCGGGTCCGGCTGATGATCGTGGCGGTGCGCTCGATGGTGACCGACAGCTCATCCAGCGCGCGGCGCAGCCTGCCCCGCATACGGCCGCTGAGCGCCTTCGGCAGGGCGCGGCGGCCGTTGCGCAGTACCGCGGCGGCCTGCGCCGCGGCCTTCCCGGCCAGGTCGGCGAGCTGGCCAGTCACCCGGGCGATCGCCGCGGTGGTCTCCTCCCGGCCCAGCTTGCTGCGGGTGCGCAGCTTGGCGGCGATCTCCCGCACCCGCCGCGCCGCCGCCCGCCGCCGGTCCGCCATCGCGGTATCCGGCGCCCCACCCGCCGCCTGCACCCGCCGCGCCGCGCGCACCAGCTTGCCCACCGCCCTGGCCAGCAGCCCCGAATCGGTCGGGTAGGCCACGTTCGCCGGGATGACCGTGGGTATCGACGCGGACCCGGGTGGTGCACAGCAGCTTCGCCGCGCTGGCCTTGGCCCACAGCGCCTCGTTCAGCCCGGCCACCGCATCCCCGCCGCACCGGCTGGTCAGCTTCATCAGCGTGGTCGAATGAGGTACCCGCCCATCGAGCGGGATCCGGCAAAACCGCCGCCAGGTGATGGAGTCGCTGACCTCGGCGCACAGGCTCTCATAGCCCAGCCGGTAACGGAACTTGAGGAACATTAACCGCAGGTAGCACTCCATGGGAGTGGATGGCCGGCCGATCAGCGGGTCGAAGTACGTCGCGAACG
>Ga0207693_10002769_pt1 | contig 15176 bp, 17 predicted proteins | sample LARL81metaG_FD_184347 | JGI IMG/M metagenome (GOLD analysis project Ga0207693, IMG submission 184347) | Corn, switchgrass and miscanthus rhizosphere microbial communities from Kellogg Biological Station, Michigan, USA - LAR L8-1 metaG... | ecosystem: Host-associated > Plants > Roots >...
ACGATCCGCTGGTGCCGCGAGCGATTTTCGGAATTCTCAACACGCTGTTGTTTTTCCCAAGCGGGTCGATCTATCCGGTGCAGGCGTTTCCGGCATGGCTGCGCGTGATTGCGAAAGTCGATCCGTTCACTTACGCGGTCGCCGGGTTCAAGGGATTGTTGTTAAAGGAATCCGGATTCATGGCGATCGTGCCCGACATGCTTTACCTCGGAATCTTCGGAACGGTCGCGCTAGCGCTGGCGACGCCGCTGTTCAAACGGACGCTCTAGGCCGTCTCAACTCTGGAATTTTCCGCAGCGAACCACAGTTTTTGCGGATCGGTCGGACAGCCTACATTTCTGGGGTCTCACGTGAAAGCCGTGTCCGGCGCGGTGTTTCCCTAGAGCCACTAGAAGTTGCAGACTTCCCCAGCGCGTTGCCCTACTCACTCCCTACATCGCAAACACTACCCTTGACGCGGTAGAGCACTGCAGCTATGTTCTGTTTCAAGAACCCTCCATGCAGTCGATACAGAAGTTTTCTCGTCGCCCGGTCCCTGTCTGTGTACGCATCTCGCGAGTGGCGTTGATCGGATTTCTCCCCCTCGTCAGTTTTGCGCAGCAAGTTCAAACTTCAACGGATTCGATTCAAGTCCAGTCGGCGCAGCAGTCGTCTTCGAAAGCGGCGCAGACCGATCTCCCTGCGCAACCGATGCCGCAACCGGAGTCGGCGCCCTGCACCATGCTGTCGCCGGCACGTTGCTTGCAGGAGATAGCTAAAGACCAGCGAGGCATCGTGACCAGCCCGATGCGGCTGCAGAAGCACGATCTCAAGTGGCTGCTTCCTGGAGCTGCGTTGGTCGGCACGGCTTTCGCACTCGATCACACCGCGCTGCAAAATGTCAGCACCGATTCTGCGCGAGTGAATGACTACCGCCGGGCGTCGAATTTAACTGGCATCTATATTCCTGTTGCTGCTGCTGGCACCGCGCTGTTCGCTGGCACGATTCGTAATGACGAGCACTTACGCGAGACCGGAGCCTTGGCCATGAGAGCCATGGCGGACACGCAACTGCTTACGTCATTTTTGAAGTTCGCAACGGACCGTGCCCGGCCGCAGGCGAATGGGCTGACTTCGCAGTCTGGCTCATTCTGGCCGGGCGGGCACTCATCCTCTGCCGACTCATTCCCCTCGGGGCACACGGCCAATGCGTTCGCGGTTGCACACGTGATTGCCGATGAATATCCGGGATGGAAGGTGAAGCTGGCAGTCTACAGTTTGGCCGCGGCTACCGGATTCGAGCGCATCCAGGGACGCGAACACTTTCCCAGCGACGTGCTGGTGGGAGGCGCTATCGGCTACCTCGTCGGTGGCTACATTTTCGACCACCACTCGAGCCGTTCGAAGACGCACGTGTCGTTCGCGCCCATGGTTGGACGGGGTGGAGCTGGCATCTCGTTGAGCATTTCTCACGGAGACAATCCTTAAAATAAACGCCCAACGTCCCGCACCTTTTGCAGCAGCGTTGAGCATGCGCACCGGCGAATGCTGGTGCGCTTTTTTCTGTCAGGGCTCGTTCTTGATGGTTCAAAGATCGCGAGAATCCGAGAAGTAGTACGCACGGAGTTGCCAACCGCAAAACGGTAGCAACCCCGTGCTTCCTTTATTTGCGTTTCCTCGACCTCGCTATTCATCCCCTCCATCGTCGCCGTTTGCACCCAGTCTTTGCAGCGGACCCTTATTGTCGGGGAAATTCTCGGTGCTGAGGACCAGGATGCCGGCCACCCCGTCGCCGTCGAACGGAGTGGAGATGCCGGCGCATCCCGCGTTTGAGGCGTCGTTCGGATCCGCAAACCACATAGCTACGTGGCTCATCTGAACTGGTCCGTCTGATGTGAGCGTGAAAGTTTCCGGGCTGAAGACGCCGGTGAAGTCGCCGACGCCATTGCCCTTCTTGTCGGTGGAAATTTCCCCCTGATACCAACTTAGCCCGAAAGGCCGGGCGGAGTGTTGGGTCACAAAAAGTGTGAAGTCGTTCTTGGGCGTGAGTCCAAAGACCTCGACGTGCATGTTCTGCACCGGGCCGAGATCATTGACGGTGACCCGGCCATGCGCCTTGCTGGATAGGCAAGTGGCGCCTGCAGCCCGCACCATGCTGAAAGTGGTTTTGTCACCGGGAGCCGCGACTGCGCGCGGCACCATTCCGCTCAAACTTGCCACGGCGGTCATCGCTACTGCAAGAAGTGTGTTCTTCATACAAGTCTCCTTATTTGCATCGTGATTCGAATTCCTTAAGACACCCCTTGGACAGACCTGTCCCAGCGTGCTCTGATGGCACTTCGAAATAATTTCGTCATGATGGGACTTCTGCTGTCTGACTACGGTGGGGGAAATAAAACAGTCGACACAGTAACGTCGGTTCGCGAAGTGCTTGTCACGAGCGCGTCACATGGTTGTACTTTTTCGTTGGGGATCTGGAATTGCAACCCGGATTTTTAAATTACTTCGTGCCGATTCGTACTCGGACGCGGAGTGGAAGTGAAGAATGGGTCTGGGCCAAATGAACACAGCACGCGTCCGCAGGTCAATGGTGACGCGTGCTGTCGAAGGTGCGAGGTCTTGGCGGGGAGCGTCTACTTCAGAGCGGCTTTTTCGGAACTATCCTCTTCCCGCTCGCGCGGGGTCATCGAGACGACGGCATACTGGCGATCTTTGTCGTCAAGGTCTTCTACGCGCAGAATCAACTTGTCTTTTTCCATGCGGAACTGCGCTTTCTCGCCGACGGGCAGCAACACCGGGTGCTTTTCGTCCCGGGGCCGGATGCGATAGATCACTTTGTCGGATTGCAGCACGTATTCCTGGCAGAGCAGTTCGTGGGTTTTCTTGTGAGCGGAGTCGGTGCCGATGATTTCGCCAACCACGCTCTTGCCGCTGTTTTCATCGACCCCACAGGAGACCGATTCCATTTGCAGAATCTTGCCTGACTGGCGGGGCTTGGGCTCTTTCGCAAAAGCAGAGGAAGCGAGCAAAACGCAGCACAACACAAGCTGAAATCTCATAAAAGATCCTCCGAAGCGTTCCGGGCTTGACGAGCCCTGTTTCGCGGCACGAGAACCATAGTTTCAGTGATCCGGAACCGGCTCTGAAGGTCCCATCGGTGGGTGCACCATGGTCATCAATTTTTCACTGTATTCGCGGCTCCGACAATGAGCCTGCCTATGTGGGAACTTTTGGACGCCCGCTGGTTTCCGTTATGCTAGAGGCCTATGACACTGATGGATGCGAAAGAGTTCGACGAGGCGGGGGCCCGGCGGAAGAAGGTGCGCATTGCGGTCGTCGTGGTTGCGCTGCTGGTGGTGGGGTTCCTTGTCTACCAATTCCGCTACTGGCCCGAGGAGCGCCTGGTTGACAAATTTTTCGCGGCTCTGGAGCGCAAGGACTTCGAAACTGCTTACGGCTTGTACATGGCTGACCCTGTCTGGCAGCAGCATCCCCAGCAGTATCCTTTATATCCGTATAACGAGTTCTATCGCGATTGGGGCCCCGGCGGCGAATGGGGATTGGTGAAGAACTACAAGATCTACGCGACCGGAGAGTGCCCGCACGGCGGCAGCGGCGTGATTGTGGAGGTAATCGTGAACGATCGACACGAGCACGAGCAAATCTACGTGCAGAAGAAAGAGAAGACCTTCAGCCAGTCGCCGTGCAGTTGAACTGCAAATGCCGGCGCGGACGTTTCGTTTACGACAACTGTTCCAGCGTCTTCTGCAGCGATGCTGCGTCCCCGACATTCGAGCAAGGCTTCGAGCGGTCGATCTGGCGCATCAGGCCGCATAGCACTTTGCCGGGCCCGACTTCCACAAAGCGCTCAACTCCGCGTGCGATCAACAGCTGTATGGATTGTTGCCACTTTACCGACCCCGTCACCTGGCGAACCAGAGCATCGCGACTGGCTGTCGCGTCGGTGACCGGCGCCGCGTCGACGTTGCAGACCACCGGAATCGACGGATTCTGAAACGTCAGAGCCGCCAAGTCTACGGCGAGCCGGTCCTGCGCCGGCTTCATCAGGGAACAATGGAAGGGTGCGCTGACGGGAAGCATCACCGCCCGCTTGGCACCGCGTTCGCTGCCGAGTTTTGCCGCGCGCTCAACCGCCGCCGTGTTGCCCGAGATCACAATCTGCTCGCCGGAGTTGATGTTCGCGGCGTCGCAAATTTCGCCTTGCGCTGCTTCCGCGCAGACCGCACTAACCTTCTCCAACTCCATTCCGAGGATCGCCGCCATCGCGCCGACCCCCACAGGCACAGCCTCCTGCATGTATTTGCCGCGATGGCGCACGGTCCGAACCGCGTCCGCGAACGCGAAGGTTCCCGCGGCCACGTGCGCGGAGTATTCGCCCAGGCTATGTCCCGCAACGAATGATGGGCTCACTCCTTTTTCCTTCAAAACGCGCCAGGCTGCGACCGAGGTGGTGAGGATCGCGGGCTGCGTAATCTCCGTCAGGCGCAACTGCTCTTCGGGGCCTTCGAAGCAGAGCTGCGAAAGCTTGTAGCCGAGCGCTTCATCGGCTTCCTCGAAGGTCTGGCGGGCGACAGCGTGTTGAGCGGCAAGCTCTTTACCCATCTCAACTGCTTGCGAGCCTTGGCCTGGAAATAGGAATGCGATGTTCATAATTGTCCGTTCTGATTTGATCTAAGGACGAACGCGCAATCAATGATCGAGCAGGTTCAGCGTTCCAAAGACGAGATGTAAGAAAAGCCTTCGCGATCCTCAGCTCTGCGCGACCGCCGCCGTTCGCAAAGCTGCGATCCCTTTTTCTATTTCATCATTCACGCGGTTCTCGGCGAATTCAGACGCCACACGAATCGCGTTCTTGATCGCGTTGGCATTGGACGAGCCGTGCGTGATGATGCTGACGCCTTTCAAGCCCAACAGCGGCGCGCCGCCGTACTCGGTGTGGTCCAGCCGCTTTTTGAAGTCGGTGAATGCGCTGCGCGAAAGCAGGTACCCGACCTGCCGGGTGACGGTGGCCTGCAGCGCCTCTTTTAACGTGGCGCGCACCAGGTTGACCACGCCTTCGGAAATCTTCAGGGCCACGTTGCCGACGAAGCCATCGGCGACAATCACGTCGACGTTGCCGTTGTAAAGGTCGCGTCCTTCAACGTTCCCAACGAAATTCAGCGGAAGCTGTTTCAGCAACTGGAAGGATTCGCGCGTGAGCAGGTTACCTTTGGTTTCCTCCTCGCCGATGGATAGCAGGCCCACCCGGGGGCGCCGCGTTCCGAAGATGGAGCGAAAATAAATCTCGCCCATCACGGCAAACTGTTCCAGATTGTGCGCGTCGCAATCGACGTTGGCGCCCACGTCGAGCAGCATGGCGCCTGTTCCCACGGCAGTCGGAAAAACCGCAGCCAGCGCAGGACGATCGACACCCGGCAGCGCACCCAGAATCATCTTGGCCGCGGCCATCGCCGCGCCCGTATTCCCGGCCGTCACAAATCCGGACGCCTTGCCTTCGCGAACCAGGCGAATGCCCACGTGCATGGAAGACTGCTTCTTGGTGCGGACCGCCTGTGCGGCCTTGTCTTCCATGGTGATGACTTCGCTGGCGTGGACGACTTCGATGGGGAGCTGCGAGATCCAGCGATGGCGACCCAGTTCCCGCCGGATGTGGTCTTCCTGACCGATCAGCAGGACGCGCGTTCCGAGTTGACGGGCGGCTTGAATCGCCCCCTCGATCTCAGGTCGAGGGGAGCGATCGGAACCCATGGCATCCAGAGCAATGACGCTTGGCATGGAGGCGCTGGCGGAACGGTTAGCTGGCTTCTTTCACTTCCACTACTTCGCGACCTTTGTAGTAACCACACTTGGCACAGGCGCGGTGCGGCATCTTCTTCTCGTGGCAGTTCGGGCACTCCGAGAGCGAGTGCTTCGACAATGCGTCGTGCGCGCGCCGGGTGGAACTGCGTTTCTGGGAGTGTCTCCGTTTCGGATTCGGCATGGAAAATTCCTTTTCGTTTGGGTGCCCCATCCAAGCTCAGCCTGGGCGGGGATTTTCTGATCCGATGCTTTAGTCCAACACGGATCGTTTATATCGCGAAATCTTGTTCCTTCAGCTCACTTTCGGAGTCCTTGCGGTCCGTCACTGTTCCAGCTTCTCGCGCAAATCCTTGAGCGCCGCCCAGCGCGGATCGCCCACCACCGGAGCGCACGAGCATGGATCAGTGTTCCGGTTCTTGCCGCAATTCGGGCACAGCCCTTTGCAATCTTCGCGGCAGACGACCTTCAGCGGGACTGACAACAGCACCTGCTCCCGTAGCGCGTCCTCGAGCAATACCCCTTCGCCCTGGTAGTACCCGATCTCCGCTTCCGCGGCCGTAACCGAGAGTTCTTCGTTCCCGGCATCCGTGCCCAACGGACGATACAGCAGATCGAACGTCCGCGCCACGTCCTGCCGCACTGGATCGAGACAGCGGGCGCAGGGCAGCTCCAGAGTGGTAGCCAGGTCGCCCTGAAGCCGCATGTCCTTGATTACGTTGTGCTTTCCGTGATGCTCTTCGACCAGCTGCGCGCGGCCACTGGTTTTGAGCATCGACAACTGGCGCACATCGGCTCCCAGATCGATGGCGTCCGGAGGGAACTCCTCTTGGAAATCAATAGGATGGAGTTCAAGCTCGGCAATTTCAATCAGCATCGGGAACCTCCGCGCCCACCTTTTGAAACCGCGAAGGCCCGCGGAACACGCCCAGAGGCGTAAGTTCTCCAGGGAGCAACACTTAAGGATAACGGCGGTGAGTGGGGGTGTCAAGAAAAGCGGGCTAGGGACAAGGCCGGCGGTGTCTCTTCGATATGGAGGATCTCCCTGGACTTGAACTCCGAAGAGGCTGGGCCCTTGAGCACAACTCAACCGCGACGGCTTCTCTCGATAGTGTTCCTCACCCTCTGTATCGGGTGGCTTTGTTCGCCACTCACGGCTCAAGCTCCGGCCCAAGTGTTACCCAAGTCGTCGGCTAGATCAGTCGGACAACTCATCCTCGCGATTCACCGAAAAGCTGAAGCCCTGAAAGGCAGCGCAGGCATGCGCCAGGGTTTTGAGTCATTCAAGTTAGCCTACAAATTGCCGGATTATGCCGTGCGCTATGACGATTTCGTTGTCGTGCGGCTTTTGTATGAGGCGACGCGCGATGCAGGCTTCTGGAACCTGCACTGGACGATCACCGACCAGCCGCCCAACTCCGACCGGGTCTGGAAACAGTGGCGAGTAGTTGATCAGCCATCGCCGCTGCACCCGACCGCGATCGCCGAGTGCGATGAACTCTCCGCACTCTATGCCTTCCTGGTCCATCACGCTGGGGTGCATGGGGTTGGCCTCTTCTGGCCGGCAGCCAATCACACAGTTGCTGTTGGGGAGTTGCATCCAGCGAACGGATCACCGGTTTCGCGTCGTCGTGCCGACGAGTCAAATCTTTCTCGACGTTACGGATTCATTTGGAACTAGAAAGTTCAATCCCCGGAGCCAGAAGTCGATTTTCGAGTACCGGCGCCAGGATGTCCCGGATACTTTCGAACTTCCCCAGCCATTGTTTGATTTGTTTCTGCGCCAGATGGACCGGTAGGGAGGCGCGACGGATTCAACCTTGCAGCAGCTTCGTTATCTACGAGAAGGTGTCTTCCTGAAGTACTGGACGCCGGAAGTGGCGGCAGCCGATGCCCTGCGCCGGAAAGACGACCTGCACTCCGGCCCCGCCGAGGACCTTGCAGCCTTCTGGAACTTCGCCGAAGACATGCGATCTCCCATGACCCGATGAGAGGCGCTATTTCGCTGTCGGCATGACCATGGTATCCTCCGCAACCGTCGCCGTGAAAACGCTCCCCGCCTTGATTTCAGCATCGTTGCCATGTACGAGGAACACACCCCCAGGCACGACGAACGCGAGACCAACAGTGGCCGGGTTGATCTGGACTTCGCGGCCCTCCTTCGCCGCTGAGCCCTGAAGCTTGACCACGGTGCCGTCGACCGTTAGAGACTCGGCCTCGAAAGAGACGAAACCGGGTATTCCGGCGACGCTAGACTTGTGCGCTTCCGTTACGTTCACGATGGCCGTAGCGCCCTTCGGAGCAACCATCGCGTCGCCGATCTTGAGATCCTCGGCCAGGCTAAGGTTAATCTTGTCGCCCACATCAGCCTTGCGGGAACTGAAATCGGACGCGAAGACCAGGGCCATAGCTGTCCCCTTGGGCAGCACTCCGGGCCTAGTAGGAGAAGTCGTGGTCGCAACTACAGCTGCGGGGGGCGGCGCGATCTTGCCTGACGGGAAATCCACTCGATAGACGGCGCTGGCAATCCGGCTGCGTGGCATATCGGGTGCGACTGCGATCGCCTGCAGGGTGGTCGTCGACGTAATCGTGATCGGACCCGTGTACCGCTCCGAGTTGGTTGTCGGCGTCCAGCCGTCGGTGGTGTAGTAGACGACGGCTCCGCGCGTGTTATCGCGAATCTTCACGGTCACCGGCTTGGTAAACGTTCCGGCCTTCACGGAAAACTTGGGCTTGGCCGCCGGCGGACAGTTATGAGCCAGTTGCGTACTCTGCGAAGCCTGCTGGCTGGCGCGGGTCGCGTCCTCATTGGCCTGCTGTGCCTGACGCATGGCTTCCTGGTTGGCGTGCTGAGCGGCCTGACTTGCCTGCTGAGCCGCCTGTTGGGCCTGCTGCGCGGCCATCATGCCGGCGTTTTGCGCCCAAAGAGTCGGGCAGAGGGTGGTCACTAATAACACGATAGGGATGCGCATCGTGGTCTCCTCTGGGTCTTTGGAGGATGGGACGGAATTTTAGGTTGCTCCGCGAACCCATCCTTATGGTACGTCCGTCCTGCTTCCGGATGGAATGAAGCAATCTGTTACCAGTCATCTTCAACCTACTGCTTATAAATCCTAGAATCCCACCCTTGGAGATGAAGGACCGACGCTCCATCCTCCTGCTTGCCGAAATTCCCCGTCACCAATTTCCCGGACAACAACTTTTCCGGCAGCGTGTAGGCGACCGGTTCGTCTGACAGATTCAGGGCGACCAGATACTTCTCGTCGCCCAGCGTGCGTGTGTATGCAAAAACGCGCGGATGTTGCGGATCGAGGTCCTGGTAGTCTCCATAGACGAAGGCCGGCGTCTTTGCGCGCAGCGTAATGAGAGCGCGCGTGTAGTTGTAGATTGAGTCTGGATCGGTCGTGGCCTGCTCGGCATTGATGGTCTTGTAGTTCGGATTGACGGCAAGCCACGGTTTCGCCGATGCAGTCGTGAATCCGGCATTGGCCGTGGGGCTCCACTGCATGGGCGTGCGCGCGTTATCTCGGCTCATCTTCGACAGGTTGGCCAGATACTCTGCTTCGCTGACATTCCCCGTCTTTACCTCGTCGCGATAGCCGTTGCGTGCCTCGATGTCGTCGTATTCTCCGATCGCCTTAAACGGATAGTTCGTCATGCCCAGCTCGTCGCCCTGATAAAGGAAGGGCGTTCCGCGCATGGTGAGCAGCAGCGTTGCCAGCAGCTTGGCCGAAGGCACGCGAGACTGTGGGCTGTCGTTGCCAAAGGTTGAGACCAGGCGCGGATTGTCGTGGTTGGCGAGGAAGACCGTGTCCCAGTCGTGCTTGCCGAGTACGCGGGCGTGCTCGGCATAGATCGCTTTCAGTGCTGGCAGGGTGAATGGGATGAATTGCTTGCCATCGCGATTAATGCGCACCGCGTCGAAATTGAAAATCATATTCAGTTCATGGCGGCGGTCGTCCACCAACTTTGTCTCTTCATTCAAGTTGATACCGATCGCCTCGCCCACTGACATGTCGTCATATTTCGAGAGCACTTCGCGATTCATTTCCTGCAAATACTCGTCGCGATGCGGGCCGTTCGCCCACAGATTGCTGGGGTCGTGGAGTTGCTCGGGCGTGAGGTCGGGCAGTCCTGGCGGCTTTGAGACCAGCGGGATCACGTCCATGCGGAAACCGTCGACGCCTTTGTCGAGCCAGAATTTCATGATGGAGAATATTTCACCGCGCACTTTCGGATTGTCCCAGTTGAGGTCTGGCTGCTTCACTGCGAAGTAGTGCAGGTAATACTCCTTGGTCGGCTCGTCGTACTGCCACGCCGATCCGAAGAAGTAAGACGGATAGTTGTTGGGTGGGCCGAGCTTCCCGTCTTTGCCCACCTTGCCCGGCCGCCAGATGTAGTAGTCGCGATACGGATTGTCTTTCGACTTGCGCGACTCGACGAACCACTGGTGCTCATCGGACGTGTGATTGGCCACCAGGTCAATGATCAGGCGCATGTGACGTTGCTTGATGCCAGCGAGCAGCGCGTCGAAGTCGGCCATGGTTCCAAACTCCTTCATCACCTTGCGATAGTCGCGAATGTCGTAACCATTGTCGGCATTCGGCGAATCGAAATGCGGGCTCAGCCAGATGACGTTCACGCCCAGCTTCTGGAGGTAGTCGAGACGCGATGTGATGCCCGGCAGGTCGCCGATGCCGTCGCCATTCGAGTCCTGAAACGATCGCGGATAAATTTGGTAGACCACGGCTTCCTTCCACCACTTGGGCTCGTAGCCGTTGATCAGATGGGGAGCGGGAATGTCTTGGGTGACGGGATCTGGGGCGGAGGAGTTCAGATTTGCGATTTCAGATTGCACATCGGCGTTGGTGCCCGGAAAAATCTGCGATCTGAAATCAGCAATCTGCAATCCGCGACCGGGAAGCGAAGAAAGTATGGCGAATACGAGAAGAAATCTTAGAGAGGTCATGGGTGTGCGGTCTCGCGAACGTAGCGACTATACATCTGCAATGCTTTCAAGGTAAAAGCGGCTGAAAGAGGATCGATCCTGGTGATACTCTCGCGGAATGCTTCGATGCTTCCTACTTTTCTTCTTATTCCTCTTGTTATTCCCGCCTGCGAACTTCGCCCAGATCTCGCCGCAATCGCCGGAGCCCGAAGTCCGCGCAGCCTTGTCGCAGTTCATTCACGCATTTGAAAATCTCGATTGGGAAAGTTTCCGCGCGGCATTCGACGACGACGCAACCGTCTTCTATCCTCGTGCCTTTCCTGAGCGAGCTAGTGGCCGCGCCGAATTCGAGAGAACGTTCAAGATCGTCTTCGAGCAGATACGAGCCGGAAAGACGGCGCCGCCCTACATGCACATCAAGCCCCGCGTCCTGGCGATTCAGATGTTCGGCGACACGGTCATTGCCACCTTTCACATGGACGATCGCGCCGGATTCGTAAACCGGCGAACTCTCGTCCTGCACAAGACCACCGCAGGATGGAAGATCGTCCACCTGCACGCGTCCGAGGTGGCACTGCACTAGCGTGTGGCGGACACTCCTGTCCGCGAACGGTCGGCAGTGAAGAGAAGGTAACGACTGTGCCCGACGTCAAACACCTGCGAGCCACACGGTTTAGTAGACTGCGAGTTGGAAATCTCTCATGGCACGCGTATTTATCACCGGCTCCTCTGACGGCCTGGGCCGAATGGCCGCGCAACTTCTTATCGAGCAAGGACACGGCGCCGTGCTGCACGCCCGCAACCAGAAGCGCGCGGACGAATCGCTGGCCGCTGTTCCCGGTGCCGAAGCCGTCGTGATCGGCGACCTCGCCAGCATCGCGCAAACGAAAAGCGTCGCCGGGCAGGTCAATGCACTCGGCGCCTGCGATGCAGTCATTCACAACGCCGCCGTCGGATACCAGGAGCCACGCCGCATCGCCACCGAGGACGGCCTCCCGCATGTCTTCGCCGTCAATACGCTCGCGCCCTACATCCTGACCGCCCTCATTCGCCGCCCGAAGCGCCTCATCTATCTCAGTTCGGGGCTCCATCAGAACGGCGACGCCAGCTTGAAAGATCTGCTATGGGGGAAGCGCCGCTGGCACGGGACACAGGCTTACTCCGACTCTAAGCTGCACGACGTGATGCTGGCCTTCGCAATGGCGCGCCGCTGGCCTGATGTTTTTTCGAACGCGACCGAGCCGGGCTGGGTCGCGACCAAGATGGGCGGCCCCAACGCTCCCGACGATCTAGACCTCGCTCACCGCACGCAAGTCTGGCTCGCGGTCAGTGACGATCCGGCTGCGAAAGTGTCGGGCGAATACTTCTTTCACATGAAATTGCGCAAGCCCAATCCCACCGTTCGCGACCCACAGAAGCAAGAGAAACTGCTCGCCGCATGCCGCGACGCATCGGGAGTGGAAATGCCCTGAACGATTCGCGCACGCGTGATATCCATCTCCTCGATTCTTGAACGAAGAGAGGGTAGAAAAAGAGAAGCGCTACACAGATCAAAACAAAGCCAGGTAACAAAAGATCCGGCTTCGTATCAGGGCGCCGCTTCAGGCGCGCCGTAATCTTGGCAAGCACAACGCGGCTTCAGCCGGTGTCTTCATTCTTCAGATACCCACTGCACTCCCGCACCGGAAGGCGCGGATACTTCGGGAACCGCGGATCACGCACCGACAACTCGCATCTCCAGAACACTGTCCCGCGATCCGACTCGACGATGCGCGCATTCACGCAATCCGCGCACAGGCCGACGTTCGCCCGCTGATCCTCCTTGAGCTTTTTCATGTCAGATGATCATCCCGAGCGGCGACCCACGATACTTACAATCGCGGGCGCCTTCTCGACCACGCCGCGTAGAACGCACCCCCGATGCTCGATCCTGCCACCATGATGAGAAGCATCGTAAAGAGAATCGAGCAGACGGCCGCTGCGAGTCCGTCCGGCGTCATCACCATTTGCTTGGTTTGCGCGATGGCCTCAGGGGGATAGCCCCAACTTGCTAGCTGCGCTGCGCCCCCAAGCAAGAAATTGCGAGTCTCCTCGGTACGGTAGACCGCACAGGCAACTATCAACACCCCAACGTAAAGAAATCCAAAACCGCCGCTGGCGGCTCCGATACGCGCCCCAGATCCCGGAGTCGGCACAAGTCCGCCCGTCGCCCGTCGGTAGAGCATCACCGCCAAACCGCCTCCCAGCAAATACGCTGGGCCCAGCAAAGCGAAGGGGATCACCATCGCGAGCAAGGAAAAGACTCCGCCCAACGCTGCGCCGGGCAGCGCGCGCGACCACTGCACCGTACCGCTTTGCACTCGCGGAAAGGCCGACGGGAGTGTAGGCAGAGAGGGCGGAGCGAGTACGTCCGTAGAACTCTCGGTGTCCCGGGCAGCAGCCGGCGTCTCGGGCTCAACCTCAAGCACGCGGATTTGCGGCGCGCCACACTGCTTGCAGAACGGCACGCCCTGCTCCACCGGCGCTCCACATTTGTAACAAGGATGCTCCACCGGAATTCAAGGTACCGTAGCGGAAACGATTCAGCAAGAAAGCGGGCGTGCGTAAAGCGCGGCCCGCCCATCCAGTTCATAACGGGCTGAGCCTGACTCCTTCGGCTCAGACAAATTGGAAAACGACCAACTCTCTAACCGCGCCTTTCGCCGAGGTTACAACCGCCGCGAAAGAGAGTACCCTGAATTGGTCTCCTCTAGCATTCTGCGGCGCCTTCAGCCGGCCACTCGTTGCGAAATCAGACAGAACATCCGCGAGCGAATAATTCGCTCGCACCCGACCGGCCGCACCTGAACCTGCTTCGTCTAAAGGACAAACGTGACGATCGCAATTGACCAGAAGCGCTCCGTCCTTTCCCAAATCATTTCGCAAAATGAAGACAAGATCCTGGCCGAGTGGATGAAGGAAATGTCCGCCGCCACCCGCCGAGACGATTTGATCAAGAATGCAGACCTCCGCGTCCAGTGCTCGGATTTTCTCCGGCTCACCAGGAATGCGCTCACTGCCGCGGGCGCTGACTTCGCATTGCCCGCCTGGGATGGGGTCCGCCAGCTGCTGGAGGAGATTTCCCAATCGCGAGCCCAGCAAGGATTCACGCCCAAAGAGACGGCGGCCTTCGTTTTTTCGGCCAAGCGTCCCATCTTCACCCAGATTCGCGAAGCGTGTAAAACCGACGACGATGCTTGGGCCCAGGAAATATGGTCCGTTACTACTCTTCTCGACGCTATGGGGTTCTATTCCATCGAGGTCTTTCAAAAGTCGAGGGAAGGTGTTGTTCGACGCCAGCAAGAGGAATTGCTCGAGCTTTCCACCCCGGTCGTGAAGCTTTGGGACGGCGTGCTCGCTCTTCCCATCATCGGCACGTTAGACAGCGCGCGCACGCAGATTGTCATGGAATCTCTGCTGCAAGCGATTGTGGACACAAACTCGCGCATCGCCATCATTGATATCAGTGGTGTTCCGACCGTAGATACCGTGGTCGCGCAACACCTCCTGAAGACAGTCACGGCCGCCCGCTTGATGGGAGCCGACTGCATCATCAGCGGGGTACGTCCGCAGATTGCGCAAACCATCGTTCATCTCGGCATCAATCTTCAGGATGTCATCACCAAAGCAACTCTCGCCGCCGCTTTCAAGGTTGCGTTGGATCGCTTGGGCCTTACCGCCGTCCGGGCCGCCAGTTGAGAGAGGCGACGCTCACGTTGCGGTTCAGAGATTACAGGCAGCTCGGTTCTAACGAGCGTAGTCTCCCGATTACCTCACGATCCGCTTTCGGCCTCCGGCACCCGGCTTTTTAGATAGCAGGCCACGTGATCCAAATTGACCAGTTCACGCCCCTGATTTCTGCAATCATGGATTCATGGCTAAGAGAAAAGCACCAAAGCAGTCGGCCAAGGCAACGCTTGCCGAAGTGCTCCAGATAATGGCGAAGCCGAGGGTGGGTGTGTCTGCGCGAGGTGGTTCATGACGCTGACAGTGATGGCAATGATCTTCGGAGTGTTCACAATTGGCCTAGTCGTGCTCCTGATCTACAAGAGCACACTCACCATGCGCCGGGATGACCAGTTATTCCTGGATGACGCGAGTTCGCACATGCACCAGGAGCAGACGGAACTGCTTGCCAGGGTCAACCGGCTTACTGTCCCAGTGCGCGTCTTGAGCATCGGGTCTGGCGTATTTCTAATGTTGCTCGCGGCAACGTGGTTCTACCAGAAGCTGATCGCAGTGCAGTAAAGGCGAAAGCGGGAGACCTGCGCCATCTTGCCAGCCATCCTCGCAACGCAAGGCTGAATCCTAAACTCGCAGCTGAGTCGGGTCAATGAGTGTAATCGCCTGATTGCGACAGCCGTATGGCTTCACGACCCGTCGGGGCGTAAAG
>Ga0207693_10002770_pt1 | contig 15175 bp, 16 predicted proteins | sample LARL81metaG_FD_184347 | JGI IMG/M metagenome (GOLD analysis project Ga0207693, IMG submission 184347) | Corn, switchgrass and miscanthus rhizosphere microbial communities from Kellogg Biological Station, Michigan, USA - LAR L8-1 metaG... | ecosystem: Host-associated > Plants > Roots >...
GGTCCGAGCCCGAGGGCCTCCGGGCCGAGGTGCGCGAGCTCGGCCTCGGCGGCCTCCGGCGTGAGCAGCCAGACGCCGGCCCGCTTCTTCCTCGCGTTCTCGGTGAGGACGAGCTTGGAGCCGCCCTGGAACTCGAGGGCGAACGCCGGTGTCTTGGGGCCTTTCTCGCCGGCCCGGAGGGACTTGAGCCGCCCTGCGGTCATCAGGTGGACGAGGAGCACGAGCTCGTCGTCGGCGGTCGGGAAGAGGAGGCGCTTGCCGCGCCGCTCGACGCCGCGGAACTGCCGGCCCTCGAGTGCGTCGAGCGGTGGGTCGAAGGTCTTCAGCGTCGCGATGTGTGCCGGACCAGCCTGCGCGATCGGAAACGCCGACACGGGGTCGTTCAGCTGGCGCCGCCACGCCTCCATCTCAGGCAGCTCGGGCATGTGCGGAAGGTACCGAGCTAGGCGTCGATCGCGGCGGGGCCGCCCAGCTCCGTGACGAGGCCCGGCTCGTGTAGCAGCGGCATCTCCTCCGGCTCTGGGAACTCACGCAGAGTGCGGAGCGGGGAGAGCAGGACAGGCAGAAGCGCGAGGAAGCCGAGACACGCGCCGACGAGGATCGCCGTGCGGACGCCGAACGCCGTGGCGAGCACGCCGCCGACGAGTGAGCCGAGCGGGATCGTCCCCCACACGAAGAAGCGCATCGATGCGTTCATCCGTCCCTGCAGCCGCTCCGGCGTGATCGCCTGCCGCAGGCTCACCTGCTGGATGTTGTAGACGACCGCGCCGAAGCCTCCGAGCATGCCCGCCAGCGTGAGGAACGGAATCGCCGCGTGGCCCTCGGGCGCGAACGGGATGAGCAGGGCCGCGGGTGCGCCGACCGCCATGCCGAGGATCGTCGCGCCGTTGACGCCGAGTCTGCGGCGCAGCCAGTCGGCCGAGGCCGAGCCGATGAGCCAGCCCGTCGCCGCGATCGCCCCGACGACGCCCATCACCGCAGGCGTCAGACCGAGGTGCCGGTAGGCCCAGACGAAGTACACCGAGAAGACGACGTTCGTGGCGAAGTTCGAGCTTCCCGTTGCCAGCGCCTGCGGGAAGAGCAGCCGGTGATGGGTCACGTACCGGAGCCCTTCCCAGAGCTCGACGAGGAGCCTTCGCCGCCCGGTCGCCGGCGGCGGATCCTCGCGCTTGCGAATCGCGGCCGTGAATCCGCCGGAGACGACGAAGCTGCACGCATCGACGAGGATCGCGTACGGCGCGACCACGAGCGAGAGCAGTCCGGCCGAGATGCCCGGCCCGGCGATCGCCGCGCCGGAGACCGTCATCTGCAGCTTCGAGTTCCCCTCGACGAGCGTCTCGCGGTCGACGATCTGGGGCAGGTACGACTGGTATGCGACGTCGAAGAAGACGGTGTGGACCCCGACCAGGAAGCCGACGACGTAGAGCTGTCCGAGTGTCAGATCTCCGAGGGCGTAGGCCAGCGGGATCGTCGCGAGCAACAGGGCTCGCCCGAGGTCGCCGGCGATCAGGATCCAGCGCCGCCGCCAGCGGTCGACCCAGACTCCGGCCGGCAGCGTCAGGATCAGGAAGGGCAGGAACACGACGGTCTCGAGGGCCGCCACCTGGAACGCGCTCGCCTTCAGTGTCAGAACTGCCACAGCCGGGATCGCGAGCTGCGAGACCTGCGAGCCGAACTCGCTGATCGTCTGGCCGGTCCAGAGCTTCAGAAAGTCGCGATGCGACCACAGGGCGCCGGACGGTCTACGCATCGGCAGCGGCGGGAGCGCCCGGGTTGGGGAGCGGATGCGGCTCGATCAGGCCGCCGTCGAACTCGGCTTGAGCCTGCGTCGGCTCCCGCACGGGCTCGGGCATCTCCCGCACCTTCAGCACGGAGCTGAATGCGATGGGAAGGATCGCGAGCATGTTCCCGATTCCACCGACCCAGAGCGCGGTGCGCAGGCTGAACCAGGTCGCGAGAGCACCGCCGAGCAGCGTCCCGAGGGGGATCGTCCCCCAGACGATCCAGCGCATGGCCGCGTTCATCCGGCCCTGCAGCCGCTCGGGCGTGATCGCCTGGCGCAGGCTGACCTGCGTGATGTTGTACGAGACGGCGCCGAATCCGAACAGCGCTCCGCCGGCCATGAGCAACGGCAGCGGGAACGAATGAGGCGCGAGCGGATAGCAGAGCCCTGCGACCGACGAGACCGAGATCGTGGCGAGGATGGTCGGGCCGACGCCGATCCGCCGGTTGACCCGGTTCGTGACGAGCCCCGCGACGATCGAGCCGAGCGGGCTCGCTACGAAGACGATCGCGATCTCGATCTTCGACAGCTCGAGGGTCCGGGCCATGTACAGGATGAGGATGGCGTTCGACAGCGTCGAGAAGAAGTTCGACGTGCCCGTGCACATCGCGATCGACCGGAGCCACGGATGGCGCGCGACCCAGTTGAGGCCTTCCTTGACCTGGGGCCACATCTTCGGGTGCTTCTGGCCGGGCTCGGGCTTCGGCGGAGTCTCGCGGTGCCGCATCGAGATCATGAACAGCGTCGAGGCGACGAAGCTCGCGCAGTCGGCAAGGATTGCGTTCGCCGCACCGACCACGGCCATCAGACCGGCAGCGATCGGAGGCCCGCTGACCGAGGCGACGCTGGCGGTCAGTTGCAGCTTCGAGTTGCCGTCGATCAGATCCTCGCGCTCGATCAGCGCCGGCAGGTAGGACTGGTACGCGACGTCGAAGAAGACGGTGAAGATCCCGATCAAGAACTCGAGGACGAGGAGGTGCCAGACCTGGAGCTCGTGCAGCGCCCAGAGGATCGGGATCAGCGCGAGCAGCACGGCGCGAGCCGCGTCGCCGACGATCAGGATGTAGCGCCGGCGCAGCCGGTCGACCCAGACCCCGGCGGGCAGGGCGAAGAGGATGAACGGCAGGAAGCCGAGAACGCCGAGCAGCGAGAACTGGAATGCGCTCGCGTGGAGGCTGAGCGCTGCGAGCAGCGGGATCGCGAGCCCGGAGACCTGCGAGCCGAGCTCCGAGATCGACTGCCCCGTCCACAGCTTCAGGAAGTCCGGGTTGCGCCAGAGCCCGCTGCTCGGCCTACGCATCGTCCGTCTCCGAGGCCCACATCCCGGCCGTCAGGGAGCTGGGGGTTCCGCCGGCCCGGTCGGCCGCCCGGAAGTCGTCCATCAGCTTCTTCGCGCGGCGCTCGAATCGTTCCATGTCCTTCTGCGTGAGGCGCGCGCGAACGAGGCCGAATCCGGACACCATCGGCGCCAGATCGACCTCGCTCGCGGCTTGACGGAGGGTGACGGCGGAGATCGCCCGGCCGTCTGCGGGGTCTTCGGTCTGGTAGAGGAAGAGTCGCGCCGTGCGGCCGTAGAACTTCTCCGTGACGGCGCGCACCTTGCGAGTTCGGACGACGCGGATCAGCCCGGCCGCCTCGAGCACCTTCAGGTGATGGCCGACCGTCCCCTTCGGGACCGAGAGCTCCTCGGAGATCTCCTGCGTGGAGCGCGCCCGGTCGCGCAGCAGCTGGATCAGCCCGGTGCGAAACGGATCGGCCATCGCCCGCAGCTGCGCGGGGTCGGCAACGAGCATCGTGTCCTCCGCCTCGTAGTCGTAGCCGTCAACGGTCGGCATATCCCGACCATACTGCATATGCCGACCATTCGCCAGGGCGCGTAAGGTTCGAGCGCGTGAGCGAGCCGATCCTCGTCGAGGTGCGCCGTAACGGAGCCGTCGAGGCGGTGCATCGGGTTCACGCGGTGGCCGTCCGTGATGGTGAGGTGGTCGCGGCGGCGGGCGACCCGTCGCTGACGTGCTTCATGCGCTCCTCCTCCAAGCCGTTGCAGGCCCTGCCGCTCGTGCGTGCCCGCGAGGACCTGCCGGACGACGAGCTCGCGATCGCCTGCGCCTCTCATCACGACACGCCGGAGCAGGTGGCCGCCGTGCGCGCGCTGCTCGCCCGGGCAGAGGCGACGGAGGCCGACCTCGAGCTCGGGCCGCAGGAGGGCCGGCCGCCCGGGCTGATCCACAACAACTGCTCGGGCAACCACGCCGGCATGCTCGCGCTCTGCCGGGCGCGCGGTTGGCCGACGCAGGGCTACCGCCTGCCCGAGCATCCCGTCCAGCAGGCCAGCCTGGAAGTCCACGCCGAGGCCGCCGAGGTCGAGCCGGAGGCGCTCGAGGCCGGCACGGACGGCTGCGGCATCGTCACCTTCGCGCTCACGCTGCAGCGGATGGCGCATGCCTTCTCGCGTCTCGAGTCGCTACCCGGCGGGGCGAGAGTGGCGGCTGCGATGCGCGCGCGGCCGGATCTCGTCGGCGGCCCCGACGGTGCCGACTTCCTCCTCATGCGTGCTGCGTCCGGCTGGCTCGCGAAGGGTGGAGCCGAGGGGCTCCTCTGCGCCGCCGGCGCCGACGGGATCGGCGTCGCGCTCAAGACCGAGGACGGCGCGAGCCGTCCTCACACGCCGGCGCTCGAGGCCTTCCTCCACCGGCTCGGGATCTACGTGCCGGAGCTTGCGACCAGGCCCGTCCTCAACACGCGCGGAGAGCAGGTCGGCGACATCGTCACCCGGCGTTGACAAGTTCTTTACGAATTGCCGGGTCCTGACTAGTATCCGGCTCTGCGGTTGAGGGAGGACCGGGACGAGTGGGGGAAGCGAATCTCGGTCGGCTGTAGCAACGCTGTCGTGCAACCTAGGCCGGGGAGGTTCGGGACGTGCTCACCGTCGACATCTCGCTTCCTGACGTCGAAGAGCTCCACAAGCTCGTCGCGGAAGGGAGGGAGAAAGGCTTCCTGTCCTACGACGAGATCGCGACCGCGTGCGAGGACGTTGAGCTCACGAAGGAGCAGGTCGAGGACTTCTACACGTACCTGATCGAGCACGGCGTCGACGTCGTCGAAGGCGAGCGGCACAAGGCTCCGCCGCACGAGCCCCCGCCCCCCGAGGACGAGAAGGTTGCGGTCGCCCCGAAGCTCGACCTCACCGTCGAGCCGTCGCTCGACTCCCTCCGCCTCTACCTGCGCGAGATCGGGAAGGTCAACCTCCTCACAGCCGACCAGGAGGTCACGCTCGCGAAGCGCATCGAGCGCGGCGACATGGGCGCGAAGAGGGAGATGATCGAGGCGAACCTCCGTCTCGTCGTCTCGATCGCCAAGGGCTACCTCGGCCGCGGGCTGTCGTTTCTCGACCTGATCCAGGAGGGCTCGCTCGGCCTGATCCGCGCGGTCGAGAAGTTCGACTACCGCAAGGGCTACAAGTTCTCCACGTACGCGACGTGGTGGATCCGCCAGGCCGTCACACGGGCCATCGCCGACAAGGCGCGCACAATCCGGATCCCCGTCCACATGGTCGAGAAGCTGAACAAGGTCGTGCACATCGAGCGGCAGCTCGTGCAGCGGCTCGGACGCGAGCCGAGCCCCGAGGAGATCGCCGAGGAGCTCGAGATGACGACCGCGGAGGTGCGCGAGATCCTGCGCATGTCGCAGCTTCCCATCTCGCTCGAGAAGCCGATCGGCGAGGAGGAGGACTCGTCGCTCGGCGACTTCGTCGAGGACGAGGCGGCCGAGTCGCCGTTCGACACCGCCCAGCTCCTGCTGCGGCGCGAAGACGTCGTCAACGCATTGAACGCGCTCCCGCGCCGCGAGCGCGAGGTGATCGAGCTCCGCTACGGGCTGCTCGGCGGCGAGCCGCGCACGCTCGAGGAGGTCGGCCGCGCCTTCGGCGTCACCCGCGAGCGGATCCGCCAGATCGAGAACAACACGCTCAAGAAGCTCGAGCACCTGCCCGAGGCGCAGGCGCTGCGCGACGCCGTCAGCTAGGGCTCAACCGTCGTCCGGATCCCGGCCGAGGCCGGCGTCCGTTGCCCGCTGGAGCGGGACGAAGAGCTTGCAGTGCGGGCACTTGAAGCCGAGGTAGCGGGCCGCGCGGCCGCCTTCGATCGGTTCGCCCGAGAACGTCTTGCGGCAGTGCGGGCACTCGACCTCGAAGCCCTGCTCTTCCGTGACCCCGCTCATGCGACGCGACATACCCGGCGTCGCCAGTCGCCACGCATCCGTACCGTCCGACGGTCTCCGTAGGGTGCCCGCCCGTGAGCGAAGATCCGTTTCGCCGCGGTGTCGCCGAGTTCGTCGGCGCATTCACGCTGATCTTCATCGGCGCCGGGGCGGGGATCGTCAGCCACAGCGACATCGTCGCGATCGGCCTTGCGAACGGCCTCGCGATCGGGATCATGGTCACGAACCTCGGCCACATCTCGGGCGGCCACTTCAACCCGGCCATCACGCTGGGCTTCCTCGCGACAAGAAGGATCACGGTGGCGCTCGCCGCCGTCTACGTGTTCGCGCAGCTGCTCGGCGCCGTCTGCGCCGCGTTCATCCTCCGTTATCTCTTCACCCAGTTCGCGGTCAAGGTGACCGCACCGGCTCCGCACACGAGCGACGCAAAGGCCCTGATCCTCGAGGCGATCATGACGGTGTTCCTGGTGTGGGCCGTCTGGGCGACCGCCGTCGACCCGCGCGGCGCGTTCAAGGCCATCGCCGGACTTGCCATCGGCCTGACGATCACGATCGACGTCTTCGTCGGCGGTCTCGTCACCGGGGCGGCGATGAATCCGGCGCGTGCGTTCGGGCCGGAGCTCGCCGGCAACACATGGACGGGTTGGTGGATCTACTGGGTCGGGCCGATCGCGGGCGCACTGATTGCGGCGCTCGTCTACGAGTACCTCTACCTTCGCCCGGTCGAGCCGCCGGTCGTCGGCACGCCGGAGTCGGGGGTCGACGAGCCTCGCCCCGGCGAGACTGCGGTCTCCTAGCTCAGGAACTCGACGTAGCTCTCGACCGGTTCGCGCTCGCGGGGCACCGGCTGGCGTTCCGCCGTTCCGAAATGGAGGAGACCGAGGAACCGCTCCCCCCGCGGCAGGCCGAGGGACTCACGGCCCGCTTTGGTGCGCAACACCTGCGGCGTTCGCCAGTAGCTGGCGATGCTGCGCTCGGTCGCTGCAAGCAGGACGAGCTGGATCGCAGCCGCGGTCGCACACACGTCCTCCTCGTCCATTACGAGGTCGCCGGTGAGGGCCGCCGTCGCGAGTACGAGCGTCGGCGCTCGGTCCAGCTTCTGCGCCTCCCTCTCGCCCGCCACGCGCTTCAGCGCTGCAAGCGACTCGGGTCCGAGGACGCGAAAGCGCCACGGCTGGGTGAGGTGATGGGTCGGCGCGAAGCGTGCTACTGCCAGCAGGTCGAGCAGGGTCTCGCGCGGCACCGGGTCAGGGCCGAACGTCTTGTGCGTCCGCCGCGCGGCGGCCAGCTCGCGCAGGCTCACGCGAGGCGTGCTGTGACCGTGACGGTTGCGCCCGCCCGCTTGAGGAGCTGCGAGAACGGACAGCCGGCGTCCGCTTTCTCGACCGCCGCCTGCAGCGCCGCGTCGTCGACGCCGTCCACGCGCGCGACCATGTCGACCTGCGAGCCGACGATCTGGTGACCCTGACCCTCGACCTCGTCCATCACGATCGTGACGGCGACATCGAGCCGGCCCGGCGGCGTGCCCGCGGCCGTCAGCTCGCCCGCGAGGGACATCGTGATGCAGCCGCCGTGCGCGGCGGCGAGCAGCTCCTCGGGGCTCGTCTTGCCGCCTGGGTCGCCCACGCGCGACGGGAGGGAGAACGGAAGCCGGGCGAACGCCCCGCTCTCGGCGTCGAGCGTGCCCGCTCCGCGCGCGAGGTTTCCGTCCCAGCCGACGTGCGCGGTGCGCTCGATGTGCGGCATCAGCAGCCGCCCGCCACGACGGCGGCGGAGCCGTCGGGGTAGTAGGCCTCGGCCGGCGAGCCCGCCGGCCGGAAGACCCCCAGCACCTGCATCTCGCCGGGGCCGTGGTTCTCGAGGCAGTGGATGAGCCGCGCGGGCAGGTGGATGCAGGAGCCGGCGCGCAGCGCCGCGCTCTCGCCGTCGACGTGGAAGGCACCTTCGCCCGCCAGCACGTACACGACCTCGTCGTAGAGGTGGAAGTGGTCGGGCGCCCGGCCGGGCGGGATGTAGCCGACGAACTGGGTCACCGACTCACATCCGTTCTCCGGGTGCGCGAGCAGCGAGAACTCGCGTCCGGCAGTAGCTGAACCTCGCTCGCCGCTCGCGATCACCGCATGGCCCGCGGATGCGGGCAGCGGCTCCTCGACCAGCACCGAGAGGAGCGTCAAGCCGTCGGCCGACTCGATCTGCCACGACGTCCCGCGCGCGACGAAGACGGCTGTGCCCGGCTCGAGGTCTTGCTTCTCGTCCCCTATCGACGCGGTGGCGCTACCGTCGAGCACGTAGAGCAGCTCGTCGCGATCATCGTCGCGGTGCTCGTCGCCGGCCCCGCCGAAGCGCAGTAGGCGCTGTCGGAACTCGGGAACGGTGAGGAGCGGAGTGACCGGCCCATCCGTCTCTTCGGGCTGCAGGCAGTACTGCACGAGACGAGCCTATACGGGTGCGCTTCCCTTCCTATGCCCGTTAAGGCGGAGTAAAGTCGCGTGCCTGGTCTTCACTCGGACGCAAACCTCGGCCGGAGGCGAGCGTCTCACCTGAGTGAGCACGTCCCTAAAAGGAGGGCATGAATGTTGAAGAAGATTGGATTGGTAGCCGTTCTCGCGGCTCTGATCTCGGTTGTCGTTGCGACCACCGCGTGGGGCTCGGCCAAAGCGCCGAGGGCTGCAGCGGCGGCGACGGCAAGCGTCAAGTGCGGGAAGCGGGTCTCGATCGGCGTGGCCTATCCCGCGACGGGAGGAGTCGCCTTCCTCGGCGCTCTCCAGTTCGACTGGGCCAAGACCGCCCTTAGTCGGTGGAACGGCAGCCACAAGCTGAAGATCAAGTTGGTCCAGGGCGATACCCAGCTGACCACGAATGCGGCCGCGAACCTCGCGGTTGCGCACTCGTTCGCCTCGAACGGCAAGGTCCTCGCGGTCACGGGGCCGGCGGGAAGTCAGGAAGTACAGGACTCCGCAGGCGTCTACAAGGGTGCTGGTCTCGCGCCGGTCTCCGGCTCGGCCACGCGCATCTTCCTGACCCGGTCGAAGCCCGGTAACACCCGGGAGACGGCGAAGGGCTTCTTCTACCGGACGGTTCCGAACGACGGCCAGCAGGGTGACGCCGTTGCGAACTACATCCACAAGAACCTGAACAAGAAGCGCATCTACATCATCGACGACGAAGAGGCGTACAGCCAGGGGCTCGCCGACCAGGTGCAGCAGGACCTGAAGAACGTGGGCATCAACGCGTCGCGCAACCACGTCGCCCAGAACGTCAGCGACTTCTCGTCGTTGATCGCGGCGATCCCGAGCAACACGCAGCTCGTCTACATCCCCTGGCAGCAGGCGGCCGAGGCCCAGACCTTCGCCTCGCAGCTCCATGCCAACGGCAAGAACGCGATCGTGATGGGATCCGACGGGATCGATGCCCCTGGGCAGTTCAAGACGCCCGGCTCCTATGTGTCCGGCTTCCCGGTCGACGCCACGAACCCGGTCTACAAGTCGTTCACGAAGGCCCACAAGGGTCAGCCCGAGGCGTTCGGGCTCCCGACGTACACGTCGATCTGGGCCAACGCCACCGCGATCAAGATGGCCTGCAAGGCGGGTCACGGCAAGACCACGCGGAGTGCGGTTCGCAAGGACCTGCTGAAGGTGAAGCTGAATGCCAGCCAGTCGCTGCTCGGCTTCCCGGTGCAGTTCCTGAACAAGAACAAGAGCACCTTCCAGGGCCCCGGCGACATGGGCGGCACTGCCGATTTCGCCATCTACAAGATCAGCAAGAACGGGACCTACACCCGCGTCAAGTAACTCGCTTCACCTGTTCTACGAGCGGCCCACTCCGGTGGGCCGCTCGCGTTTCCCGGGCTTTCTGAGAAGCTAGGCACTTGCACCCGCTGCTCTTCAGCGTCGTCGACAACATCCGTTCCCTGGGGTGGGGAGGAGCGTTCCAGCTGCTCAGGAACGGCCTCGTCCTCGGCAGCCTCTACGCGCTGATCGCACTGGGCTACACGATGATCTACGGGATCCTCAAGCTCCTGAACTTCGCGCATGGCGACGTGTACATGGTCGGTGCGTTTCTCGGCTACGGCATCCTGACCCGCCTCAACGGCCCGCTCAATCTGGCCATCGGCATCGTGCCCGCCATCGCGCTCATGTTCGCGGTCGCCATGGCCGGCTCGGGGGTCCTCGGTGTGGCCATCGAGCGGTTCGCCTACCGCCCGCTGCGCAACGCTCCGAGGATCGCCCCGCTGATCACCGCAATCGGCGTCTCGTTCTTCCTCGAGAACAGCGTCCAGCTTCTGACGAACGGCTTCCAGTACACGTATGACCCGTTCGAGCTCGGTAAGACGGGCAACGAGGAGCTCGGGCCGCTGTATCACACCGTCTTTTCCGTCGCGGGCAACCCCGTGACCACCGTGCAGCTCCTCGTCGTGGGTTCAGCGCTTTTCCTGATGACGGCGCTCGTTCTGCTCGTCTCGCGCACCCGGTTCGGGAAGTCGATGCGGGCGACGGCATACGACCGGGAAGCTGCCTCGATGATGGGGATCGACACCGACCGGGTCATCGCCATGACCTTCTTCATCGCATCGATGCTCGCCGGTGCGGCGGGAGTGATGTTCGGCCTCTATCTGGGAGTCACGTACTACTTCATGGGGTTCCTCGCCGGCCTCAAGGCCTTCACCGCGGCCGTCATCGGCGGCATCGGCAGCATCCCCGGCGCCATGCTCGGCGGCCTGATCATCGGGCTCGTCGAGTCGTTCGCGATCGGGTACGTCGGCGGCCAGTGGTCGGACATCGTCATCTTCGGGCTCTTCATCCTGTTCATGCTCTTCCGTCCAAGGGGGCTGCTCGGGTCGCGTGCGATCCAGAAGGTATGAGCGATCAGTCCAACACCCCGGTTCCGGAGCCGCCCGACGCGGAGGCGCAGACGCGGATCGGCGTCGACTCGTGGGTCGCCGAGTCCGAGGATCGCCAGGCGCGCAAGCGCGGATTCTTCGGGCCTGCGGCGCGGGGCTGGGACGCGTCGCCGGATCCGGTCAAGCTGTTCCTCTTCATAGCCGTCGCGGGGACGATCCCGTTCTGGATGAACGAGGGCGATCTCTTCGTGTACGGCCTGTTCACGGTCCTCTACGCAACCCTGGGACTCGGTCTGAACGTCGTCGTCGGCTTCGCGGGCTTGCTCGACCTCGGCTACGTCGCCTACTTCGGCATCGGTGCGTACGGCTACGCGCTCGTGTCGTCGGACCACTACGGAATCCACTGGCCGACTCTGGCCTCGCTTCCGGCAGTGATGGTCTTCACCGGCCTGATCGGGCTGGGCCTCGGCCTCACCTCGCGGCGGCTCGTCGGCGACTACTTCGCCATCGTCACGCTCTTCTTCCTGCAGGCCTTCCTCGTGTTCACGAACACAGCGAACCCGGTGATCCACGGCATAGGGCTCACGGGCGGCTCGAGTGGGATCGGCAACCTCGATCCGCTCGAGTTCTTCGGCTACTCGCTCACGAGCGTGAAGCAGCAGTACTACTTCTTCCTACTCGTGCTCGTCCTCGCGACGGCCGGGCTCTACTTCGCGAACCGGTCGCGAACAGGTCGCGCCTGGCGTGCACTGCGCGAAGACCCTCTCGCGGCGGAGGTGATGAGCATTCCCGTCAACCGGCTCAAGCGCCTGGCGATCGTCATGGGTGCCGCTCTGGCCGGGCTCTGCGGCGCGATCTTCGCCGCCATCCAGACGGCGGTGACGTCCAGCAACTTCACGCTCAACGTCCTCATCTTCATCTTCGCCGTGGTCATCCTCGGCGGGATAGGGAGCATCGCCGGGCCGATCCTCGGCGCGATCGTGATCAACGTGTCGTTCCAGTTCCTCCAGCCACAGAACGACCATCCAAGCATCAAGCGCTGGCTCTTCTATGGCGCAATCGTGCTGTTCATCGCGCTGATGAAGCCGTGGTACCGGGCCGTCGTCGTTCTGGTGGGGACGGTGGCGTTCGGCCTCGCCGTCCACGCGATCGTCTCGGCGACGGCTGCCGCCTCGTGGACGGCCGGCACGGTGACGGATGCAGGATCTGGGTCGGCGGGGAAGGCCATCGCGGACTGGGTGGTCATCCCGAACCAGACCCTTCATGGCGGCTTTGCCACCTATGCGTACATCGGACTCGTCGTCCTCGTCTGTGTGGTGCGCAGCGTGACTGGATGGTGGAGGACAGTCGTCCTCATTCCCACGCTCTACATGGCCGCGGTGGTGTGGGAGAACGTCCTCGCGCCGAACCCCGCCGTGACGGCGGAGATCCTGTTCGGGGTGCTGCTGATCGTGATCATGACCGTCCGTCCGCAAGGGCTCATCGGCACGGCGCGGGTGGAGATCATCTGATGGCGACGCCTGAGCCGAAGCCAGAGCCGAGGCCGTTGCTCGAGCTCGCGGGCGTCTCGATGTCGTTCGGCGGCCTCGTGGTGATCGACGGCCTCGACCTGGTGGTGAACGAGCACGAGATCGTGAGCGTGATCGGGCCGAACGGGGCCGGCAAGACAACGCTTTTCAACCTGATCACCGGCATCTACTCGCCCACCGCGGGCGAGATCCGGCTCGACGGCGAGAGCCTCGTCGGGATGCCGCCGCACAAGATCGCCCGGCGCGGCGCCGCGCGCACCTTCCAGACCCTCCGGCTCTTCCTGAACATGAGCGTGATCGAGAACGTGATGGCGTCCCAGTACGGGCAGACGAAGGTCGGCATCGCCCGCGCGATGCTTCGCACCCCCGCAATGCGGCGGGAGGAGCGGGAGATCCGGGCCCGCGCCGAGGAGAAGCTCGCCTTCTTCGGAAAGCGCCTGATGGGCTACCGCTGGGACCAGCCCGCGTACTCGCTCTCCTATGCCAACCGCCGGCGGCTCGAGATCGCGCGGGCGATGGCGACGGAGCCGAAGATCCTCCTGCTCGACGAGCCCGCCGCCGGGATGAACCCCACCGAGACGCACGAGATCACCGAGCTGATCGGACAGCTGCGGGACGACGGCGGCTACACGATCCTCCTGATCGAGCACGACATGCACGTGGTCGAGGGCATCTCGGACCGGGTCGTCGCGCTCGACCACGGCGTGAAGATCGCCGAGGGCTCGTTCGACGCGGTCGCCACCGACCCGCGGGTGGTGGAGGCGTACCTCGGGACGAAGGCGGCGTCCACGAAGTGAGCGAAGCGAGCGGCAGCGAGGACGGTGCGGCGCCCGAGCCCTTGCTGCAGCTCGAGTCCGTGGACACGTTCTACGGGCAGATCCACATCCTCCAGGGCCTGAGCCTCGAGGTGCAGCCCGGCGAGCTCGTGTGCCTGCTCGGGGGCAACGCGTCCGGCAAGTCGACGACGCTGAAGACCGTGCTCGGGATCGTGCGGCCGCGGAACGGCACGGTGCGCTTCGAGGGCGAGGACATCACGTCCCGTTCGACGAGCTACCGGATCGGCAAGGGCATCGCGATCGTCCCCGAGAACCGGCGGCTGTTCGGCCCGATGACGGTGCTCGAGAACCTCGAGATGGGCGCGTACCTGCACGGTAAGGGAGCAAAAGAGGACTTTGATCGCGTCTACGAGCTCTTTCCGCTCCTCCACGAACGGCGCTCGCAGCTGGCCGGAACGATGTCGGGCGGCGAGCAGCAGATGGTGGCCATGGGGCGCGCGCTGATGGGGCGTCCGAAGCTGCTGCTGATGGACGAGCCGTCCATGGGGCTGGCGCCGATCCTCGTCGAACGGAACTTCGAGATCATCAAGCAGGTGCACGAGTCCGGGGTCGCGGTGCTCGTCGTCGAGCAGAACGCGAACGTCTCGCTCTCGATCGCCGACCGCGGCTACGTCCTGTCGACCGGCCGGCTCGTGCTCGAGGGCCCCGCCGCCGAGCTGCGCGAGCACGAGGATCTCCGCAAGGCCTATCTCGGCCGCTAGTACCTGCGCGGCTAGATTGAGCGGGATGGACGGCACCGCGCAGCGGAGGGCTGCTGTCGCGACGGTGGTCGCGACGCGGAGCTCGGCCCCGCGTCCGGTCGGGTCGAAGCTCGTCGTTCGCGACGACGGCAGCATCGAAGGATCGGTCTCGAACGGCTGCGTCGAGAGCGACGTCATCCTGGCCGCCCAGGAAGTGCTCGCCGGCGGGGAGCCGCGCCTGGTCACGTACGGGATCACCGACGAGATGGCGATCGGCGTGGGACTTCCCTGCGGTGGTGAGATCGACGTGTTCGTCGAGCCGTACCGGGATGACGCGGCGGAAGTCGTCCTGACCGTGATCGCCGGCGACGACGTCGGCGCGAAGCTCAGTGACCCGGAGCTCGAGCAGGCAGCCCGGCGGCGCGGCCGGAGCCATGTCTTCGAGCTCGAAGGACAGACCGTCTTCGCCGACGTGAGCGTCCCCCCGCCGCGTCTCTTCGTGTACGGAGCAGTCGACACGGCGGAGGCACTGTGCGCGGCTGCGAAGCTGCTCGGCTGGAGGACGATCGTCGCGGACGCACGGCCCCGCTTCGCAACGCGTGACCGGCTTCCGAGCGCGGACGAGATCCTCGTCCTCTGGCCCGACGAGGCCCTCGCGCACGTCGCGCCCGACGCGGCCACGTCGGTCGTCGTCCTGACACACGACGACAAGTTCGACCTTCCCCTCGTGCGCGGCGCTCTCGAGACCGAGGCGATCTACCTCGGCTGGCTCGGGTCGCGCCGAAACCAGGAGCGCCGCCGTGGGCTGCTGCTCGAGGACGGTGTGGCCGAGGAAGACCTGGACCGCGTCTCCGGGCCCGCGGGCCTCGACGTCGGTGCGGCGTCGCCCGAGGAGACGGCGGTCTCGATCCTCGCCGAGATCCTCGCGGTGCGCGCAGGCCGCGACGGCGGCCGCCTGCGCGAGGCCAAAACTCGCATTCACGCCTCTCTGTAGGATCGCCCTCGTGCTGCTGCGCGAGGTCGAGTACGCAAAACCCGGGTCTGTGGCGGAGGCGCTGGAGCTGCTCGCGTCGAACGACGGCGCGCGCGCACTCGCCGGCGGCCAGACGCTGATCAACGTCATGAAGGTCCGCGCGGCGTCGCCCGACATGCTCGTCGACCTCAACGGGCTCGACGAGCTGAAGGGGATCGAGCTCGCCGGCGACGGGACGCTGACGATCGGCGCGATGACGACCTACTCCGAGCTGATGGGCTCGGCGGAGGCGAAGGCGCGGCCGATCCTCGGCGAG
>Ga0207693_10002771_pt1 | contig 15175 bp, 8 predicted proteins | sample LARL81metaG_FD_184347 | JGI IMG/M metagenome (GOLD analysis project Ga0207693, IMG submission 184347) | Corn, switchgrass and miscanthus rhizosphere microbial communities from Kellogg Biological Station, Michigan, USA - LAR L8-1 metaG... | ecosystem: Host-associated > Plants > Roots >...
ATTGATCATCGGAGCGAACGACGTGACAAATCCCGCAGCGCGCACCGATCAGAACAGCCCTATCTTCGGAATGCCGATTCTGGACGTCGATAAAGCACACACCGTGATGGTGATCAAACGCAGTATGGGCGCAGGTTTTGCCGGAATCGAGAATCCTCTCTATTACATGGACAAAACGCTAATGCTGTTCGGCGATGCCAAGAACTTCGTGGGATCCATCGTGCGCGAAATCGCCGGCGGTCACAATTAAAACAAAACGCAGGTTTCCCTCTTGGGGTGGTTCTGTACGGGCGGCCTTCCGGGGCCGTCCGTTCTCGGGTTTCTCTTTGCTTTTGTAGCGGCCGACCTTCAGGTCGATTCTTGGGTCAGCCCTTATATCAATTCTCGTGGGTTGTCTCGCTGATCTCAGGGACGGCTCGGACTTTCCAGCGCTTCCGTAACTCCCCACGCCGTGACACCGCCGGCCACAATTCCCGTCACCAGCATGAATCGGCTTTGCCCGGCAGAGACCGGCGCATGCCCCTTGACCATCTCAACCGGCGCGCATGGTTTGTGGTTGTGATACTCGTGATAGTTTTCGACATCCGGAGAAACCCATTGGTGGTAGCTGATTTCATTTTCCGCGCGCACGCGGTAGGCCTTGCCCTCTTCCACGTAATGCGATTCCGATGCAACCCGGACGTCAGCCTCCCCGCGCTGGCTGACAACCGTGACATTACAGCGATCATTAATGGTCACGCGACCGATATCCGCGACGGAGAGCACCGGCGTCACGCGAACATCAGAAGCCACGATAACTAGATTTTCCTGTCCGCCCGCTGTCGTATAAACAGCTGTCCCGTGGTTCAGTTCAGCAACGGCTCCGTAGGGCGTACGGTACACATGCGCTGCGGATGCACTTTGTAATTCCAACGACAAGGCCCCAATTCGTATGAGCAGTGAACCTCCATCTTCCGTGGACACGTAGTCGCCCGAATAGATCGTAGCGCCCTCGGTGAGCGCGGGCTCGCCAATATGAGCCTTCTGAGCTCGTGCCACGAGGCCTAGCGGCGCCGCAGTGGTATTCGGCTGCGTCTGCGCGTTCGACGAAACGAAGGGCAAAGTGACCAGGCCCACGAAAAGCATCACATGAGCGATTTTCATTGCATCTCCTCCTGCTCACTGCAGGCAACGCCACGCAAACATGCGTGGTTCAATCCAGGGAGGTTCTTTCTGAGCCTTGGCGGGGGCCGGACAACTACGGGTGTTGCTAGCGGCGTGAACTGCAGCCTCAACGAAGGATCCCCGAACAGAATCCACGTCCGTCGCACATCGTTGTCTGACGTCCCGGCCTTTGTCTGTTGAATCAGCCATCCAAGCGGCATCTGGGGATGACTGGCCAACTGGTGCAGAAACGCCTGATTCATAGAAGCCTGCGGCGCCTGATCGGTAAACCCAGACGAGGCCCAGACGGCAATTCCACCGCCATTAGGAGCCAGCAAGATGGCCTCGGCGAGACTCTCCGCATACACGTCCTGGAAAAAGCCATTCAGGCAATCCATCAACAGATACACCGGCATCCGGCCGCCATTTGTGAGCGCCGCTGCATCTGTGGAGTCGAATAGATCCACGAACGACCACTGTTGTTCAGCGCCGTGGCCCTGGTAATCCACCAGCAGCGCGCCATTGTTGAGCGCCGTGATGACTTGCGCGCGTGCTGCAGTTCTGTCGAGGCCATCGGTCAGAATCTTCGACACCTGCATCGAAGGTGGCACGTTCGTGGCTGCAGCGCCAACAGCCGACGAGAAATTTGCATCCACGTTCTGGTCGCCAACAAAAAGGGCCTGCCCATTCCAGGCGCCGGCAAAGCTTCCGCGCTCGTAGTTGATGATTCGAGCAACGAGCAGGTTGGCGTCGGCAGGGGTGCGAACAGGCAGACGGCCGGTCGCCAGAGTGGCGTAGCCGGTTTGCTGGAAGTCTGAGAACCAATCATCGGAGGCCGTTTTGAAGGCGGCGGTTTCGATCATTCGCGTAGGAACGAAGTCGAAGTTGCCGAGTCCAAGGTAGTTCCTGGGATCAAACGAGGCATCGCCAACCAGCAACAGCGCCTGGGGCTTGCGCTGCCAGCGTCTGGCCGCATCCATCAGGAAACTTCGGATGGCGAAGGGACTGCGTTCGCCGTTGTTGTATTCGTCGTAGATCTGCTCCGTGGTGACCACGGCGACTTGATGGCCTTCCGATTCCCGGTGGCGCACCAGCGGCGTCAAGCTCCCCGCAAAATCCGGATGCGTGACGATGACGATATCGGCTCCCCCTCGCCGATCATCCAGGAATGTCGGAACATGACGTGAAACAGAAACAGGCGCGGAGACCGCGTCAGACGCGAACGCCAGAATCGTGCGCCCGGCAGGTCCGGAAACGGCGAGCCCGACCATGGCTTCATACGCGCCACCGTTCGAAACCACTTTCGGAGACAGTTCAGAGATGTTGAGTGCATCGGTGATATCAAAGACGCGAATCGATGCATTGCTGAATCCGGTGAGGTGCAGCTCCGATCCAGCGGGAGCGGTAGCGCGAAGCCAGTCGGCATCCGCGGCATACGTGTGGGCGTAGTGAAGCTCAATGGACTGCACCGCGCTTACGTCGTTGTCGCCATTCAGCGCCGTCAGAGTTACGGTGTTGCTTCCTTCTTGCACAAGAGATGGCTCTACAGGAAAACTCTGCTTCGTCAGAGATTGGCCGTAGAACTCCATTTGGCCGAGACTCGCTCCGTTAAACTGCACGCTGACGAGGTGAGCTTGCTGGTCGGTGCCGCCTTGCAGCGTGACATCCAGAATCACCGGCAAACTCGAGGACGAGTCCACGTGAGCCGTTACCAGCTCTTGATCGACAGGATCGCTGGTGACCACCGCGCCAAAAAAGTTGTCGTTGTTCTCACCGTTGAGAAGTGCCGCAACGTAGGTGCTGCGATCTTCGCGAATCACGCTAAACGGGAAACTTGCGGGCGATGTTCGGCCCGAGGTCACGGGCGGCTCGCTCAGAATTCGCTTGCCAGCCTGGTTTTCGCGAACCAGCCAATAAATGCGCTGGTCGGAAAAGGGTGTATCAATTCCCGTTCCATAAAACTCGATGCCATCGGAAGAAGCCGTGGAGTTGCCGGAGTGTGTCGTAAACAGCAGAGGCTGTTCGACGCCTTCCGCAAGGAGATGCAGCGAACGAACATCGCTGCTAGAATCCAGACCCGCGGCAATGAGTTGCGCAAACGAAACGTGATACCACCCCTCGTGATCGACAGCGATCTTCACCGCGGCGTGGTCCGCCACAGCAAAACGCGGCGTATTCACGGGAATGGTCGGCTCGATCGGCCGTGGCCTCGCCAAAGGCCGCGCGCCGTGAAACGTCGGCGCGGTGGCAACGGAGGCGCGCAGTTCACGCAGGAACGGAGACGGCTGGACAGGCGCCGCGAAGGACGCAGCCCGTTCCGCCGACAAACCTTCCACGTGCGCCGGACCGTGCATCGAGCGCGTCCCGTTGATATCGACGTCTTCAATCCAATAAGCCGTGCCGCCCGAAGGCTGCGCGTCGATCCAGCGGTAGAGTTTTGCAGCGTGCTGAGGTTTCGATCCGCGAAGCAGTAACGCCGAACCCGCCACAAGCGAAGGAGTGATTCGCTGCTTCCCAGAAGCGCCATCACGATAGATGTGAAAGCCCAGGTTGCGCGATTCTTCGTGCGTTCTCCACTCCAGGACTACCGTGCCATCGGGCTGCTGGAAGGCCTCGAAAGAGGAAATATCCACGGCCGTCGGCGCCTGGATTGTGGATATCGCAGTCGAGGAATTGTTCGCCGAATTTGGATCGGACGTCGTAGCAGCGACCGAAGCGGTGTTGCTGGAGAGCGAATTGGCGCTGAAGGTTGCGGCGTTAACGTTAATGGTGATAGCAGCGACGCTGCCGACGTTGAGAGAACTGATGGTGCACGACACGGTTGTGGTCGCTGCCGTGTAGGTGCAGAAACCCATATTCGTAAACACGGAGGAGAACGTAACCTCCGCCGGCAGAATGTCCGTGACACTTACATTCTGCGCAATGGCTGGCCCGACGTTCGTCACCTGGAGCGAATAGGCCAGGTTGGTACCCTGGTTCACCGGTTCGGGCAAAGCGGTCTTCACAATGCTGACGTCCGCCTGCGCGGGGCCGGCCACAAAGACCGCAGCGGTAGCCGTGTTGTTCGCGGGATTGGGATCGCCAATCGTGCTTGCGACGTTCGGCGAATTCGTGATGGTTGTCCCGGGCGCGGTGGTTAGGTTCACCTTCACCACTAACGGAAAATTCACCGACGCGCCATTCGTGATGGTCTGACCCGCATTCAGTGCGCAAGTAAAAGTTCCGGTCCCACCGGCCGCGATGGTGTTACATGTCCAATTCGCAGGAGGCGTGAACGACACCAACGTCGTATTCGCAGGAATCGTGTCTTTAAACGTGGCGTTGGTCTCAGTAGCCGGACCATTGTTGGTGACCGACTGCGTGTAGGTAATCTTGTTTCCCTGCGTAACGGGATTCGGCGTTGCCGCAGTGGCGACGGCAAGATCGGCCTGCCCGGCGGACGCGACCACCGTCGTGGCTGTAGCATCATTATTCGTCGGGTTCGCATCGGGAGTTATGGAAGATACCGTTGCAGGGGCGGTGATGACGGTCCCCGCGGCGGTTCCCGAAATTACATTGAGCACCACGGAAAATGTTGCACTACCTCCCACTGCCAGTGATGCGATGGTACAAGTGATGGTGCCTGTGCCACCGGCAAGAGGCAATGGATTGCAATTCCAACCGGCGGGCGGGGCAAGGGAAGCAAAGGTCGTGTTCGCAGGAATTGCTTCGACGAAGCTGGTGGAGCCCGCGGCTGCCGGCCCCTGATTGAAAACTATCCCGACCATGGTCACGGTGCTGCCGGCGTTGACGGTCGGAGCAGAAGCCACGTTGCTAAGAACGAGGTCCGCGGAAGTAGCCACGCTGACGGTGGTAATGGCCGTCGCCGAATTGTTCGCCAGGTTCGGGTCCGAGGTTCCGGAGACGATATTGTCGACGTCGACGATCTGTGTGCCACTCGGCGTTGCCGCGCCTACTTTCACAACGACGGTGAACGAACCATTGGTCCCGGCTGCGAATACTGGATTAGTGCAAGAAATGTTGCCTGTGCCACCAACGGCCGGTGTGCTGCATGTCCAGCCCGCCAGAGGCACGATGGATTGATAGGTGGTATTCGCGGGTATGGTCTCGCTAAAAACAGCGTTCACTGCATCGAACGCGCCGCCATTTGTCACTCCCTGCGTGTAGGTGATCGTTCCGCCCGGCACAACAACCGCGGGCGAGCCGGAATTCCTGATCGATAAGTCCGTTCCTGCGCAGTACGCGCCGGCTTGCGTGCCCGGAGTCTCCGTGATGACGTGGGTCGTCACCACTTGTCCGGCCTGGCCTGGCGTGGCGCCGTAGGAATCCTGCACGGTATCCGTATAGCCGTTTGAGCCGCCAGCAACATTCGCAACAGCCGGCAAAGCGGAGAGGAAAATGACGCCGCCTCCGCCGCCCCCTCCGGGACCGTGGCGCTCACCCGGGAAACCGCCCGGAGCTTGTGTAGGCCAGGCGTTGCCGCCATTGCCGCCGATGGCGCTGACCGTCAGTCCGCCTAAGCCGCCGCTGTTGGCGAAAATCAGGATCGAACCGCCAGCGCCCGCACCGCCGGTGCTATCGTTCAACGTACTCTGCGTGGACTGGCCGTTGGAAGTGATGTTCCCCGAACCAACCACACTTCCGGCATGCATGATGGCCACACCGCCCCCGGCCCCGCCACTGCTGAAAATTCCGTTGCCGGCGCCATTAACGGCGTTAGAGATGTAGTAAGTGCCGTTGTTCGTGGTACCGGCCCCGCCAGCACCGCCCATCACCAGCGCACTCGTGGAGGCCTGGAACGGGGCGCCACCGAAGCCGCCGTCGGTCGAGTTCGTGACTGTCAGACTGTCCCAACCATAGCCACCTTGTCCGCCCGTGCCGCCATTGGAGCCTGCTCCGCCGCCAGAGTTGAAGTCATTGCCAGCAGGATGGCCGTCGGTGCCGCCCCCACCTGCATTTCCTGGAGCGCCTCGCGCAGAGCTGCCGCCCGGTAGCGTATCCGTCGGAGTACCGCCGGTAGTATCAATCGGCACAGAACCAGTGGTGATTGTCAGCGGCGCTAGATAGCGGGGTGTCCCGGCAATGCCCTCACCCTTCGACCCGTTCGCGGCATTCGTTGCGGCGGTGACATAATCCGTGACCGCACCAGCACCGCCGGCAAGTTGTCGTCCTGCACCGCCGCGAAATCCCAGGGCGTCGAGCGCAACCGTGCCGCCAAGCGTCAGTTGCGAAGAAACGTCCAATACGAGTACGCCACCGACCGTACCATTCCACGTCAACGGAACCAGCCCCGAGCTGAGCGTTGCCGAAGTGTATTGCGGCACGCGAATCACTTGGAACGTCTGCTGGGCCTGCGTCGTGGTGGCAGCAATGCTGGAATAGCCGTTCAGCGAACCGCCACCGCTGCCGCTCCCGGCGAATTGCAGCGTCCCACCGGTCGCCGGAATTGCGCTAACGGCGGTAACGAATTCAAACAGACCGGAACTACCTAGGTTCGTCGAGCCAGAGGCTGGATCACCTGCCAGTCCATCGCCATACGAACTGGTATTTGTGCTGTTGATGTTGGCGTCCTGCATCTGGATGATCAGGACCAAATCCCCCACGGCGATGCCCGCCGGAGCACCCGAGGAAGCACCCAACGTCACCGACGTGGAACCGGGATTTAGGGTGCTCGCGGCCGCGGGCGGAAAGTAGGTATTCACCACGCCGGTCAGCGTTCCTCCCGCTCCATCGCGACCTGGTGTTGCGCACACGAGCGGCTGAACCACCGTGTAGGCAGTGGTGGTATTGTTGGAGGCGTTGGGATCACCTGCAAGAGTAGCCGTGGCGCTATTGGTCAGTGTAGTAGCAGCAGACGGTGCGGTCACTGTGATGTTTATGGTAGCCGTGGTGTTCGCGGCCATTGCCGACGTGATGGAGCAGGAAACCGTCGCGCTTCCGGAACAGGACCACCCGGCGGATGCGCTCGCCGAAACAAACGTAACACCTGCGGGCAACGTATCTGTCAGCGCGCCAGCCGTGATCGGCGCCGCAGCCTGGCCGAGGTTCTGTACCTGGATGCTGTAAACGAGGTTAGAGAAAATAAACACCGGTGTCGGCGAAACCGTCATGGAAACGGCCAGGTCTGCAGTGTTCGTCGGCTCAACAATGATCGACGTGACACTGGTGTTATTGGCCGGCGTTGGGTCCACCGTCCCGGAAGTTACCGTAGCGGAATTCTGGATCGTGGTACCGGAGGCGGTTCCGGTATTAACGCGCATCGTGATGGTAAGCGCGCTCGCCGACGCACCACTGGCTAGCGCTGCATTGTAGGTGCAAATGATGGGACCGGCATTCCCGCTGCCTGGATTCGTGCAATTCCAGTTCGTGCCCGCAGAACCCCGAAAGGTCGTATTCGGTGGAGTTTGCTGATAGACGATAATCGTCCCTGTTGGAACCGCGTTCGGGCCGTTGTTCGTTACCGTCTCGGTGTAGGTGTAGTCGGTGTTCACGGCAATCGCGGAAGCCGAAACAGTTTGTGTGAGCCTAAGGTCAGCCTGGGCCTTCGCAACCGGCGCCAGAAACGTCGCGCCCAGGAAAAGGAACGCCGCAATCGCAACCAGAAGAGACCAAGCCCTGCGAAGACGATGTTGTGCAGCCAAACGAACTCGGCGAGCAACAATCCGTACAGGATCCACAAAGCGAGTCTGAAAAGGAGTCATAACCTCGGCGCGTGAGCCGTGGCGGCGGACTACCACCTTGCCGAACGTGTGAGAAGCTGGTAGGTCCGGCGCGAAGGCGGTATCGCTGGCCGTACGTAGTGCACCGGAAGAAGAGCTGGAAACGCGATGAAGCAGCAGTCCATCTGCATTCTGGATCAGAGCCAGATCGCCAGGCTGCAATTCGGAAACAACAGCGCGAGCGACCAGGACGGTATCGCCATCGCTCAGATTCGGGCGCATGCTCTCTCCATGCACTCGGAACTGCACGCGATGGCCGCGCTCAAGCACGGCAGCACATAATTCGGCAAACACCCGGGAATTCTTGCGGACCTGGATTTCACTCGCGGGCATGTCGTATCGCCTCCACGGCGCTATCCGTCGGAGCAAAACGGAAAATGGAGCACGGAATCGAGCGGGTAAGCTCGTCGAAGAAACTGAGCGAAAATTGAATCCCCTCTTTCAAATAATGTGGAACAAAAGAGCGCGCAAACAGTTCTGCCGCTGCTTTGCCGGGGGCCAATGGCAAGATTTGATTTTGGGGCGCCTGCTCCAACAGAAAAACGGAAGAAAGCGGAGCGCTACCGGCAGAAGCAACGCCGGCATCCCCGTGCCATGGCGTCCCATGCATCCAGAAGTTCCCTTCTTGCTTCCGGAGAATTATGCGGTCGTCGCTCAGTAGCTTGACACCGGGCTCCGCCATCCAGAGTCGCGCCGTGGTACTCTTTCCCGCTCCGGAATGCCCAAGAAATAGATAGCCTCTGCCGTCCCGATCGACGAGTCCCAGCGCATGCAATTCGACGCCTTCGCCGAGCGCCAAGCGGTGCATCATCGCCAGCTCATCAATGGGATACTCCAACGGAAAAACCTGATCATTCGCTGGGAAACAAGAGCGATTCAGAACCACGTGTGCGCGTTGGAAGGCGGGATCGAACCAGGCCGCTTTGTAGGGCGCCCTGCCAAGCGCTGGACTGGAAAAATAGAATTTGCTGCCGGTCGAATCTGTAAAGGCCGACCACAGCCCTCCGGAAACGAACGCCGGCGACGAAGAAGGCATTGGTAGTGCGTTGGCCCAGCACACATCAAATTCTATGTCGCAGGCCTCTCCACCGGTGTCCGGAGTGGCAAAGGGCTGGTGCTCGGGATCCAGCGCAGCCGTCATTTCGCGTTCGCACCACAATCCGAGCGAATAGCCGCCGATTCTCAGCGCGAGGCGTGTTGCCTCTGGCGTGGCCCTTGGCGTGGTAACGGGCGTGTTGGCAAGAAGTGTGGCCATGTGAGCTCCTCCCTTATCTATTCAAAATCTCTTTACGAGCCGTGCGAACGGCAGGCCGCGATCCCACCCCTGCATGACCCACTCGCGGGCCCGGCGGATCCCGAGACCTTGCAGTGCCCTAGCACCGCTTCCTCGGGACGGAGGCTCACGCGAATCAGCTGCGGCGGCTGGTAGTCCGCTTTCTCCGCGTTCTTCTTTTTTGGCGTTTCGTTCATTTCCAAACCTGGCCCTTGTGTCGCTTACCTGATCCCTGTCCCGCAGGATGAGCATTCGCCGGATCCGCAACCCCTGCGAGACTGCAACACCGGCAGTGTCGCCGTCGGTGGAATCAGCGGTAGAATATTTTTGGAATTGCCGGAATCCTCACGAAGTCGCTCGGCGGAATCTTTCAGATGCGCGTGATGGACGCCGCCGGAGCAGCAGGGACAATCCCCATGCGCAGCTACCTCCAGTCCGAGCGTGTATGCCCGCAAGTGCGCCACCTGGCAGATGAATTCAACCGGCGACTCCGCATTGCCATTTTCGAGTTCGCCCATCGCCGGACACATGCTGCAAAGAGACTGCAAGCGGCAATCGGTGCAGATTGTCTTCGAAGTACGCTCAGACTTACGAATCTCGCCTAGGCGCCCGTTCCAACCCAGCTGGAAACTTCCAGAGCGCAAATCGTAGCCGTCACGGTGTGACAGTACACAAATGGTCATTTTCCCTGTGGGATCGACGGCGCAGCCGTTCTGTCCGCCACCGCAGGTGTAAAGCTGTTTGTCTTCCTGGTGGTTTGCGTCCGCGGCCTCCACTTCCGCGAGCTTGCGATATTCCGCTTTGCGAACCGGATCGCTAAAATCCAGTTGCACCGCCTGTTCCGGGGAGAGGCGCACTGCCAGCGGGCTTTGCGAACAATCGGTGCGTGGATTGAGCAATGCGTCGAACTTGAATTCCACTCCGAGCTCCTGCTCAGCGAATCGCTTCATTTCGAATACTTCGTGAAAATTGACGGTCGTCGGAACAGTCTTCAGCTTTAGCGGAAGGTTGCGCTCCTGAAGCAGCCGTATCCCTTTCATGCAGCGATCAAAGGAGCCGGGAATCTGCGTCAGGGCTTCGTAAGTCTCCCGGGTCGCTCCGTAAAGCGTGATTTCAATCGCGAACGGCCGATATTCCACCAGATGATCGGCGATCCGCGGCGTGATCATCGTTCCATTGGTGAAAAGCGTAACTAGGAAGCCGCGTTTCTTGGCCTCCGTGTAAATGTCCAGAAAATCCCTGCGCGCGAAGATCTCCCCACCGGTGTACAAGATCCACAGGCAACCCATCTCCAACAATTCATCAAGCAACCGCACGTGTTCCTCGAACGTCATTTCCTGACGCCGCGCCTCGGTGTCGCTCATCGGCAAATTGTTGTAGCAATGCTGGCATTCGAGTGGGCAGCGGTGCGAAACTTCGATGGACACCTCCATCGGAGCGCGGCGCCCCTGCAGCCGTTTGTGAACCAGGCTCGAAAAATCTCCGTAAGTGGCCGTTTGAACCAACTGTTCCCCGATCTAATCCCTGGACCTTGACTTCACTGCACCAGAACCCGGTTAACGCTCACGTCCTTGCTTCTGCAAGCGGTTGAACCAGTTTTTCCTCGAGCATTGCGTCCAGAAAATTCTGGATATCGCTCTGCGCCTGGCTCGCCGTCACTTCAAATTCGTCGCATACCCGGCTGACCATTTCTTCGATCGTGTGGCCTTCGTTCATGAAATTCCACAACACCGATCCCACCTGATTGAGCGTGTACAAGGAGTTGAGGTCTCCAACTCCACTGCGAATCGGTACAATGACCAGTTCGCCTTCGATCTGACGCGCCACCACTTCCCTGTTGCGCACAAAGCGCAACGTAGCCGACAGCATGGACATGGAAAATCCTCCGCCCTGGCCGTTGTTCCCTGGACCGGGCCGTTCTTTAGAAGAGTGTCCTGTACTCCGGCACAGGGGGCCACGGCCCGAGAGGGAGGCTGTACCGTAATGGTACTCGTTGCCTTATTGGGCATCTGGCGGCCGAGCCGTCAAATGTAATATCCTATATATATTACTTATTTATTACTATGGATAACTAAGACAGGAAAGGCATCTGTCTATAGTCCTGGTACTCTCAGGACAGGCGAGGATGAGCTTGTTTTTGGGCCGCGCGCAGCGCGAATTACAGCTTGGATCCGGGCCGGTATGCTCCCATCAATCGGGCAACCAACACCGCCAGGTATAGCACCCCGAGGATGGCTTCCACGACCGAAATTGCCCTCGCGTGTGCCGACACAGGGACAATTCCGGCAGCTCCGAGGGATGTCATGGTCCCAAAACTGTAGTAAATGAAATCGAACCGGTCGGGAACGGTGTGAAAGTTGGCATGCGGGTCGAGATAGAACGCGCTCGGCTGGATAGCCGACACCATGTGGTACACGCTGGCAAAACTGAACCCAACCAGCAGATAAATACACAGAGAGCCGAAGATAGTCTCCGAATTGACCTGCTCCGGCGCAAACACGTGACGAAAAATCATCGCCACAACAACCACGTCAAAGATAAAGCTCAGGGCCATATTGGCGATCGAAAATGAGCTCACATGAGCCCTGGGGAGCAAGAAGCGTTGGATCAGCGCTGGAACTGCCAGCACGAGCACGAAGATCAGCAAGCTGCGGCGCAGATTGGCCGCGTATACGCTGATCAGAATGGCCGAGCTTCCAATCACGCGAAATGCGTAGTACCCAAAGACCGTGGCCTCGGCATACGGATAGAGAATCAGCGTCGTCAACAAAAGAAGGAACAGCAAAAAGAATCTGCGCCCCGTCAGAGCCGACGCACTCAGCGATTCAGTAATGTACCTCATGGAAGCGTGCGTTCTCCGCCGCCGATGGTACACCTTTTCCGCAAAAGCTGAGGCGTGATTCAGGAAAGCGGCGTCGCAGTGAATCTGTTCTGCCGGTCGCGCTTTGGGCCTCGCCATCGGCCGGCAAGGATCGCATCTGCTCGCGCAGCGCGCCACCTTGCCGTTCGTCTCCAATTTTGCGAACGCTCGGCAGGCCATCACCCGTCGCTGTTGCCATAAATTTCACTTTCGCCTTGCTTCCAGGAGCGCGCGTCGTCAACGTCAGCCCGATTGCTGCTCCCAAATACGAGTGTTTTTCTCATTTCTTTTCTAAACTCGTCGCGACTGGCCGTATGATCGAACCAGCGTCACGATTCATACGACTACTTAACCATCACAAACCTCGCGGAGGCTCCGCGCAATGACCGAGAAGCAACAGCAGCCTGTTCCGTTCCTTCGCAACGCCTCCCGCAGTGCTCCATCGCCAGCGCTTTCCACCATCGCGATTCTCCTGCTTTGCATCTTTCCGTTATCAGCCGCCGACCTGCGGTTAAACGAGCAAGACTACTTCGAGGCCCAGGGCCTCAGCGTTCTCCTTTTTCACAACGCTTATCACGGCGTCTTCGGCGATGAGAAGATGAGCGGCGTCGAGATCATCCTGCACGGCGAACGCATCGCCACCAATGGCGACGTGCGCCTTTCGCCCACACCGGAGCAGTGGGATCCGATCCCTCAATTCAAGGACCGCAAGCGCTTTACTTCCGGCAATCAACTCACCGCCTCCCTTTCGTATCCGGATCGCGGCTTCAGCTATCACATCGAGGTCGCGCCCGAGCCGGACGGCTTCCGCGTCACAGTACATCTCGACCAACCGCTCCCTTCCGCTCTCGTTGGCAAAGCGGGATTCAACCTGGAGTTCTTACCCACTTCTTACTTCGGCAAATCTTTTATTCTCGATACGGGCTCCGGCATTTTCCCTCGCCATCCCAATGGCCCGATGCAAAAAGACCCAAGCGGAACCGCGCAACCAGCTCCCATTGCCACAGGCCAGCGCATTGTACTTTCGCCAGAGGATCCATTTACGCGCATCACTATCTCTTCGGACTCGGGCGCGCTCATGCTCTTCGACGGCCGCAACAAGGCGCAGAATGGCTGGTTTGTCGTGCGCACTCTGATTCCCTCAGACCGCACGCAGAATGCCGTCGTGTGGCACATTCATCCAAATGTCGTTCAGGGATGGACACGTCCGCCCGTCGTGGCCTACAACCAGGTTGGCTACACACCCCAGCGCGCAAAGGTCGCCGTGATCGAACTCGACCCGCTCTCCGATGCGCCAAAGACTGCTCGTGTACTTCGCCTGGCGTCCAACGGCGAGTATCGCGAAGCGTTTCGCAGCGAAATCAAACCCTGGGGCAAATGGATGCGCTACCAGTACGCGCGCTTCGATTTCTCCTCCCTCCACGAACCTGGCATCTATGCAATCGAGTACGCCGGCCACCTCAATTCGCCCTTCCAAATCGCGCACGACGTCTATCGTGAGCATGTGTGGCAGGCCTCGCTCGATACCTACCTGCCGGTCCAGATGGATCACGTTAAAGTGCGCGAAGGCTACCGCATCTGGCATGGGCCTTCGCATCTCGATGACGCCAGGCAAGCACCCGTGAATTACGTGCACTTCGACGGCTACTCCATGGGGCCTTCCACCGATTCGCCATTCGCCCCCGGCGAGCACATCCCAGGCCTGGATCGCGGCGGATGGTACGACGCAGGCGATTATGATATCCGCACGGAATCGCAGGCACGCGTAGTCACAGACCTCACGCTCGCAAGAGAATATTTCGAGGTTGATTGGGACGAAACCACTGTAGATGAAAGGGCCCGCTCCGTTCAGATTCGCGTGCCTGATGGCATCCCTGACGCCATTCAGCAGGTCCAGCACGGCGTGATCGCCATCCTCGCGCAATATCACACCATCGGCCACGCCATCCCCGGAATCATTGAGCCCACGCTTCAGGAGTACACGCATCTGGGCGACGCCGCCTCGCAAACGGACGGCCGCATCTATTCGTCGCGCTTGGGCCCGTTGGAAACAGACGGAACGTACTCCGGCGTGCCCGACGATCGTTGGGCCTTCACCGCCCACACGACGCCTTTGGATTATCTGGCCATCTCGTCTCTCGCTGCCGCAAGTCGCGTGCTCCGCGGCTTTGACGACAGCATGAGCGCCGAGTGTCTCCAGACTGCTGTGCGTGTTTGGGACGAGGAGCACAAGCGGCCTCCGGTCGTCTTCAAATCCTTCAACACCACTGCCGGTGAACTCTCCGACGAGGAAACCAAGGCGGCCGTCGAATTACTGATCGCGACGAATGGCGGCGACGCCTATCGCAAGCGTCTCAAGGAACTTTTGCCCGTGATCCAGAACCGTTTTGCTTTCCTGGGCTGGACTGCCACGCGCGCCATTCCTCTCATGGATCCCGAGTTCAAGGAAGCTCTCGCTTCATCACTGCGCTCCTACAAGTCCAAGCTCGATGAACAACTATCCAAAAATCCCTATGGCGTGCCGATTACCACTGGCACCTGGGGTGGCGCGGCAGGCGCGGCAGGATTTTCCGTCCAGATGTACTTCTTTCACAAAACGTTTCCTGACATTGTCGGACCCGAGTATACCCTGCGCGGTTTCGACTACGTCCTCGGCACGCATCCAGCATCAAATCTTTCGTTCGTTTCCTCCGTCGGAACACAGTCTAAGCTGATTGCCTACGGCAACAATCGCGCCGATTACACCTTCATTCCCGGTGGAATCATCCCCGGAATCGTAATCATTCAGCCAGACTTTCCCGAACTCAAGGATGCGTGGCCCTTCTTGTGGTACGAAAACGAGTATGTGGTAGATACCGTCGCTTCTTATATTCTTGCCGCAAACGCAGCAAACGCGGTGGCCAAGTGAAGGCAGGGAGCTAGCATGAGAAAACTCGCGTTCGCGATTCTTTTGATAGCGGTCTGGACTACAATGCTTTGCTCGTCGCCTGTGCCTTCCCATTCCAAACCGATCCGTGTGCTCCTTCTTGACGGAGAGAGCGGTGGGCCCTATCACAACTGGCAACTCACCTCTCGCGTGCTGAAAAAAGAGCTTGAGGACACCGGGTTATTCGAGGTCACCGTCGCTACCTCTCCCCGCTTTGGTGAAGACTTCTCTAACTTCATGCCTGATTTCAGCAG
>Ga0207693_10002773_pt1 | contig 15164 bp, 15 predicted proteins | sample LARL81metaG_FD_184347 | JGI IMG/M metagenome (GOLD analysis project Ga0207693, IMG submission 184347) | Corn, switchgrass and miscanthus rhizosphere microbial communities from Kellogg Biological Station, Michigan, USA - LAR L8-1 metaG... | ecosystem: Host-associated > Plants > Roots >...
GGTGGAGACCGGCAGAGACCAGAGAAGCCCGATCGTCGTTGCTTTAAGCCGCGTCGCCTGCTGAGAGCAGGCTGTGCTGGTTTCGCCTCCAGCTGCCGGTCAGATTTCTTGGAGAGCTTTGGCTCTCTCTCCAGGCGGCTGGCGGGCCTCTTGTCCCGCTACCTACCGACCGACACACGGCCACAGGCACGTGCGAAATTGGGCAGGCTCCGAAATAACATTTTTTTCGCGGGATGCAAGAGAATTAGTTCGCCGCGCGCAAATCTTCCTTAACTTTTTGCGGACGGCGCCCGCTTCGCCGGCTCACTCGCGCGCGGTGAACGGCTCGATCAGGTGCGCCGAGCGCACGAACTGCACCATGATGGCGACGCCGCAGAGCATCAACACGACGTCGAGCACGCGCGCGCCGATGCCGCCGAGGTCGAGCAGCGAGGCGATCGCCCAGGAGCCGGCGAAGGCGGCGCCGAACACTTCCGCGCCGATCAGGATCGCGGCCGACACCACCGTGACGACGTTGAGCCAGACGATGCGGCGGCGCGGGCGGGCGGGTGCGGTGCTCATGCGAGGCTCCTGTGACGGCCGCAATGTGGTTGAATCCGGCCGTCAAATCAAGCTTTTGCGCGCGCATCCGTTCCCGGCGATTTGATCTCGCGCATGGTGGCGCCGCCCGCCAGATGGAAGGCTCTGCGCTATGACGAGCCTCCACCGTGTCCGGCCCTGGCTCGCCGGTCTTGCCGTGCTCGGCCTCACCGGCGGTCTCGCCGCGCGCCTCGTCGGTCTCGGTTCCTGGCCGGAAGCGATTTGGGCGGCCGCCACCCTGCCGGTGCTGCTCGCGCTCCTCGCCGAGATTGTGACCAGTCTGCGGCGTGGAGATGTCGGACTCGACATCGTTGCGGCGCTCTCGATGACCGCCGCGCTGGCCTTCGGGCAGGCACTCGCGGCCTCGATCGTCGCCCTGATGTATGCCGGCGGCCAGTACCTGGAAGCCTTTGCTGAGCGGCGGGCGCGGCGCGAGATGACCGCGCTCCTGGCGCGGGTGCCCCGCATGGCCATCCGCCACCGCGACGGGCGGTTGGAGGAGGTGGCGCTCGACCTGATTCGGCCGGGCGACCGGCTGCTGATTCGCCGCGGCGACGTAGTGCCGGTCGACGGCCTCGTAGCGGAAAGCGTGGCCGTGCTCGACCAGTCGGCGCTCACCGGCGAATCGCTGCCGGTGCAACGCAAGCCGGGCGAGCCGGCTCTGAGTGGTGCGACCAATGTCGGGGAGGCCTTCGATCTCACGGCAACGCGGCGGGCGGCTGAGAGTACTTATGCCGCCATCGTCCGCCTGGTGGAGGCGGCGCAACGCTCGCGTGCGCCGATGTCGCGCCTTGCCGACCGCTACGCGCTGGTCTTTTTGGGCGTAACCGTGGCACTGGCCGGCGCCGCCTGGGCGCTGACCGGGGACGCGATTCGGGCGGTGGCGGTGCTGGTGGCGGCGACGCCCTGTCCGCTCATTCTGGCGGTGCCGGTCGCGCTGGTCGCCGGTCTTTCGCGCGCGGCAAAGCTCGGTATCCTGATCAAGGGCGGCAAAGCGCTCGAGATGCTGGCGCAGGTGCGGGCGCTGGTGATCGACAAGACCGGCACCCTGACGTTGGGCCAAGCCCGCATCGTGGCGATGCGGCCGGTCGGCGGCGTGGCCGCCGAGGAGTTGTTGCGGCTTGCCGCTTCGCTCGACCAAGCTTCCCCGCACATCATTGCGCAGACCGTAGTCGCCGAGGCGCGCCGGCGCGGCTTGACGCTGACGATCCCCACCGAGGTGGTGGAGACGCCGGGAGAAGGCGTCATCGGCCGCGTCGGCGGCCGCGCCGTGGCGGTCGGCGGCCCGCGTTTCGTCGCCGGCAAGGTTCCCGAAGGCGCGCTCGCCGCGCTGCTGCACGAGCGGCCCCCCGGCACCGTCGTGGTCGCGGTGGCGGTCGACGGCGAACCCGTCGGCCTGCTGCTTTTGTCCGACGAATTGCGGGCCGGGACCGAACCGCTGTTGCAGGCGCTGCGTGCGCTCGGCGTCGAGCGCATCGTGCTGGCGACCGGCGACCGCCGCGACGTGGCGGCATTCATCAGCGCCGGCCTGTCCATCGACCTGGTGCGCGCGGAACTGACCCCTGACCAAAAGATTCTGGCGGTGCTGTCCGAGCGCAAGAACGGCCCGGTGATGATGATCGGCGACGGCGTCAACGACGCCCCTGCGCTTGCCGCCGCCGATGTGGGGGTGGCGATGGGCGCCAAAGGCGCGGCCGCCTCGGCAGAGGCCGCCGACGTAGTGCTGCTGGTCGATCAGCTCGACCGCGTGCTGCCGGCGATCGAGATCGCCCGCCGCTCGCGCGGGATCGCGCTCCAAAGCGTCATCGCCGGCATGGGGCTATCTATCGCCGCCATGCTCGCGGCGGCGCTCGGTTTCCTGCCGCCGGTCGGGGGCGCGCTGCTGCAAGAGGCGATCGACGTCGCCGTGATCTTCAACGCGCTACGCGCGTTGCGCGGGTGACAAGAGGTGTGTTCATGTCTAGATGAACGCCATGACGAACGTGCGTTCCGCCTCCCAAAATCCATTGTTGACCGACTGGACCGGACCTTTCGGCTTGCCGCCGTTCGGCGCCATCGCGCCCGCGCACTTCCGCCCCGCTTTCGACGGCGCGCTTTCGCTGCACCGCGCGGAGATCGACGCCATCGCCGCCAATCCGGCGCCGCCGGATTTCGACAACACCATCGTCGCGCTGGAGAAAAGCGGGCGCGCGCTCGAGCGCGTCGCCAACGTGTTCTTCGTGCTGGCTGGCGCCGACACCTCGGACGAAATCGAGGCGGTCGAGCGCGAGGTTTCGCCGCTGCTCGCCCGCCACGGCAACGCGCTTTATCTCAACCGCGCGCTCTATGCCCGCATTGCCGACCTCTGGCAGCGGCGTGATGGGCTCGGACTTGACGCCGAGCAGGCGCGCGTTCTGGAGCGCTATCACACCCGCTTTGTGCGCGCCGGCGGGGCGCTCGAACAGCCTTCGCAGGACCGGCTCGCCGCCATCAACGAGCGGCTGGCGAGCCTTGGCACGCAGTTCGGGCAGAACGTGCTGGCCGACGAAAAGGCCTATGCGCTCATTCTGGAGGAAGGCGACCTCGCCGGCCTGCCGGATTTCGCACGCGCGGCGGCGCGCGCAGCGGCGCAAGAAAGCAAGCAGCCCGGCAAATATGCCATTACGCTGGCGCGCTCTTCGGTCGAGACCTTTCTGCAATTCTCGGCGCGCCGCGACCTGCGCGAGAAGGCTTTGCAGGCCTGGACCGGCCGCGGCGAGAGCGGCGGGGCAACCGACAACCGCGCGCTGATCGCCGAGATGGTCGCCTTGCGCGCCGAGCGTGCCAAGCTGCTCGGCTTTGCGACCTTTGCCGACTACCGGCTCGACGACCAGATGGCCAAGACGCCGGCGGCGGCGCGCGCGCTCCTGGAAAACGTCTGGACGCGCGCGCGTGCCAAGGCGCAAGCCGAGCGCGCCGCGCTGCAAGCCATGATCGCGCAGGAGGGCGGCAACTTCGCGCTGGCCCCGCACGACTGGCGCTATTACGCCGAAAAGCGGCGCAAGGCCGAGTTCGATTTGGATGAGGCCGAGATCAAGCCCTATTTCCAGCTCGACCAGATGATCCAGGCCGCCTTCGAGACCGCGCGCCGGCTGTTCGGCTTGACTTTCACGCCGGCGAACGTGCCGCTCTATCATCCGGATGCGCGCGCTTGGGAGGTGAAGGACAAGACCGGCGCGCATGTCGGCCTGTTCATCGGCGATTATTTCGCGCGCGCCTCCAAGCATTCGGGCGCCTGGATGACCTCGCTGCGCGACCAGGAGAAGCTCGTCGGCGACATCCGGCCGATCATCCTCAACGTCTGCAACTTCTCCAAGCCGGCGGCGGGCGCGCCGGCGCTGTTGTCATTCGACGACGCGCGCACGCTGTTCCACGAGTTCGGCCACGGCCTGCACGGGCTGTTGTCGAACGTGACCTATCCGCTCATCGCCGGCACCTCGGTGCCGAGCGATTTCGTCGAGCTGCCCTCGCAGCTTTACGAGCACTGGCTGGAAGTGCCGGAGATCTTGCAGCGCTACGCGCGCCATGCCGTGACCGGCGAGCCGATGCCTCAGCCGCTGATCGACCGGCTGCTGGCGACGCGCACCTACGGCCAAGGCTTCGCCACCGTCGAATACACCGCCTGCGCGCTGCTCGATCTCGATTTGCACGCGCTGCCGGACGCCGACAGGCTCGACGTCGGCCGCTTCGAGCGCGACGACTTGGCGCGCATCGGCATGCCGGCGGAGATCGTCATGCGCCATCGCCTGCCGCACTTCCAGCACCTGTTTTCCGGCGGCGGTTACGCGGCGGGTTACTACTCGTACTTGTGGTCGGAAGTGCTCGACGCCGACGCCTTCGAGGCTTTCAGCGAAGCGGGCAACGCTTTCGATCCGGAAACCGCCAGGCGTTTGCGCGATTACATCTACGGCGCCGGCAATTTGCGCGACCCGGCCGAGGCCTACCAAGCCTTCCGCGGCCGGCTGCCGGCGGTCGATGCGCTGCTGAAAAAGCGTGGGCTGGCGGACGCCGTGGCGTGAGGCGGATTTGCCGCGCCGCGCGGCGATGCTAACGTTGCGGCCATGCCCGCCGAGCCTGCCAATGACGTTCCCGACTGGCGCCTCACCGGCGATTGGTGGGACTTGTGCAATTGCGCCGTCGGCTGCCCGTGCAATTTCGGCTCCGACCCGACGCTCGGCTATTGCGAGGGCGTGCTGACCTGGCTGATCCGCGAGGGTAACTACGGCGACTTGCAATTCGCCAAGGACCTCGCCGTCGTCCTCATCATCCATTGGGAGGGCAACGTCTTCGAGAAGAACCGCGAGTTCGGCTTTCTGATCGACGAGCGCGCCAATGTGCACGAGCGCGCCGCGCTGGAGAAGATCTTCACCGGCTATGCCGGCGGCGCCTTCGCCGCCTGGCGCGACCTGACGCTGCGCCTCGACGGCGTCGCCTTCGTGAAGATGACGGTGACGCACGAGGCCGAGAACTGGCGCGTCGAAGTGCCGGGCATGGTCGAGGGCCTAGGCGGGCCGTTCCGCAAATACATGGTGCCGGAGGGCGACACCTGCCGCATCTACAACGCGCCGCGGCCGGAAGTCGTGCCCGGCTTCCTCACCGTCGGTCAGGCCAAGCGCAACGTGGTGACCGGCGCCTTCGGCCGCAACTGGGACTGGTCGCAACGCTCCTCCAAACACATCGCCTTCGACCTGCGCGGGCCGAAGGCCTTCAGCTGGCGGCAAGCGCTGAAAGTCCAATGAGCGGCGCGGCCACCGGCGAAGGCGCGCCTGCCCGCTACGACCGTCTCGTCGTCGCCGGCGTGCTGGCGCTGGTCGCCGCGCTCGCCTGGGCTTTCACCCTGCACCAGGCGCGCCTGATGGCGGCGATGGAGGCGGCCATGCAACGCGACATGAACATGTCGCTCAACGGCATGGCGCCGTCCTGGACGCCGGTCGATGCCGCGCTGGTGTCGGCGATGTGGACGGCGATGATGGCGGCGATGATGCTGCCGGGCGCCGGGCCGATGATCGCCGCCTTCGCCGCCATCAACCGGCGGCGACGCGCGCGGGCGGCGCCCTACGTGCCGACGTCGGTCTTCCTGCTCGGCTATCTGGCGGTGTGGGCGGGATTCTCGGTGGCCGCCACCGCGCTGCAGTTTCTACTGCAGAAGACCGCGCTGCTGACCACCATGATGCAGTCGGCGTCCTATCCATTTTCCGCCGCGCTGTTCCTGGCCGCCGGCCTCTACCAGTTCAGCCCGCTCAAGGGGCGATGCCTTGCCTATTGCCGCTCGCCCGACGGCTTTATCCTGAGCGAATGGCGCGACGGCGCCGCCGGCGCGGCGGTGATGGGACTGCGCCACGGGCTGTTTTGTCTGGGCTGCTGCGCGGCGCTGATGGTGCTGCTGTTCGCGGTCGCGGTGATGGATTTGCGCTGGGTCGCGGCATTGACGGCGCTGGTGACCGCGGAAAAATTGCTGCCGGGAGCGAGGTTCTGGCGGGTCGCGATCGGCGCGGCGCTGCTGGTAGCCGGCGCCGCGTTTGCCGTCGCTGCATGGAAGGTCGCCATATGAACCTGCACACCGCCGGTCACCGGCGCGGCGTGGTCTGCGCCCCGCACGCGGCCGCCGTCGAAGACGGCCGCGCCATCCTCGCCGAAGGCGGCAACGCCATCGAGGCCATGCTCGCCATGGCCGCCTCGATCGCCGCCGTCTACCCGCACATGAACCACATCGGCGGCGACGGCTTCTGGCTGATCCGCGAGCGCGCCGGCCGCGTGCGCGCGCTGATGGGGGCGGGAAAGGCCGGCGCCAAGGCGACGCCGCGACTCTACCGCGACGCCGGCCATGACGCGATCCCGGCGCGCGGGCCGCTCGCCGCGCTCACCGTGCCGGGCGCGGTGGCGGCCTGGATGCTGGCGCAGGAGGCGGCGAAAGCGCAGGGCGGCAGATTGCCGCTCGATCTGCTGCTGGCGCCGGCGATCAAGCACGCGCGCGAGGGCTACACCGTCACCCGCAGCCAAGCGCGGCTGACGCGCGAAAAATTGCCGGAAATGGACAAGGCCGCCGGTTTCCACCCGGCCTTTCTGATCGACGACAAGCCGCCGGAGGTGGGCGCGCGCATCAAGCAAAGCGCGCTGGCCGCCACGCTCGAGCATCTCGCCGGTGCCGGGCTGGACGACTTTTACCGCGGCGACGTCGGGCGCGAGATCGCCGCCGATCTCGAGCGCATCGGCAGCCCGGTGACGCGCGCCGACCTGGAAGAATTCCACGCCTTTGTCGCCGAGCCGCTCTCTCTGCGCATACAGACCGGCACGCTCTACAACGCGCCGCCGCCGACGCAAGGCTTGGCCTCGCTCATCATCCTCGGCCTGTTCGAGCGGCTGCGCGTCGCGCAAGCCGAAAGCTTCGAGCACGTGCACGGCATCGTCGAGGCCACCAAGCGCGCCTTCCGCGTGCGCGACCGCGTCATCACCGATCCGGACATGATCACCGCCGATCTCGGCCAATTCCTGTCGCCGGCCTTCCTCGATGCCGATGCCGGCAAGATCGATCGCAAGCGCGCGGCGAAATGGCCGCAACGCCCCGGCGAGGGTGACACCATCTGGATGGGTGCGGCGGACGCGTCCGGCCTGGTCGTCTCCTACATCCAGTCGCTTTATTGGGAGTTCGGCTCCGGCTGCGTGCTGCCGTCGACCGGCGTGCTGATGCAGAACCGCGGCGCCAGCTTCTCGCTCGACGCCAAGGCGCTCAACGCGCTGGCGCCGGGCCGGCTGCCGTTCCACACCCTCAACCCGGCGCTGGCCGAATTGAAGGACGGCCGCGTCATGGCCTATGGCACCATGGGCGGCGACGGCCAGCCGCAGTCGCAAGCCGCCGTCTTCACCCGCCACGTGCAGTTCGGCCAGCCGCTCGAGCGCGCGCTCGACGCGCCGCGCTGGCTCTTGGGCCGCACCTGGGGCTCGACCATCACCAATTTGCGCATGGAGAACCGCTTCGACGGCAATCTCGTCGACCGCCTGCTGTCGGCCGGTCACGACGTCGCGGTGCTGGACGAGGCCTACTCCGACACCATGGGCCACGCCGGCGCGGTCGTGCTGCATCCCGGCGGCACGCTCGAAGGCGGCCACGATCCGCGCGCCGACGGCGGCGCGGCGGGGGTGTGATTCCTCGCCGCAGGCAGCAACGCAATACTGTTACAGTCACGTTTGCGCCGCAGTCCATGGTAAGGTGCGCGCGCATGACTGCTTTGCGCATCCTCCTCGCACTCGCCGCCGTCCTCGTCGCCGCGCCGGCGCGCGCGCATCCGCACATCTGGGTGACGATGCACAGCGAGCTCGTCTACGCGCCCGACGGCAGCGTCACCGGCATCCGGCAACACTGGGCGTTCGACGACATGTTTTCGGCCTTCGCGATCCAGGGGCTGGAGGCCAAGGACACGGGCGCCTTCAGCCGCGCCGAGCTCGCGCCGCTCGCCAAGACCAATGTCGAGTCGCTCAAGGAATACGATTATTTCACCTTCGCCACCGCCGACGGCAACAAGGCGCCGTTCGGCGACCCGCTGCCGGACTATTTCGCCGACTACAAGGATTCGGTGGTCACGCTGCACTTCACGCTGCCGTTCAAGACGCCGGTGAAGGCCAAACTGTTGAAGATCGACATCTACGACGCCACCATTTTCGTCGATTTTTCCTTCGCCAAGGACAAGCCGGTCGCGCTTGTCGGCGCGCCGGGCGCCTGCAAGCTCGACGTGGTGCCGCCGCGCGAGATGACCTGGGCGGAAGGCAAGGCGCTGAGCGACATCCCCGCCGACCAGCCCAACACGCTGATGGCCTGGGGCGCGCAATTCGCCAACAAGATCCTGGTGAACTGTCCTTGAGACACGCCGCCACGATGCTGCGCTGCGCGCTCATATTATGCTGCGCGCTGGCCGTGGCCGGCCTTGTCGACGCGGCGCTGGCGCAGCCCTTCGGCATCCCACGTGCGCCGGCCGAAACCGGCGGCTTCGCCGGCTGGATCCTGGCCGAGCAGGCGCGCTTCTACCGCATGCTGTCGGGACTGATCCGTGCCGCCAAAGCCGACGGCAGCGCCGCCTATACGCTGATGGGCATCTCCTTCATTTACGGCGTCTTCCACGCCGCCGGACCCGGCCACGGCAAGGCGGTGATCTCGTCTTATCTGGTTGCCAATAACGAGACCTGGCGGCGCGGCGTCGCGCTGTCGTTTGCCTCGGCCGTGTTGCAGGCGCTGACCGCCATCGCCATCGTCGGCGTCGCCGCCGTGCTGCTCGGCGCCACCGCCAAGGTCATGGGCAACGCCGTGCGCGTGATCGAGATCGTCAGCTACGCGCTGATCGTGCTGATCGGGCTGCGGCTGTTATGGGTGAAGGGCCGCGCCTTTGTGCGGCTGTGGCGGGCCGAAGCGCATGCGCACGACGATCATGCGCACCATCATGCGCACGGGCACGATCACCACCATCACGACCATCACGACCACGGCGAGGACGAGGCATCGGCCTGGGGCCACGCGCATGCGCCGGAGCCGCGCGAGCTTGCCGGGCAGCATTGGCTGCGCCGCGGTCTCGCCGCCGTCGTCGCGGTGGGTTTGCGGCCCTGCTCGGGCGCGATCATCGTCTTGGTGTTCGCGCTGGCGCAGGGGCTGTTCTGGATCGGCGTCGCCTCGACCTTCATGATGGGGCTCGGCACCGCCATTACCGTCGCGGCGGTCGCCACGCTCGCGGTCGGCGCGCGCGGCTTTGCCGGCCGTCTCGCCAAGGCCAAGCCCGGTGCCGGCATGCTGCTGCTGCGCGGCGTGGAGACGGCCGCGGCGATCGCGATCGTGCTGTTCGGCGCGGCGCTGCTCACCGGCTACGCGGTGAGCGAGCGCATGGGGTTGTTTTGAGTCCTGTCGTCCCGGGCGAGCGAAGCGAGGCCCGGGACCCATACTCCGCAGCCTATCGATAGGACACGGCGTATGGGTCCCCGCCTCCGCGGGGACGACGTTAGTCGAAATCCTCCGCCCGCAACTCGATCGGCTGGCCGTGCGGGGTGCGGTCGCAGGCGCGGTCCCAGGCGTCGCGGTAGCGGTGCAAGGCGGCCTGCGTGGTTACGCCCTTGTCCGCCACCAGTTTTTCCAGCGCATTGAGCCAGTGCGAATAATAGGTCTCGCCGGTGTCGGGATCGCCGGCTGCTTGCGCGCGCTTGATCTCGGCGGCGAGCGCGGCGGCCCATTCGCCCCAGGTGAATACGCCGCGTTCGTGCAGCGAGAGCGTCATGGCGAAGGCTTCCGCCTGCCACGGCTCGCGGAACACCGGGCCGTCGTCGTCATGCGGGATGCCGGGCACTTCTTTGGCCGCGCGGGCGGCGGCGGCTTTGTCGATTGCAGTCATTTGCACCCTCGGCACGGTCTTACATCCGTCATGGCCGGGCTTGTCCCGGCCATCTCGCTTAGGGAGGCAATGCCTTACCAGCCTAAGCGGGGCCACCGGGACAAGCCCGGTGGCGACAATTACAACGGCTCCAGATAAGGCTCCCAGGCCTCGATGCAAACTTTGACGGCCGGGTCGCTGTCCTCGCCCCACAATTCGCGGCCGTCGAAACGCACGGTGTAGAGCCAATGCGGGTCTTCGCCGCCGTTGATCGCGTTGCTGTCGGGAAACACGTGGCAACCGACGACGCGCACGATGGCGCCGGTATGGCCGCGCGCGTAACGCGGCAGGCGCGTATGCGTCGGTGGATGCATGTTCTTGGCACGCACTTTGTCGCCGGCCTTGAAACGCGCCGGCGCCGGGGCCGGCCGGTCGTAAGGCGAGCCGCAGCGCACCATGTTGGCGACGTCGGCGGCGGTGACCGCGCGTTGCGCTTTCTTCGCCGGCGCCAGCGCATGGCCGGCATTGAGCTCGGTGGCGGTCGCCACGCCGTAATCGAGCAGCATGTTCTCGGTAGTGACCACCCACAGGCCGTAATAGCTGAGGTTGAGATATTGCGCCGGCGGCAAGCTTTCGCGCGCGAAGCGGAACGCGTCGAGCGTCCAGATATTGGCGACGCCGATCGCCAAATTGACCGCGAAGGCCTTCTTTTCCCAATCGGCGTGGAACACCGGCTCGTTCGCCTCCGGCACCACCGGGCCGAAGCCGTGCATGCCGCCCATGTCGGCCGCGCCGTTCATGGCAACTCCTCCGGCCGGCGGGCAAGCCCGGTGCCGATCATGCTGTCGCGCGTGACCAGATCGGCGAGCTTGTCCTCGCTCCAGCCTTCGGTGCCGGCGGGGCGCATGGGCACGACCAAATAGCGCAGCTCGGCGGTCGAATCCCAAACCTGGATTTCCGTGCTCTTCGGCAACGCGACGCCGAATTCGCGCAGCACGCCGCGCGGATCGGCGACGGCGCGCGAGCGGTAGGGCGCCGATTTGTACCAGAGCGGCGGCAGGCCGAGCACCGCCCAGGGATAGCAGGAGCACAGCGTGCAGACGACCATGTTGTGCACGGCCGGCGTATTCTCGAGCGCGACAAGATGATTGCCCGAGCGCCCGCCGAAACCGAGCGAGCCGATCGCGGCGGTGCCGTCCTCCAGCAGCCATTGCCGGAATCCCGGATCGGCCCAGGCCTTGGCCACGACCTGCGCGCCGTTGCGCGGCCCGATCTTCTTTTCATAGGTTTCGATCAACTCGTCGAGCGCGGCCGGTTCGATATAGCCCTTCTCGACCAAGATCGTTTCCAGCGCGCGCGTGCGCAACTGCATCTCGCTCAGCTCCGAGCCGTGCTCGTGATGATGATCGTGATCGTGCGACATGAGGGTCCCTAGGTCGCCGGCTGCAGATACGGCTCCCAGGCGTCGACCGACACCTTGACCGTCGGATCGCCTTGCGGTCCCCACAGATCGCCGCCGTCGAAGCGCACGGTATAAAGCCATTGCGGGTTCTCGCCGGCGCCGCTGGCGTTGCTGTCGGGAAATACGTGACAGCCGATCACGCGCTCGATCACCCCGACATGCCCGCGCACGTAACGCGGCAGCCGCGTATGCGTCGGCGGGTTGATGTTGCGGGCGCGCACGCGGTCGCCCGGCTTGAAAGCCGCGGTGGTGTTGGTTTCGCGTTCGGTCGGGCCGCCGCGATGCAACACCTTCAGCACGTCGGAGGGCGACAGCACACGCGCGACCGGTTTGGTCGGATGCAGCTTGTGGCCGGCTTCTATTTCGTCTTCCGCCACCAGCCCGCGCTCCTTGAGCATCGACTCGAGCGCGGCGAACCAAATCTGGTAATAGCTCATCGCCAGATATTCGCCGGGCGGACGGTTCTCGCGCGCAAAGCGGCCCATGTCGATGTTCCAGCCGCCGGGCATGCCCATCGCAAGCGTGAGGGCGAAAGCGCGTTTCTCCCATTCGGCGTGAAACACCGGCTCGTTCGGCTCCGGCATGACCGGGCCGTGACCGTGCGTGCCGCCGAGGTCCTGACCGCCGTTCATGGCTGCTTCGGCAAGCCGGTGCCGATCATCGAGTCACGCGTCACAAGCTCGGCGAGCTTCTCCTCGCTCCAGCCTTCGGTGCCGGACGGCCGCATCGGAATAACGACGTAGCGAATCTCGGCGGTCGAATCCCACACCCGGATCTCGGTGTCCTTGGGCAGCGTGACGCCGAATTCGGCCAGCACGCCGCGCGGATCGGAAACCGCGCGCGAGCGGTAGGGCGCGGATTTGTACCAGACCGGCGGCAGGCCAAGCACCGGCCATGGATAGCAGGAGCACAGCGTGCACACGACCATGTTGTGCCGCTTCGGCGTGTTCTCCAGCGCGACGATGTGCTCGCCCTGGCGGCCGGCATAGCCGAGTTCGGCGATCGCCGGCGTTGCGTCCTTGAGGAGCCGCGCGCGATAGGCCGGATCGGCCCAGGCGCGGGCCACCACGCGCGCGCCGTTGCGCGGGCCGACCTTCGTCTCGTAGGTCTCGATCAGAAGGTCGAGCGCGGCCGGATCGACATAGCCCTTCTCGGTGAGCACGCTTTCCAGCGCACGCACGCGCAGCTGCGTCTCCGACAATTCGGAATGGCCGTGGTCATGATGGTGATCGTGGGTCATGGGGTCCAATTTAGCGCAAGCGGGCGCTTTATGCCATTATTGCTGAATGGCCGTTCCCGCCGCAATGAGCAAGCTCGCCGACGGCATCGACCGCTTGACCCGCGCCGTCGGGCGCGCGGCGGCCTGGCTGGTGGTGGTCGTCGTGCTGCTGCAATTTGCGCTGGTGGTGGCGCGCTACGCCTTCGCGCTCGGCTCGATGAAGCTGACCGAGGCGGTGATTTACGGCCACGCCGCGCTGATCATGGGCGCGGCGGCCTGGACGCTGGCGGCCGGCGGCCACGTGCGGGTCGACATCTTCTACGGCCAGGCCGGCGCGCGGGCGCGCGCGGCCATCGACCTTGCCGGCAGCCTGCTGCTGCTGCTGCCGTTCATGCTGCTGCTGCTGTCGCTGAGCGTTCCCTACGCCGAACGCTCCTGGGCGATCTGGGAACGCTCGCAGGACGTCGGCGGCCTGCCGCTGGTGTTCCTGCTCAAGACAATGATCCCGGCCTTTGCCGCGCTGATGGCGCTGCAAGGCGTGGCGCAGGCGATCCGGGCGGCGGCGGTTCTCAGCAATCGAGCGCAGCCAATGAATCGCGAATTGCGCTGATGCCACTTCCGGAACTCCTCGCCGTACTGCTGGTTGCCGCCGTGATCGCGGCGCTGATGGCAGGCTACCCGGTGGCGCTGACGCTCGCCGGTGTGTCGCTGCTGTTCGCGCTCGCCGGCCACGCGCTCGGCGTCATGGACTTCGGCATTCTTGGCGCGCTGCCGCAGCGCATCTTCGGCGTCGTCACCAACGAAGTGCTGCTGGCGGTGCCGCTGTTCATCTTCATGGGGGTGATGCTGGAGCGCTCGCAGATCGCCGAGGATCTGCTGGAGACTATGGGCCGCCTGTTCGGCACGCTGCGCGGCGGTCTCGGCCTGTCGGTGGTGATCGTCGGCACGCTGCTGGCGGCGGCCAAGGGCGTGGTCGGCGCGACCACCGTGACCATCGGGCTGATCATGCTGCCGGCCATGCTGCGCTTCGGCTACGACCCGCGGCTCGCCGCCGGCACCGTCGCCGCCACGGCAACGCTGGCACAGATTTTTCCGCCGGCGACCGTACTGCTGCTGCTCGGCGACCAGCTCGGCAATGCCTACCAGGCGGCGCAGCTTGCCAAGGGCGTGTTCGCGCCGCGCTCGCTCACGGTGAGCGATTTGTTCGCCGGCGCACTCGTGCCCGGCTTCGCGCTGGTCGCGCTTTATTTGTTGTTCCTGGTGGTAGTCGCGATGCTGTGGCCGCACGCGTCGCCGGCGCTGCCGGCCGACCCGAAAGCGCCGCGCGGCCTCGCGCTGGCGCGCCGGCTCATCGAGGTGCTGGTCGCGCCGCTCGCGCTCATCCTCGCGGTGCTCGGCTCGATCCTCGGCGGCGTCGCGACGCCGAGCGAAGCCGGCTCGATCGGGGCGGTGGGGGCGATGCTGCTCGCGGCACGCAGGGCACCGCTGACACGTTTGCTTCGGCCGGTGGCGGAGAAGACCGCGCAAATCGTCAGCATGATCTTTCTCATTTTGATCGGCGCGACCATGTTCAGCCTGGTGTTCCGCGCGCTCGGCGGCGACGCCATGGTCAACGCCGCGCTTTCCAACCTGCCGGGCGGCGTCGACGGCGCGCTGCTGGCGGTGATGCTGGCGATGTTCCTGCTCGGCTTCGTGATGGACGCCTTCGAGATTATCTTCGTGGTGGTGCCGATCGTGGCGCCGGCGCTGCTCGCCATGCCGGGCGTCGATCCGGTTTGGCTCGGCATCATGATGGCGATGAACCTGCAGACCTCCTACATGCACCCGCCGCTCGGGCCGACGCTGTTCTTCTTGCGCGCGGTGGCGCCGCCGCAGATCACCACCCGGCACATTTACGTCGGCATCATTCCGTTCGTGCTGATCCAGTTGGTGGCGCTGGCAGCGCTCTGGTTCGTGCCGGGGCTTGCGACCGCGCTGCCGCATGCGCTTTATGGGCGATGAGGGAGGCCCGGCCATGAAAGCCGCCGAACTGTTCGATCTCACCGGCCGCGTCGCGCTGGTGACCGGCGCGTCGAGCGGGCTCGGCCGCCAGTTCGCGCGCGCGCTCGCCGAAAACGGCGCGGCGGTCGCTTTGGTGGCGCGCCGCGCCGAGCGCATCGAGGCGCTGAAGACCGAGATCGAAGGCAGAGGCGGGCGCGCCGTCGCCATCGCGGCCGATGTCAACGATCAGGGAGACATGGTTGCCGCCTTCGCCGCCACCGAAAAGGCTTTCGGCACCGTCACCATTTTGGTCAACAATGCCGGCGTCGCGCAGAAGCCAATGCGCGCGACCGAGGTGCCGGCGCAGGAATGGCGGCGCGTGCTGGCGACCGACCTCGACGCGGTGTTCTACTGGGCGCAGGAAGCCGCGCGCCGCATGCTGGCGGCGCAGGCGAAAGGCGCGATCGTCAACATCGCCTCGGTGCTCGGCTTCGGCGTCGCCAAGGGCACCGCCGCCTACGCGGTGGCGAAAGCCGCCGTGGTGCAGACCACCAAGGCGCTG
>Ga0207693_10002775_pt1 | contig 15157 bp, 12 predicted proteins | sample LARL81metaG_FD_184347 | JGI IMG/M metagenome (GOLD analysis project Ga0207693, IMG submission 184347) | Corn, switchgrass and miscanthus rhizosphere microbial communities from Kellogg Biological Station, Michigan, USA - LAR L8-1 metaG... | ecosystem: Host-associated > Plants > Roots >...
GGGTCACCGGGGGTGGGGTATGGGCAAGATTTCACCGGGCGTGCTGTCCGAGCCGCGCGAGATCCTGACTCCAGGGGAATGGCGGCGGCTGGGCCGCGAGCAGCGCAGGCTCGCGCCCCGGTCCAGCCACGCTGAGTGGTCGCCACCCCCTGGCCGGCCCGACCCGGTCAGCATCCTGGAAGACCAGGCCAAGCAGCGGGTACCCGAGCTGGTGCCGATCCGGCACGGCCGGATGGCGGCGTCCCCGTTCGCCTACTACCGGGGTGCGGCCGCGCCGATGGCCTGGGACCTGGCGCACCTGCCCACGACCGAGATCCGGGTCCAGGCCTGCGGCGATGCCCACCTGCTCAACTTCGGCATGTACGCGGCGCGTGACCGGCGCCTGGTCTTTGATGTCAACGACTTCGACGAGACGCTGCCGGCCCCCTTCGACTGGGATGTGAAACGCCTGGCCGCCAGCCTGGCCGTGGCCGCCCGGGATAACGGCTTCCCCATCCGGGGGATGCGGACCGCGGCCCGCCGGTGCGTGCACATGTACCGCACCGAGATGGAGAACTTCGCCCAGATGCATTTCCTGGACATCTGGTACTCCAGGATCGATGTGGACCAGGTGTCCCAGCTGTTCGACGCGGTCCAGTCACAGAAGGCCGTGCGCCGCCGCCACGCCGACGTGCGCCGGGCCTACCGGCACACCAGCGTGCAGGCGCTGGGCAAGCTGTGCCACATGGTGGACGGCCAGTACCGGATCAAGGCGATGCCACCGGTGGTGGTCAGGTTCGGCATCGAGCAGGAACCCGGCATCATCGAGGAGCTGCGCAACGCGGTCGCCCAGTACCTGGAGACCCTGCCGGCCGACCGCCGTGAGGTGCTGCACCGCTTCTACTTCGGCGACTTCGCCCGCAAGGTGGTAGGGGTGGGCTCGGTCGGCACCGAGGCGTTCGTCTTCCTGCTGCTCGGCGACACCCCGGACGAGCCGCTGTTCCTGCAGCTCAAGGAGGCGCAGGAATCGGTGCTGGCCCCGTTCGCCGGGCCGAGCGAGTTCAAGCACCAGGGTGAGCGGGTGGTGCACGGCGAGCGGCTGATGCAGGCCGCGGCCGACCCGTTCCTCGGCTGGACCAGCGGCCTGCGGGTGGATGGCGCGGTGGCGAAGCAGTACTACGTCCGGCAGCTGCGCGACATGAAGGGCGCGATGAACGTCCCGGCCATGGACCCGGCCCAGCTGACCTACTACGCCGGGCTGTGCGGCTGGGCGCTGGCCCGGGCGCACGCCCGGACCGGCCGGGCCCCGATGATCTCGGGCTACCTGGGTTCGAGCGACCGTTTCGACCGGGCCGTCGAGGAGTTCGCGGTCGGCTACGCCGAGCAGAACGAGCTCGACTACCAGCGGCTGCTGAGCGCGATAGAAAGCCGGCGGCTGCCCGCCATCCTGGGGCTGTGACGGCCCCTGGCCGGGCGGCTCACCGGGGGAAGCCCACCCGGCCAGGGCACCTGCTCCCGCTACCCAGGCCGCGGGCGGGTATGCGCCGCCCCGGCTGGCCCGTGGCGGGGTGCCCCGGTCAGCCGTCCGCCACGGAACCGGACCAGATGGCGCGGACCGCGTCGATGGTGTCCGCCTCCGCGGCCTGCTTGTCCGGGCGGTAGCGGATCACCCGGGCGAACCGGAGCGCCAGCTTGCCCGGATACCGGGGGCTGGTCTGCACCCCGTCGAAGGCGATCTCCACCACCAGTTCCGGGCGCACCCGCACCACGCCGTAGGCGTCACCGGCGCCGCCCGGTGGCCGGCCCACCGCCGGGTCGGCCAGCGCGAGCAGCCGCTCCGTCTGCCAGCCCAGCAGCTGGTCGGTGAGTCCCTTGAACGTCTTGCCCAGCATGACGAACCCGCCGGTGGCCGGGTCCCGCGCGCCCAGGTGCAGGTTGGACAGCCAGCCGCGGCGCCGGCCGTGCCCCCACTCGGCCGCCAGCACCACGAGATCCAGGGTGTGCCGCGGCTTGACCTTGACCCACTCGCTGCCCCGCCGCCCCGCGGCGTACGGGGCGTCCAGGGACTTGATCACCACTCCCTCGTGACCGCGGGCGACCGCGTCGGTGAAGAACCGCTGGGCCTCGCCAGGGTCGGCGGTGACGATCCGCGGCACCCGCAGGCCGGTGGGCAGTACCGCGGCCAGCTGGGCCTGCCGCTCAGCGGCCGGCTCGTCGATCAGGTCCCGCCCGTCCAGGTGCAGCAGGTCGAAGAAGAACGGGGTCAGCGGGATGTCCTGGCGCTGCTGGTCCGCCGCGCCCTGGGTGCCGGCCCGGCTGGCTGTGACCTGGAATGGCCGGGCCCGGCCAGCCGCATCCAGGGCGATGGCTTCCCCGTCCAGTACCAGGGACCGGGCCGGGCAGCCGAGCACCGCGGTGGTGATCTCGGGCAGCCGGCCGGTGATGTCATCCAGGCTGCGGGTGAACACCGCCACCTCGCCGCCCTGCCGGTGCACCTGGATCCGGATACCGTCGATCTTCCACTCCACCGCGGCGGGCGACAGCTTCTCGAACGCCGCCGCCACGGTGGGGGCCGACCCGGCCAGCATCGGCCGCAGCGGCCGGCCGACCTGCAGCCGGAACGCGTGCAGTGCGGCTGACGCGGCCGCTGGCCCGCCGTCGCGGGCGGCGGTCAGCGCGGCCTCGGCGACCGCGGGCAGCGACCCGCCGAGCAGGTGAGCCCGGCGGACCTGGCCGGCGCTCACCCCCGCGGCCCGCGCCACCGCCTCGGCCATCACTCCTTCCAGCGCGCCCTGGTGCAGTTCGCCCGCGAGCAGCCGGGTCAGGAACGACCGCTCGGCCTCGCTGGCCCGCGCGAACACCTCGCCGAGCAGCCGCCGCCGCTCGGCCTGGGCCCCCGGGCCGGCCACCGCGCCGATGGCTGCGAAGGCCGCGTCCGCGCCGGCCAGGGTGAGCGCCGGCCCGGCCCCTGGGCTGGCGGCCCGGGCGGCCTCGGCGACCGTGCCCGGCGCCGTCCCGAGCAGGCCGCCGACCGCTGCATAGCCCACCCCGATCTGCCGCTGGCGGAGCTCACCGGACAGGAACGCCACGGCCACCGGCACCTCGTCCGGTGCGGCCCGGCGCAGCAGGCCAGCCAGCTCATCGATCTTGACGCGGCGGCCGGGTGCCCCGGCCACCGCCTCTGACGTGCGCACCAGTTCGCTCAACAGCACAACTGGCATTCTGCCTGACCCGGCGGACACTCCTGAGGTGAGTAAGTGGCGGGCAGGTGCCAGCGTGAGCACGCAGCAGCCCTACATCTCAGCGCACTCGCTGCAGATCCCCGGGCTCCAGATCACAACTCCGGCGGCTGACGCCTGGGCTGGCTGGCAGCCAGCTCAGGGCGTGCGGACCTGGCCGTTGACGTCGGCCTGCGCCGTGTCCGTCTTCTCCTGGCCGTCCGTCGCGGACCCGGCCGGCGGCGCCGGGGCGGGCGGCGGGGTGCCGTCATCTGACTTGTTCATCGCCGCGGCGCGCTGGCTGCGCAGCAGCCCACCGGCGGCGGCTGCCGCGCCGAGCATCACGATTCCGGCTATCACGGCAGGCCACCGGCGGCGGCTCCGGGCCTGGACGGGCTCCATCCGGCGGGCCGTAGCCACCATCATCGACGAAACCCTGGGTGCGAGGCGTTCCTGGACGGCTACCCCGGTCCGCTCGACCCGCGGCGCCGCCCATACCCGCGCGTTGTACACGCCGCGGCTGGCGGTCAGCTGAGCGTTCCTGGCCAAGGGCGTGAGCTGAGCCGAGGCCACCTCGCGGGCGCGCCCGCTGTACTGGCGAGCCTGGAGCGCGGCGAGCTTAGCCTCTGCTTTGGCTCGCATGATGGCGTCCTGGCTGCTGGTCTTAGAGAACACTTTGAACCTCCTCGAGCAGTTCCCCGCACCACTCGTTAACTTGCTGGCAACCCTCAACCCTGCGTTCCCCCGCCAGCGGCCCTCAACCCTGATTCGCTGCTTCATCCACCGCGCCGTAAGGTACGAGGGGTGACCGGGTGGCAAAGGCTGCCGGCCGGAAACGGCTAACGCCCGGGCACACCATGCGAGGATTCCACTCATGACAAACACGCTGACCGCGACCCTGCGGACAAATCAGGGAACCATCGTGATCCGCCTTTTCCCAGATCAGGCGCCGAAGACCGTCCGGAATTTCGTGGAGCTCGCGCAGGGCGGCCGGGACTGGACGGATCCGCGGACCGGCCAGCCCAGCCGGGAGAGCCTGTACAACGGGACGATCTTCCACCGGGTGATCCCGGACTTCATGATCCAGGGCGGTGACCCGCTCGGCACCGGGACCGGCGGCCCCGGCTACCAGTTCGGTGACGAGATTCACCCGGACCTGACGTTCAACCGCCCGTACCTGCTCGGCATGGCCAACGCGGGCCCGGGTACCAACGGCTCCCAGTTCTTCATCACGACCGTGCCCACGCCGTGGCTGACCGGCAAGCACACGATTTTCGGTGAGGTCATCGAGGGCGCCGACGTGGTGGACGCGATCAGCCACCTGGACCGGGACCGCCGGGACCGCCCGGCCAAGGACGTGGTCCTGGAGTCGGTCGAGATCACGGGCGGGGACGCGCCGGGATCCGCTGGCTGAGAGCAAAGGCGGGGTTAGCAGTGGCCGACGAGCCCACGGCGCCCGGAACCGAACCGCCCGGGACGGAGCCACCCGCGCAGGTTCCGACCTGCGTCCGGCACCCGCGCCGGGAGACGTACCTGTCGTGCGTCCGGTGCGGGCGGCCCGCCTGCCCGGACTGCCTGCGGGATGCCGCGGTGGGCCGGCAGTGCGTGGACTGTGTGCGCGAGGGCAACCGGGGGGTCCGCCAGCCGGCCGGCGTGTTCGGCGGGCGGGTCACGTCCGGGGCCACCGTCACCTGGGTGCTGGTCGGGCTCAACGTCCTGGGTTACCTGATCGAGTGGGTCTACCCGCGGGTCGTCAACTACTACGACATGATCGCGACCGGATTCGACCCGGTTATCCGGCAGGACGTGGGTGTCGCCCACGACGAGTGGTACCGGCTGATCACCTCGGCGTTCCTGCACGAGCCAGGGCTCGGCGGGTTCGGCCCGGCGCACATCATCTTCAACATGTGGGCGCTGATCCTGGTCGGCCCGGCCCTGGAACGCCTGCTCGGGCCGCTCCGCTTCCTGTCGGTCTACCTGCTCAGCGCGCTCGGCGGGTCAGTCCTCTACTACCTGCTCGCCCCGCCCACCCAGCCCGCGCTGGGAGCCTCGGGCGCCATCTTCGGGTTGTTCGGTGCGTGGTTCGTGGTGGCCAGGCGGCTCCGGCTGGACAGCCGGGCGATCATCTTCCTGATCGTGCTCAACCTGGCGATCAGCTTCGCGGTCCCGTCGGTCGCCTGGCAGGACCACGTCGGCGGGCTGATCACCGGGAGCCTGCTCACCGCCGCCTACGCGTACGCGCCCAAGCGGCACCGGGCGCTGGTTCAGGGGGGTGCCACGCTGGTCGTGGTGGCGGTGCTGGTCGCGGCCGTGCTGACCCGGAATAGCCAGCTGGCCGCGTCAGCGCTCGGCTGACCGCTAACGCCACTTGGTGGACAGCACCACGCCGGCGATGATGAAGCCGAAGCCGACCACCAGGTTCCAGTCGCCCAGCGCGCCGATGGGCAGACTGCCCTGCGTGACGTAGAACAGCGCGATCCAGGCCAGCCCGATCAGCAGGCAGGCCAGCATGGCCGGCACCAGCCAGCGCGGGCTGACCTTCGCCTTGGCGGTCCGCTGCGGCGGCGTGTAGACCGACTTGGTTCTGACTCGGGACTTGGGCACGGTCGTCTCCTGGTCAATAGCTCTGCCCGAGTGTAGCGCCGGGCACCGCGCCGCAGACCGCCCGCGAGCTAGCCGCTGGCTCCCGTGGTCGGCGTGCTGGCGGTCACCGTCGGCGTCGGCGTGGTCGGCGTCGGCGTCGGTGTCGGCGTGGTCGGCGTCTGCGTCGGGGTGGGCGTCGCGGCCACGTAGATGGTCACCGTGGACCCGGACGTCAGGCTGCTGCCCGCCGCCGGGTTCTGCTGGAACACGTTGCCCGGTGTGGCGTCGGCTGGGCCGGCCACGGTGATGACCTGGACCTCGAAGCCCTGGTTCCGCAGGATTGACACGGCGGTGGCCTTGGGGTCACCGACCACGTTCTGTACCTGGGATCCGCCGCCCGACACGAAGATGGTGACCTGGCCGCCCTGGGCCAGCAACGTCCCGGCCGCCGGGTCCTGCCGCACCACCTTGCCCTGGGGGGCGGTGGAGTTGTTATCCGTCTTGGTGATCACCTGGAATTTGCTCAGGTTCTGCTGCGCGGTGGCCTGCGACTCGCCCACCACGTTGGGCACGCTGATCTTCTTCGGCCCGGCCGACACCCGCAGCGTGACCACGCTGTGCGGGGCGACTTTGGCGCCGAACTGGGGATCGGTGCTGATCACGATGCCGGGCTTCACCGACGACGACGCTACCTTGACCGCCTTGGGGGTGAGCCCGGCCTTGGTCACGGCCTTCTCGGCCTGACTCTGGGTCATGCCCACCACCGAGGGCACCGCGTCGGTCTTCCCGCCCCCGCCGCTGAGCAGCAGGTAGGCGAGCACCACGACGATGAGCGCGGCGACCGCGCCGAGAATCCACCACAGCGCGCGGCGGCGGCCCCGGCCTTCGCCGTCATACCCGTCGCCCTCGGTCCCGTACGGTGACATCGCGCCGGTCGGTGCGGCGCCCGCCATCATCGTGCTGGGGCCCATCCGCTGCGTGCCCGGGGCGTACATCTCGGTCGCCTGCGGTGGCGCGGCGACCGGAACGCCGGACAGCGCGCGCTGGATGTCGGTGCGCATCTCCGCGGCGGACTGGTAGCGGTCGGCCGGGTCCTTGGCCATTGCCTTCAGCACGATCGAGTCGGCCCAGGCCGGGATCTCCGGATCGACCCGCGACGGCGGTATGGGGTTCTCCCGGACGTGCTGGTAGGCGATGGCGACCGGGGAGTCGCCGGTGAACGGCGGGCGCCCGGTGAGCAGTTCGTACAGCAGGCAGCCGGTGGAGTACAGGTCGCTGCGCGCGTCTACCCGCTCACCGCGGGCCTGCTCAGGTGACAGGTACTGGGCGGTGCCGATGACCTGGGCGGTCTGCGTCATCGTGGCCTGGGAGTCACTGACCGCCCGGGCGATGCCGAAGTCCATCACCTTGACCTCGGCGGACCGGGTGAGCATCACGTTGCCGGGCTTGATGTCGCGGTGCACGATGCCGTTGCGGTGGCTGTAGTCCAGCGCCCGCAGCACCCCGTCGGTGATCTCCAGGGCCCGCTCGGGCAGCAGCCGCCGGTCGTCGCGGAGCAGTTCGCGCAGGGTCCGGCCGTCGACGTACTCCATCACGATGTAGGGCACGTGCGCCGGGTCAGCCGTGTCCTCACCGGTGTCGTACACCGCGACGATGGACGGGTGGTTCAGGGAGGCCGCGGACTGGGCCTCGCGGCGGAAGCGGGCCTGGAAGGTCTGGTCCCGGGCCAGGTCCTCGCGCAGGGTCTTGACCGCGACGATCCGGTCCAGCCGGATGTCGCGGGCCCGGTAGACCTCGGCCATGCCGCCGCGGCCGACGACGCCCTCGAGTTCGTAGCGGCCACCGAGGAGCCGTGGCTGTGTCATGTCTCGCACGTCAGTAACCGTCCTGCGTCGTTGTCGTCCATCGGCCGGCCCGGTGACCGCGCTCGATGCCACCGCGGCCCGCGGGCCGGCGAGCGGCCCTGGGCGCAGCGTATGCGGAGCGATGCGGATTCACTACTTCCCCACGGCTGCCAGGTAGGCCTGGATGATCTTCACGGCGATCGGCGCGGACGCGTCCGCGCCGAGACCCCCGCCCCTTACCACGACGCCGACAGCTATCTGTGGGTTGGCAGCGGGGGCAAAACAGGTGAATACCGCGTCGTCCAGGCCCGAGTTGTTGATCCCGGTCTGCGCGGTGCCGGTCTTGGCCGCGATCACGATGCCCGGCACGTCGGCGGTGGCGTGCGCCGTGCCCTGCGGCGACTGGGTCACGGTGATCATCATCTGGGTCAGCTCGCCGGCCACCGTGGGGCTGACCGGGTGGCTCAGCACGGTGGGCTGGGTGGTGGACAGCGGGGTCAGGTCGGGCGCGGTGACCTTATCCACCATGTACGGCTTCATCAGCGTGCCCTTGTTGGCCACGGCCGCGGACAGCATCGCCTCCTGCAGCGGGGTCACCGTGTCGCTTTCCTGGCCGATCGCCGCTCCGGCGGCCTGCGCCCGGTCCTCGTAGAGCGGGAAGTTGCTCTGGGTGACCGGCAGCGGGATGGCCAGCCGGGGGTTGTTCATCCCGTACAGCGTGGCCTGCTGCTTCAGCTTGGCGCCGCCCAGCTGCAGGCCCAGATTGCCGAAAACCGTGTTGCAGGACACGGTGAACGCGAAGATGAGCGGCACCTTGCCGGTGCCGGTGGGGTTGCTCCCGTTGTCGCAGGCCTCGCCGTCGAAGTTGATCAGCGGCTCGGTGACGCCGGGCAGCTTGAGCTTGGTCGGCGCGTAGACCGGGGTGTCCTGGGTGATGCCCCGGCGCGACAGCCCATCGGTCATCGCGGCCGAGCTCGTCACGATCTTGAACGTCGAGCCGGGCGGGAAGGTGTCGTTCAGCGCCCGGTTCAGCAGCGGCTGGTTGGGGTCCCGGAGCAGCCGCTTGTCGTTCCTGACCAGCTTGCTGCCGTTCAGCGTGGCCAGCTGGTTCGGGTCGAACGTGGGATAGGAGGCCAGCGCGAGCACCGCGCCGGTCTGCGGGTTCAGCGCGACCACCCCGGCCTGCCGGCCCTGGGCCTGCAGCGCGCTGAAGGCCGCCTCCTGCGCCGCCGAGTTGATCGTGAGCTGGACGGTGGCGCCCTTCTTCGGCTTGCCGGTGACCAGGTCGATCAGGTTGTGCACGGCCAGGGCCGGGTCGGACCCGGACAGCTGCTTGTTCTCGGCCTGCTCGATGCCGGTCGCGCTGAACAGGGAGTCGTACCCGGTGATCGGGGCGTACACCGGGCCGACCGGGTAGTGCCGCTGGTATTCGCCGAGGTTCTTGTTGAGCCGGGACTCGGCGATCACCTTCTGGTCAGCGGTGACGATCGAGCCGCGCTGGAACTGGAACTGCTCGGAGAAGGTCCGGCCGTTGCCTGGCTCGCTGGCCAGGCTGGCGGCGTCGAAGCCCTGCAGCCAGTTCACGTTGACCAGCAGCAGCACGAACATGACCAGGCAGGCCAGGGAGACGCGGCGCAGTGCGCGGTTCATCCGGCCCGCACCACCTGGGTCATGCCCTCGTCCTGGATGGGCTGCGGGGCGGGCCGCCGGGCCGTGTCGCTGATCCGCATCAGGATGGCGATCAGCATCCAGCTGGCGACCAGCGAGGAGCCGCCCTGAGACAGGAACGGCGTGGTGATGCCGGTCAGCGGGATCAGCCGGGTGGTGCCGCCGACGATGACGAAGACCTGAAGCGCGATGACGAAGGCGAGGCCACCCGCGAGCAGCTTGGAGAACGGGTCCCGGACCGCGATCGCGGCGCGCAGCCCGCGCTGCACGATCAGCCCGTAGATGATCAGCAGCGCCATCAGCCCGGTCAGGCCGAGTTCCTCGCCGAACGCGGTGATGATCAGGTCGCTCTGCACCAGCGGGGTGTAATACGGCTGGCCCTGGCCCAGGCCGCGGCCCAGGATGCCGCCGAAGCCCAGCCCGTACAGGCCCTGGACCAGCTGGAAGGCGGTGGTGTGCACGTGGTCGAACGGGTGCAGCCAGATGGTGAACCGCTCGCCGACGTGGCTGAACAGCCTGCTGGCGACCACGGCGCCGAACACGAACAGCAGGAAGCCGATCAGCAGCCACGAGGTGCGCTGGGTGGCGATGTAGAGCATCACCACGAACATGCCGAAGAACAGTGCGGAGGTGCCGATGTCCGACTCGAAGACCAGCACCAGCAGGCTGACCCCCCAGGCGATGAGCACCGGGCCCAGGTCCCGCGCCCGGGGCAGGTCGATGCCCAGCACCCGCCGCCCGGCCAGGGCCAGCACGTCCCGCTTGGCCACCAGGTACCCGGCGAAGAACACGGCCAGCGCGAGCTTGGCGAACTCGCCGGGCTGAATCTCGAAGCCGCCCAGCAGGATCCACACCTTGGCCCCGTTGATCTCGCTCATCGAGGCCGGCAGCAGGGCCGGGATGGCGAACAGGGCCAGGCCGACAGCCCCCAGGGTATAGGTGTACCGCTGCAGGGTGCGCGGCTGCCGGATGAACGCCAGCACGGCCACGAAGGCGCCCAGCCCGAGTGCGCTCCACAGCACCTGGTAAAGCGTGGTGGACGTGGTCATCGTGCTGATCACGCCGCCGGTGTTGCCGGCCCGCCCGGACTGCTGGAGCCGGTAGATCATCACGATGCCGAGGCCGTTGAGCAGCGCGGCCAGCGGCAGCAGCAGGGGGTCGGCCCACGGGGCCAGCCAGCGTACCGCCAGGTGAGCGCCGCCGACCAGGACCGCGAACGCGATCCCGTACTCGAACATGCCCGCCGGTATCTTGCCGTTCAGCCCGAGCCCGACGTTCGCGTAGGCGAACAGGACGACACCGACCACGAAGATGAGCATGAGCAGTTCGGTCCGGCGCCGTCCGTGCTGTGGGGCAGGCCCGCTGGCCGGCACACTGGCCTGCGCAGCGGTGCTGCTGCCCAGCGGCTCATCGGACGGAGTGGCGACCGCACTCACTAGGTTCCCCCGTTCCCGGTGCTGGCCGGCTGGGCCGGGCAGTCCGCCGGGATGGTCGGCCTCGGCTTCCTGACCTCCTTGGTCACGGTCTTGCCGTTGACCTTGGTCTTGACCTTCTGCGGTGGCGTGATCTGCCAGGTGTGCAGCGCGATGTACGCGTTATGGCAGTGCTGGTAGGCCGCCTGGAGGTTGGTCACGATGTTGCGCGCGCCGGCCAGCCCGGCCGGGGACGTGATCGTGGCCTGCAGATCCGAGGCCTCCATGCGGGGCAGTTCGGCCACTGGGATGGTGGTCCGCTGGGCCACGCTGTTCAGGCTCATCCCGGCCACGTTCTCGTTGATGCCGCGGTAGATGACGACCGTGCCGCCGTTGGCCGCGACGTAGTACTGGCTCTGCGTGTACCGCCAGCCCGCATAGGCCCCGCCGACGACCAGGATCAGCAGGATCACCAGCGCCGACTTGACCAGCGGCAGGCGCCGGCGACGCCGGTGGTGGGTGCTTTCCGCCGCCTCCGCCCGGGGCGGCGCCGGGTCGTCGTGCGCGATGGCCACGGCCGGGTGCGGCGCGGTCCGGGTCAGCAGATGGGCCCGCCCGGCCGGGGTGTCGGTGCGGAAATGGGTGCCGCCGCTGCCGTTGGACGCCGCGCCGACCACCACCGAGGTGTCGCTGGGCGGCAGCGGGGCGGTGGCGCTGTCCACCACGTCCGCGACGATGCAGGTGATGTTGTCCGGGCCGCCGCCCCGGATGGCCAGCTCGATGAGCTGGAGCACCACGTCGTCCAGGCTGGCCACCGTGGCCAGCGTCCGGTGCAGCGTCTCCTCGCTGACCACGCTGGACAGCCCGTCGGAGCAGAGCAGGTAACGGTCACCCAGCCGGGCCTCGCGCAGCGACAGGTCCGGTTCCACGTCGGCGCGGCCGTCCAGGGCCCGCAGCAGCATGGACCGCTGCGGGTGGGTGGCCACGTCGTCGGGGGTGATCCGGCCCTCGTCGACCAGCGTCTGGACCAGCGTGTGGTCATGGGTGATCTGGTAGAACTCGCCGTCCCGGAGCAGATAGGCGCGGGAGTCGCCGATGTGCACCAGGGCGACCCGGCTGCCTGACCACAGCATCGCGGTGAGGGTGGTGCCCATGCCCTCGAAGGCCGGGTCGGCGGCGACCATGTCGTGCAGCGTGTGATTCGCGTCGATGACCGCGCCGGCCAGCGCGTCGAGCAGGTCGCTGCCGGGCACATCGTCGTCGAGCCGGGCGATGGCGTCGATGGCCGCGGCGCTGGCGACCTCGCCCGCGGCGTGGCCGCCCATGCCGTCAGCCACGGCGAGCAGGCGCGGGCCGGCGTACGCCGCGTCTTCGTTCCCCTCCCGGAGGAGTCCGACGTCCGAGCGGATCGCGTACCGGAGTGCAAGTGTCATCTGCGCAATTCCAGAACGGTCTTGCCGATGCGGATCGGCACGCCTGTCGGCACCGGGATCGGCTGGGTCACCTTCTGCCGGTCGAGGTAGGTGCCGTTGGTAGACCCGAGATCCTCAACGATCCATTGACCGTCTTGAGGGAACAGCCGGGCATGTCGGCTCGAAGCGTAGTCATCGTTGAGCACCAGCGTGGCGTCATTTGACCGACCGATGGTGATTTGCTGGTCGGTCAGGGCGAGGCTGGTCCCGGCCAGTGCCCCGGCCGTGACGAGCAGCCGCTGCGGGTCACCGCGGCCGGCCCGGGCGGGCTTGGCGGGCCGCTGGCGGGCGGGCTGGCGCTGCCGCTTCTGCTTGCGGCTGGACTGGGACTGGCCGAACAGATCCGTGCGCACCACGCCCACCGCCGTGATCACAAAAAGCCACAGGACCGCCAGGAATGCGAGCCTGATCAGGGTGAGGGTCAGCGCGTTCATCGGGTCATATGTCCCTTGGGTACCTCGCCATTTCGCGGCCTTGTCAGTCAGTCTGCGGGGCCCGGGCCCGACTGCGCGGCGGCATTAGTAGATTCCATCCCGGCGGAACACCAGGGTGGTCCGGCCGAGGGTCACCTGGGTGCCATCGTTCAGCGTGACCCGGCGGACCGGCTGGCCGTTGACGAAAGTGCCGTTGGTCGAGCCGAGATCTACGAGTACTACCTCGCCGTCCTCCACCCGCAGCTCGGCATGGTGGCGGGACACGCCCGGATCGACCAGCCGCAGGTCACAGTCGGTGCCACGGCCCAGCATGGTGACTGGTGCGGTCAGCTCGTAGGTGCGCTGGCTGCTGCCGTCGTGGCCCGGCTCGGGGCCGGACACCAGCAGCCGCGGCCGGCCGCCGAAGTTTCCCGGCGCGTGCGGCAGGTCACTGGCTGGCCTGCGGATCTCGCCGCCCTCCACCGTGGTGCCGCGGATGACACCGGACCGGATCCGGAAGGTACCGGTGGTCAGGTCAGGAACGCCCTCGAACCGCATCCGCACCGGGCCCACGAAGGAGTACCCCTGCTCCCGTGCGTGCTCGCGGGCCAGGGTGGCCAATTCCACACCGAGACTGTCCGCGTACACCTCCAGGCGGTCGAAATCGGTCTCAGCAATCTCCACCACGAAGTCGTTCGGCACCAGGGTCCGGCCCTGCGCCACGATCGCGGCCCGGTCATCCATCTCGCGCTGTACCGCGCTGGCCACCTCGACCGGCTGCAGCTCGGACTTGAACGCCCGCGCGAAGGCACCCTCCACCATGCCCTCGAGCCTGCGCTCAAAGCGCTGAAGCACTCCCACCGGGTACCTCCTTCCCCTATCAGCATCCGATGGTATCGGCGCTCAGGGTCCACTTGCGGACGTGCTAACCTGACTCACTGCGTAGGGCGGGTGGCGGAACGGCAGACGCGCACGGTTCAGGTCCGTGTGTCCGAAAGGACGTGAGGGTTCAAATCCCTCCTCGCCCACACTGATGATGCTGATCTTGGTTTGCGCTGGAGTCGGGTTGCTTGGCGGTCAGGCGTGCTGGCCTGAAGCTTATGCGCCCGCGGGCGATGCGGGGGCGATCTTGCCAGCTCAGCGACGGCACTATGACCACCGGGTAATCCACGGCCGGCGCTGGTCAGCCCAGGATGCCCCCAGGTGAACACGGATGTCGCGGTCGTCGGCGCGGGGGCCCTGGGACTGAGCACCGCGCTGCACTGCGCGCTGCTGGGCCGTTCGGTGGCGGTCATCGACCGGCGGGCTCCCGGCTCGCAGGCCTCCGGCCGGGCGGCCGGGCTGTTCAAGTCGGTGCAGGGCGATGAGATCCGCACCTTCCTGGCCCGCCGCTCCATCGACAAGGTTCGCTCGTTCGCGGAGTGGGCCGGGGTCCCGCTGCCGGTGGCCGCCTCGGGCAGCCTGCTGGTCGCGCGCAGCGCCGGGCACAAGGCGCTGCTGGCCGCCGAGACCGCGCAGTCCCGCGGCTGGGGAGTGGAACTGGCCGCGATCAGCCCGGCCGAGGCGGCCGGCCGGTCCGGCGGCTACTACCAGGCGGCTGGGGACGAGGACGTGGTCTGGTGCCCGGAGGACGTGTACATCGAGGAGCCCGGTTCCCTGGTCGCCAGCTACCTGGACGCCTGCCAGCGGCTGGGCGTGGAAGTCCTGGCCGATGAGGCGGTCACCGCGGTGCTGACCACCGGGGGCGCGGTCAGCGGGCTGGAAACCGCCGCCCGGCGCATCGACACCCCGGTGGTGGTGGACGCGGCCGGCGCCTGGGTGCGCCAGGTCGGCGCGCTGGCCGGCGCCCGGGTCCCGGCCGCCCCGGTGCGGCACCAGCTGATGATCACCGAGCCCATCGCCGGGGTCGCGGCCAGCGCGCCGATCACCCGGGTCCTGGACCATGCGGTCTACCTGCGGCCGGCCCGCGGCGGGCTGATGGTCGGCGGGTTCGAGGCGCGCCCGCTGCCGGTGGACCCGCGCACCGAGCCGCCCGGGTTCGACACCGACTCGGTGCCGCTGGACCTGGGTGTGCTACGCCAGATGACCAGGGATGTGGCCGGCCAGGTACCGGTGGCCGGGCAGGCCGGGGTGGCCGAGCACCGGGGGGGCATGTTCACGATGAGCCCGGACGGCCGGTTCCTGGCCGGGCCGGTACCGGAGGTTCCCGGGCTGTGGGTGGCCAGTGGCTGCAACGGGTCCGGGTTCTCCTCGTCCCCGGCGATCGGGGAGGTGCTGGCCGGGTGGATCGCCACCGGCCAGCCCGGGCGCGACATGTCGGCCCTGGCGCCGTCGCGGTTCGGCCCGCTGGCTGATGAGGTGCTGGTGGAGCGTGGTATCTGGCAGTACGCCCACTACTACGATCCAGCTGGAGCCGCTTAGTCAGTGGGCGCTTTGCGCTTACAGCGGATATGGGACGGAGCACTAGCTACCCGTGAGTAGCGTAAATCAGCCCTGGCCGGTCACCGGGACCTCGCCTAACCCCCGTGGGCTTGAGGGAACGGGACCGGCCGGGGTCTCCTATCTATC
>Ga0207693_10002776_pt1 | contig 15152 bp, 14 predicted proteins | sample LARL81metaG_FD_184347 | JGI IMG/M metagenome (GOLD analysis project Ga0207693, IMG submission 184347) | Corn, switchgrass and miscanthus rhizosphere microbial communities from Kellogg Biological Station, Michigan, USA - LAR L8-1 metaG... | ecosystem: Host-associated > Plants > Roots >...
TAATTCAACCAGCAGCTGCCCCTTCTTAACGTGGTCGCCTTCTTTCACGAGGACGCGCTTCACGGTCGTACCAATCGGCGCATGGGCCTCGAAATTATGCACAGGCTCGACCTTGCCGTTACTGGAAATGGCGCTGCGGATGGTGCTGCGTGAGACCCTCGCCGTCGTCACAGGAATAGAGTCGTCGCGAGACATGAACGAGGCGAGGACAATCACGGCTACTATCGCGCCCACCGTCCATAGAATCCAGCGACGTCGCGCCAAGCCGTGTTTTGCTCGATTGATATCTGCCATTTCTGTCGACTAGAGTAAATGTAACACCGCGTGGCCTGCCGCACCGGATACGCCTTAACCATTTGGATGCATGCGCTTGGGCGAACAATTCAGAAAATGGTACGCGTTGAATGCAGCAAGAATTCCGATTCCGAGTTCCGCTCGATAGAATGAGGACATGGCGAAACCACAGCGCTACACTCCCGAGCACGCAGCCGCAGGACTAGATCACGACTTTCCCGAAATCGAGACTTGGCCCAACCAGTTTCCAGGATACGAGATTGTGATTGACGATCCTGAGTTTACATCGGTGTGCCCGAAGACTGGCTTGCCTGACTTCGGTGTGATCACGATCCGCTACATGCCCGACAAACGCTGCCTGGAGTTGAAGTCGCTCAAAGAATACTTGCAGAGCTACCGCAATCTCGGCATTTTCCAGGAAAACATTGTCAATCAAGTTTTAGATGATGTCGTGCGCTGGGCGCGCCCGGTCTGGACCGAGGTGAAAGGCGACTTCCGTCCTCGCGGTGGGATCTCGACAGTCGTGATTGCGAAGTGGCCGCGGCCAAAGCGGTAAGCCGGCCGCAGCCGTCGTGCTATATTCCACTTTCCCCGTGACTCCGAAGAAACTATACCCCCGGACTGCGCTGATCCTGCTGACCGCGCTGAATCTGTTGAATTACATCGACCGGTCGGTACTAAATGCAGTCCAGCCCCTCGTGCAGGGGGAGTTTCACGTTACCGACGCGCAAATTGGACGCCTCACCACTGTTTTCCTTATCTTCTACACCCTCGCAGCGCCGTTCATGGGCCCTTTGGCGGACCGCTATTCCCGCCGCCTGATCATTTCGTTGGGCGCGTTCGCGTGGAGCGGCGTCACCCTTCTGACCGCGTTTGTGCACACCTACCAGTCCCTGCTGATCCGGCACACCTTAGTCGGTATAGGCGAGGCGAGTTTCGTTACCATCTCTCCCACGATCGTTGCAGATCTGTTCCCCGAGTCCGTGCGCGGCCGTGTTCTCGGAGTTTTTTATCTTGCGATCCCGGTGGGCTTCGCTCTTGGCTATCCCATCGGTGGCTATTTCGGAACACACTACGGCTGGCGCACACCGTTCTATATCGCGGGCATTCCCGGATTCCTGCTTGCCGCGCTGATTTTGTTCTTACCCGAACCGGAACGTGGGCGCTTTGACTCTGTAGCAGAGACACGCGAACGCCGCTCGGTCTTGGGGCTTGCGCGAAATCCGGCCTTTCTTACCGCAACCCTGGGTATGGCGATGATGACTTTCGCCCAAGGCGGGTTGCTGGTGTGGATGCCCACGTTTCTCTCGCGAGTGAGAGGATTCAGTCTGTTGCAGGCCAACAACCTTTTTGGCGTAATCATCGCCATCGATGGGACAGTCGCCGCCGTCCTCGGCGGATGGCTCGGCGATCGACTCCTGCGACACACAAAAGGCGCTTATTATCTGGTCTCGTCCATCAGCATGGGACTCGGCATTCCCGTGATGATGGTCGCCCTGTTTACGCGAGGACGTTTCATGGTACCCGGCATTGCAGTAGCCGGGTTCCTGCTTCTGCTCAACACGGCGCCACTCAATGCGGCGGTCATTAACTCTGTCGGGGCCCATATTCGAGCAACTGCCATTGCCGCAAACCTTTTTGTGATTCACGGTCTCGGCGATGCGTTTTCGCCGTGGCTGATCGGAAAGGTTTCGGACACGTCCTCGCTCGAGTCCGGATTTATCAGCACCGTTGTTGCTACAGCCCTCTCCTCCGCTATCCTATTTTTCGGCATGCGTTACGCGCCAGCAGTGAAAGTTGACGGCATCTCTCAGAACGCGGGAGCGCATTCCAGGTGACCATCTTTCACTGGATTGCCGGTGTAGTCCTGGGCCTAGTATGGCTCTCGCGCGTGATCGATGCCGGCTTCGGCGTGCGAACGATCCCGGACATTTCGACCCCTGAGTGGAATCGCACGCCGTCAGTGCCGCAGCCGAGCGTCGCGATCATTGTCCCGGGGCGGAACGAAGAAGAGTCGATCGAGCAGGCGCTACTCCGTTTGGAAACTCTTGACTACGAAAACTACCAAATCGTCGCGATTGATGATCGCTCGACAGACCACACCGGCGACATTATGGACAAAGTCGCTGCGGCATCCTCGGGAAAGCTAAGGATCGTTCACATTCGCGAGCTTCCGCCGGGCTGGATGGGAAAAGTACATGCCATGTGGAGCGCCGCGAGAGAAACGACTGCCGACTGGCTGCTGTTCACGGATGCCGACGTTATGTTCCGCCCCGACACTTTGCGCCGCGCCATTGCCTATGCAGAAACCGAGCACGCCGACCACGTTGTTGTCCTGCCGCAGGTCATCATGAAGCAGTTCGGCGAAAAGATGATGCTGGCATTTTTCCAACTGCTGTTCGTATTCGGACATCGCCCGTGGAAAGTGGCTGATCCTAAAACCAAAGATCACATGGGCGTTGGCGCATTCAATATGGTGCGACGCACCGCGTATGAAGCCGTTGGGACCTTTCAACGCCTGCGCATGGAAGTCTTGGACGACATGAAATTCGGTAAGGTCATCAAGGAAGCCGGGTTCAAACAGCGCGTCGTCTTTGGCGATGACATGATCCGCGTACGTTGGGCGCATGGCGCGCGCGGCGTCGTTAATAACCTGACAAAAAATTTCTTCGCAGTAATGTCATTCCAGACATGGCGAGCACTGCTCTCCTGCGCAGGCATGGCGATTCTGAACTACTTGCCCTTTGTGGGCGTCCTGATCGCGCATGGATGGGCGCGGGCGCCCTACGGTGTTGCGCTCGCATCGATGTTCTTCCTGTACTCAGGGATATGGAAGCAGGCGGAGATTCATCCGTGGTATTTCTTTTTGCACCCAGTGAGCACAACGTTGTTCATCTACACGATGCTGCGGTCGACGTTTGTCACATTACACAACGACGGCGTCAATTGGCGCGGCACGCATTATCCACTTGATGAGCTAAGGAAGGGATTGGTGTAGCGGAAAATCAGGATGTCCGTCGCATACTACATCGCGCTGAAGGAAGCGCTTCCAAATTTCGATCCCGGCGTAAACGGAAAAGCGCTCGCCAGAGTTGGGGATGCACTTGATAATTTGGCAAGAGATAACGGCACACCTCCCTTGATGAGTTTTTTCAGTGTTTCTCCCGACGATATACGTGCCTTTGCTGAAGACGCCGATGTCTCCCTGCCGCAAGAGCAGTGGCATTCGGCTAAGGATGGTCTGACAACTGTGTTACAGATTTTGCAACTGGTTGAGAACAGCACCTTAGCAAGAAAACAGGAGGTACTGGCCGATTTGGAGGAATTTCGAAAAGTTCTCGCAAAAGCAGCCGAGCACGGCATAGATTGGCATCTGGCGATTGATTACTAGCCAACTCTTCCGCCCGCCTACTCTGCTTCCACATCTATGGGAATATCGGCCGGCACCGTTGGCGTTCCTTTCTTCTTGTATGTCACCCGACTCTTGTTGCCGCGGAATTTTCCCGCACTGAAATGGCCACGCTGCTCCACGTCAAAGCTTTTCGGTAGAGGCGGAAGCGAAGCGAATTCGCCGGATAGCTGTTTACGGCTTTCCAGAATGATCTCGGCGCGGTCGTCGTATTCCTTCACTTCTCCGCGGATCTCGACCACCTTGCCCGCAAGCTGCCGCACATCCCCGACGTTTTTCAAATCGTGAGAAAAGACCACGACGCTGAAGCTGCAAAGCCGGTAGTCGTCGCAAAAATCAAGGTAGTGGGTTCCTCCCGTCCCCGCTTGCACGCGCACCACCTTCCCGGTAATGCATTGGGTCTCCCCGATATGCTTGTGCGCTTGATCGAAGGGAATACAGGCGGCCACGGACAGATGCACGAGAAAGCAGGCCAGCAGAATAGCGCACGAATTGCTCACCGTGAAATTCTAGGCCGCGGAGCACGTATTAACAGTGATGAGACAAGAAAAAACCGCCTCGTCTCCCAAAACAGAACGGCGGACGAGGATGCCCGGCTCCGTTTTGGAGGGGAGCAGGCATCGCGATGGGTCAAAATGCGGCTCGCAAGGAGGAACAGGCGTGACGCCCGTTCCTCCGCGAGCGAAACTTCTACCGGAACGCCTTTACCGCCGACGTCTCATCGTCTTTAACGTCAAACACGGTGTAAAGCTTGGTGATTTGCAGAAGGTCGTGGACTTTCTTGGTCAGGTTGAGCAGCTTTAGCTCTCCGCCCTGGTTCTTCACTGTGGTGTAGGCGCTGACCAGTTCGCCAATGCCCGAACTGTCGATATAGTTGACATCGCCAAGGTTGAGCAGAATCTTCTTTTGTCCCTTGCCGAGCAGTTCTTTCACCACGTCGCGAAGCACAACACTGCCTTCGCCCAGAGTGATTCGCCCGCTGCAGTCGACAATGTTGACGCCGTCCACCTGGCGCGTAGTTGTTTTCAAATTCACTGAGAAGCCTCCTTGCCGTCCGCGGCTGGTCCGTGGACGTGTTTAATCAGTTTGATTTCTGTGCCCGTCGTGGTCGGATTGATCTGAACATCGTCCATGAACGAGCGTATTAAGAAAATTCCCCGCCCCGAAGTCTTCAAGAGATTTTCTGGAGCCAGCGGATCCGGTATTTTGGCTGGATCCAGACCCTTTCCCTGGTCACGAATGGTGATTACAAGGTCGCTCGAAGTGCGCTCAAAATTCAGGCTCACTTTTTTGTCCGGATCGTAAGCATTTCCATGCAGAACTGCGTTCACGGCGGCTTCGCGCACGGCCATGGCTATCTGCAGAACCTCTTCCTCGGTGAAACCGCTGCTCGCCGCAATTTCGCTGGCGGCCTGCTCGGCATTGTCAACCGTTTCGAGGGTTGAGTCCAACGTAAAGGAGCGCCGCTCTGGAGTCATAAGCACAGGTTTAGGGTTTTTGCGAAAACTGCACTCTTAGCAGACCATTTCCCGCTGCGTTACAGCAGATTGGGTAGTTTGCCTCTCTCCTGTGGAAATGTCAACGCAGGCACCAAAGCACCGTTGTGTTCGCTGCTAATAGCCGATCGCACGACCCGGTTTCTACTTCGCCTGCATGGACTCGATATACCGAGTCAGATTCACAATACGTTGTTGTACTTCAGCTTCATTTCCTTGACTAATGTGCCAGAAGACTGGTCCCCACACCGGCATGTCTCGGTTTCCATGAGCTGTCACCGTCGCCTGTCCGCGGAGAATACTCATCACACGCTCGGCCGGATACTTTCCAGAATTGCTTTTGGTCAGGAGCGTAAGATCCCGAGGAGCCGATTTCAATGCCGCCGCTGCCGGCCCATCCCCTTTTGCGCTCACGCCGTGGCACGAAGCGCAGTACGACTTGTACATCTCTTTGCCCGACGCGGCTGAGGTCGCAGGCGCGGGTACATGTTTGAGTTGGGGTTTGTCATCCTGTGCGCGAGCGAGCAAGGAAATCAACAGGCAAAAACCGCAGAACGCAGCAGTCCGATGAAGAGACATAGAGCCTCCTTCACTTCGGTCAAATTCTACTCCTCACAGAAACAGCAAGGAATCGAGACCGCTCAGACCTCCAACGACGCATCCCTCAGACGCGCGGCAGCAGTTTCTGGTGACACCGGCGAGTAGTACACCTCTTTGAAGGTATAGGACTTGGCCTTGGCAGCCAAAATGGGCAGGATCTCTATGTGCCAGTGGTAGTCCTCATCGAGAGTCTTCCAGTACCCCAGGCTAGCCGACGCGTGCGAGCGATTGGGAGATGTGTGCAGGACCATGTGGAAAGACTCTGTGATCGTCCGAATGCGCTGCAGAGTGCGCTTGAGCAATCCACCCAGTTCGCGCATGCTCTGCGGCCGGGAAAGCGCGAACCTTTCAAAGGCGGCATCGTGAGTACGCGATGTGATCCATGTTTCGTAGGGAGCACGCGAGGCATAAGGACACATGGCAACGAAATCGCCACGCACCTCGATGACGCGCTGCCCGCTGGTGGTCTCTTGGGTCAGAATGTCGCAAAAAACGCAGCGTTCTTTTTGGTGGTAGTAGTCGAGTCCGGCGCGCAGTTCGTAAAGCACGCGACGCGGAATAAACGTCGTGGCGGTCAGCTGGGAGTTGGGATGCTCGAATTCCTGCCCCGAAGCCGGACCGTAGTTCTTGTAAACGCTCACATAGCGAAAACGGGCATCACCTTTCAAGTCCTGAATTCGCTGCGCAGCAAGCAGAAGGAACTGCTCAATTTCAGCATCATTGGCATTCCACAGCTGCTGGTCGTGTTTGGGATTCTCAATCAGGATCTCGTGCGCGCCAACGTTGGGCATGCGGTCGTAAATACCTTCGCCGCGACGATCAATTGGGCCTTCAACGTGGTAGATAGCACCCGGATGAACAACGGCGCGCGCGGACCATGGTCCTCCTTGAACGCCGGCCCGGCTTGAGATCTGTTGCACTTTGTCTTTTCCCACCGGCCCTGGGCAAAGGCGGCACTCGCTGGCTTGCGGCAGCAAAACTTCGGGTACATCATCGCCAGTGATGACCCAGGAGCGGGTGAGGGGGTCTTTGCGCAATTCCATGCTGGTACCCGAGAAGAACAGCGATTATCGCACGGCGGGACGTAGGAGCGCGTTTTCCACGTACGGCACAGGCCGGGTGCTTGCTATAATCCGCGCAAAAGCAGTGACTAGTGCTAGCGGTCGTTGGCTAATTGGAATTCGGGCTGCACCGGCTGCGCAGATTCCCCAATTACCGACACCTAGCAACTAGCCACTAGCCCCTGACATGTCTGAGCCCTCCACGCCGCTGATGCGGCAGTACTCGGCGATCAAGAAAGAGCATCCGACTGCGCTGCTTTTTTTCCGTTTGGGAGACTTTTACGAACTGTTCTTCGAAGATGCAGTGCTGGCAGCGAAAGAACTGCAGATTACGCTTACCTCGCGAAACAAGGAAAAAGGAATTGCCATTCCGATGTGCGGCGTCCCCTTTCATGCCGCTGAAGGATATATCTCGAAGCTGATCCGTAAGGGTTTTAAGGTTGCGATCTGCGAGCAAGTCGAAGACCCGCGTTTGGCAAAGAAGTTGGTGCGGCGGGAAGTTACCCGTGTGGTCACTCCGGGAACCGCTGCCGATTCTTCCCTGAACGCCGAAGAGAACAACTTCCTTGCCGCGGTAGTTGTTGCGAGCGACCGCGCAGGATTCGCCGCACTTGATCTTTCTACCGGAGAATTTCGTGCGACAGAGTTTGCCGGAGAGAACGCCGAGCATCGCATCGAGGAAGAGTTGCAGCAGTTGCGGCCAAAGGAGCTGCTCTATGCCAGTTCCGCGCCGCTGTTTGATACATCCAGGCCGCTGGAGGCCGGAGTCCACACTAAGCCTGCCCTGAGTGACCGACCACAGGGAGGGAGTCGAATGGGTCCGACGGCGACCGGTTCCTCGCCCTGGGCGGTTACTCCACTTGATGACTGGATATTTGCTCCCGACCACGCCATTCCCTTGGTCGAGAATCATTTTGGTGTGCTTTCGCTGGAGGGATTCGGTCTTGCCGGGAAACCGGCCGCCGCAGCCGCAGCCGGCGCCATCCTCTACTACGTTCGAAGTACCCAGCGCGGTACGCTCGATCATGTGGACCGGATCGGCTTCTACGAGCGGCAGAGCTGCCTGGTCCTCGATGCGGTGACGGTGCGCAATCTCGAACTGATCGAGCCCTTGTTTGCTGGGACCGATGCCGGAGTCACGCTCTTCCGCACGCTCGATGCGACCGTCACGCCCATGGGCAAGCGGGTGTTGCGCGCATGGATGTTGCGGCCTTCCATTGACCCATCCGAGATTCAGGCGCGGCTGGACGCTGTCGAGGAACAGACCAAACAAACCATTACCCGTGAGGAGCTGCGGCGTGCGCTCGAAGGCGTTCTTGATCTGGAGCGTCTGCTGAGCCGGGTGACTCTTGAAACTGCAAACCCTCGGGACGTCATTGCTCTGGCATCATCGCTCAGAAAGATTCCGGCTGTTCGCGTGGCGCTTGGGCGACTCGGCGCACAACGCCTGCTGCAGTTGCATGAGTCCATCGACGAACTGGCCGACGTTCGTGAAAGAATCGAAAAAACGATTATTCCCGAGCCGCCGATCTCACTAAACGACGGTGGAGTAATCCAGCGCGGCGCCGACCGCGAACTCGATCAACTCCACGAACTCAGCCGCAATGGCAAGCAGTTCCTGGCGCACATGGAGCAACGCGAGCGCGAGCGCACCGGAATCGGTTCATTGAAAGTGCGCTTCAACTCCGTCTTCGGTTATTACCTTGAGATTTCCAAGTCCAATCTGCACCTGGTTCCCCCGGATTACGAACGCCGCCAAACACTGGTGAACGCCGAGCGCTACACCACGCCTGAGCTGAAAGAATACGAGGCCAAGATTCTCGACGCTCAGGAAAAGCTCGTGGAGATCGAGCGTCGTCTGTTCGCTGAATTGCGTTCATCGATTGCTGGCGAGGCGAGGCGAATCCGTCAGACTGCGCTGGCCTTGGCCGAAGTCGACGTACTTGCATCCTTTGCGCATACCGCGGCGCTCCGGAACTATTGCCGGCCACAGTTTGACGACTCCTCCGACCTGGAGATTATCGGCGGACGTCATCCCGTCATTGAGCAGCAAGAATTGACCGCGGCCGAGCGCGAACGCTTCGTGCCCAACGATCTCTACCTCAATTCGACGACTCACGCGATTCTTGTGTTGACCGGTCCGAACATGGGCGGCAAGTCCACGTATCTGCGGCAGGCCGCTCTGACGGTCATCATGGCCCACATGGGATCGTTCGTTCCCGCGCGGAAAGTCCGGATGGGAGTTGTAGATCGAGTCTTCACACGAATTGGCGCCAGCGATAATCTGGCGCGCGGACGCTCGACCTTCATGGTTGAGATGACCGAAACGGCGGCTATTCTGCACACCGCCACTCCTCGGTCGCTGATCCTTCTCGATGAGGTTGGACGAGGCACGGCCACCTACGATGGTCTCGCCATCGCGTGGGCGGCGATTGAATATCTGCACGCCCGCACACGGGCGAAGACGCTCTTCGCGACCCATTATTTCGAACTTACCGAGCTGGCTGAGCAGCTTTCGGGAGTAAAAAACTACCATGTATCAGTGAAGGAAACGGGCAATGGGATCGTATTCCTTCGCAAGGTGGAGCCTGGCGCTGCCGACCGCAGCTATGGAATCGAAGTGGCAAAATTGGCGGGTCTTCCCGATGAAGTTGTGCGCCGTGCACGTGAGGTTCTGGCCGAGCATGAAGATGCGGAATCCCGCCTCACCGCTCACCTGGCCAGTGCCGACTCACCTCTACCCCGCACCGCCCAACTGACGATCTTCACGCCACTGTCGCAACCCGTGCTCGAGAAGCTTCGTGAAATCGATCTCAATAATCTGACGCCGCTTGAGGCGCTGAATTTGCTGGCAGAGTTGAAGAAGCAGGTGCAGTAAAAGCTGTTCAAGAACCTTTGGCCCGGAAATCTCTCCCTGGAATACACGATGACATGAGTTCCGTCCCCCACTCACGTAAAATAGGCCTTCATGCCAAGCGGTCTAAATTCCAATTCAGCCGAATCCCTCGGACAACTGCTGGTCGTCGGCTTCGACGGCATCGAGATGTCGCCACGGCTCTATGATCTCTTGACACGAATCCAGCCCGCGGGCGTGATCTTGTTCGCACGTAACATTGCCAGTGCGCAGCAGACCCACAGATTGCTGAAGGATTGTCAGTCGTGCGTTCGTGAGCCGTTGTTCACGTGTGTGGACCTTGAGGGTGGAAAGGTCGATCGTTTTCGGAAGATCACAGGGCCAGCGCCATCGGCAGCGGAAGTATTCGCTTCGGGCAAGGAACAATTCTTTCGCAAACATGGCGAGATCATCGGCAAAACATGCCGCGCACTCGGCTTCAACGTGGACTTTGCACCGGTGCTGGACCTGGCATTTGAAGCATCAAGCACTGTGATGAGCTCCCGCTCAGTTTCGGAGAATCCAAAAGAAGTCATCCATTATGCACGCGAGTTTCTTGCCGGACTCGCAAGCGCAGGCGTGATTGGCGCAGGCAAGCACTTCCCCGGTCTCGGCGAGGGCAATCTGGATTCGCATCACGACCTTCCAGTGATTAACAAAAGCACCCGGAATTTGTGGGGAGAGGACCTGGTTCCCTATCGCGCAATGAGGCGCGAGCTTCCAATGGTGCTGATCAGTCATGCGAACTATTCCGCCGTCACGCGCGACAAACTCCCGGCGTCACTCTCGAAAAAATGGATTGCCGGCGTCCTCCGAAAGCAGATTGGCTATCGCGGGCTGATCGTCTCCGACGACCTCGAAATGGGCGGTGTCTTGAAATCGGCGGCAATTGACGACGCTGCCGTGGGATTTGTTCAGGCCGGTGGGGATCTTTGCCTCATATGCCACCAGCAGGAATTCGTTGAGCAGGCATTTGAAACCATGCAGCGAACGTTTACGCGCGATTCACGTTTTCGTCAACGCGTGCACGAGTCGGCCAAACGCGTCTCGCTATTCAAACGCAAATACGCAAAGCTGCTCAGGTTACCTGCATCGCCGTCGCAACAGAAAATCGAGAAGCTTTCGCGGCAGCTCTGGGAATTCAGCGAGCGCGTGCGTTTGCAGCAACTCGCATCCGAAGCCTGCGCGGGGGCCGGAGCATGATCGTCGCCGGGGTCATGAGCGGTACCTCGGCGGACGGCATTGACGTCGCTCTGGTGGAAATGGCGGAGGCCGATCCGGGGGTACGCCGAGGAAAGCGCAAAGCTGACTCAAGAGTGGGAGGTCCCTCCCTGAAGTTTTTGGGCCACGCAGAGCTTCCCTACCCTGCGGATGTGAGGCGCCTGGTGCTTGCGTCGATGAACTCGCCGCGCGCAAGTGTGGCTGATCTTGCGCGGCTGAACTTTCTTCTAGGCGATCTTTATGCTGAAGCGATTCTCGCCGCGCAGAAACGGCTGCGGCTAAAAGCAGACCTCGTCGGCTGCCATGGCCAGACGCTCTATCATCAAGGCCGCCCGGCGACTTTTCAGGGTCGTCAACTGTCCGTCACATGGCAGGTCGGAGAGGGGTCCCGCATCGCCGTTCGCCTCGGTGTTCCTGTGGTTTCGGATTTTCGCCCGGCAGATATGGCTGCTGGCGGCAAGGGTGCTCCGCTGGTCCCCTACCTCGATTACCGCCTCTATCGCGATTCTCAGGTTGGGCGCGTGATGTTAAATATCGGCGGCATCGCGAACGTTACGGCACTTCCTCCTGGTGCAACGCTCGAACAGGTGATCGCCTTCGATACCGGCCCCGGAAACATGGTCATTGACGCGTTGGCCGAACAACTATTTGGAGAGCCTTGCGACCGCGACGGAAAGTTCGCCGCCTCCGGACGCGTACTCGACGACGTAGTGCGGCGCTTTGCCAATGAGACCTATTTCAGGCAGAAGCCGCCAAAGACGGCAGGCCGCGAGGAGTTTGGCCGGGAATTTGCCCGCGAGTTTCTCCAGGCATGCAATAGCTCTGCGATTCCCGCCAGCGCAGGAGCAAAAGGGGCACCCGTCGAAAAGAAGGATGTAATCGCAACTGCCACCGCTTTCACGGCGCGGTCGATCCGCGATGCCCTCAAACGTTATGTAGTGCGGACAGGACAATTCACCGAGCTGATCGCTTCGGGGGGAGGTACCAAGAACCCCACTCTGATGTCAGTGCTGGCTAGAGACCTCGGAGAGTTGGGCTTACGGCTGCGTTCCTCTGACGAATTCGGCATTCCTTCGGGCGCAAAAGAGGCTGTTGCCTTTGCAGTGCTCGCGTTTGAAACCTGGCACCGGAGACCGTCGAATGTGCCGTCAGCAACGGGAGCATCGAGGCCCGTGGTGTTAGGAAAGATTTCATATCCGTAGCAGTGGCTAGTGGTCAGTGTCTAGTCACAAGAACTGCCCACTGACCACTCTTCGACCATGCCTGTTTACATTGCGCTGTTGCGTGGAATCAACATTGGTCCGCATAAGCGGATGAAGATGGAAAAGCTGCGCGCGTCCTGTGAAGCGCTGGGATTCACGAAGGTAAGGACGTACATCCAGAGCGGAAACATAGTATTCCAGGCAGCTAAGCTGAGTTCGGCCAGCGTCTCGAAACAAATCGAAGAATGCCTTGTCCGCGGTTTCGGATTTTCGGCAGACGTGATCGTTCGGACCGCCGAAGAGATAAAGGCAATCGTCGCCGGGAATCCGCTGCTCAAAGAGCCGGGAGTTGACCCGACGAAGCTTCACGTCGTGTTTTTCTCTGAAGCGCCATCGGCTGAAGCCATCAAGAAACTTGAGTCTCTAACGCTTTTACCAGACAAGGTTCGCCACAAGGGGAAAGAAATCTACTTCTATTTCCCTAACGGCGTCTCCGGCAGCAGCATTTGGAAGCATAACCTGGACCGCGTAATGTCAGTTTCCGGAACCATGCGGAACTGGAAAACGGTAAATACGCTTTGCGAAATGGCAGCGGCGTGCGAGTGAAGCCATCAGCCATCATCTATCGGCCGTCAGATTGTCCTGAAGTGATTCAAACTACCCGGATGTTGGTCCTGGCTGTTCTCGCATCTGTATTGGCGTTCTTTCTGCTCTCCTGCTCGCGCAGGCCAGACACCAACACGCTCGTCATGATCATCGAATCGAGTCCTACGAATCTGGATCCGCGAGTGGGTCTGGATGGGCCGTCAGAACGAATCGATGGCTTGCTCTTCGACAATCTGCTCTCTCGCGACGAACACCTGAACGTGAAGCCAAGTTTGGCTTACAGCTGGGATATTCCTGATCCGACAACTTACATTTTTCACCTGCGGCACGAAGTGCGATTCTCTGACGGACGACTGCTCACCTCCCGTGACGTGAAGTGGAGCTTCGATTCGGTGCTTCAAGGGAAGGTTCGAAGTCCAAAGGCGAGCACCTACAAGTTTGTCGATAGAATCGACGCGTCCGACGATTACACGGTCATCTTTCATCTGAAACAGCCATGGGCGGCGCTGTTGTGGAACATAGCTGGTGGCGAAGGCATGGGAATTGTGCCTTATGGCAGCGCGGAAGAGACAAGCCGCAATCCAATCGGTTCAGGACCGTTCAAGTTCGTGAGCGCCGACCAAGACCGCGACGTTCTGATCGCGCGTAATGACAATTATTGGGGAGAGCACGCCAAAATCGAACGCGTGCGCTTCATCGTCGTCCCGGATACGACCACGCGAGCGCTTGAATTGCGCAAAGGGAGCGCCGATCTTGAAATCAATGCACTAACAGCCGACATTGAACGGATGCTTCAACAAGAGCCGCACCTTGCTACGCTTCACGGGCCTGGCACGCGCGTCGGGTATGTGGCTTTCAACTTGCGGGATCCGATTCTCAAAGATGTCCGGGTTCGGGAGGCGATTGCCTACGCGCTCGATCGGCCAACTATGGTGCATTACCTCATGCGCGACGAAGCCCGGCTCGCTTGCAGCGTACTGCCGCCGGAAAGTTGGGCGTATGACGGCCATGTGAAGCAATACCCCTATGACCCGCAGAAGGCCCGGGAGATTCTCGACCAGGCAGGATACGCGGCCAAAAGCGGTGTTCGTTTTCACATCACGATGAAAACCTCTACGGAAGAGAGTTCGCGCGCCATGGCAGCCGTATTCCAACAGCAACTGCGGGAAGTCGGCATCGCTTTAGACATTCGAAGTTTTGAAGCGGCGACTTTTATGGCCGATGTGAACCACGGGGAGTTTCAGATGTATTCCCTGCGTTGGCTCGGTGGCAACGAAGACCCGGACATGTTCAACTACGCATTCCACTCCTCCAACGTCATTCCCAACGGCGCGAATCGGCAGTTCTACAAAAATCCCAGAGTCGATGCACTCATCGAAAAGGTGCAAACAGAAACTGATCAGGCCGCTCGCAAGCGCGACTACGCCGAGATTCAGGAGATCCTCGCAACCGACCTGCCCTATGTTTACCTCTGGTATTTCAACAACGTTATGGTCTATTCCAAGCGCGTGCATGGCCTGGAACTGAACCCGTCGGGCAGCTATGACTTCTTGCGGACGGCCGAACTCGTGAATTCCCCTTAGGTCCGGTCCGTCGCGCCGCTTCATCCCAAGAGGAAACAGCCTGCGTGTTAGCATCGAAATGCGTGCGCATTCTATTCATTGGCGATATTTTTGGACGGCCCGGGCGCAATATTGTCCGCGAGAAATTGAAGGGCTTGGTCCGCGAGCATTCGATCGATCTGGTCCTGGCGAATGGTGAAAACGCCGCTGCCGGATTCGGCATCACCCCGTCCCTTGCTGAGGATTTATTCGAACTTGGCATCGACGTGATGACAACCGGCAACCATATCTGGGACAAGCGCGAGATCATCGACTACTTCAAGTCGGCGGATGGCCCGCATAGTCCTGCGCGGCGATTGCTGCGGCCGGCGAATTATGCGCCGGAATTGCCCGGCCACGGTGTATACGAGGGCCGCAAGAATGATGTGCCATACGCAGTGGTGAACCTGCAGGGTCGGGTGTTCATGGCTTCGAATGACGATCCGTTCCGCAAAATGGACGAACTGCTCAAGCAGATCAGCGCAAAAATCGTGTTTGTAGATATCCACGCCGAAGCCACTTCAGAAAAGATTGCGCTCGGGTGGTATCTGGATGGGCGGGTCACCGCGCTGGTCGGCACTCATACGCACGTGCCCACAGCCGATGAGCGAGTGCTTCCTGGCGGAACAGCTTATATTACCGACGTGGGCATGACTGGTCCTTACGACGGAGTTATCGGCGTCAACAAAGAGCAAATTATCACCCGATTCCTCAACAACATGCCTGCTCGTTTTGAGCCCGCAACTGGCGACCCGCGCCTTTGTGCAGT
>Ga0207693_10002781_pt1 | contig 15145 bp, 11 predicted proteins | sample LARL81metaG_FD_184347 | JGI IMG/M metagenome (GOLD analysis project Ga0207693, IMG submission 184347) | Corn, switchgrass and miscanthus rhizosphere microbial communities from Kellogg Biological Station, Michigan, USA - LAR L8-1 metaG... | ecosystem: Host-associated > Plants > Roots >...
GCGAACTTCGGGTCCTTCGAGAAGTCGGCCTTGCTTGCGACCACGTCCATGGCCAGGCGCGAGACGCGCAGCTGCTCGCGCCCGGTCGAGTCGAGCTGCGAGAGCTCGGTGATCGCCGGCACCTGCCGCAGCAGCCGCAGCCCGTCGAAGCGCCGCTGATCGATGGTGCCGGCGGACCACGGCAGTTGCGTGGTCCATCCCACCTGGCTCTCGATCTCCTTGATGAACTGGCTGATCTTGGCCGCCGCGGCCTCGGCCTGCTCGCGCTGGATGCGGATCAGCGATGCCTTGTGCTCCTGAAAGGAGAAGACGATTTCCGACAATCCGTTAGTGAGCAAGGCGATGCAAACAACCGCAAGAAACAGTCCGACGTATTTGCGAAACAGCCGCCCGCGCGGCCCGGTCCTCGCGGGCTTCTCGGACAGCACTTCCGGGGGAGCGGTGGTCGGGGCTCTCACGCCAGCACCTCGACGCACGCGGGCACGGGCGCGCCGGCGGCGTTAGCCGCCGCAGGGACGCGTGTGGGCCCCCGTTGCTCCCGCGATCCTTTCGCCGTTTTGAACATGGTCCGCTCGAAGCATGCCATATAGCATATTTCAGCCTCGCGACGGGTAGACGCGGCTTAAAACCCGCCATGGTGGTTTCCGCGCCGGTGAGGGGGAGGCTCAGATGCGCAGGGCGGGTCGATGCAAATGAACTCGAGTGCCTTCGAACGCGGCGTGCGCGTTTTGCCGCGGTTTTCGCCGACCCGGCCGGGCGCAGGGGTGCCGCGTGGCCTGCTCAGCGCTGCAACCCTCGTTCTTGCGGCTGTTTCGGCCAGCCCGGGATCGGCTCAGGATGCGGTCGCACAGTTCTATCGGGGCAGACAGATCACGGTGATCGTCGGATCCTCGGCGGGCGGCGGCTACGACCTCTATGCGCGGCTCCTCGCGCGCCACATGCCCAAGCACATCCCCGGCCATCCCCTGGTGACGGTGACCAACATGCCAGGGGCGGGCAGCAATGCCGCGGCAGCGCATGTCTACAATGTCGCACCCAAGGACGGGACCGTTATCGGCGCGCTGCAGAACAGCGCGGTTCTCGACGCGCTCCTCGATGCATTGCTCGGCGACACCCGGCGATTGCGCCACGACGCCACGAAATTTCTCCATATCGGTTCCGCCACCGTGGACCATTATGTCTGTATTGCTCGCGCCGATGCGCCGGTGAAAACGTTCCAGGAGTTGCTCACGCGAGAGCTGGTGATTGGGGCCAGTCAGCCCGGTACATCCACGCGCGACTACCCGGCCATGCTCAACAACATGACCGGCAGCAAGATCCGTCTTGTCAGCGGCTATCCCGGCACCCGCGAGATCACGCTCGCCATCGAAAAGGATGAGGTGAAGGGACTATGCGGGTTCAGCTGGTCGAGCCTGCAGGCGCAAAGGCCGGATTGGCTCAAGTCCGGCTTCATCCGCGTGCTGGTGCAGGAGCACGACAGGGGTCACCCCGTCATCAACAAGATGGGGGTGCCCCTCGCGGTGGATTTTGCGAAGAGCCCGGAGAATCGCCGTATCATGGAGTTGATCTACAGCTCCGAGACCTTCGGGCGCCCTTACATGGTGGCGCCGGGCGTGCCGCCGGAGCGAATCGCGGCATTGCGCGACGCCTTCATGCAGACGATGCGCGATGAGGAGCTCCTCGCGGAGGCGCAGAAGACCGGCGTCGAGATCGACCCGATCTCAGGCGAGGAATTGCAGGCCTTGGCGGAAAGGATCTTCGCCACCCCTGCCGACGTGGTCGAACGCGCCAAGCACGCATTGGAGTACAGCGCGCCATAGCGTACAGCCATTTCCGTAGGGGACACCCGGCCCTACTTCCGTACTCGGCGATTGAGGATGGAGCGCACCGCCCGTTCCGGCGATGTGATGCGTCCAGCGTGTGGCACCACCCGAATGATCACGCTCGTCTCATCGAGAGGTTCCGGCCACGCGTAGCACCGGCTGGCGCGCGGGTGCCCCCCGATCTCGAACACATGCACGGTTCCATTCCACTCTTCGCCGTTTCGTCGGGAGACGTGCAGATCGACAACGCCCAGCGGGTTGGCGTCGCAGTCGAGAATTTGGCGAATGGCCATTCGAAGTTCGCTCAACCGAACAGGTGCATGGGAGGTCATCGTGTGGTTCAACACTGTCATAGTCTCGCACACAGCACGGTAGCCCGGATTGAGCGATTGCGGAATGCGGGAATGCCGGTCCCCGGATTGCACAACAGCAATCCGGGTTACGAGGCGCTCGGACGCAGCCGCCCGAATCGAAAGGCTTTCCCGTAGGCAGCCGGAACTCCACAAGGTATCGTCGCGAGAATCGCCGAAGGTTTCCCTCAACCCCAGCACTTCATAGACTCGCTGCGCTGTAGCATCAAAGCCTCGAGCCCGCCGCACTCCAATGCCGCTTGGACTTCTCTTTCAAGGTTTCCGGCGCCGACCTCCTCAGCGCATCCTGCCCGCAGCCAAGCCGCTGCGTCAGCGCTACGACGTGGTGATCATCGGCGGCGGCGGCCATGGGCTCGCGACCGCCTATTACCTCGCCAAGGATCATGGCATTCGCAATGTCGCCGTTCTGGAGAAGGGATATCTGGCCGGCGGCAACACCGCGCGCAACACCGCCATCGTGCGCTCGAACTATCTTACCGTCGAAGGCGTGGCGTTCTATGCCGAGTCCGTTTCGCTGTTTGCGAACCTGAGCCACGAGCTCGACTTCAACATCATGTATTCGGAGCGCGGGCATTTCACGCTTGCGCATACCGATGCCGCGGTGCGAACCGCGCGCTGGCGCGCGGAGGTGAACAAACACCTGGGCGTGAACTCCGAGCTGATCGGTCCGGAGGAAATCGCGCGCATCTGCCCGCGGCTCAATCTGTCCAAGAATGCGCGCTATCCGATCCTCGCTGCGCTCTATCATCCCCCCGGCGCCATCGTGCGCCACGACGCAGTGGCGTGGGGCTATGCGACCGCGGCCGCACGCCTGGGCGTGGATATTCACGTCCGCACCGAGGTGACGGGAATCGCCACGGAGGGCAATCGGGCCATCGGGGTCGAGACCAGCCGCGGCACCGTGCACGCGGGCAGCATTCTGCAGGCGGTCGCCGGCTCCAGCAGCCGTGTCGCTGAGCTCGCGGGACTGCGGCTGCCGATCCGTACCGTTCCGCTGCAAGCCTGCGTATCGCAGCCGCTCAAGCCGTTCCTCGATCCGATCATCGTATCGGGCAGCCTACACATCTATGTCTCGCAGACTGCCCGCGGCGAGCTCGTCATGGGCGGCGCGACCGATCCGTATCCGCTCTATTCCTCCCGCTCCACGTTGGAGTTCAAGGAAGGATTGATGGCCCACATGCTCGAGCTGTTTCCGTTCCTTGCCGAAGTGAAAGTCATGCGCCAATGGGCGGGGATCGCCGACATGACGCCCGACTTCAGCCCCGTCATGGGTGCCACTCCGCTGCAGAACTATTTCATCGACGCGGGCTGGGGCACCTGGGGGTTCAAGGCAACGCCCGTGTGCGGCAAGCGCCTCGCGCAAACGATAGCGAGCGGGAAGGCCCCGGACCTGATCCAACCTTTCGCCCTCGACCGGTTTGCAAATTTCGTTCAGATCGGTGAGCGCGGAGCCGCTTCCGTGGGGCATTGAGCCGGAAATGAAAATTCTGCAGTGCCCGCTCAATGGGCCGCGCAACATCTCCGAGTTCGTCTGTCTGGGAGAAGTCAAACCAGTCCCGGGGCCCGACGCCGGCGTGGCGCAATGGGCGGATTTCGTTTTCATGGAGCGCAATGCGGCGGGGCGGGTGCGGGAATGGTGGCTGCATATCGCGACCAACTACGTCTTTCTGGTCGATCGCGACACGCGCAGCGATGAGATTCTCGCGACCTATCGGATCAGCGATCCGAGGCTTCAGCACCCGACCGGCGAGGGCAGCGCATCGTGAGTAACGAGCCCGCGCGCCTGCCCGCGCGTGCAGGCGAATTCATCGATCGCGAGAGGCTGTTGACCTTCACGTTCGAGGGCCGCGCCTATGGCGGCTTTGCCGGCGACACGGTCGCCAGCGCACTCATCGCGAACGGCGTTACGATCCTCTCGCGATCCTTCAAATATCACCGGCCGCGCGGGATCCTCAGTCTCGCGAGCTGCGATGCCAACAGCCTGGTCGAGGTCAACGGCGCGCCCAACGTGTTCGCCGAGGGGCACGTGTTGAGGGACGGCGACCGGGTGCGCGCCCAGAACTATGCCGGCTCGCTCGCGCACGATCGCCATGCCTGGATCGGCGCGTTCGGCCGTTTTCTCCCCGTGGGTTTCTACTACCGTGCGTTCTTTCGGCCGCGCGGCGCCTGGCGTTTCTGGGAGCCTTATATTCGCCGCATCGCGGGTCTCGGCCGCGTCGACGTGAACGCTCTGCACGGCTATTTCGACAAGGCCTATCTCTTTGCCGACGTCGCTGTGATCGGCGGCGGGCCCGCCGGCTTGAGCGCGGCGCTCACCGCCGCGCAGGCAGGCGCCCGCATCTACATCATCGACGATCAACCCGTGCTGGGCGGCTCGTTGAATTACCACCGCCCCGACACTGCCGGTGTGCGGGCGAAGAAGGAGCGCGACGCGCTCGTCACGAGGCTTGCCGCAACACCGCAAACCACGGTCATGACCGGCGCGAGCTGCGAGGGCCTGTTCGCCGACGGGTGGCTTGCGATAGTGCGCGACCGGCGGCTCCACAAATTGCGTGCGGATCGGGTGATACTCGCAACCGGCGCGTTGGAGCAACCTGCCGTCTTTCGCAACAATGACCTGCCGGGGATCATGCTGGGCTCGGCTGCGCAGCGGTTGATCAAGGCTTACGGCGTTCGTCCCGGCAACGTCGCCGTGGTCCTCACCGCCAACGACTTTGGCTATGGCGTTGCGCTCGATCTCGCCGATGCAGGGGTGAAGGTCGCGGCGGTGCTCGACCTGCGCAGCGCCGTCACAGAGAGCGCTTTGCGCTCAGCCGCCTTTGCACGGAACATCAGGATCGAGGTGGGGACGAAGGTATCGGAGGCGCTGGGGCGTAAGCGCATCCGTGCTGTCCGCATTGCCCGCGTGCAGCGGGAGACCCCGACCAAGGACGGATATGCAGCACCCTTTGCCGTGATCGATTGCGATCTGCTGTGCGTCTCGACCGGCTTTGCCCCGAACCTCGCGCTCGCCGCACAGGGCAGCGCACGCCTCGTCTATGACCAGCGCACCGCCATGCACCGGCCCGAAGACTTACCGACGGGAGTGATCGTCGCAGGAGCCGCGAACCAGCGGTTCGATCTCGCCGCGGTAATAGCTGACGGCGAGCGCGCCGGGCGCGGAATTTCCTCGGCCGAGCCGAACGAAAGCGCATCTGGCGTTAGCCATCCCTTTCCCATCTGCCCGCATCCCAAGGGCAAGGAATTCGTCGATTTCGACGAGGACCTCACCATCGCAGACATCGAGGATACGATCGCCTCCGGCTTCGACGATATCCAATTGCTCAAGCGCTATTCTACCGCCGGGATGGGTCCTTCCCAGGGCCGGCATTCCGCGGTGAACACCATTCGCATCGCGGCCTTGGCGCGCGGCGAGCCCGAGAGCCGGATCGGCACCACCACATCGCGTCCACCCTATTCCGGTGAAAGGTTCGGCGTGCTCGCGGGCCGCAGCTTCGATCCGGTGCGGCGCACGCCCATGCATCACCGGCACGTCGAGGCTGGCGCTCAGATGATGGTCGCAGGCGCCTGGCTGCGGCCGGCCTATTACGGTGCGCCGCATGAGGCCGAGAGCGCCATCGCGGATGAGGTGGCGGCGGTGCGCGCGCGGGCCGGGCTCATCGATGTCTCGACGTTGGGAAAGATCGAGATCCGCGGCCCCGACGCCGCCGAGTTCCTCAACCGGCTTTATTTCACCGCGCATCTGAAACAGCCGGTGAGCCGCGCCCGCTACGCCGTGATGACCGATGCCACCGGCGCGATCACCGACGACGGGATCATCTGCCGCTTAGGCGACCGGCATTTCTTCGTCACCGCCACCACGTCGGGTGTCGATGCCGTAGTCCGCTCGATGTATCTGTGGAATGCTCATTGGCAGCTCGACGTGGACATCGCCCATGTGACCTCTGCTTATGCCGCGGTGAATCTTGCCGGCCCGCAGAGCCGCGCCATCCTGGCGCTCCTATGCAAGGACGTTGATCTGAGCAGCGAAGCGTTTCCCTATATGGGCGTGCGTATGGGACACGTCGCCGATGTTCCGGCACGTCTCCTGCGCGTCGGATTCGTGGGCGAGCTCGGATACGAGATTCATCTGTCCGCAGGCTGCGGGGAGTTTGTCTGGGACCGCCTGCTGGAGGTGGGCCGCGGCTTTGACATCATGCCATTCGGCGTCGAGGCTCAGCGCCTCCTGCGTCTGGAAAAAGGTCACATCGTCATCGGACAGGATACGGACGGGCTCACGCATCCTCTGGAAGCCGGCATGCGCTGGAGCACCGGCGCGAAACCCTTCTTCATCGGCGGCGCCGCGCTGCAGGCGCACGCGCAGCGCGGCATCGCGCGCAAGCTCGTCGGCTTCGCCATCGATGTGGGGAGTGCTGTTCCCAAGGAGTGTCATCTCGTGATCGAGGGCAGCGAGATCGCCGGGCGGGTCACGTCCTGCGCCTACTCCAGCGCGGCGGGGCATGTCATTGGGCTTGCCTATGTGCGGCCGCATCAAGCGGAGCCGGGCCAGACCTTTTCCATTCGCGTGGATGGCGGGAAGCTCGTCCAGGCGCGCGTGGTGACGCTTCCATTCTACGATCCCGGCAACGCGCGGCAGAACGCATGAACCCACAGTCCTTTGCCCGGCGCAGCTTCGTTTACCGCCGCCTGCAGGAGGCCGGTTTCACCTTTGCTGATAGCGGCGACTCCGCTCTGGCGGAGCGCCCGACGCCCAGTGATGCTCGGCTCAAGCTGATCGACGTGTCGGTCGTTGCGCGCTGGGGATTGAAGGGACGCGGCGTCGCCGCATGGCTCGGCCGCAACGGCGCGGTCCTGCCCGGCGGCGACAACCGCGCGGAGCTGCAAGCTGATGGAGCGCTGATCGCGAGGCTTTCGCCTGCGGAGGTCCTCATTCTCGCGCCTGTGCATGCGCAGCCGAGCCTCGCCGAGGCGATTGGACGCATCCCGCCGCAGGGAGAAGACGCCTGCTATCCCGTTCCTCGCCGGGACAGCCATTGCTGCTTCGTTGTCACGGGCGAAGACGCTGCCAGGATGTTTGCGAAGCTCTGCGCGGTCGATCTTGCTCCCGATCGCTTTTCCCCTGGGCAGATCGCCCAGACGAGCGTGGCTCGCCTCTCGTCCATAATTATCAGGCATGACATCGCGGGCGCGCTTTCCTTCTTTCTGTTGGCGGAGAGCGCGAGCGCAGAATATCTCTGGGACTGCCTGCTCGATGCGATGGCCGAGTTCGGCGGCAGTGTTTGTGGTACGGAAAGTCTGTAGGGTGGGCAAAACCGCTTCGTCGATAATTTGCCGGTCAAGCCCGGCCACCCCGCACGCTGCCATTCTGCGTTCACGCATGCGCACGCGGATATTCTTTTCATGGATAGAAGCCGCGGAATCCAGTAATCACCACGAGCTTACTGGGCTTTCCGGCCTTTTCGTTTTCGGCGCCCCGGAATGCCACAAGCTTCGCGTCTGACCGATAGCCCGGGATTCATTAATGCAGAAAAAAATCGCCATGGCTGTCGTGGCCCTCGCCCTGGCGAGCCCGCAGGCATGCAATGCGCAGGAGGGGCTGGCCAGGATCAAGACCATCGTGGTGATCTATGCCGAGAACCGGAGCTTTGATCACCTCTACGGCTTCTTTCCAGGTGCCGACGGGATAACCAACGCATCTTCCGAGCAGAAGACGCAGCTCGATCATGACGGGACCGTGTTGCCGTATCTCACCATCTTTGGCCCGCATGGCAAACCTGATGGCCGCTTTCCGCGCATGCCGAATGAGCCATTCCGCATCGATGCGGCGCCCATCAATGTGCCTCTCAACCAGCTCGCACCCAATCCAATTCACGCTTTCTATCACAACCAGGAACAGGTCAATGGCGGCAGGAACAACATGTTTGCTGCCATGTCGAATGTCGGGGGTTGGACGATGGGCTATTTCGACGGCAGCCAACTGCGGCTGTGGGAATGGGCGAAGCAATATACGCTCGCCGACAAATTCTTCATGGGAGCCTTCGGCGGCTCCTTCCTCAACCATTTCTGGCTGGTGTGTGCCTGTACACCTCGTTTCCCTGAAGCCCCGGAGAGCATGCGGGTGCAGCTCGACCCGGCCGGCAAGCTGATCAAAGCGCCCGACTCACCGTCTGCAAAAGACGGTGCAGTCGAGACCCTGAGCGACGCTACCGGCTTCGTTTCGCCGGACGGCTATGCCGTCAACACCACGCAGCCGCCGTATCAGCCAAGCGGCTTTCCTCCCGAGGCGCATGGCAGTCTTGACTTTGCAGATCCCAACGGCACGCCCGCCCGCGGCGCACCCCTGCCTCCGCAGAACGAGAAGACGATCGGCGACACCCTCTCTGCTCGAGACGTGACCTGGACCTGGTACGCGGGTGGCTGGAGCGCGGCGCTCGCCGATGGCCGGCGCCCGCCCTCGGAAAAGCGCAAAGTCATCTACACGAGAGAGGGCAACGCTCCATATTTTGCCCCGCATCATCAGCCCTTCAATTATTTCGCCCGCTTTGCTCCGGGAACTGACGATCGCAGCAACCACCTGCGGGACGGCGAGGACTTTGTGCGGGACATCGAGCACGGCAGTCTGCCGCAGGTCACCTTCTACAAACCGGTGGGTCGTCTTACCCAGCACCCCGGCTTTTCCGATGTCGCCAGCGGCGACCTGCACATTGCCGAGCTGTTGGGCCGCCTGCGCCAAAGCCCGCAATGGAAGGACATGGCTGTCATTGTTACATATGACGAGAACGGCGGGTTCTGGGATCACGTGCCGTCTCCCGCAGGGAGCGGCTGGGGAGACCGGTGGGGGCCGGGCACGCGTATCCCAACGATCATCATTTCGCCCTACGCCAAGCGCGGTTACATTGACTCTACGTCATACGACACAACCTCGATTCTGAAGTTTATCACGCGCAGATTTGGCTTGGAGCCGCTCTCTGGCGTACGCAGAAATGTCGGCGATCTCACCGCAGCGTTTGATTTCGCGCACGAGCGATCCGGGGAATAAATTGATTACATCGCGCAAATCACAGCGTGCCGGGCGCAAGCGCGGTTGGCAGTCCGTTCGAGCGCTGACGCAATCTCACGCACTGCGGCAGACATGATCCCGAGGAGATCGACATGAACATCGAAGGAAAGGTCATTGTCGTCACCGGGGCAGCGCGGGGGATCGGGCAGGAATATGCCCGTTATCTCGGCGGCCGCGGCGCCCGGATGGTGATTGCCGACATCAATGACTGCGCAAATACGCTGGCCCTGGTCAAGGCCGAACGGGGCATGGCAGTGGCCACGAAGCTCGACGTCGCCAGCGCCTCGTCGGCGATGGCGATGGCGCAAACGGCGCTCGACGCTTTCGGTCGCATCGACGCGCTCATCAACAATGCCGCTTTGTTTGGTGGTCTGCGGGGTGGCCGTTTCGATGCGATCAGCGAGCACGACTGGGATGCCGCAATGGCCGTGAACGTCAAAGGCATCTGGAACTGCTGCAAAGCCGTCGTCCCTGCACTGCGCCGGAGCGGTGGCGGCAGCATCGTCAACATCGCATCGCTCGCGGCCACTTACGGCATGCCGTTTGGTTTGCACTATACGACATCCAAGGCTGCCGTGATCGGACTGACCCGCGGGCTTGCCCGGGAACTGGGACGCGACAACATCCGGGTGAACGCTGTCGCACCGAGCATCGTGTTGACCGAGGGAACGCGTGAATTCTTCGCGGAGAAGGCGGACAAGGCACTGGAGACCATCAAGATGGGCCAGGCGATCGCGCGCAATCTCCTGCCATCGGATCTCTCGGGTACCATTCACTGGCTCGTCTCTGACGCAAGTCAATTGGTCACGGGTCAGACAATCGCAGTCGACGGCGGAACGGTCATGCACTGAGGAGCCGCCCCCCGCGCGAGCCCCGCCAGACGTCGTTAGAGCACTTTACGATCGGGTCGAACCATGACTCGATTTGCCTCCTCGGCGCTCCCTTGCGATTCAGCTGAGCTATTTGAACAGCAGATACGCGATGGGATCGGGCGGCAGATCCCAATGCAACCCGGCCTCGGCGACTACCGACATGAGATTCGCCACCACGATAACGACGAAGCCAGGGGCGGTGATATTCGTGATCCGCCAGGAGACGGGTTGCTCTTTCAGCCAGGTGGCTGCAATGAGCATCAGGCCGCTTGCGGCAATCTGGCTGATGAAAGCAATCAGGCACCACGTATAGAGGTGAAGGCCGAATAACGGGCTGCCGAAACCTTTATCGCCGGGCAGAATGTGCAGGAGCACCTGGCGCGTGGAGACTACGGCTCCCACGAGGGCGGAAAGGATGGACATGCCGCTGCCGATGGCGATGGCACGACACGTGAGCGCACCATCGCGCGCCTGCAGCAGCATGTACAACGGTCCGAGCGCGCACAGCATCAGAGCAACCCGCTGAACGACGCAGAGCGGGCACGGCGGCTCCCCGAGGATCAGCTGGACGCCGAAGGCGGCAGCCAGAATCAGCACCAGGACCGATACGTTGAGGGCGACTGCGAGGAGATAGAGCCGGGCCATACGGCCTCCTCAAAAGCTCAGAGTAAGCGGCGTGGTCATATCGCGCACGACATGCACGAGAACCCATGCAACTGTCAGGAGGAACAAGGGAAGCTGCAGCGGGTGTTTGCGCCACATGGCGCCGAGCGTCAGCAGCACCAGAATCATGAAAAGCGCGTAAACCATGGGCTCAGGACCAAGCTGAATGCTATCCTCGTAGCTATTCCAGGACGGTGTCTCGATGCAAGGCGGCGGCGAACGTGAATTTGGCCTTGTGGGCGCTCCGAGCGGGTAAATCGGATCCGCACCGGCCCGCCATCGGCTTCGGTGAGCGCGCCATTCGCAGCTATGGCGAATTTGCCGAGCGGGTCGCGCGGATCGCCGGCGCTTTGCGCCGGCGATTGCGTCTTGCTGCGGGCGAGCCCGTCATGCTCGCCGCAGGGAATTCGCCGGACTATCTGGAAGTTCTATGCGCGATCTGGCACGCGGGGCTTGCCGCGGTTCCCGCGAACGCCAAGCTGCACGGCGCAGAGCTGGGTTACATTCTCGAACATTCGGGCGCCCGCGTTTGTTTTGCCTCGGACGGCCTTGACGCGCAGCTCGCGCCGCATGCTCCGCGCAGCTTGGAGCACCTGATCACCATCGGCGACCAGCAGTATCGCGACTTGCTGAGCTGCGATACGATGCCGGTTGAGCCGCGCTCGGGTGATGATCTGGCTTGGCTGTTCTACACCTCGGGCACCACCGGACGGCCCAAGGGCGCAATGCTCACCCATCGCGTGCTCGCAGTGATGAGCCATTCCTACGTCGCCGAAGTGAATGCGGCCGGGCCGGGCGATCCGATTGTTCACGCCGCGCCCATGAGCCATGGCTCGGGTCTCTATGCTCTGCCGCATCTCATGCGCATGGGCGTGCATGTCGTGCCGGAGTCCGGCGCCTTCGACCCGGACGAGATTTTTCGTCTGCTCCGGGCATGGCCGCGCACGTCTATGTTTGCGGCGCCGACGATGGTGAAGCGTCTGGTCGAGCACGCCAACGACTGCGATCAACCCCACTTGCGGATGCTCGTCTGGGGGGCGCCCCCATGTATGTCGAGGACACGATCAAGGCTCTCGACCGTTTCGGGCCGCGCTTGGCCCAGATATATGGGCAAGGCGAAAGTCCGATGACGATTACGACCTTGTCGCGCGCCGAGATCGCGGATCGCGAGCATCCACGCTGGCGCGAGCGGCTCGCGTCCGCCGGGCGTCCTTTCGCCTGTCTTGAAGTGATGATTGCCGATGCGAATGATGGCGCTGTGCCAATCGGGCAGGCAGGAGAAATTCTCTGCCGCGGCGACAGTGTGATGACGGGCTATTGGCGCAATCCCGATGCGACGGCGGCAGCATTGCGCGGCGGCTGGCTGCATACGGGCGACATTGGCGCGTTTGACTCCGACGGTTATCTGTTTCTCAAGGACCGCTCCAAGGATCTGATCATTTCCGGCGGCTCCAATATCTATCCGCGCGAGGTGGAGGAGGTGATCCTCATGCATCCGGCCGTGCGCGAGGTGGCGGTGATCGGCCGGCCGGATCGCGAGTGGGGCGAGGTGGTGGTGGCCTTCGTCGTCGGCGAGGTGGATCGCGAGGCGCTTGATGCGCTGTGTCTGGAACACATCGCCCGGTTCAAGCGGCCAAAGGATTACGTGTTCGTCGATGTGCTGCCCAAGAACAACTACGGCAAGATTCTCAAGACGGAGCTGCGCAAGCTTGATGCCCAATCGGGGCAACGAAACCAGCCATGATTTCAAACCCGCTGCCGCGTCCGAGCTTCTTAGTCCTGCGGAAGCGGCGTTTCCGCCTCCAAGGGGCGCGCCTCACGCTCGTCGCCCGCGCGCAGGAAGAAAGTCTGCAGCGCCGGCACGACGATCAGAAACATGATCGGGCCGATCAGCATTCCGCCTACCACGACGGTGGCGAGCGGCCTCTGCACCTGGCTGCCGATGCCGGTCGAGATGGCGGCTGGCAGCAGGCCGATGCACGCCGAGAGCGCCATCATCAGAATTGCCCGCATCTGGTCTTCCACGGCACGCAACATCGCCTCGATCGTGCTCAAGCCCCGACCCGCAATCTGGTTATAGCGGTTGATGATCAGGATCCCGCTCATCACCGAGACGCCAAAGAGGGAGACGAAGCCGATCGCTGCCGAGATGCTGAAATCCAGATCGGAGACGTACAGTCCCAGGATCCCGCCGGAAACCGCAAAGGGAATTCCGATCAGGGCCATCAGGCTGTCGCGCAATGAATTGAACAGCCCGTACAGAAGCACCATGATGAGCACAAAGCTGATCGGGACGACTAGCGCCAGTCGTTGCTTGGCCTTCTGCAAGCCTTCGAATTCGCCGGCCCATTGGATCTGATATCCGCTCGGCAGGCGTACATTCTTTGTGATCCGCTCCTGCGCTTCCGCAACCGTGCCTGCGAGATCGCGGCCGCGCACGCTGAACTTGAGTGGAACGAAGCGTTGGTTGCGCTCGCGGAAGATGTAGGACGCGCCGGTATCGAGGGAGATTGATGCGAGCTCGCTCAGCGGAATGTAGGCGTTTCCGGCGCCAGTCATGTTGGCGACTTTGATCGCGCCAACCGATTGCAGACTATCGCGGTACTGCGGCGCGAGCCGCACCGTGACGTTGAATTGACGATCGGCTTCCAAGAGCGTGGTGGCCACTGTCCCTCCCAGCGCCGCTTGCACGACTGCGTTCACGTCGCTCACATTCATGCCGTAGCGCGCCGCTTTTTCGCGATCGACCCGGATGTTGAGATTCGGTTGCCCCAGGACGCGGAAGATGCCGAGGTCGGTGACCCCCCTGACCTGGGCCATCTCCTGCATCGCCTGCTCGGCGAGGCGTTCCAGAACCGCGAGATCGGGGCCGATGATCTTGACGGAGTTGGCGCCTTTGACCCCGGACAGCCCTTCCTCGACGTTGTCCTGGATGTATTGCGAGAAGTTGAATCCGATCCCGACGAATTCGTTCGCGAACTCCTTCTGCAGGTCCTCGATCAGCTTTTCCTTTGTCCGTCCGGGCGCCCACTGCTCGAACGGCTTGAGCGGCACGAAGAACTCTGCATTGAAGAAGCCCGCGGCGTCGCTGCCATTATCCGGGCGTCCGTGCTGGGAGACGACGGTGATCACTTCAGGGTGCTTGAGCAGCATCGTGCGGATCTTGTCCACCATCGGCATGCCGGCTTCCAATGATATGGTCGGCGGCATCGCCGCGCGGATCCAAAGGTTGCCTTCTTCCAGCGCCGGCAGGAACTCGCTGCCTAAACGAGCCCCGAGCAATCCCGTGCCGGTAAGAAAGATAAAGCCGATCGCGACGGTGATAACGCGATGGTTCAGCGACCAGCGCAGCACCGGCGTGTAGATCGACCGCAAAGTTCGCACCAGAAACGTCTCGACTTCGCTGACATGCTCTGGGAGCAGCAGCGACGCGAGGCAAGGAGTGACCGTGAACGTCGCGATGAGCGCCCCGACCAGCGCATAGCCGTAGGTGCGCGCCATCGGACTGAAGATCTGCCCTTCGACCCCCTGCATGGTGAACAAGGGAATGAATGCCGCCACAATGATCGCGGTGGAGAAGAACACGGCTCTGTCAATTTGCAGCGCGCTGACCAGAATGAGGCGCAACCGGGCGGTCCAGATCCGTCCAGCCGCTGGACCGGTGCCGCTCGGATCCGTGCCCCAACGCCCCTCGGAAAGATCCTGCAGCAGCTGCTGCCGCTGTTCCGGGCGCGCCTCGAAATTACGATAGATGTTCTCGACCAGGATCACAGCCGCATCGACAATGATGCCGAAATCGACGGCCCCGACCGACAGCAGGTTCGCATCCTCGTTGCGCAGAACCAGAATGATGATGCTGAAGAACAGGGCAAACGGGATATTCGCACCGACGATGATGGCGCTGCGCAGGTCGCCGAGAAAGATCCACTGAATTAGGAAAATCAACAGACAGCCAAACAGCAGATTGTGCAGGACCGTGCTCGTCGTAACATTGACCAGCGTCGTGCGGTCATAGAACGGAACCAGTCTCACGCCCGCAGGCAACGTGCCGTCGTTGTTGATCTTCTCGACCGCCTCCTCGATCCGAGCGACCACGTCCTTGGTGTGGAGCGTCCGATTCATGATGACGATCGCTTCGATGACGTCGTCCTCTTTGTCTCGCCCAGCCTTGCCGAGCCGCGGCACGTTGCCGACGTAAACGTTGGCGACATCCTTCACGAAGATCGGATTGCCCTGGAACTGGGAAAGCAGGACATTCTCGATGTCATTCACCTTGTAGCCTTGCGTGATATCGTCGGCGCCGCCGCTGTTCATCAGGCCGACGCCGCGAACGTTCACGGACTGTTGGCCGACATT
>Ga0207693_10002783_pt1 | contig 15140 bp, 12 predicted proteins | sample LARL81metaG_FD_184347 | JGI IMG/M metagenome (GOLD analysis project Ga0207693, IMG submission 184347) | Corn, switchgrass and miscanthus rhizosphere microbial communities from Kellogg Biological Station, Michigan, USA - LAR L8-1 metaG... | ecosystem: Host-associated > Plants > Roots >...
GTCGGCGGCGGAGGAATCAACGCGGTCAACCGAATGGTCGACGCGGGCCTCCGTGGCGTCGAGTTCATCGCGTGCAACACCGATGCGCAGGCGCTTGCGATGTGCGACGCCGACATCAAGCTGAATATCGGCCACGAGCTCACCAAGGGTCTCGGCGCCGGCGCCAACCCTGACATCGGCCAGGGCGCGGCCGCCGAGTCGCGCGACGACATCAAGGAGGCGCTGAAGGGCGCGGACATGGTGTTCGTCACGGCCGGCGAGGGCGGTGGAACAGGCACCGGTGCGGCGCCCGTGATCGCTGACATCGCCAAGAACGAGATCGGAGCCCTGACGGTCGGCGTGGTCACCAGGCCATTTGCCTTCGAGGGCACGCAGCGCGCGCGCCAGGCGCAAGAGGGCATACAGCGCCTGCGCGAGTACGTCGACACGCTGATCGTGATCCCCAACGAGAAGCTGCTGGCGATCGTCGAGCGGCGCACGTCGATTCTCGACGCGTTCCGCGAGGCCGACAACATCCTGCGCCAGGGCGTGCAGGGCATCACGGACCTGATCACGATCCCCGGTCTGATCAACCTCGACTTCGCCGACGTGCGCACGATCATGCACGACGCCGGGAGCGCGCTGATGGGAATCGGCACCGCCGGGGGCGAGAACCGAGCCGCCGAGGCGGCGAAGATCGCGATCTCCTCGCCGTTGCTGGAGGAGTCGGTCGAGGGCGCCATGGGCATCCTGCTCAACATCACCGGCGGCCATGACCTGGGGTTGTTCGAGGTCAACGAGGCGGCTGAGATCGTTCAGAGCGCCGCGGACGCCAACTCCAACATCATCTTCGGCGCGGTGATCGACGACGGCATGGGCGACGAGGTCCGCGTCACGGTGATCGCCACCGGCTTCGACCACGGCGGTACGCGGCCGGGCACCGCCCGCGAGAGCACGCGCCGATCACGGCGAGACCGCGACGTCACGATGGATGACAGGCAGCGGTCGTCGCTCGAGATCCGCGACGACGAGATCGACATCCCGTCGTTCCTCAAGGACCGCTGAGACCGCCCACGGCAGGTGGGGCGAGCGGTTCCGCGCCACCGCCGCAACCTCTGCGCACCCCAGCTGTTGTAGGTCCCGTCAGACGGACCAGCAACAGCGTTGTCAGCGGGCAGGCCGGCCGCTCGCCTTTGAGTCGGGCATGGGGCAGGGGGATTTGCGCTGCCGTTTTAGCGGCGGCGCTGGCAGCGCTGGCGGCGGCACCGGCGCACGCACAAGTGGCGACGCCGGCGGCGCCGATCGTGATCGACGGCCCCAGTCCCGACATCGTCGGGCTTTCGGGACTATCGGTTGCGCGTGACGGGACCGGCGGGCTGGTTTACGTCAAGAACATCGCCGGCACGCCGCACGTGTTCGTCTCGCGCCTGCTTGGCGGCGTCTTCCAGGCCCCGGAGCAAATCGACGCGACCCTCCCGGGCCCGTCCGCACAGCCCGTGATCGCCGCCGGGAACGGAGGCGTGTTGCTGCTGGCCTTCATCAACGGCGGCGCGCTCTACGTGGTACAGGCGCTGAGCGCCTCGCAGGGATTCTCGGCGCCGGCTCCGCTGACCGGCGGCGCGAGCAATCCGTCTCTGCAGATGAGCAATCTCGGCAAGGCCTACCTCGCGTTCACGGTCGCCGACGGCGCCGGCAGCGACGTGCGCGCCGCGTTCTGGGCGCGGGGCGCCTGGGCGCTCGAGTCCTCGCCGCTCAACGCGATCCCCGCCGACGACGCCGGCACCGGCACCGGCCGGCCGCAGGTGGCGACCGGCGGAGACGGCGTCGGCACTGTCGTCTGGGGCGAAGGGGGGCACATCTACTCGCGCCGCGTCTGGGGGGTGGGACCGAGCGTGGTGATGCAGCAGGCCGATGCCGCGCTGCCGGGATGCAGCGAGCTGTCGGCCGACGATCCCCAGGCCGGGGTGGGCGGCGACTCCTCGTATGTGGGAGTCGCCTTCCAGGAGGTCCTCTCGTGTGGGGGTCAAAGCCAGCAACGGGTGCTGTTCAACCGGCTTCACGGCTCGGCGTATGACGGGATCACGCCGATCGACGGGCTCTCGACCGGCGTCGCCGATGGGTCCGAGCAGCCTCAGGTGGTGATGAGCGAGTACGGCGCGGGATGGGTCGTGTCCACCCGCGACGGCTCAACTCCGCTCGACGCCAACCAGATGTTCGCGATGTCTCTGGCAAACAACGCCGCGGTCCAAGGCATCTCGCGCGTCGACAGCCTCGCGAACACCGGCTCCCCGGACGCCGTCGCGGGCACCGCCGGATTGTTCTCGAACGTCGTCGCCTGGCAGCAGACCCCGGGCGGGGCCGGCGCGCCCGAGATCCGCGTTCGCTTTACGCCGGCCAAGTCGAGCATGGGACCCGAGACGGTGGTGTCCCTTTCCGCGAACGGCCCGACCGACGCCGCCGACGGCCTCGACGCATCTGGTGACGTCAACGGCGATGCCGCGATCGCATGGGTGCAGGGCGTCGCCGGCGCACGGCTGATAGTCACCGCACAGCTCTACCAACCGCCTGGCGGCCTGCATGCCCTCAAACCGTCCTTCTATGCGCGCACTCCTCACCCGCTGCTGTCGTGGTCAGCCGTGAGCGATCCGTGGCGTCTGGTCTACCAGGTGTACGTCGACGGGGTCCAGATCGCGCAGACCGGTGCGACGTCGCTGCGGATCCCGGCCCTCACGCCCGACGGCCCACACCGCTGGCAGGTCGTCGCCGTCAACCCGGCTGGGCTGTCGAGCCAGTCAAAGGTCGCGACGGTGTTCGTCGACCGCGTCGCCCCGTTGGTCAAGACCTCGGTGCTGGGCACGAGGCAGGTCCTCAAGCGCCTGCACGTGTTCGTCAGCTACGGCGACCCGCCGCCGCCGCTGTCGCCCGCCGCCGACGCCTCCGGGATCGCCAAGGTGACGGTCGACTGGGGCGACCACACCAAGCTCGTCGCGCTGCGGCTCGGCAGCCACCGCAGCTTCCACACCTACGTCAAACCCGGCCGCTACACGGTCACCGTGACGGTCACCGACAAGGCCGGCAACAGGACGCGCACGGTGACGACGGTCAAGGTCAAGCCCAAGCCCAAGCCGAAGAAGAAGCCCAAGAAGGGCGCGACGAAATGACCCGCCACTCGCGCATCTGCTTCCTCGCGCTGGCGATCCTGCTCGTGACCGCGAGCGCCGCCTACGCCCAGGGGCCCGTCTACGAGGCGAGCTCGCCGACGCCCGGCGCGCTCTACACCGACGGCCAGAGCGGCCGTTATCTGCTGGGAGGAGCGTGGCTGTTTCGCGCGGATCTCAGCAACGTCGGCCTGTCGCAGCACTGGTATGCAAACGTCGCCGCGACGGACGGTTGGTCGCCGACGACCGTCCCCAACGCCTACAACGCCGGCAACTTCACGCAAGCCAGCATGAACGGCTACGTCGGCTGGTACCGCCGCGACTTCACGATTCCCGGCGGCGCGTTCGCGAAGTACGTCAGCGCCGCCGACAGGCATTGGATCATCCGGTTTGAGTCGGTGAACTACGGGGCGACCGTGTGGCTAAACGGCCGCAAGATTGGCAGTCACAACGGCGCCTACCTGCCGTGGGAGCTCGATCTCACCGGCCTGCACGCCGGCGTCAACCGCCTGATCGTGCGCGTCGACAACCGCCGCAGCAAGTTCGATCTGCCGCCGGGGCCCGGCGGCGGCTGGTTCAACTACGGCGGCATCACGCGCGAGGTGTACCTGCGCGCGGTGCAACGAGCGGACATCTCCCAGGTGCAGGTCAGGCCGATTCTGAGGTGCCCGACCTGCTCGGCGACGATCGAGGCGCAGGCGGTGATCCGCAACGTCAGCGCCAAGCGCCAGACGGTCCGCCTGCGAGGGGTGTACGGCTCGGCCAAGCTCGATTTCGGGACGGCGTCGATCGCGCCGCACGCGACCTGGACGGCGACTGCCTCGACGGTGATCGCCCATCCGCGCCTGTGGTCGCTCGGTCACGGGGTGCTGTACCGCGCGACGTTGACTCTGTCTGACGCCAAGGGCAATCGCCTCGGCGGCTATGTCGACCTCAGCGGCATCCGCAGCTTCACGGTGGTCAACGGGCACCTGATGCTCAACGGGCGGCCGCTGAACGTTCGCGGCTTCAGCATCCACGAGCAGGACCTCCAGCTCGGCTCGGCGCTGAACCCTGCCGCGATGCGCGCGATGGTCGGCTGGATCCGGGAGCTCGGCGCGACGGTGATCCGCGCGCATTACCCGCTCAACCCCGAGATCGAGGAGATGGCCGACCGCTACGGGCTCGTGATCTGGTCTGAGATCCCCGTCTACCAGGTACAGAACCAGTATCTGAACTACGCGCCGTGGGTGGCGAACGCGCACGCGGTCCTGAAGGCCAACATCCTCGCCAACCAGAATCACCCCTCGGTGATGGTGTGGAGCATCGGCAACGAGCTGCCCACGCCCGCGACCACCGCGGAGTCCAGGTACATCGCCGGCGCGGCCGCGCTCGCCCGCCAGCTCGATCCCACCCGCCCGGTCGCGATGGCGATCTCGAACTGGCCCGGCGTCGCCTGCCAGAAGGCCTACGCGCCGCTGGACGTGATCGGAGACAACGAATATTTCGGCTGGTTCGACGCCGGCGGCGGCGGCGACGACGACCGCGACGCGCTGGGCCCGTTCCTGGACTTCGTACACCAGTGCTATCCGACCAAGGCGCTGATGGTCACCGAGTTCGGGTTCGACGCAAACCGCGACGGGCCGGTGGAGGAGCGCGGCACGTACGCCTTCCAGGTCAACACGATCGCCTACCACCTCGGCGTGTTCGCGACCAAGCCTTATCTGTCGGGCGCGATGTACTTCGCGCTTCAGGATTACGCCGCGTTCCCCACCTACAACGGCGGCGATCCGCGGCCGAACCCGCCGTTTAACGAAAAGGGCGTGGTCGACCTCGAGGGCCGACCAAAGCCGTCGTTTGCCACGGTCTCTCAGATATTTCACTCGACGCCGCAGATCGGCCCGGTCGCCAAGAGCAAACGGCGGCCGCGCAGCCACGGCTTGTACTAGCCTTGCTCGGCGGTGCCTCCCGCCGCCGAGACGTCACTACGCCGGACCGCTCTCTACGAGCGTCACGCGGCCGCGGGCGCAAAGCTCGTTCCGTTCGCCGGCTGGGAGATGCCCATCCAGTACGCCGGGATCCGCGAGGAGCACGTGCGGGTGCGCAGCGACGCCGGAGTGTTCGACGTCTCCCACATGGGACAGGTCGAGACCCGAGGGCCTGACGCGCTGGCGTTCCTGCAGCGGATGCTGACCAACGACGTGCGCCGGATTCCCGAGGGGGGCGCCCAGTACAGCCTCCTGTGTCGCGACGACGGCGGCGTGCTCGACGACCTGTTCACCTACAGGCTGGCCGATTGCCACTACTTGACGATCACCAACGCAGCCAACCACGACAAGGACCTGGCGTGGCTGGCGCAGCACGCCGAGGACTTCAACGTCGACGTGGTCGACCGCTGCGACGAGTACGCGATGCTCGCGGTTCAGGGCCCCCGCGCGCGGGCCCTGGTCCACGGCCTCAGCGACGGCGCCCTGCCGCTGCGGATGCACTGCTGCCAGCGCAACATCGCCGGCGTCCCGATGCTCGTTTGCGGCACCGGCTATACGGGCGAGGACGGCGTCGAACTGTTGCTCAATCCCGGCTCGGCGCCGGGCGTGTGGGACGCGATCGTGGCGGCCGGAGCGTCCCCCGTCGGCCTCGGGGCGCGCGATACGCTGCGGCTGGAGGCGTGCTTTCACCTGTACGGCAACGATCTGAGCGAGGACCGGGGCCCAATCGAGGCGGGGCTCGGGTGGTGCTGCAAGGAGGCCACGGGGTTCATCGGGTCCGAGGCCGTAGGTGCCGCTCGCAGCAACGGGACCGCCGAAAAGCTGGTGCCGTTCTCGATCGACGGCCCTGGGATCGCCAGGCAGGGAAATGCGGTCGTCGGCGGCGGCGAGGTGACGAGCGGCAGCTTCTCGCCGTGCCTGGAGCGCGGAATCGGGATGGCGTATGTCCCCAGCGGCGGTGCCGAGGTCGGCACGCGCATCGAGATCGACGTGCGGGGCACGGTCCGTCCGGCCCTGATCGAGAGTAAGCCTCTTTACCGAAAGGGATCCTGATATGGCCGACCCCAGCTATCCGAGCGACCTGCTGTACCACCCCGAGCACGACTGGGCTCGCGTCGACGGCGACAACGCCACGTTCGGGATCACCTGGTACGCGCAGGACGCGCTTGGAGAGGTGGTGTTCTTCGACCCGCCCAAGGTTGGAGCCGAGATCAGCATGGGCGATTCGTACACGGAGGTCGAGTCCGTCAAGGCGGTCTCCGACGTGATCGCGCCGCTGTCGGGCGAGATCGTCGAGGTCAACGGCGCGCTTTCTGAGAACCCTGAGAAGATCAACGAAGACCCATATGGGGAAGGGTGGCTGGTGAAGGTCAAACTGTCGGATCCCTCGCAAGCCGAGTCGCTGATGAGCGCCGCGGATTACGAGGCTACGCTGGGTTCATGACGCGCTACACCTCGGCCACGGAGGCCGACCGCCGCGAGATGCTGGCGGAGATCGGCGTTTCGTCGATCGAGGACCTGTTTGCCGACATCCCCGCCAGCCTGCGGCTAACCAGGCCGCTGGCGCTTGACGCCGGGCGGTCCGAGCAGGAGGTGCTCGCCGAGCTGCGCGCGCTCGCCGGCAAGAACGTCTCGACCGAGGACGAGGTGTCGTTCCTCGGCGCGGGCATGTACGACCACTACATCCCGGCGCTGATCGATTCGATCATCCAGCGCTCGGAGTACCTGACGCCGTACACGCCGTATCAGCCCGAGATATCCCAGGGCGGCCTGCAGGCGATGTTCGAGTACCAGACGGCGATCTGCGAGCTCACCGGGCTTCCGTTCTCCAACGCTTCGGTCTACGAGGGCCCGAGCGCCGTGGCCGCGGCGGGCTATGTCGCCAAGCTGGCGACCGACCGGCGCAAGTTCGTCGTCTCGCGGGGCGTGCATCCCCACGCACGCGAGTCGCTTGCGACGCTCGCCCACGCCTGGAAGATGGAGATCACCGAGGCGCCCCTGAGCGACGGGGTGACCGAGCTTCCACAGCTCGACGACGACGTCGCCGCCGTGGTGCTCTCGCAGCCGAACTTCCTGGGCGCGGTCGAGGACCTCGACTCGCTGACGCAGGCGGCCCACGACGCGGGCGCGCTGACGATCTGCTCGTGCGATCCGCTGCCGCTGGCGCTGCTCAAGCCCCCGGGCGAGTGCGGCGTCGACATCGCCGTTGGCGAGGGCCAGACGCTGGGCAACAGGCTCGACTTCGGCGGACCTTCGTTCGGCTTCTTCGCCGTCACCGAGCCGCTGCTTCGCCGGATGCCTGGACGGATCGCCGGCGAGACCCGCGACGTCGACGGCAAGCGCGGCTTCGTGCTGACGCTGCAGACGCGCGAGCAACACATCCGCCGCGAGCGCGCCACGTCCAACATCTGCACCGCGCAGGCGCTCAACGCACTCGCCGGGGTGATCTACCTCAGCTGGCTGGGCCGGCGCGGGATCGTCGAGCTCGCCGAGCTGATGCTTCAGCGCACCGCGTACGCGCGCGCTCGGCTGCAGGAGATCGACGGCGTTGAGCTGCTGCACGACCAGCCCGTCGTCCGCGAGTTCGCGGTGAGGCTGTCGGCACCGGTGCAGGACGTCATCGCCCGCTGCCGGCAGGACGGAGTCAACCCCGGCTACGCGCTGGGCAAGGACTACCCCGAGTTCGCCGACGGCCTGCTTGTCGCGGTCACCGAGAAGCGCACCAAGGCCGATATCGACCGCCTCGCGGGCGCGCTCGCCGCCGCCGTGGCGAAGCGGCCAGGGCCGGTGGAGGTGGGCGCGTGATCCGCGCGGCCGACGACGACCTGACGATCTACGAGCGCTCGAAGGAGGGACGGCGCGCGTTCGTGGCGCCGGGGCTCGACGTGCCCGAGCGGCCGCTCGACGAGCTGCTGCCGGCGGCGCTGCGTCGCTCGCGGCCGCCGCGGCTGCCGGAGGTCGCAGAGCCCGAGATCGTGCGCCACTACAACCGCCTGTCCAAGCGCAACTTCGACCTCGACACCGGCTTTTACCCGCTGGGCTCGTGCACGATGAAGCACAACCCCAAGCTCCACGAGCGGGTCGCGGCGCTGCCCGGCAACGCCGCGCTTCACCCGTTGCAGGACCCGACTCGCGCGCAGGGAGCGCTCGAGCTGATGTTCCGCCTGCAGCAGGCGCTGGGTGAGATCGCCGGCCTGCCGTACGTGTCGCTGCAGCCCTCGGCGGGCTCGCACGGGGAGCTTGCGGGAGTGCTGCTGACCCGCGCGCTGCACGAGGACAACGGCGAGAACCGCACCAAGGTGCTGACGCCCGACACGGCCCACGGCACCAATCCGGCGACGGTCACGATGGCCGGCTACGAGGTCGTCAAGGTCGGGACCGACGACCGCGGCAATGTCGACCTCGACGACCTGCGCGCCAAGGCCGACGAGCAGGTCGCCTGCCTGATGCTGACCAACCCCTCGACGCTGGGGTTGTTCGAGCCTGGGATCGAGGAGATCGAGCAGATCGTCCACGGCGTCGGCGCGACGCTGTACTACGACGGCGCGAACCTCAACGCGATCATGGGCATCAGCCGCCCCGGGGACATGGGGTTCGACATCGTGCACTTCAACCTGCACAAGACGTTCACCCAGCCCCACGGCGGCGGCGGCCCGGGCGCCGGCCCGGTCGCCGTGTCCGAGCGGCTCGAGCCGTTTCTCCCGCGCCCGCAGGTGGTCCGGCGCGGCTCGGAGGGCAACGGCAGCGGTCCCCACGGCAACGGCGCCGAGGCGTTCTACGACCTCGACTACGACCGGCCCAAGTCGATCGGCCGCCTGCGTGGCTTCCAGGGTAACTACGGCGTGTTCGTCCGCTCCTACGCCTACATCCGCTCGCTTGGAGCGGAGGGCCTGCGCGAGGTATCCGAGGTCGCGGTGCTCAACGCGAACTACCTGCTGGCACGGCTGCGCCGCGAGGGCGTGGCGGAGTACCTGCCGGCGGCCTACGACCGGCTGTGCATGCACGAGTTCGTGCTGTCGGGTTCGCCGATGAAGCAGGAGCTGAAGATCCGCACGCTCGACCTCGCCAAGCGGCTGCTCGACTATGGCGTGCATCCGCCGACCGTGTACTTCCCGCTGATCGTCGACGAGGCGCTGCTCGTGGAGCCGACCGAGACCGAGACCCGGGAGACGCTGGACCGGTTCGCCGATGTGATCGCGGAGGTGCTCAAGGAGGCGCGTGACGATCCCGAGGTCGCGCGCAATGCCCCTTACACGACCCCGGTCCGCCGCCTCGACGAAGCCGGCGCCGCTCGCCGCCCGGTAGTGCGCCAACCGCTCGACTGATGCGCTTCGTCGTGTTCGGCGCCGGCGCGGTCGGCGGAGTCGTCGGCGCCCGGTTGCACCAGGCCGGACATCGCGTGTCGTTGATCGCACGGGGCGCGCACCTGGACGCGATCCGCAAGCGCGGGCTGACGCTCGAGGACCCGTCGGGCAGCACGGTGCTGGAGATCGAGGCATTTGGGTCGCCGGCGCAGCTGCAATGGGAAGGCGATGAGGTGGTGCTGCTGGCGATCAAGGGCCAGGACACCGCGGGCTCAGTGAGTGCGCTGCGGGCGGCCGCCCCGCATCAGACGCCGGTCGTGTGCATGCAGAACGGGGTCGACAACGAGCGGCGGGCGCTGCGGTTGTTTGAGAACGTCTACGGAGCGGTCGTGATGCTCCCCGCGGCCCACGTCGAGCCGGGTGTGGTCGAGTCCCACGCCAGCCGCCTGACCGGGATCATCGACGTCGGTCGCTACCCGTCGGGCGCCGACGAGACCGCTGAGGAAATCGCGGCCGCGTTTCGAGAGTCGAGACTCGACTCGCGCGCCAGAGACGACGTGATGCGCCTCAAGTACGCCAAGCTGATGGTCAACCTGGCCAACGCCGTCGGCGCTATCTGCAAGCCGGGACCGGACAACGAGCGCGTGGTCAAGGCGGCGCGCGAGGAGGGGAGGGCGGCCCTGACGGCTGCGGGCATCCCGTTCGACGCCCCGGATGTGTCCGACGTCCAGGCGCGGTGGGAGCGAATCGGAGTCCAAGCCGACCGCCGGTCGGGCTCGTCGACGTGGCAGAGCCTTGCGCGGCACACCGGCGAGGTCGAGACCGACTACCTCAACGGCGAGATCGCGTTGCTCGGCCGGCTCCACGGCATCGACACGCCCGTCAACGCGGCGCTGTGCCGGCTGGCGGCGAGGGTCGCCTCAGACGGTGCCGGGCCGCAGACGCTGACCGCACGCGACGTGCTGTCGGAGGCGGAAGTGGAGGACGTGGCGTGGACTCGCTGATCGCCACGGCCGGCGAGATCGCCGCTCGGGCCGAGCGCGAGCTCGACGCGCTCGTCGCGATCTCTTCGCCGTCCGGCGACCTCGAGGGAGCCGAGCAGGCCATCGCACTGTGCACGACGCTGCTGCCCGAGCACGCGCGCGCCGAGCGAGTGACGTGCTCGACGCCGGGGAGCGCGCCGGACCTGGTTGCGACCGTCAGCGGGTCGGGCAGCAGACGGATCCTGTTGCTGGGCCATCTCGACACGGTCATCGCCCACGAGTCCCACGCACCTCTGCGCCGTGACGGCGAGCGGCTGTACGGCCCGGGTTCGGCCGACATGAAAGGCGGGGTCGTGCTCTCGATAGGCGTCGCCCGAGCGCTGGCCGCGCGGCCCGAGGCGTTCGCCGAGCTGACGGTGCTGCTCGTGACCGACGAAGAGTGGCGGACGGCGGAGTTCGTGCATGCGCGGCGGTTTGCGGGCTACGACGCCTGTCTGTGCTTCGAGGCAGGCCAGCTGACGCCCGACGGCGAAGAGGGGGTCGTCGTCCGCCGCAAGGCGGCCGGAACGCTGCGCGTGACCGCGATCGGCCGGGCGGCGCACTCTGGCAGCGCGCCCGACCAGGGGCGCAACGCGCTGCTGGCTCTCGCACACACGGCGACCGCGCTGGCCGGCCACCACAACCCTTCGGGTCCCGACCATCTCAGCGTCGTGCCGACGGTGATCCGCTCGGGCGACGCGTTCAACGTCGTCCCCGCAGCCGGGGAGCTGCTGTTCGACATGCGCGCGGACGGCCTAGAGGCATTCGACGCGGTCCTCGGGGCCGTCCCATCCGAGTTCGAAGGGGTCCGGCTCGAGGCCAGGATGGAGCGAAAGTGGCCGGGCATGAACGCGATCGAATCCACGCGCGGCCTGCTCGAGCGCGCCGGAGGGCGCCTGGGGCGCCCGATCGTGGGCGGCGCGCGGGGCGGCGCCAGCGACGCCAGCCACTTCGCCGCGGAGATCCCGATCACGATCGACGGGCTCGGCCCGCGCGGCGGTGGCGCGCACACTCCGCAGGAGTTCGTGCTCGAGCGTTCGCTGCACGAGCGGGCCGAAGTTGCGCTCGCGGTGGCTGCCGAGACCCTAGAGGCCCCGGCGAGCATCTAGGCGCCCCGGATATGAATAGCTGAAGAACCGTCTCGAGGGCGGTCGGGGCAGGTCTATATTTGCCGCCATGAGCGTCACCAGTCCAAACGCCAAGAGCGTCGCGCGCCAAGAGGGATTCGCGCTCCTCGGAGCGATGGTCGCGCTCATGTGGGTTATCGAGCTGATCAACTCGGTCGACAGCTACAAGCTCGACCAAGACGGCCTCTACCCGCACAACGTCGACCGGATCTGGGGCATCTTCACGACCCCGTTTCTGCACGCCAGCTGGTCGCATCTGATCGGCAACACGATCCCGTTGGTGTTCATGGGCGCACTGATCGCGCTCGAGGGCGCGCGGCGCCTGGCTGCGGTGACCCTGATCGTGATCGTGCTGGGCGGGCTGGGAACTTGGCTCGTGTCCCCTGCGGGAGTGCCCGTCGTCGGCGCCAGCGGCGTCGTGTTCGGCTATGCGACGTACCTGCTTGCACGAGGCTTCTTCAACCACAGCATGACCCAGATTCTCGCCGGGGTCGTGGTCGGCGCGGTGTTCGGCAGCGCGCTGCTCGCGAGCCTGGTCCCGCACGGGAACGTCTCCTGGCAGGGCCACCTCTGCGGCGGGATCGCCGGCGTGATCGCCGCGTGGCTGCTGTCGCGCGATCGCGAATCGACTGCGGCAGGCACCGGCCAGCCGGGTCGCGCACTCACCGGTTAGCGCGGACCGCGTCGCTCTCGCTAGCCTGACGGCGCGTGAGGATCTTCTCGGGCATCCAGCCGACGGGCCGCAAGCACCTGGGCAACTACATCGGCGCGATCACGCAGTACGTGGCCGGCCAGGACCGCGGCGAGGCGATCTACTGCGTCGTCGACCTGCACGCGATCACCGTCGCCTACGAGCCTGCCGCGCTGCGCGAGTCGGTCTACGACACCGCCGCGACGCTGCTGGCAGCGGGGCTTGATCCGGAACGCTGCATCTTCTTTCGCCAGGGCGACGTTCGCGAGCACACCGAGCTGTGCTGGCTGCTGACGAGCGTCACCTCGTTCGGCGAGCTTAACCGGATGACCCAGTTCAAGGAGAAGTCCGCCGCTCAGCGCGAGCTCGTCTCGGCGGGGCTGTTCGTGTATCCGGTGCTGCAGGCGGCCGACGTGCTCGCCTACCGGGCCCACGAGGTGCCCGTGGGGGAGGACCAGCGCCAGCACGTGGAGCTGATGCGCGACGTCGCCGAGCGGTTCAACGCACATTTCGGCGACACGCTCGTCGCGCCCGTTGTGCGGGTCCCCGAGGTCGGCGCGAGGATCATGGACCTGCAGTTCCCCGACCGCAAGATGTCGACGACCGGCGGCAGCCCCCAGGGAACGGTGCTGGTGCTCGACGATCCGGCGACGATCACCAAGAAGGTCAAGTCGGCGGTGACCGACTCCGGCAGTGACGTCGTCCGCGGGCCCGACAAGGCCGGGATCTCGAACCTGATCGACGTCATGGCAGCGGTGCGCGGGATCGCGCCCGAGGACGTCGAACGCGAGTTCGGCGGGGCCGGATACGGCGCTTTCAAGCAGGCCGTGGCCGATGCGGTGGTGGAGTACCTGGCCCCCGTGCGGGAGCGCTACGAGCAGTTCCGGGGCGATGAGGGCGAGCTCGAGCGGATCCTCGCCCGCGGCGCCGACAAAGCCCGTGCGATCGCCTCGGACACGCTCGCGGACGTGCGTCGCGTGATGGGGGTCGGGCCGGTCCGCTAGCTGCTGTTGGACCAGTCCGAGAGCCTCGCTAACGTCTCACCGATGCGCCTCGTCGACCTCGAGCTGGACCTCGACGTGTTCGCCGGGCCGTTCGACCTGCTGCTGACGCTGATCCTGCGCGAGGAGATCGACCTTCTCGAGGTCGATCTGGCCGAGGTCGTGATCGCCTACATCGACCACCTTGAGCAGCGGGGCGAGTTGGATCTGGAGGCCGCAACCGAGTTCTTGGTGTTGATCGCGGCCCTGCTCGAGCTCAAGTCCCGGCTGTTGCTGCCTGGCGAGGAGCAGGAGATCATCGAGCTCGACCCCGGCGAGGCGGCCGAGGAGCTGCTCGCGCGGCTGCTCGACGCCCACCGCTATCGCGCCGCCGCCAACCATCTGCAGGGGCGCCTAGCCGAGCAGGCCGGGTACCGGTTTCGGTCGGCGCCGTTGCCGCCGTCCCTGCGGCGCGCGTCACTGCAGGACGCGGCCGCGGTTTACTCACCGACGACGCTCTCGCGCGCGATCGGCGAGCTGCTGCGAGTGCCCGAGCCGGTCGACCTGCGCCACATCGGCGTGCCCAAGGTCACGGTGGCCGAGCGGCTGGCGCACCTGCGAAGGCTGCTTGCCCGCGGGCGCTTCAGCTTCGACGACGCGGTCGCGCGCGCCGACCGGGTCACGGTCGCAGTGACCCTGTTCGCGCTGCTCGAGCTCTACAAGCAGGGCGAGGCGACGTGGATCCAGGGTGAGCCGTTCGGCGAGATCACGGTCGAGGCGACACCGTCGGCGCCGGCCGCCAGACTGTCGGCGGCAGGATGACCGAGACGACCTTCATGACCAGCGACGCCGACCTCGAGCGCACGATCGAATCGCTGCTGTTCCTCAGCTCCGAGCCGGTCAGCGCCGAAGCGCTCGCCGACGCGACCGGCGAGGAGCTGCACGAGGTGGTAACGGCTGTCGAGCGGCTACGTGAGCACTACGAGTTCGAGCGGCGCGGGCTCGTGCTGCGCGAGCTCGCGGGTGGCTGGGCGCTGTCGAGTCACCCCGACTCCGAGCCCGCGGCACGTCGGCTGCTGGCCCGGCCGCGCACACCGCCGCTGACTCCCGCCCAGGCCGAGACGCTGGCGATCATCGCCTACCTGCAGCCGGTGTCGCGTCCGGAGATCGCTCGCATCCGCGGCGTGGGGGCCGAGTCGGCCGCCGCGACGCTGCTCGAACGAGGGGTGATCGAGGAATCGGGCCGCTCGCAGTTCGGCGCGGTCCTCTACCGGACCACCGAGCTGTTCCTGCGCCTGTTCGGCCTGGGCTCGCTCGACGAGCTGCCTGACATCAAGGAGTTCGACCCCGAGCCCGAGCTCGAACAGGAGCTTCGCGAGCGGCTATTGAAAGCCGGCGAGGCTCGCGCCGGGGGCTGACCCCGGCCCCGACGGGCCTACGCGACCAGCGCCTGGCGGCCCCGCAGGTAGCCACTCTCGTTGGCGTCGAGATGCTCGGCGAGACGGCTCGCGAGCGCCATGATCGTCAGCGACGGGTTGACCGACAGCGTGCGCGGGATCACCGAGCTGTCGCCAACGTAGAGCCGCTTTACGTCGTGGCACTGACCGTGCAGGTCGACGACGGAGTTAGACGCGTCTGAGCCCATCCGGCAGCTGCCCTGCATGTGCGTGGTCGCGAGCCCGGACCAGAGGATCCGGCTGGCGCCGGCCGCCTCGAGCACCCTGCGCGAGAACTGCAGCGCGTTCTGGATGCGCTGGAGCTCGGCGGGCTGGAAGTCGGTCGTGAACTGCTCACGCCCGTCGGCGTCGAGCGTCGCGGTCGCGTTGTTGTCGTCGTTTGACATGTTGAGCAGCCCCACCCAGCGGCGATACTGCTTGGCCGCGTCGACGAGCGGCTGGCCCCACATCGGCCC
>Ga0207693_10002784_pt1 | contig 15138 bp, 13 predicted proteins | sample LARL81metaG_FD_184347 | JGI IMG/M metagenome (GOLD analysis project Ga0207693, IMG submission 184347) | Corn, switchgrass and miscanthus rhizosphere microbial communities from Kellogg Biological Station, Michigan, USA - LAR L8-1 metaG... | ecosystem: Host-associated > Plants > Roots >...
CCCTCGTCTCCCCGGAGGACATGGAGGCCAAGAGGGACGAAGTCCTGACCATCATTCAGGCATGAAGTCGACGCGCACCCCGACAGGAGCTTGCTCCTGGCGGGCATTGATGTGAAGCCCGAGGAGGCGCTGGAGCATGCGCGCGAGGCCGGCATCCATCGCCTGCAGATTCCGACGCCGTTCGCCGTCGGCCGCGTCAACTGCTATCTGATCGAGGACGACCCGCTCACCCTCGTCGACACCGGGCCCAACTCGGGCAAGTCGCTCGACGAGCTGGAGCACCAACTGGCGGACCTGGGGCGGTCGATCGCCGACATCGAGCTGGTCGTCCTGACCCACCAGCACATCGACCACCTGGGGCTGGTGGAGATCATCGCCGACCGATCGGGCGCGGACGTCGCGGCGATCGACGTCGTCGTGCCGTTCGTCGAGAACTTCGGAGACGACATCGAGGCGGACGACAAGTTCGCCGCCTCGCTCATGCTCAGCCACGGAATCCCGGAGGACGTCGTGGTGGCGCTGCGCTCGGTCTCACGAAGCTTCCGCGCCTGGGGGGCGAAGGCGAAGGTCACGCGCCCGCTCCACGACGGTGAGCAGCTGAAGCTCCGCGACCGATCGCTGGAGGTGCAGCACCGCCCGGGGCACAGCCCGTCCGACACGGTCTTCTGGGACGCGGACCGGGAGATCCTCATCTGCGCCGACCACCTGATCGCGCACATCTCCTCGAACCCTCTCATCTCCCGGCCGCTCGACGGCTCCGACGAGCGGCCCCACGCGCTGATGATCTACATCGAGTCGCTGCGGAAGACGAGGGAGCTGCCCGCACGCATCCTCCTCCCCGGTCATGGTGAGCCGATCACCGACCACCGCGCGCTGATCGACGAGCGCTTCGCCCTCCACCGGAAGCGATCCGAGAAGATCCACGGGCTGATCTCCGAGCGGCCCCGCACCGCGTACGAGATCGCGCAGGAGCTCTGGGGCAACGTCGCCGTCACCCAGGCGTTCCTGACGCTGTCCGAGGTTCTCGGGCACATGGACCTCCTCGCCGCGGACGGGCGGGCCCGCGAGGTGATGGACGGAGAGCTGATCCGTTTCGAGGCGACGTAGTGGGCCCCACCGGCCCGAGGCGCCACTAGTAACGTGCGGAAGCAGGAGCTCCCTGCGTGATGGCCGGCCCCGCAACGATCGAGGCACCGCCTCGACCCGAGGCGCAGACGAATGGTGCGCCCACGCCCGCGCGCCATGCCAAGAAGCGGATGCTAGTCATCGTCAACCCGTACGCGACCACCGTGTCCGACCGGTTGAAGAACCTCGTGGTCTACGCCCTTCAGGGCCGTTACGACGTCGAGGCGGTCATGACAGAGGCGCAGCACCACGCGATCGAGATCGGCCGCGAGGCCTGCGAAGGCGGCTATGACGTCGTCGTTGCGTTCGGGGGAGACGGGACGCTCAACGAGGTCGCCAACGGGCTCGCCGGGACGGACGTGCCGGTGTCCGTCCTGCCGGGCGGCTCAACGAACGTGGTCGCGCGAACGCTTGGGATCCCCAACGACGTCGTCGACGCGACCGAGCATCTCCTGGGCCTCGCCGACGACTTCCACCCGCGGCGGATCGACCTCGGAGTTGCCAACGGGCGCCGGTTCGTGTTCGCCTGCGGCGCAGGACTGGACGCGACCGCGGCGAGGACCGTCGACTCGCACCCCAGGCTGAAGCGACGCGGTGGGCGCTGGTACTACACCTGGGCCGCAGTCTCAGGCTTCTACGGCTCCTACCTCCGCAATCCGGTCCGTATGCGGATGCGCGTTGGCGAGGACACGACCGAGGGGGTCACCGCGATCGCACAGAACTCGGACCCATTCAGCTACTTCGGCAGCCAGCCGCTGCACATCTGCGAGAACGCGGCGCTCGACAACGGCACGCTCTCCGTTGCGATGCTCCGCCGGGCCGCCCAGCGCGACGTGCCCACCATCGCGACCCGTGTCCTGATGAAAAGCGTCCGCACGCCCGCCCACCGGCAGATCGACCACTTCGAAGGCGTCACCGAGTGCCGCGTGGAGTCGGTCTCCAAGGACTCCGACGGCCGCATCCGCCCGTTTCCCGTCCAGGTCGACGGCGACTACATCGGCGATAACGGGGAGCTCGAGCTCGGCATCGAGCCGGGTGCGCTCGCGATCATTGCCTGAGCTCGGCCCCGGGCTGCGATGACCCCGGTCGATGGCTGCAGGTTCTGCGCGATCGTCGCCGGCCAGGAGCCGGCGCACGTCGTCTTCGAGGACGAGATCTCGATCGCGTTCCTGGACCACCGGCCGCTCTTCCCCGGCCACTCACTCCTGGTCCCGCGCGAGCACTACGAGACGATCTGGGACCTGCCCGATGAGCTGGTCGGCCCGCTGTTCGCGAACGCGAAGTCGCTCTCGGAGGCCATTCGGACGGCGATGGGCTCACAGGGCGCGTTCATCGCGCTGAACAACGTCGTCAGCCAGAGCGTGCCCCACCTGCACGTCCACCTGGTCCCGCGGAACCGCAAGGACGGTCTGCGCGGCTTCTTCTGGCCGCGCCGGAAGTACGACAGCGAGGAACACATGCGCGAGACGGCGGCGCGAATCCGCGAGGTCCTAGAAAAAGGGCAATGAAGGGAGGCGTCAGCGGCGAGATCTGCGGGTCAATGCAATCTGCGCCCGACAGGTGGACGCGGATTGCGTTGACCCGGCTCCATTGGACATCGCGTAGCCAATTCGGTGCGCGACGAGCCCAAGGCCATCGACCCCGCGGAACACGGCCTCCTCCACCTGCCTCTCGCGCAACCGAGCGACGATGTCGCGCGCGGTGCCGGCCAGCCCGTACCGCAGCGGCCACGCGGGGGAGCTGCCCGGGTAGCGCTTGTTGAGCCAGCGCGCGCCCGCCCCGTAGCGGGCGACCGCACCGAGGAGCGACAAGAGGGTTGCCCGGTGCCGGTGATGGACGACCGCGCCCTGGCGAAAGTCGAGTCGCCACCCGCCTGCGGCAAGGCGCCGGCAGATGTCGAGGTCCCCGCCGGATCGGATCCCCTCCGTGAACCCGCCGACCTGTTCGAATGCCTCGCGGCGGACGAGCAGATTTCCCGCGGCCGCCCCTCCCCCACTTGCCCTGATCAGCCCGTCCGCGTGGTCGAAGAGGTTCCGCGACCGCGCATAGCGCGCGGCGAACGATGCCTGTTCAGGTTCGCCGAGGATCTGACCGGCGACGGCCCCGCACCCGTTCGAGATGGACTCCTCGAAGTAGGCAGCCAGGAGATTCGGCACCGGGCGGCAATCCGCGTCCAGGAACAGGATCCAGTCGGCCGTGGCCACGCGCGCTGCCTCGTTGCGGGCGTGGTAGGCGGAGCGCTCCCGAGCGGCCCGCACCACTCGGATCCCGTGACCTGCGATCAAGCCCGCGTTCCCGCCACCCGTGTTGTCGGCAACGATCAGCTCGTCGCCGTCTCGGATGTCCAGGCAGCGAAGGGCGGCCACAAGGCGATCAGCGCCGGTCCAATCGCCCCGAAAGGGCACGACCACGCTGACAGCGGGCCGTGCCTTTTGGGGATCTAGCGTTGCCATAGCAATGCTAGATCCCCAGAAATCGCCTCAGGAATCAGATTCGAGGGCGCGCATCGCCTCCGCCGGGTCGAGGAACTCCTCGACACGCACGGCCTTCCCGTCGTGAAACGTGGTCAGGAAGGCGATCTCAACCTCGACGTCCGCGCCGCTCTCCGCCCCCTCGCCGCGCAGCCCGCAAACGGTGACGACCGTGTCTCCTGTCGCGGCGATCGAGTACAGATCAATGCGGAGGTCGTGGAGGGTGTTGCGCCAGTCCTCGTGGTACTCGCGGACCGCGTCGATCCCCCTGTGCGTGGTCGCCGCCGGATGCTCGGGCGCCACCTCCCACTCGATGTTGGGATCCGCAAGCGCGACCAGGCTGTCCAGGTCGCCCTCGTTGTACGCCTCGATGAATCGACGGGTGGCGGCGACGTTGGGGTTGCCGCTCGCCTCGTCCGTCAAGACGTGGGCGTCACGCGGTAGGCATCGAAGACCGAGTCGACGTTCCGAAGACGCCCGACACATGTCCGGAGCTGCTCGCCGTCCCCGACCTCGACCACGAACCGGTTCTTGACCATCGGGTGCTTGGTGCTGCATAAGGCCTCGATGATGTTCACGCCCGTCTCCGCGAAGGTCCGCGAGAGGTCCTCGAGGAGGCGCGTGCGATCCCAGGCATCGACTTGGAGCTCGACGCGGTAGGAGGTCGCGTTGTCCCCCTCCCACTCCACCTCGGTGAACCGCTCGGGGGATCGCTTCAGCGCGGTCATGTTCCTGCAGTCGTCGCGGTGGATCGTGATCCCGCGCCCGAGCGACACATAGCCGACGATCGGGTCACCCGGCACCGGCCGGCAGCACTTGGCCAGCCGGATCATCACGTCGTCGACGCCCTTGACGTTGATGCCGTAGTCGGATGCCTCCTGGGTGCGCCGCTGGCGCTCGTCCCGGCCCTCGAGCACGCCCTGGAGCCGTGCTTCGGTCTCGTCGCCGGCGACGGCCTCGCCCTGTTTGAGACGCTGGAAGACCTTGTTGGCGACCGTCTTCGGCGAGATCTTGCCCTGGCCGACGGCGATGTAGAAGTCGTCGGCCTTGCGGAAGCCCATCTCCCGCGTGACGTCGGCGAGGAGCGGCGACGCCGCGATCCGCTGCGGCGGTAGGCCGCGCTTGCGGATCGCATCCTGGAGCTGCTCACGGCCGCGGCGCTCGGCGCCGTCGCGGCGCTCGCGCTTGAGGAAGGCACGGATCTTGTTGCGGGCGCGGCTGGTGCGCACCAGCGCCAGCCAGTCGCGGGACGGCCCGCGCTCCTGCTTGGCGGTGAGGATCTCGACGATGTCGCCCGATTTCAGCTGATAGTGAAGCGGGACGATCTTGCCGTTGACCTTCGCGCCGACGCACCGGTGCCCGACGTCCGTATGGACGGCGTAGGCGAAGTCAAGCGGCGTCGAGCCCGCCGACAGGTTCTTCACCTCGCCCCTCGGCGTGAACACGAAGACCTCGTCCTCAAACAGGTCGACCTTCAGCGACTCCAGGAACTCGGCCGGGTCCTGCTCGCCCTCGACCTCCAGGAGCTGACGCAGCCAGGTCATCTTCTCCCGCTCGGGGTCGCCCTTGGTGCTGGGGCCCTCCTTGTAGATGACGTGAGCGGCGATCCCATACTCGGCCGTGTCGTGCATCTCGGGGGTGCGGATCTGGATCTCCAGCGGCCGGCCCTCGGGTCCGATCACCGTCGTGTGGAGGGCCTGGTAGAGGTTGAGCTTCGGCGTCGCAATGAAGTCCTTGAAGCGCCCGGGAAGCGGCTTCCAGATCGAGTGGATGATTCCGATCGCGCCGTAACAGTCCTTGACCGACTCCACGAGCACCCGCATCGCGGTGAGGTCGTAGATCTCGTTGAACTCCCGGCCCTTCTTCGTCATCTTCGAGTAGATCGAGTAGAAGTGCTTGGCGCGGCCTGAGATCTCCGCCTGGATGCCGACCGTGTCGAGCTCGGCGCTGAGGAACTCACCAGCGTCCGTGACGTAGCGCTCTCGCTCTGCGCGCTGCTGGGATACGAGCTTCTTGATCTCGTCGTACTTGCGCGGGTGCAGGCGCTGGAACGAGAGGTCCTCGAGCTCCCACTTGATGGCGTGGATACCCAGCCGGTGCGCGAGCGGCGCGTAGATCTCGAGCGTCTCGCGCGCCTTCTCGATCTGCTTCTGCTTGGGAAGCGCCGAGATCGTGCGCATGTTGTGGAGGCGGTCGGCGAGCTTGATCAGGATGACCCGGAGGTCCGTGGCCATCGCGACCATCATCTTCCGGTAGTTCTCCGCCTGGCTCTCGTCCCGGCTCTGGAAGGTGATGCCGGTGAGCTTCGTGACGCCGTCGACGAGGTTCGCGATCACGTCCCCGAAGCGCTGCTCGACCTCACCAAGGCTGGCGCTCGTGTCCTCGACCGTGTCGTGCAGGAGCGCTGCGCACAGTGTCTCGGTGTCCAGCCGCAGGCCAGCGCAGATCTTCGCCACCTCGACCGGATGCGTGATGAAGTCCTCGCCCGACCTGCGCCGCTGGTCGGCGTGGCGCTCGCAGGCGAAGGCAAACGCCCGCTCGACCGCGTCGGTGTCGATCGGCCGCACTCCATCGTCGCTGTGCTCGGCGATCACCGCGAGGAGATCGCCGAGCAGGGCGCGCTCGTCGTCGGCGAGCGCGGCGGTTCGCTCGCTGTCGAGGGTCGGTGGCGTCCCGGTCACGGCTCCCGCGCCGACGCGGGTGTGTCCCTCACGGTCGGCCGGGGTCTCGTCGTCCTTGGGACGGCGCCGAGCCGGTCGCCTGACCTTGACCTTCGGCCCGCTCGCCTTGGCCCGCGCGGCGTTCCGCTTGCCGTTCGAGCCGTCCTTCGACACGGCGCCCTTGGTGCGCTTCGCCTCGTCTAGCTCGGTTGTCTTCGCCTGCTTAGGAATTGCCTGCCCTCCTCATACCGTTCTTGGTAGACGGCGAAGGACTCCGTCAGCTCAAGATCCTTCGCCACCGAGGATACGACGCGCAGCGTTCCAGGGGTGGAGGCAGAGTCCCATTCGACTGCACCGATCTCCTCGAGAACTCGGATGCGGCGGGCGCCGACCTCTGGGGCGCGCGGGTGGCGGCCGGGGCCGTGAAGGATCTCGCGAAGCTCGGGCTCGGAGATCACCGGGCCCGCACCATTGGACGGCGCGGCCGCCTGGCGGTCGCGTAGGACGCGGTAGAGGGCGGCCAGGGAGGCGCGGCGAGGCCACTCCTCCTCGTGCCCGCGAACGGCCATCGCCACGTCCTCCTGACCCCATGCCTCGTGCAGAAAACCTGGGCCGGCGGCGGCCGCCCGCGCGAGGTGCGGGAACGGCGGCGGGTCGACGATGACGACGTGCGCGAAGCGCGCGGCCATCGCGGGCAAACGCTCGAGCGCGGCCCAGTCGGCGAGGGCCACGCCGCATTCCGAGGCCAGCACCTCGTCGATCCCGGTGTGAACGGCGGCGTCGGCCAGCCGCGCGGAGGCGATCGCGACCGGGCCGCCGCCGAATCGCGCAGGGGCCGCGGCGCGCTCCACGAGCTCTCGCCGCCGCAGGGCGTCCGAGCAGAGCACGAGGACAGGCTCGCTGCAGGAGGCCAGCGCGGCGACCGCCGCGACCCCGGAGCCGCCCCGCCGGTCCACCACCTCGCGCTCCTCGTCGGCGGTCGCTCGGCCTGACGGAGGCCCCTCGGAAAGCGGCGCCAGCCGCTCGGCGTCGAACCGGCGCCGCCACTCCTGCGGGTCGGGGAATGCAAGCGCACTCTCGTCCTGGTCGCCGTCCTCATCGCGGTAGAGCTCGCCCAGCACGACGCGGGGCTCCACCGCTCCGTTCCACTCGTTCAGCTCGAGCTTCACCGAGACGTCGACCGGATTGACCAGCTTCGACTCGGCCAACTGCCCGTCGACGCCAAAGGCGACTCCGAGCGCCGAGCTGGCGCCGCTTTCGAGCCGGAACCGCGCGTGCTTGTCACCCTCGCCCATCGGCCTCACGTCGCGGACGCGCACCGACGGCACGAGCAGCCGAACGCCGGGGTTCCCCATGCCGAAGGGCCCCAACCGCTCGAGCGACTCGGCGACGTCGTGCCCCAAGCTCTCGCCGCCCACGACCGCGTCGATCACCTCCGTGGGGACGAGGGGATCCTGATCCATGACCGCCGACGCGTGGGCGACGAACGCCTCGCGGAACCCGTCGATGCGGCCGGCTTCGATCTCCAGCCCCGCGGCGGCCCGGTGTCCTCCGTACCTGGTGAGGTGCTCGCCGCACGCATCCAGCGCGCCCAGCAGGTCGAAGCCAGGGATGCTGCGGCCGGATCCGCGACCGCGCCCATCCGAATCGATGCCGATCAGGACCGTCGGGACGAAGTGGCGCTCCGCCAGCCGCGAGGCGGCGATTCCAACTACGCCGGGGTGCCAGTCGGTGCCGGCGAGCACGAGCGCGGGCGCCGAGGCCAGGCGCTCAGGCAGCTCGGAGCGCGCCGTCTCGGCCCCCTCGACCACCATCCGCTCTGTGGTGCGGCGCTCACTGTTGGCCCGGTTGAGCTCGGCCGCGATCGCGCGCGCGCGCTCCTCATCGGAGGTCAGCATCAACTCAACGCCGGCGTCGGCGCGGTACAACCGACCGGCGGCATTGATGCGTGGCCCGAGCCGGAACGCGAGGTCGCCCTCGTCGAGGCGCTCGAGGCCGATCGAGGCGGACTCGCAGAGCGCCCGGAGCCCCAGCCGCGTGCCCCGCCGAGCAGCCGCGAGCCCCCTGCGGACCAGCGCCCGGTTCTCGCCCCGGAGCGGGACCAGATCGGCGACCGTGGCGAGCGCCACCAGGTCCAGATCGCGTTCCGCCTCCTCGGTTCCGAGCAAGGCGGCCGCGAGCTTGTGCACCACGCCGGCGGCACAGAGCTCGCCGAACGGGTAGCCGCCGAGGCGCGGGTGGACGATCGGGCAGTCCGGAAGGCTCGGTCCGGGCTCGTGATGGTCGGTGACGATCACTTCCATGCCGGCCGCGTGGGCTGCCTCCACCTCATCAGCGCAGGTGATCCCGCAGTCGGCTGTGATCAGCAGGCCGGTCCCTCGCGCGGCCAGCCGCTCGACCCCGTCCCGGGTGAGGCCGTACCCCTCCCCCATGCGATCCGGGATGTACCAGTCGCACCGTGGGGTGAGCTGGCGCAGGGCCCGCACCAGGATCGCGGTCGCCGAGACGCCGTCGCAGTCGTAGTCGCCGTGAACGGTGATCGTCCGCCCATCGGCCACCGCCTGCTCGACCATCGCCTTGACGTCGCCCATCGAGTCGAACGCGAACGGGTCGTGCGTCTCCGACGCCTCCAGGAAGGCCCGCGCCTCCTCGACGGTCCGGTAGCCACGCCGGACCAGGGTCACGGCAACGGGCTCGGGCAACTGGAGCCCATCCATCAGGGTGCGTGCCTCGGCGTAGCTGTAGGGAACGAGCGAAAACGCTCGCTTCGCGGTCTCCGAGGCGGATGCTGGCACGGTCCCAGGCTAAGAACGACCATGGACGGAACTCTCCCCTGGCGTGATTAGGCTGCAAAGACGAGAGCCCGCACGAATCGCCACGGAGGAGACATGGACCTACGAGCCGCTCAAGCGCCGATCAAGGACCGCTACCGCGAGGAGCCGGACGACGCCCTGATCACCCTGGTGGCCAGGGCGAGCGAGACGGACACGCCCGTCGCCTGCTCCGTGGAGGCCGGCCAGGCGATCCAGGCTGCCCAGGCGCACACCGGAGTTGGCGGGCCGGGAACCGCGGCCTGCTCGGGCGATCTCCTGCTCGGCGCCCTTGCGGCCTGCGCCCAGGTGACCTGCCAGATGGTGGCCGCGTCGATGGGCATCGAGGCCGAGCGCATCGAGATCACCGTGGAGGGCGACCTGGACCTGCGCGGGACCCTCGGCGTCTCACGCGATGCGAAGGTCGGGTTCGAGGCCATCCGACTCAGCCTGGACGTCAGCGCGCCGGGCGCGGACCCCGAGGAGATCGCCGCGCTGAAGGAGAAGACGGAGCGCTACTGCACCGTCCTCCAGACCCTGCGCGCGCCGCCGGAGGTCGCGACGACCTAACTATTCGATGCCGGCGAGGTGCTCGCGGCGTACGCCGATCGCGTAGATGATCGCGACGCCGATGAGCGTGCCGGGGATCGCGACGAGCACCGTCGCGAGGTCCGTGACGCCGATCGAGCGCCCCGACGCGATCTGGAAGATCGCGCCCGTGATCATCCCGCCGGCTACGGCGCCCAGGAGGGCGCCGACAATGCCCGCCCAGAAGCGATCCGGGAGGAAGACGGTGAAGTGCCACAGCGCGACGGCGATCGTGAACCAGACCACAGCGGCCATCAGCTCGGGTACTCCAGGCCGCGACTTTGTCGCGGCAGATGCAGGTCAGGCCAGGGACGGCCGCAATGCGTTCTCCTCATCGGTGCCTCCCGTGCTTGCGCCGGCGGCGCGATTGGCGCTTGCGGCGTTGTTCGCGCTGCGCGCTTGACCCGCCGCCATCGCCTTGGGCGGGTGCACTCTCGGGCTCCTGCTCCCGCACCGTCGCGGCGCCGTCGGCACCGCCCAGGTCGTCGGGCTCCGGCTCGGGCTCCGGCCTCTCGGCCACCGCCGTAGCGGTCGCCGCCGGCTCCGGCGCCGCGACAACGGCCGGCCCAGGCCCGGCGAGCGCGGCCTCGTGGTCGCCAAGCTTGGCGACGACGTTCTCCTCCGGGAACTTGGGCAGGTGGCCCATCTCGTCGATCAGCCGCTGGCGGCGGGCGCGGTAGGCCGGCTCACGCTCCTTCCAGTGGGTCAGCACCGGGGTCGCGATGAAGATCGACGAGTAGGCGCCCGACAGCACCCCGATCCCCATCGCGAACGCGAAGTCCTGGAGCGTGGCGCCGCCGAAGATGTAGAGCACCAGGATCAGGAACAGCGTGGAGCTCCCGGTGATCAGTGACCGGGTGAGGACCTCGCTCATCGACTTGTTGGCGATCTGGGAGAACGCGGCGCGCGGCATCCGCGGCACGTTCTCGCGTATTCGGTCGAACACGATCACGGTGTCGTACATCGAGTAACCGAGGATGGTTAAGAACGCCGCGACGGTGCCGCTCGTCACCTCCCTGCCGGTGAGCGAATACACGCCGCCCGTGATCAGGATGTCGTGGATCAGGGCGATGATCACCGGGATCGCGTACTTGGGCTCGAACCGGATCGCCATGTATGCCGCGATCACGAGCAGCGAGAAGACGATCGCGATCACCGCGCTCTTGGCCACCTGGGCGCCGAACGTCGGCCCCACCGTGGTCGTGTTGAACCCGTTCTCGCCGCCCTTCAGGCCGAAGTCCTTCTGCAGGGCGTTCTTGACGATCGGGGGCTGCCCCGGGGCGCCGTTGACCTGCTCGAGTGGGATCTTCCCCTGGATCTCGACCACGTTCTGGCCCAGCTTCGGGTTGTCGACGCTCTGGATCTCAGCACTGGAGGCGTTGTCCACCCCCGCCTTCTCCATCGCATTTCGCACCTGGTCGACCGTGGCGGGCTTCTGGAGGCTCGCGGTGATCTTGGAGCCCGAGGTGAAGTCGATGCCGAGGTTCAGCTGGTTGACCGCGAACGAGATCGCACCGATCGTCAGGATGCATCCGGAGAGCGAGAAGAACCACCGACTCGCCCCGCTGAAGTCGAAGTGCCAGCGGGCCCGCTGCGGGCCGGCGCCGAGCGCCCGTGGCGACTGGAACGCCTTGGTGCGCCCGAGCGTCCCCAGGACGGCCTGGGTGAACAGCACGGCGGTGAACAGGGAAACGAGGGTGCCGACGCCCAGCGTGAAGGCGAATCCCTTGACGCCCGCGGTCGCGAGCACGAACAGGATGAACGCCGTGAACAGCGTGATCACGTTCGCGTCGATGATCGTCGCGATGCCCTTGCGATAGCCCTGCGCGATCGCCGACAGCGGCGATCGCCCGGCTCTCGCCTCCTCCTTTATTCGCTCGAAGATGACGATGTTGGCGTCGGCCGCCACCCCAATAGTTAGGACCAACCCGGCTATCCCCGGCAGCGTGAGGGTGATCGGAATCAGCTTCACCAGGGCAAAGAAGAAGACCCCGTAGACCGCAAGCCCGAGCACCGCGACCGCCCCGAGCAGGCGGTAGTACAGGAGCAGGAAGATCACGATGACCGCCAGGCCGATGATTCCCGCCTTGATGCCCTGGTGAAGGGCCTGCTCGCCGAGAGTCGCCGAGACGGTGCTCTGGCTGACAAGAACGAGGTTCACCGGCAGCGCGCCGGTCTGCAGGATCGTGGCGAGGTCCTGGGCCGAGCTGATAGTGAAGTTCCCCGAGATCTGAGCGCCCTGGCGGCCGTCGATCCCCGTCGGGTTCTCGACGAAGTTGATGATCGGGTTGGAGAAGACCTGGTTGTCGAGGACGATCGCGAAGTGCTGGGAGAACTGGGACGCCGAGTTGGCATCAAGTGAACCGGTGAGCGGCGCCGTGGCTCTGCCGCGCTCGGCGATCTTCTTGGTCACGTCCTGGAACGCCTGCTGGCCGTCGCCGGAGAAGTCGAAGGTGACGTTTGGCTGGTTCGTCGTCGGGTCGAAGCCCTGCTGCGGGTTGCTGATCTCCGACCCGTTCAATGCCGGCTGGTCCTTGAGCACGAACTGCGGCGAGTTCGAGAGCTCCTGCTGGGAGAGGGTCAACGAGGGACTCGTGGGTGCCGCGGCAACCAGGGTGCCCTGGGGCACGGACTTGATCACCGATCCGGCCGGCTGCTTGCCGTTCTTGAAGGGCAGCAGCAGGTCCTTGTGCTTCTCAGCTGGACCGGAGAGCAGCTTGTGCGACTTCTTGTCAAACAGGTAGTACGTCGGTCCCTTGGCGGTGCACTGATTCTGGGGGCACGAGGCCTTCTGCGTCGAGGCAAAGTTCACCGCCGTCCACAGGTCCGGGAAGGTGTAGACGTTGGGGTTGGGGTCCGGAGTGGTAGTCGGGGCCTTGGGGACGCCCTTCTTGTCCGGAGGGATGATGCTCGCCTCCAGGTCGTAGAAGTAGAGCTGGGCCGTCTTCCCGACCTGGTCGATGGCCTGCTGGGCGTCCTGAACGTTGGGAAGCCCTACCTGGATACCGGTGGCGCCGATTCTCGAGATCTCCGGCTCCGACACGCCGAACTTGTCGGTTCGGGTTCGGATGATGTTGATCGCCCGGTCTATGTCGGCGCCACTCGGATTGGGGACTTGCTGCGTCCCGCGCGCCTCGTAGACGAGCTGCGTCCCGCCCTTGAGGTCCAGGCCGAGCACAGTCGTCTTCGTTGCGATCACGAGCCCCGACGCGACCAGCAGCCCGAGGACCAGCAGGATGATGAATCCGTTTCGGCGTCGGCTACCCATCGGCCTCGAACATCAAGTGGTTACTTCGCTCCTCGCCCTTTGCGCGCGCGCCTTCGGTCGGATCCGGCGCTCTCCCGGCCCAAAACTACCGCGGCGTGAGCACCAACAGCAGCCCGCCGTCGTCGTCGTATGCCGGAAACAGGTCCGCGACCGCCTCCGCGGGCAGATCGCCCTCCGCATTCACATGTACGCGCTTTCCGAGCGACCGAACGCCCCACTCGAGGGTGGTCTCGATCGGATCGGTGACACCGTCGTGATTAACGTCAGCGGTGTCCCCGCCGTCGCCCTCGTCCACCCACTGCAGGCCGAGCACGTCCTGGACCGGCCGGCCGATCACCTGCTCATCCTTCAAGCCCGTGAGCTCGAAGCCGCCCCGGCCCACGTCCAGGACCCTGCCCTCCTGGTCGCATGTGAAGAACGCGGCCTCCGGCGCCGGGTAATAGTCGTCCAGTAGCTCGAAGATGAACCCGAATCCGCACTTGGAGCAGCCCTTCGGCCTCGACGACATCCCCGCCGTCCGCTCCGCGCTGAGTTCGCGGTTCCCGCAATTCGGACAGATGAAGAACGGCACGAGCGTAAGCGTAGCGATGGGCCCCTGCCTGCCTAGAAGAGGCTCGCGGCGGATCTCTCGGGCACCGGGAGCCCGAGGTGATCGAAGCCGCGCTCGGTGATCACGCGGCCGCGGGGCGTCCGCTTGATCAGGCCCTGCTGAAGGAGATACGGCTCGTAGACGTCCTCGATCGTGTCCTGCTCCTCGTCGACCGCGGCCGCCAGCGTGGAGAGGCCCACCGGGCCGCCGGAGAACTTGGTCGCGATCGCATCGAGGATCGCACGGTCGTGCCGGTCGAGGCCGGCGGCGTCGACCTCGAGCAGGCCGAGCGCCTCGCGCGCGACATCGCCCGTGACCACGCCCGCACCTCGGACCTCGGCGAAGTCGCGCACTCGCTTGAGCAGTCTGTTGGCGACCCGCGGCGTCCCCCGCGAGCGCTCGGAGATCTCGCGCTCGCCGTCCTCCTCGACCTCGACATGAAGGATCTGGCCCGAGCGGCGCACGATGCGGGCAAGGTCGTCCGGCGCGTAGTGCTCGAGCCGGTGGCAGACGCCGAAGCGGTCGCGGAGCGGAGTCGTCAGCAGGCCCGCCCGCGTGGTCGCCCCGACCAGCGTGAACGCGGGCAGGTCCAGCGTCACGGTCCGGGCGCCGGCGCCCTGGCCGAGCACGACCGGCAGGCGCCGCTCCTCCATCGCCGGATAGAGCGTTTCCTCGATCGCCCGGCTCAGCCGGTGGATCTCGTCGATGAAGAAGACCGACCCGGGCTCCAGCCCGGTCAGGAAGGCCGCGATGTCCGCCTTGCGCTCCAGGGCCGGGCCCGCGGTCTGCACCAACGGCACGCCGAGCTCTGCGGCGACGATGTTCGCGAGCGAGGTCTTGCCGAGGCCCGGAGGGCCGGCGAGCAGCACGTGGTCGAGGGGCTCGCCCCGCTTCTTGGCCGCCTCGATGAAGACCTCGAGCTGCGCGGTCACCTGCCGCTGGTTGACGAAGTCGGACAGTCGCTTCGGCCGCAGCGAGGAATCGAGCTCGTCTTCGCCGCCGGCCAGGCTCGCATCGGCGAGCCGCTCGTCGGGCGGCGCGTCGAGCCCATCCGCGGCCTGGGCCGCCGCGGCGTCGGTGATCCCGGGATCGCGCGCGATGCTCACGACCGCGTCCCCGTGCCCTCGGCGGAGCGGCGCAGCGCCGCGTTGATGAGCTCCTCGGCACTGGAGCCCTCTGTGCCCTCGAGCAGGCTCTCCGCCTCGGTCAGCGTGTAGCCGAGGTGCATCAGGCCGTCGCGGGCGAGCAGTCGCGGCTCAGCCTCCTTCGAGTCGCCGGCGGCCGGGATGCCCTCACCGGCGAGCACCTTGCACAACGTCGTCTTACCGGCTCCATTGCGGCCGACGAGGCCCACGCGGTCGCCGGCCGCGACGCGGAACGTAGCGGCGTCGAGCAACAGGCGCGCGCCGGCGCGCAGCTCGAGACCGGTGGCGGTCAACATCGGAAGCTCCTCGGCGGCTGGCAGCGGGCACGGCTGTGTGGCCCACGCGCGCTCTCAGACGCGGCGGGCAGCCGGCAACTCAGCTGGCCAAGGTCACGTGGCCATGCTACGCCCGCTGCCGGCCTCGACCAGGCGCGCGAGCCGGTCGAGAGCCTGGTGCCACCCAGCCTCGTTGTCGACGATGCG
>Ga0207693_10002786_pt1 | contig 15137 bp, 14 predicted proteins | sample LARL81metaG_FD_184347 | JGI IMG/M metagenome (GOLD analysis project Ga0207693, IMG submission 184347) | Corn, switchgrass and miscanthus rhizosphere microbial communities from Kellogg Biological Station, Michigan, USA - LAR L8-1 metaG... | ecosystem: Host-associated > Plants > Roots >...
CATCCTTGCCGCGATCGCCATTCCTGCCTTCCTGAACCAGAAGGGTAAGGCGTACGACTCCAACGCTAAGTCCGACGCCCGTACGGCGGCGACCGCTGAGGAGACGTACTACACCGACAACGCCGGCTACACGCCCACGGTCGCGAACCTGACGGCGATCGAGCCGACGCTGAACCAGGCCGTTGGTGCTGCCAACGAGAGCCTCGCCGTTGAGGCTCCCGCGACCGCGAAGTTCGGCGCCACGCTGGTCGGCACGCCGTCGGCGGCTAACTCGTTCGACGTGACGGTGACGTCGAAGTCCGGTGTTCAGTACGGGTACATCCGTCAGGCCGACGGGACCGTGTCGCGCACCTGCGACATCACCAACGCGGCGAACGCCAGCGGCTGCAAGGTGGCCGGTGCCAGCAAGCAGGGTACCTGGTAGTCCCGGCACTGGAGCCCGGCCGGCGCACAAGCTGAGCAAGCGATCACCCGAGGGGCGGCCCGCAAGGCCGCCCCTCGGTCGTTAACAGGCGCTCAGGATCGTTGCCCCCCGGCCGATATCTCGGACATGACGTCCTCTCCGTCCCGCAAGGCGACCCCATGCCCATCGCGCTGACCGCAATCTTCGGAGCCGTGATCGGCTCCTTCCTCAACGTCGTCGCCTACCGGCTTCCGCGCAGCAAGTCGCTCGTCGCCCCGGGCTCCCAGTGCCCCGGGTGCGCCACGCCGATCAAGCTCTACGACAACGTCCCGGTGCTCGGCTGGTTGATGCTGCGCGGGCGCTGCCGGAAGTGTCGCACGGCGATCTCCCCGCGCTACCCGGCGGTGGAAGCCCTCACGGCCGCGCTCGCGGTCGCCGTGGTCCTCGTCGAGCATTCGACGGTCGACAAGGTCTTGGGACTGGTGCTCGTCGGGATCCTCGTGCCTATCGCGCTGATCGATCTCGACCACCAGATCATCCCCAACAAGATCACGGCCCCGGCCGCGATCCTCGCCGTCGCCATCGGTCTGGCGCTCAAGCCGTCCGGTGTTCCGGAGCAGCTGATCGCCGGCGCGGGAGCCGCAGCCTTCCTGCTCGTATTCGTGTTCGCGTACCCGCGCGGGATGGGGATGGGCGACGTCAAGCTCGCCGGCGTCCTTGGCCTGTTCCTCGGGCGCGAGGTGGGGGTCGCGATCTTTGTCGCGGTCATCGCCGGCACGCTTGTCGGCGCGGCCGTGATGGCGCGCCTGGGCGTCCAGCGCGGGCGCAAGACGAGGGTGCCGTTCGGCCCGTTCTTGGCGTTGGGCGGCGTCGTCGCGTTGCTCGCCGGCCCGACGATCGTCCACTGGTACCTCCACCTACAGGGGATCGCATAGCGGACTGACGCCCCGATTCCCCAGGCCAGGGTCAGCGGTTTGTCCAATCGCGTCCAACGTGAGATGGACGGCTCAACCTGGCGGGGGTCCCGGCCGATCACCCGGTGCAGAGACTGATGGCACGCTCCTCTTCAAAGACTCTCGTCGGACTCGACATCCAGCCCGGCTACGTCGCCGCCGTTGAAGGCCGCTCGGGCCAGGTTGCCGTCGAGCGCGCCGCCTCGGCCGCGCTGGCGCCCGGCATCGTGCGCGACGGCGAGGTCGTCGACGTCGAGACGCTGTCGACGGTTCTGCGCGACATGTTCGCCGAGCACAAGCTCGGCAAGCGCGTTCGCATCGGCGTCGCCAACCACCGCATCGTGATGCGGACCGTGGACCTGCCGCCGCTTGAGACCGCCAAGGAGATCACCTCCGCGGTTCGCTTCCAGGCGCAGGAGCACATCCCCATGCAGCTCGACCAGGCCGTCCTTGAGCACCACTCGCTCGGGATCGTCGAGACCTCCGAGGGCCCGCGCACCCGCGTCGTGCTGGTTGCGGCCCGCCGCGAGATGATCGACCGGCTGCTCGAGGCAACCCGCAAGGCGGGCCTGCGCCCGCAGGGGATCGACCTTTCGGCGTTCGCGATGATCCGCGCGCTGCACCACGCCGGCACCACCGGCGCGACGCTGTACATCAGCATCGGCGGGATCACCAACCTGGCCGTCGCGATGGGTTCGACGTGCGTGTTCACCCGTGTCCTTGCACAGGGCACCGAGACCATGGCCGGCGAGCTCGCCGAGCGTCGCGGACTCACGCTGGAGCACGCCAACGGCTGGCTCAAGCACGTCGGCCTGCTGGAGGACGTCGACTCGATCGAGGGCGATCCCGACATCGTCACCGAGGCCCGCTCGGTGCTCGTCGACGGCGTCCGCCGGATCTCCGACGAGCTGCGCAACTCACTCGACTTCCACGCCATGCAGGCGGGCGCGAGCGGTGTCGAGCGCGCGATTCTCACCGGCGCCGCGGCGGCCATTCCCGGCTTTGCCGACCAGCTCGGCGACGAGCTCGGCCGTCCGGTCTCGGTCGGCGCCGTGCTCGAGGGCAAGCCCGGAGGCTTCAACGGAATCGATGCCGGACGCCTCGTGGTCGCCGCGGGCCTGACGGTCTCTGAGGTACCGGCATGAGGGCCGTAAACCTGATTCCGGCTGACGCCAAGCGCGCCAGCCGCGGTTCGTCGGGGGCGAAGGCGCTGCCGACGTACCTGGTCCTTGGCGTGCTGGCGATCGCCGTCGGGCTGGTCACGCTGTACGTGCTGGCCTCGAACAACGTCTCGCAGCGCCAGGCCAAGGTGACCACGCTGCAGGCCGAGGTCGCTCAGGTCCAGGCGCGCTCAGACAGCCTCAGCCACTACGCCCAGTTCTCTCAGATGACCCAGGGGCGGATCTCGTCGGTCCGTCAGCTGGCCACCACGCGCTTTGACTGGCACGCGACGCTGGCGCAGATCTCGCAGGTCGTTCCGAAGAACACCTCGCTCGCGACCCTGAACGGCACCGCCGTCACCGCGGTCGCGGTGACGGGCAGCACGGCCACCGCCACGGCGGCTGCCGCGCCCGCTGGTACGACGATCGAGCTGACCGGCTGCACCAAGAGCCAGCCTGACGTCGCCAAGCTGATGTCGCGCCTGCGCCTGATCGACGGCGTCAACAGCGTCTCGCTCAACAGCTCCACCAAGCAGGAGTCCGGCGCCGGCTCGCCGGCGAGCGGCTCGACCTCGAGCGGCTCGGCTTCGGGCGGCTCGGCCCAGGGCTGTGGCAACAACACCCCGTCCTTTGATCTGAAGATCGGGTTCGCGAGCCAGCCGGCCACTCCGGCCGCGGGCAGCTCGGCGACCTCGACTTCGACCTCGACCTCGACCTCGCCCTCGTCCTCCAGCTCGACGTCTACCAGCGCGGCCCCCAGCACCTCGGGAGGTGCGTCATGACCCGGCGAGACCGTCTCGTGATCGTGATCGTGGCCGTCGTGGCGGCGATCGCCGCCTCCTGGCTGCTGCTCGTGTCGCCCAAGCGCGATCAGGCAAACAAGCTTGCGACGAAGGTCGCCTCCGAGCAACAGGCGCTCAACACCGCGCAGGCCCAGCTTGCTCAGAACGCCGCCGCCAGCAAGGAATACGCGAGCAACTACGCAGCGCTTGCGCGGCTTGGCGAGGCCGTCCCGGCGAGCGACGACATTCCGTCGTTGATCATCCAGCTTCAAAACGCGTCCGACGGCGCGCGCGTGAACTTCCAGAGCCTGCAGAACGGGGGCGCGAACGCCACCGGCGCCACCGGCTCGACGCCGGCACCGGCGGCCGGCACGGCGGCTGCGTCCGCCGCAACGGGCGAGCAGCTCTCGTTCACGTTCAGCGGCAGCTACTTCCAGCTCTCAAGCTTCTTCAACAAGGTCCAGCACTTCGTGACGCCCACCGGCGACGGCCTGCAGGTCAAGGGGCGGCTGATCTCGCTCAACAGCGTCAACCTGACGCCGGCAGCGAGCGGCTTCCCGCAGATCACCGCGCAGATCACCGCAACGATCTACACCGAGTCGGCTGCCGCGCAGTCGGCCGGCGCGGCGACCGGAGGCTCTCCGGCGGCGGCGTCGTCCACCGCGAGCACCTCCGGCTCCTCATCCTCGACCCCGGCCCCCACGGCCGCAATCTCCTCTCCCGTCCGATGAACACCTTCAAAGGCATAGTCACCGATCTGCGCCAGCGGCGCCTGTGGCCCATCGCGCTCGTCCTCGTCGTGGCGCTCGTGGCGATTCCCGTCCTGCTGCACAAGAGCGCTAGCAGCACTCCCGTCGCGCAGCTGCCCGCAACCGGCGCGCCGACGTCGCTCTCGACCGGCGGTCCCGCCGTCACCGTTGAGGGGACGCCGGACCAGACGCACCTGAAGGGCAAGAGCCGCGACCCGTTCACGCCGCAGGGCTCGACCAAGAGTTCGTCCACCGGCCCCTCGACGCCGACCTCGTCGACGAGCGGCGCGGGCTCGACCGGCTCCGCCGGCTCTGCCGCGGGATCGGCCGCCGGTGGCTCCACCGGCTCGACCGGCTCGACCGGCTCGACGGGCTCGACCGGCTCCACGGGCTCGACCGGCGCCAGTGGCGGCGCGGGCGGCGGTGGTTCGACGGTGACCCCGCTTCCGCCGACTACGCCTGCGCCGACGCCGCTGCCGACCGGCCACCCGCACCCGGCGCCCGCCGGCCTGCAGTCCGACGAGACGTACCGCGTGACGCTGGCGATCACCACGCCTAAGGGCGGGCTGGACCGCATCGACCCGGTGCAACGCCTGACCGTGCTCCCGTCCAACAGCGACCCGCTGCTCGTCGAGCTCGGCGTCCTGAAGGGCGGCAACCGCGTGCTGTTCGCGGTGCAGCCCGGCGCGGTGGTTCACGGCCCCGGCAAGTGCACGCCCGGCGCGATCGACTGCGAGGTGCTGTCGCTCGGCGCCAACCAGGTGGAGAGCGTGTCCGTGCAGACGCCGACGGGCGAGAGCCCCGTCGCTCAGTTCGCCGTCACGGCAATTGGGACCGACAAGCACGGCTCGCGCTCCGCGGCCAACAAGGCACGGCGCCAGGTGTCGCAAGCCGGCAGCCGGATCCTTGGCAAGTCGACGCTGAAGGCACTCTCACTGTTTGAGTACGACCCGAGCATCGGCGCTGTCCTCGACCTGCGCAATCTCACAGTTGGAGGTAACTGATGCGCCGCTACTCACTTACTACCTGCATCGCGACCGCGCTGACGACCATCGTCTCGCTGGTCGCCGCCAGCGGCGCGCAGGCTATCGTCGTCGACCTCAACCCAGCCGCAAACGGGCAGCCGACGGTGACCTACCCGGCCGACCAGAGCAGCTACTACGGGGTTACGCTGGTCCCCGGCACGCGTGCCAACCTGGCCAACACGGGAATCCCGACCGTCACCAGCAGCATGACCTGCTCGGACCCCGCGCTGACTTCCGATTTCACGCTTCCCAGCGGCGGCTTGTGCTCGCACGGCGGGCCGGTGGCGCACGCCAACGAGACCTTTGCGCTCGTGTGGGATCCGCACCCCCACGCCGACTACGCCGCGCCGTACGTCGAGCAGTTTCTGCGCGACGTGGCCGACGGCAGCGGCGACCTGAGCTCCCCGTTCTCGATCGCCACGCAGTACACCGACGCGGGCGGCCATGCCGCCAACTCGTCGCTGTACGGCGGCGGCTATGACTACGCGGCCGGTTACCCAGCGAACGGCTGCACGGTCTCCGGCACGCATCATTACGCGAACACCCCGGGCGGCCTGGTCGACATCGCCAACGACATCTGCCTGACCGACGCTCAGATCCAGTCCGAGCTGCGGTCGATGGTCGCCCAGAACGGCATCATCGGCCGCACGCAGTCTGGCCACACGCCCGTGCTCGTGCTGCTGACCCCGCCCGGCGTCGAGACCTGCCTGGACTCGTCCGGTGACCTGTGCTCGGCCAACAGCGACCCGACCCATGCTCCGGGTTCGGGTGCCAACCCCGCGCCGCAGTTCTGCAGCTACCACTCCCAGGTCAACGTCGGCGGGACCGTGCTCGACTACGTCGTGCAGCCCTGGTCCACGCAGACCGCCTGCGACGAGCCAGACGCCCAGCCGGCACTTCCGACTGGTGCGGTCGACCCCGACACCCTGGCGCAGGCGATGGGCGCGCGACTGGTGAGCCCGCTGAGCGAGGCGATGATCTCGACGATGGTCAACTCCGGGCTCAACGGCTGGTTCGCGCTCGACGGCTCGGAGATCAACGACAACGGCTGCGTTCCGCTCAGCCTCGGCCTCGACAAGGCAACCGTCGGCACGACCACGTACTTCCTCCAGCGCGAGTTCAACAACGCCGGGCTGATGGTCGACGACCCGTTCGTGTCGGCCTGCGCCCCGAGCGTCGGACTCGCCCCGCAGTTCGTCGTGCCGAGCCCGATCGACGCCGGCGACGTGGTCCAGTTCGATGGCGCGGAGAGTCGCTCGACGCTGCTCGTGCCGCGGCTCAACTTCTCCTGGAGCTTTGGCGACGGCACCAGCGCGGTGGGCCCGAGCGCCGTCCACAGCTACTCCCACGGCGGCACCTACACCGTGACGCTGAAGGTCATCGACCGGGGCGGCAACGTCGCGACCAGCACCCAGCAGGTCGTGGTTCTCGGCCCCAGCGGCCCGATCGTGACGCCGTCGCTCGCGCCGCCGACCAGCCAGACTGGGCCGACCAGCCAGACCGCGAAGTCCACCGCGAGGCCCGCGCTCTCGGTGCGCGTGGCGCTGGCGCCGCAGGGCCTGAAGGGCATCCTTCGCTCGGGCGTGTCGCTCAACGTGACCGCCAACCAGAACGCCAACGGGATCCTGACCCTGTCGATCCCGCGCAGCGCGGCTAAGCGGGCCCACATCCGCACCGGGCACAGCTCCTCGGTCGTGATCGGCCGCGGAACGGTCTCGGGGATCCACAGCGGCTCAAACCACCTGCACGTCCACCTGCCGAAGGCCACGGCCGTCAAGCTCAAGAAGCTCGGGCATGTGACCCTGACGATCCGTCTGTCGCTGGTCGCTCAGGGCGGTCATCGGATCACGGTCGACGCCGCCGGCCACTACTAGGCAGCGTTAGCCACGGAGCGTCGCCCCGCTGCGCGCGGTCGCCCGTAACCTACAGCGCCAATGGCGCTGCGCATGATCACCGCGGGTGAGTCCCACGGACCAGGGCTGACCTGCATCATCGAAGGCCTCCCGGCCGGGCTCGAGCTCGACCGCGAGGCACTGGATCGCGACCTCGCGCGCCGGCAGCTCGGCCACGGTCGTGGCGGCCGGATGAAGATCGAGCGCGACAAGGTGCAGGTGACCGGCGGCGTGCGGCACGGGCGGACCCTGGGGGGTCCGATCGCGCTTCAGGTGGTCAACCGCGACTACGCCAACTGGGAGGAGCGGATGAACCCGTGGCCGGTCCAGGACGCGATCGCCGAAGTCCACCTGCCGCGTCCGGGACACGCCGACCTCGTCGGGACCCAGAAATACGGCCTCAGCGACGTCCGCGACATCCTCGAGCGCGCCAGCGCCCGGGAGACCGCCGCGCGCGTGGCGGGTGGCGCCGTGGCCAAGGCGTTCCTGCGCGACCTCGGGGTCGAGGTGCTCTCGCACGTGATCCAGATTACGGGCGTCAGCGCCCCGCGCCGCGACGACCTCACGCCCGAGGACTTCGCCGATGTCGACGAGTCGCCGGTTCGCTGCCTGGATCCCGCCTCGAGTCAGGCGATGGTCGCCGAGATCAACCGCCTGCGCAAGGAGAACGAGTCGCTCGGCGGCGTCTTCGAAGTACGGGCGTTCGGGCTGGTTCCCGGGCTCGGATCGCACGTCTCCTGGGAGGAGCGGCTCGACGGGCGCCTCGGCCAGGCGATCCTCTCGATCCAGGCGATCAAGGCGGTGTCGATCGGAGACGGCATCGAGGTGGCGGGCGTGCCCGGCTCACGGGCGCACGACGAGATCTTCTACGACGAAACGCACGGCTACTACCGCGAGACCAACCGTGCCGGCGGCGTCGAGGGCGGCATGACCACCGGCGATCCGCTCGTCGTGCGCGGCTCGATGAAGCCGCTGCCGACCCTCACCAAGCCGCTGCGCTCGGTCGACATCTCGACCCACGAGCCGGCCGAGGCGTTGCGCGAGCGCACCGACTCGTGCACCGTGCCGGCGGCCGGGGTGGTGGGGGAGGCGATGGTCGCGTTCGTGCTGGCCGACGCATATCGCCGCAAATTCGGGGGCGATCACATCGCCGACGTCCAGGGCGCCCTGCAGGCGTACGAGGAGCGGATCGGATGGCGGCGCCGCTGAAGCTTCAGGGCCTCGGAGCCCGTGCGGGCGCCGATCGGCCGGGCCGCGGCTCGCTGGTGTGCATCGGATTCATGGGTGCCGGCAAGTCGACGGCTGCGCGCAGCGCCGCGGCGGCGCTCGGGATCGAGGCGGTCGACGTCGACACCGTGATCGAGGAGCGCCTGGGCAAGCCGATCCACGAAGTGTTCGCGCAGGATGGCGAGGGCGTGTTTCGCGCGACCGAGGAGCGCATCACGCTGGAGCTGCTGAGCGATCCCTCGGCGCGCGTGCTTGCGTTGGGCGGCGGCGCCGTCGGGCACGCCAGCGTGCGCGAGGCGCTCGCCGACCACCTCGTGGTGTGGCTCGACATCGCGCCCGAAGACGCCTGGGAGCGGTGCGGCGGCAGCTCGCGCCCGCTGGCACGCGACCGTGAGCAGTTCGGGCGCCTCTACGCCGAACGCGAGCCGCTTTACGCGGGTCTGGCCGATGCCGTCGTCCCGGCTGCGCGCTCGCACGTGATGGCGAGCGTGCTCGAGGCGCTCGAGGACATGCCCGGTCAGACCAGGATGCTGTGGGCGGCGGGTGCGGCCGGCGACTACCCGGCCTACATCGGCCCGGGGCTCGTGACCGAGCATCGGTTCTGGCCAGCCGGTGTCGCCGGGCGGCGGTTTGCGGTGACCGACGGGATTGTGGGGCGCCACTACGGCGACGCGCTGGCGCCGCTGTCGGGAAGGGTCGCGATCATGCCCGGAGAGCAGTCCAAGACCGTCGCCCACGCCGAGATCGTGTGGACCGAGCTGGCGCGCGCGGGCATGACTCGCGCCGACGTCGTCGTCGCGCTCGGCGGCGGGGTGGTGGGCGACCTCGCGGGGTTCTGTGCGGCGACCTACCAGCGCGGGGTCCGCTACGTCCAGGTTCCGACGACGCTGGTCGCCCAGGTCGACTCCGCCTACGGCGGCAAGACCGGCGTCGACCTCGCCGAGGCCAAGAACTACGTCGGCGCCTATCACGAGCCCTCGGCGGTGATCGCCGACACCGATACGCTCAGCACGCTGCCCGCGGCCGAGCTGGCGGCGGGATACGCCGAGGTCGTCAAGACGGCGCTGATCGCCGGCGGCTCGCTCTGGCAGCGGGTTCGTTCGGGGGCTGACCCGGCCGATCCAGGCGTGATCGCCGAGTGTGCGCGCACCAAGCTGGGGATCGTGGCGCGCGATTACCGCGACGGCGGCCTGCGTCAGGTACTCAATCTCGGGCACACCATCGGTCATGCGATCGAGACCGTCACCGGCTACGCGCGTTACCGCCACGGCGAGGCGGTCGCGTTCGGGCTGCTGGCGGCGCTCCGGCTGTCAGACCAGGACGACCTGCGCTCCGAGGTCCGCGAGCTGTTCGTGGCTCGCGGTCTGCCGACCGCTCTCAAGGAAGTCGACCCCGATGCGGTGGTGATGGCCACCGCGCGCGACAAGAAGCGCCTGGGGGAGGGGCCGGTGCCGTTCGTGCTGCTCGAGGCGCCGGGGATCGCCCGCCCCGGCTGCGCAGTCGAGTCGCGCGCGCTGATCGCCGCCGTTCGGGAGCTCGCGAGCGCATGACCGTACGCAACCGCATCGAGGTCATGCACGGCGTCAACCTCGACCAGCTCGGGCGCCGCGATCCGGCGCACTACGGCGGGCTGTCGTTCACCGAGCTCGAGCGCCAGGTCTCGGAGATGGGGGCGGAGCTCGAACTCGAGACGCGCTTTTTTCAGAGCAACCACGAGGGAGAGTTCGTCGAGCACCTGCACCGGCTGGAGGAGCTCGCGGACGGGATCGTCCTCAACCCGGGCGCATGGACCCACTACTCATACGCGATCCGCGACGCGCTGGAGCTGACCGGCCTGCCGTCGGTCGAGGTCCACCTGTCCGACATCGAGTCGCGCGAGGAGTGGCGGCGCCGGTCGGTGATCGGCGAGCTGTGTGTGGCGCGGGTGTCGGGACGCGGCGTCGAGGGGTACAGGGATGCACTGCAGCGGCTGAAGGACGAGCTCAAGAGATGAGCGGGCGCGCGCAACGAGCGATCGAGCTCCTGCCCGAGGCAGGCCTCGATGCGCTGCTGGTAACGGATCTCGTCAACGTCCGGTACCTCACGGGCTACACGGGCTCGAACGGGCTGGCGCTGATCGGCGAGAGCGTGTGCGCCTTCGTCACCGACTTTCGCTATGTCGAGCAGGCGGCCGAGGAGGTCAATCCGGCGTTTGACCGGCGGCGCGGGGAGCGGGACCTGCTTGAGGCGGTGGACGAGCTCTTGCCGGATGGCCCAGTCCGGCTGGGGTTCGAGGAGGCGCACATGTCCGTCCGGACCCACCGGCGGCTGCGTGAGCTGCTGCCCGAACGGGTCTCGCTCGTCGGGGCGGCCGGGCTGATCGAGCGCCTGCGAGCGGTCAAGGAGGCGGCCGAGGTCGACTCGATGCGGCGCGCCGCGGCGCTCGCCGACGACGCGCTGCGGTGGCTGCTGGAGCGGGGGCTTGTTGGCCGTACCGAGCGTCAGGCCGCGCTCGCGCTCGAGCAGCGGATCCGATCGCTGGGCGCGGAGGATGTGAGCTTTCCGGCGATCGTCGCCGGCGGCGCGCACGGCGCGTTACCACACGCGAGTCCACGCGATGTCGAGATATCCGGAGGCGAGCTGGTGGTGATCGACTGGGGAGCGCGGGTCGACGGCTACAACTCCGATTGCACGCGCACGATTGCAGCCGGCGCGGTGAGTGAGCAGGACGCCTCGATTTACTCGCTGGTGCTCGAGGCTCAGCTCGCCGGTGTCGGCGCGGTGCGGCCCGGTGCCGCCGGCCGCGAGGTGGACGCCGCGGCACGTGCCGTGATCGAGGCAGCGGGTCAAGGGGGCCGGTTTGGCCACGGACTCGGGCACGGCGTCGGCCTTGAGGTGCACGAGGACCCTCGCCTGTCGCAGCGATCCGACGACGTCCTGGCAGCCGGCAACGCGGTCACGGTCGAGCCCGGCATCTACCTGCCCGGCCGGCTTGGTGTCCGGATCGAGGACCTCGTGATCGTCACCGAGGACGGCTGCGAGATTCTCAGCTCGATCGGCAAGGACCTGATCGTCGTCGAGTAGCGCCCGAGCCGGCGCTACTACACTGGCCCGCGGATGATTTCAACCAATCAATTTCGCAACGGCACCCACATCGACGTCGACGGCACGATCTACAAGATCGTCGAGTTCCAGCACGTAAAGCCCGGCAAGGGCGGCGCATTCGTGCGCACGAAGCTGCGGCGTGCCAGCGACGGCAACGTGATCGACCGCACCTTCCGGGCCGGCGAGAAGTTCCGGCCGGTGCGGACCGAGACCCGGCGCATGCAGTTCCTCTACAAGGACGACGCCGACGCCCACTTCATGGACTCCGAGACTTACGAGCAGCTCACGATCCCGGTATCTACGCTGGGTGATTCGCTGCTGTGGATGAGGGAATCAGACGAGCTCGAGCTCCTGTACATCGACGCCCAGCCGGCCGACGTACAGCTCCCGAGCGCCATCGACCTCGCCGTGACCGAGACCGAGCCCGGCGTTCGCGGCGACACCGCCTCGGGCGGCGGAACCAAGCCCGCGGTGCTCGAGACGGGCGCGAAGGTCCAGGTGCCCCTGTTCGTCGACGTGGGCGACCGGGTCCGGGTCGACACGCGCTCGGGCGAATACGTGTCGCGGGCTTGATGGTTGGCGAGCGGGGCGTGAGCGCCTTTGCGTAGGGCCGAGCAGCGGCGCGCGGCCGTCTGGGCCCTGTATCAGAGCGATCTGCTGGGACGGCCGCTGGATGAGATGTTCACCGGCGACGTGCACAGCTTCACGCGCGCGCTCGCGCAGCTCGTGCGTGACCATCAGCCGGAGTTCGACGATTTGATTCGCGAGCACGCGACCGGCTGGTCGCTTGAGCGGATCGCGCCGCTCGAGCGCTCGATCCTGCGCGTCGGCCTCGCCGAGATGCTCCACGGCGCCGAGCTCCCAGGCGAGCGCGCGATCCCGCCCGAGGGCGCGATCGACGAAGCCGTGGAGATCGCCAAGCGCTTCTGTGGCAGCGAGGCGCCGGCGTTCGTCAACGGCATCCTCGGCGCCGTGATGACCGAGGCCGGGCTCGGAACCGCTGACCGCCGCTGACGGCGGTCCCTAAGAGCAACGTAGGAAGTCTCGCCTCTATCGGGTGAGACGACCACAATGACTACATGCGATTGCTGGTAGTCGACGACGATCGGCCCCTTCGCGACGTGCTGCGTCGCGCGTTGACGCTGGCCGGTTATGACGTACGGCTGGCCGAGTCGGGCGCCTCTGCGCTGGCCGAGGTGGCGAGCTCCGCGCCGGACGCGGTCGTTCTCGACGTCGGCCTGCCGGACATCGACGGCCTGGAGGTGTGCCGCCTGTTGCGGCGCGAGGGAAACCGGATCCCGGTGCTGATGCTGACCGCCCGCGCCGCCGTCTCGGACCGGATCGACGGGCTTGATGCGGGTGCCGACGATTATCTGGTCAAGCCTTTCGACGTCGACGAGCTCAAGGCGAGGCTGCGAGCGCTGCTGCGCCGCGCTCACGGCGAGGGTGACGGCGACGGCGGGCTGACGTTCGAGCAGCTGCGGCTGGATCCGTCGCGCCACGGGGTCTGGGTGGGGGAGTCGTTTGTCGAGCTGACGCGCACCGAGTACCAGTTGCTCGAGCTGTTGATGCTCAACCCACGCCGCGTCCTGCCCCACAGCCTCATCTACGACCGCGTGTGGGGCTATGACTTCGGTCCCAGCTCCAACGCGCTGCGCGTGTACGTCGGCTATCTGCGGCGCAAGCTCGAGGATGCGGGCGCGCCGCCGCTGATCCGCACGATCCGCGGCGTCGGGTACGTGCTCCGCGAGTCTGAGGACGGCCAATGAGCCTGCGCGTCCGCATGGGCGTGGCGGCGGGGCTGGCGGTGGCGATCGCGGTCATCGCCGTCGCCGTTTCGGCATACGCGGGCACGCGCTCGCAGCTTCGCAACCAGGTCGACGCGTCGCTGCGCACGCTCTCGGCGCAGGCGATCGCGGGCGCACACGGCGGGCCCCATGGTCCGGATGGCGGGGGCTACGGCGGACCGCAGCCAGGCGGCACCCCGCAGAACACGAGCAACACCGAGGGAACGTGCCAGGGCGACGAGGGCCTGGGGCTGGACCGTCTCAGCGGGCCGGCATTCGGCGGTGCGCCGGGGATCTACACGCTGTTCAACAGTTGCGGCGGCAAGTTCGTGCCGACCGGCCAGGGCTACAGCATCCCGTCCAACAGCCGGACCGAGGAGCTCGCCCGCAGCGGCAACGGCCAGTACATCACCGACATGACGGTGTCCGGCACGCCGATCCGGGTGCTCGTCACGGGGATCGGGAACGCCGGCGCGCTCGGGGTGGCGTTGCCGCTGAAGGACGTCAACCACACCTTGTCGAGCCAGCTGACGCTGCTGGTTGTGATTGCGGCTGCCGGGGTCGCGCTGGCCGCGCTGCTCGGCTTCCTCGTCGCGCGGACGGCGCTCGCGCCGATCGAGCGGTTCACCCGGCGCACCGAGGCGATCGCCGGTCGTCCAGAGCGGACCGACCAGCGCCTCGAGGTCGAGGGGCGAGACGAGATCGCGCGGCTTGCGCGCACGTTCAATCGCACGTTGGACGCCTTGGAGACGTCGGTCGCCGCCCAGCGACAGCTGGTGGCCGATGCGTCTCATGAGCTGCGGACCCCGATCGCGACGATCCGCGCCAACCTCCAGCTGATGCGCGATGAGGACCGGCTCTCGCAGGAGGACCGCGACGCGCTCCGAGCCGACGTGATCGCGGAGCTCGACGAGCTGACCGCGCTTGTCGGCGACATCGTCGAGCTGGCCCGAGGCTCGGCGCCGGCCGGGGAGCCCGGCGACGTCGCGCTCGACGCAATCGTCGCCGAGGCGGTCCAGCGCATCGGTCGCCGCGCTCCCAAGCTCGAGGTTCGCACGCGGCTTGAGCCCACGCTCGTGCGCGGCGATGAAGCCCGGATCGCGCGCGTCGTCACCAATCTGCTCGACAACGCGCGCAAGTGGAGCGCAGTCGATGGGCTGGTCGAGGTCGAGCTGCGCGACGGCGTGCTGGCCGTGCGCGATCACGGACCGGGGTTCCACGAAGAGGACCTGCCGTTCGTCTTCGACCGCTTCCACCGCGCCCGGGATGCGCGGTCCAAGCCAGGATCCGGACTCGGTCTGGCGATCGTGCGTGAGACCGCCCAGGCGCACGGCGGCTTCGTGCAAGCGGCAAACGCGCCCGGCGGCGGCGCGATCGTCCGGGTCGGGTTCGGTCAGCTGCTGGCGCCCGGCGGCGAGGCGCCCGAAGCGTCGCTGAGCGCCAAGGCGTGAAAGCTGACCAGCTGCACGCCGAGGTTGTCTAGTCCCTCGCGCAGTCCGGGCTCGGTCAGCGTCGCGAGCTCGACCTCGCGCTCGTACCGGTAGCTCGAGTCGAAGTCGCCCTGCAGCGCCGGGTGGCACCCGAGCTCGTTGAAGCCCTCGAACGCCTCGTTGGCGACGACATGGAGCAGGTATTCGGGGCTGACAAACCTGACGTTCGAGACGCCGGGAGTCGTGTGGGCGTAGAAGCCGCCGATGTAGCGCACCTGCCCGCCGAGCCGCAGCGGGACGCCGAGCGGCTCGACGAGCCTTGCGAAAGTGGTGATCCTCCCGCCGCGGGCGTGGACGTGGTGATGGGCATCGACGTGGGTGGGATCGCGGCCGGTCAGCTCGCGGAAGCGCTCGAGCTGGGCGTCGAACTGTTCGGCGGCATAGTCGGGGTCGTCGAGGTTCGGGCTGTCGTCGACGAAGTGCAGGCCTGTTGACAGCTCGGGATGGCTCTTGGCGAGCTCGGCCGCCCGCGCCGCCGCGGGCGCCGTGACCATCAGGCTGGTGCTGGTCAGCACCCCGCGCTGGTGTGCCTCGATGATCCCATCGTTGACGCCCGGCGACAGGCCGAAGTCGTCGCCGTTGATG
>Ga0207693_10002787_pt1 | contig 15136 bp, 16 predicted proteins | sample LARL81metaG_FD_184347 | JGI IMG/M metagenome (GOLD analysis project Ga0207693, IMG submission 184347) | Corn, switchgrass and miscanthus rhizosphere microbial communities from Kellogg Biological Station, Michigan, USA - LAR L8-1 metaG... | ecosystem: Host-associated > Plants > Roots >...
CGACTTACGGCTTGAAAGGTGACGTGTGGACGAGAGCAACGAAGTTCGCGATCCGAACACAACTGACGATCTCAGCCGGCGGCAGTGGATACTTCGTCTGGGCGAACTTGTAGCCCTTGCCGGGGCGAGTGGCGTGATCCCTGAGTTTGCCACCGCATTGGCCGGACAGCTACAAGACGCTACGCTCCCTCCGGGAGTCTACGACCCTTCTCAGGATCACCTGGTTCATGCGCTCAGCAGTGCAGGCAAGAATTGGACTCCTCCTTCCGGTAGCGAAACTGACTATGTCGCTCCCGGATCAGGTCCGTACCAGCCGCAATTTTTTTCTGCGGAAGGGTTCGCGGTCGTAACTCGTTTGATGGAAATCCTGCTCGGTAACGTCGAGCCCAATGCTTTGTCGCAGACTGCACAATGGTTTGATTTGTATCTGCATTCTGCCGCAGGAGTGCGCGCAGCAGCGCATGACCTCGATCCCATGCACCGCATTCTGGCTTTAGAGTTCTTCGGAGAAGATGCCGTTCGCGAACTCGAAAGTGTAGATCCTCAAAGCCTGGCACGCTCTGGGTTGCATGCCTTGAAACATCTTTCGATTCGAACCTACGGCCGCGGTTTCTTACAACTGACGGAAGAGCAGCAAACCGCATGGATCACCTCAGCGGGGAAGTCGGGATCCGAAAGCGATCTGCGCAAACTCTACAATCTTGCCCGCACTGAAGCGATCCGCGGGTACTACACATCAGCCGAAGGCCTGAAAGAGCTCGACTACCGCGGGAATGCTTACTACGGCGATAGTCCAGGATGCTCGCCGAAAGCTTGACTGGATGCGGCTCTTCGGCGGCCCTCCGCGGTCGCTGATAAGTTTTGGATACAACTTCTGATTCGTCTTCGCAATTCCCATCCAGTGAAATCGTGTCGATGGGAATTCTCTTGTTACGAATACCGGACAAATTTCTATCCGATTCGAGAGCCGGCAATCCTGTGAGAAGCTTCTGCCTTGGGGACCCCAGGGGCCAAGCCTGAACGCAGTGTGCGCGGAGGCACTCGCATCCCGTGCGAGATTTCAGTAACGCTCACCAGCCGTGATCCGCGAGAGCCGTTTTCTCGGCCCAGCCTTATAATCTTGGCCAACCTGCGCGGATGCGCCGTGCGTTCATCTGAAGCAATTCCGGTCGGAACCGACGTTTGGCTGCGAGGCCTGCCGGGGCAACCTGAGGTCGCCGCCCATGTCGTTACTTGCATCTCACTGGGACGATTCGAGCACCTTTGGCTGATAGGGCTTGCATTGAAGCGACCGGCAAACGTGTGGGGCATCGAGAACGTACCCGAGGATTGGAACGAGGAAGAAAACAAACAGGACGACTGGGACGAAGGCTTCCTCGATGGGCAGGATCGCAAGAAGCAGGCATGAGCCCATCTGTGAGCCTATCCAGTAGCTTGACGAAAAGAAACCAGCTCCCAAACGCCTTCCGGCACAGAGCTGTCACGCCTCAGGATATAGACGTTTCTATCGTTTCCAAGCACTTTGTACCACGAGGCGTTCGGACCGTACCATCGATCCAAAACTTCCTCGACGTGGTATTCGCGACCGTCGATGCGGAAGCGCACCGGCCTCTCCTCTGCCTTGTACGCTGAATAGCACTCAACCTGCACGCGCATCTTGGAATTGTACATCGAGAAGTTCGCGGCTACTTCTTCGGCCGCCTCGCCAGTAACAAAATGTGCGGTCCCACGGGATCAGTTTTCTGTTCTCCGCCAATCGTGATCGTAAACCCCATACTTTCGATGTAATCGAGCATCCCCTGACGCGAGAGCCAGAAACTGATTGGGGCGCTCCCACCACAAAAGCCCGGACGCGACACCGACGACAAATATCGTTGCTGATAAACCTGTACCGAGTGTCCATTCACGCTTTGCAATTGTGGAGTGGAATCAAAACGGACGGCGCGGTCGGCCAACACTTCGCGATCATAATAATGTGTCCAGAGGGCGAAAGCGTCGGTGATTCGCCCGAGCTCGTGCAGCAGCTTGACTGGCTCCGCCATGTGATACAGGACGCCGAACGCCACCACGAGGTCAAACGAATTTGCTTTTACTGCCGCAACGTACGGACAAAAGTCCCCGTACAGAAACTCAGTCTCCAAATGCAGCGCGTTCTTCACGATCAAGCACTTGAGAAATGCCCGCTGGTTCGCCTCAATGGAGGTCACCTTCGCTCCGGCATGCTCCAGCATTCCCGTATGCCCGCCTTCCAGTGCGCCTAGTTCGAGGACTCGCTTTCCCTGGAGCGGACCAAGTTGTCCGAGCGTCCACTTCATCCTGTCGTCATTGAATAATGGTGATTTCCCGGTTTCGAAACCAGGCACGGCGGTGCTCCACTCCCCCGAGAAAATGGTGAATGCATTCGCTGCCGATGCGCTTTCTTTGGAATAGAGATTTTGAAAGCCCCGTGATTTTCCCCACATCTCATTGCCGAATTGCACAAACTTGCGAAAAGGAGGAAATGCACTTGCAGTTCGATTCAGCACTCCCTTTACAATCTTCTTCATGCTCTGACTCTCCGACCAGTGAGCGAACGTGGGTTACCTCTTGATGGTACTAGAAGAACCGCGACGGGAGTCGCTCGTATTGGATGGATATCGTCTCTTTTGCCAAGTTGATGTTCGCAGAGCGGCAAGCGCAGGTTACTCGCAGCGCAGCGAAATCAAGGGGTCGATGCGGGCGGCCCGTTGCGCTGGAACGTAGCATGCGAAGAGCGTGATTGCCCCAAGCAGTAACGAAATTCCAGCAAAAGTAAGCGGGTCTGTGGCTTCGACGCCGAACAGCAGGCTTCGCATCAACCGCGTCATCAGAAAAGCTGCAGCTAAGCCGATTGTCACTCCGGAAACAGCGAGCACCATCCCTTGTCGCACAACAAGACTCAGGATGTTCCGCTGTGAGGCGCCTAGCGCGATTCGAATCCCCAGCTCTCGCGTCCCCTGATTCACCAGGTACGCCATCACGCCATAGATACCAATCGTAGCGAGAGCCAGGGCAATACCTGCGAAGACGCCGAGCAGCGTCATCGAAAAACGCCGCTGAGCCAACGACTCGTTCACTTGGTGCTCCATCGTTCGCACGTGGTACATCGGCAGATCGGGATCAAGATTCCGTAGTTCGGTCTTCGTCGCCGACAGCATAGCCGCCGAATTAGTACGACTGCGAAACGCTACGGTCATGGCCCGCGTGGGAAATTGCGTATGCGCCACGTAGAACGCGATGCGCGGGTTCGAATCGAGCGAATCTTGTTTCACGCGTCCGACGACGCCCACAACGGTCTGCCACGGGTCCTTCGATGGGAATTCGACAATATGAATGCGCTTGCCAATGGGATCTTGTCCCGGCCAGAGCTGATCGGCCATGTACTCGTCGACGATGACAACGATTGGCTTGGTCATATCGTCTTGATCGTTGAACAATCGTCCACGCCGCAGCGGGATTCCCATGGCTTCGAAATAGTGGCCGCTAACAAGGCGTTCATCCGCATTTAGAAACTTCTCGCCGGGAAGCGGGATTCGTCCCTCGACGGTGATCGGCGTCCACGCGAAGGCTTCACTCAAGGGAAGTGACGTAACTCCGCCTGCGGCGATCGCGCCGGGCGAGTGTTCCAGCCCCTCCCAAAGCTGGCGATACGTATTCAGAATGGATTGCTTGTCGCCGTATCGCCGACCAGTCATCGTCAAGTCAAAGGTGAGCACGCCTTGCGGATTGAACCCGGGTGATACGTTTTGCAGCCGCGCGAAACTGCGAATCAGAAGTCCCGCACCGATCAGCAGGACGACCGAAAGCGCCAGTTCCGAAATGACAAGAAGCCGGCGAAGATTGTTGCCATGTCCCCAGACCGCGCTCGTTCCCGCCGAACCACGGCTTGCATCTTTCAGAGTGGAATTCAAGTCGAGCCTTGAAACGCGCATTGCCGGAGCGAGCCCGAAGAGAATTGCCGACAAAAGGGAGAGTAGCAAAGTAAACAGCAGCACGCGTCCGTCGATCCCGACGTCCTGCAGTCGTGGGATGCTCTTTGTACCTAAGATATGCATCCACTTCACGCTGACCAGGCAGATGAAGATGCCGAGCGCGCCGCCGCAGAGAGAGATCAGCACGCTCTCTGTCAGCAATTGACGAAGAATATGCCAGCGAGTTGCGCCTAACGCAGTCCGCACGGCGATCTCCTGCTGGCGCGCCACCGCTCGCGACAACATCAAGTTCGCAACATTGGCACACGCGATCAGCAGTACGAAACTCACGGAGCCAAGCAGCACCCACAACGAGCGCCGCACGTTGCCCACGACTTGTTCGAGGAGTGGAACGATGCTGAATGTAAGTCCGCCATTCGGCGGATAGTTCTCGGGAAACTCGCGACGCAGGCGCGCAGTGATCGTGTCCATTTCGGCCTGCTCCTGCTGCACGGAGACTCCGGGCTGGAGCTTTCCAACGATGTTGTAGTCTTCGTGGTCCCGCACTTGAGAAGCGGCGGTTGGCGCGAGCGGTAACGGCAGGAAGAGATCAGCCTGTTGGGTTCCGTCGAGCAACGGGACAACTTCCTGCGGCAAAGAAAAGTTCTGGGGAAGGACGCCGACTATTTCGTACGTTTGTCCATTGATGATGATCGATGTGCCAATCACGCGCCGGTCGCGGCCGAAACGTCTTGACCACATTCCGTCGGTAAGAACCGCCGTTGCCGCATGTCCGGGCAAGTCTTCCTCGGGTGTCAGCAACCGTCCCAACGCTGGATGAGCGCCGAGCATTGTCAGAAGGTTCGACGAGACGCGCACAGCGCCTACGCGTTCCGGATCGCCTTGTCCGGTCAGGTTGTAGTTTCCGCCGATCACGATCGCCAGCTGTTCGAATCCGTGGTGGGAGTTCTTGATGTCGAAATACTGCGCGGTGGAAAACCAATCCTGCGTGATGCCGAGACCGGGCGAGCGATTCCACAGGATCACGAGCCTGTCCGGATTGTCGTACGGGAGAGGACGGAACAGCAGTGCATTCGCTACGCTGAAGATGGAGCTGTTCGCTCCAATTCCGATCGCCAGCGACAACACCGCTGCGAGCATGAACCACGGGTTCTTGGCGAACGAGCGGAGGGCGAAGCGAATGTCTTGCACCCAAGCATTCATTGGAGCGAAATGCTAGCACACGGCTCGAAGCGGGTCGTGCGATAGCGTTCTTGAATGTTGGACGAATACTAAGGGTTGTTGCGGCGCGATTCGCGAACTTTTCTGCGCTGAACTTATTCCCAAAATGGGAATGGGTGGGCTTGGCGGTGGCCCCCTCCCCCCTCGGATCTCTGGAATCATCGAGTTAGGGGGGAAATCCCGAAAAGATCTATGGGGCACAATCACTTACGGGCAAAATCTTGGTTTCAAAGAACTTAGGCTTGCGCCCTTCCGGCCCCTCTGAAGGAATTCCAAAGCGACTGTAGTGCGCTTGCCTCGGCGATGATGGCGAATTGCGGTTGTGCAGCGCAAGGTCAGATGTCACGTGGGGGTGTGGAAAAGTCTCAAAGTTATGGCGCGTGAAGAGTTTCCAGATAGCGAAAATAGTTGTGGGGGCGGCGAACAGCACTCACCATAGGGATCACGGGGTTGCACAGGGACATTTTGCGCATTTGCCCACTCAAGCCAAAGGCGGCTTGAATGGGCCGAATTTTGTTTTGGAGTGACCGGCAGATGGGGTGATAGCATTTCAAGCCCAGAAGGGGAGGTGCTTCGAATGAGCATCTTCAATGAACTGCGGAATAACGTGAGACTGGCCACGAGTTATGTTGCGGCGCTGATTTTTTTTCTGACGATAGCGGTCATCCTGATCGTGTGGCGAGATGACATCGCGCTGGTGGCTGCGCTCGTGGGCACGGCGCTGGGATGGGCGGCGGGCATCCTGGTTGCTCCGTATGAAGGCGAGGAGAAGCGCTTCCGGCAGATTTCCAAGGGCATCGCGGGATTCATCAGCGGATACACGGTGGCCAAGATTGATCGCGTGTTCGACCTGCTGCTCGACAAAACGAGCGGAACGCCCGCGATACTTGATCTCCGCCTGCAACGCATATTCTGGCTCAGCCTTGGTTGCTTCGTAGTGACCGCTTTGACCGTCTTCGTGGCGAGGACGTACGGTTACGACGAAGAGTATGAAGAGGGAAATGAGGAGGAGGCATAGGACGTTCGGCGCTGGCGCCCCGCCCGCGTGTTCCAATCTCACGATCACGCTCACCGTGCGGATATACAGAAGCGGCGAGGGAAGTGGCGACTCTGAAACGAAATGCACGGTCTCCATTTCAATTGACAAGCCGACGCGGGCCTCCTATCATTCCGGCTCTCCGTTCAAGCCCGGTCTCTTCCTGGGCTGCAAGCCCCCACAATCTAATCTTTTTGCGCAGCGAGCGAGTTCAAGTCCACTCGCACTTCACGGAGAGCTCGAAGGAGAATACTCATGCACGTGAGACGGATACTGTCACGCGTTAGCCCGCTCTGGAACCTGGTACTGATATTGCTAATGGCCGGACTCGCCCTACCCGCGAAATCGCAGACCTTCACTGTACTGCATGCTTTTAAGGGTGGCCCCACCGATGGAGGCACGCCGCACGGCGGGGTAATAGACGTAGGCGGCAATCTCTTTGGCACCACGACCGTGGGCGGCGCGAACATCATCGGCGGTACAGTTTACAAGCTGAGTAGTAGCGGAGCCCAAACCATCATTTACAACTTTCAAGGCGGAAGCGATGGCGAAAACCCCTACGCTGGCCTGGTTCGCGACAAGTCCAATAACGGGTACGGCACGACTGAATCTGGCGGCGCAACTGCGGGTGTAGTTTTCAAGATTAATTCTCACGGCAACGAAACCGTGTTCTACACCTTTAAGGGGGCGGCGGACGGATGGTTTCCCACCACCAGCCTGATCGTAGACCCTGCGGGCAATCTTTATGGCACACTTCCGTCGGGCGGCGACTTCGCCATCGGTTCCGTCGATAAGTTCGATTCTGGAGGAAATGTCACGCCATTACACCAGTTTGCTGGAGGAACGGATGGGTCAACGCCGCAAGCGCCGCTCGTCCGTGATTCCGCGGGGAACTTATACGGCACGACCCAGTACGGCGGATATTCCATTGGATATGGGACGGTGTTCAAAATCGACGCCAGCGGAAATGAAACAGTGTTGTATCGGTTTACCGGAGGTGCAGACGGCTCCAACCCTGTTGCCGGTCTAGTCCTGGATGGTCGGGGAAATCTGTATGGCACCACCCAATTCGGCGGTAATTTCACTGCCTGCCCAAACGTGGGTTGTGGGGTCGTCTTTCGGCTGAGTCCGAGCGGGAAGGAGACCGTTCTGTACAGTTTTGCCGGTGGAAACAATGATGGAGCAGGCCCAATTGCCGGACTGACTTTGGGTAAAGCGAAACTCTATGGGACAACCGCGCGCGGCGGAGCTTCCGGACGGGGCACAATATTTGAGATCGACGGCATTGGCAAAGAGAAGGTGCTGCATTTCTTTAATGGTACCGACGGAGCTTATCCGGACTGCACCTTGGCCATTGACGGGGCCGGCCATTTGTATGGCACGGCGCCGGAGGAGGGGGCGAATTTCTACGGCACGGTTTTTGAACTCGTTCCGTAGCCAGGCTTGTGTCGGGCGTCCTGATGTCGGTATGGGATTCGTGCCGGTGAGTTTCACCGGCAAGACCAAGGATGGCCGGAAGATTTCGAAGAAGATCAAGGCGCTGTACTGGAGTTACGAAAAATCCGAGTCGCGAGGCGGAGTCGTCACCACAAAGGTCGAGGTGCGGCTCCTGAAGATGATCAAGGCATTCAAGGCGAGCATTGGGAAGTTTAAGGATGTGATGCTCGACGATGAGGATAAGTAGAAGGGCGACGCGGCTTTTGGGTAAGAAACGGGTCCTATCCGCAGCATCGTACCCACCCTTCGCAAACGTCGCGAAGGACGGGGGCACCCACATCATCTTGGCGTCCGCGTTAAAAGCCGACCACCCGCCAAATAAGAACGCCGCCCTTCGGAGATCCCCATCTCAAAAAAGAGCGGCTACTAGATGTGTGTGGAAAGTCGAGTAGTGGAAGCTAGTCTGCCGAATTCCATCGCGTCAGAAAACTCGACACAATGCTAGTTTGCTCAGATTTTTATAGGGGTCAAGCTTTTGGGTTGTGGATAACCTCCGGTGATCGGAGTATGTGGCGAAACTGGAACGTCCCCAGGTTTCTCAAGTCTATAGTCTCGTCGTGCCAATGACAGACAAATCAGAAAAAATTCTCGTCTGGAGAGAAGCCGCTGCAATTCTGGTAGCGCTGGGTCTGATCGGCGGTTGGTCTTATCTCAAGGAAGGAGTAACGCCTTTGGGACATCTCGTCGGCGAGAAACTGTTTGACATCGCGCTTGCGCTGTTAGGGACTTGGCTCGGTTACCTGTTAGCGAAGCGACACCTTGAGCACTTCGTTTCCAGCATCGTTGAAAAGACGGACGCCAAGTACCTCGACCTCAACCGTCAACTTGCATTCCATAAAGCAGTTGGTGCGATGCTTCCAGAGTTGCCTCAATTCTCCTTGCGCCCGACAAGCAGCTTCAGTTCGGAGGTTGCGACTACTGTATCGGAATTCACCCACTGGTCGGCAGCGTTGGACCCGACGCACACGCCTGAAAAAAGCATGGAACTCGTCAAGGCAGAAGCGTACACACTCGCCGCAGGGTTGATCGCAAAAGACATGGGGTACAAAGAAGCAGAACCAGCACCAAATTATGAATGGACGGTCGGAGTAAACGGACTTCAGGTTGGGAAGTTACAGATGCCCCGGACCTTTCGATCTATGACTGGAACACTGGAATCGCAGTGCAACAGTACGAGCTGATGAAAGAGACTGCGCGGACTGCTACCTCGATTCTTTACACTTGGAAGTGGAGCACGAAAGACGTGCCGTGCGGGGTGTATGTGGGCGTTGTAAATTACACGATAGGCGGCCAACCTGTAATTGGAAATGCTGTTGGGGATCGCGTAAGGGATTTTCTTGAGGCGAGAGGATGGAAAGATAATCAAATCGCAGGCGATCATTCCGTGGGATTTAAAGATGCTTGTGGGCGGGTACGATGCTGCCGACTGGATGAGATTTTCTGACGAAGTTCTTTGCAGTACCATGTACGCGTGAACGCGGCGACCGAGACGATTGGTGGGGCGGAGTCTCCTCCCAAAAGTGGCAAGAATACCTTGCTGAAAGTCCTGCTCGCGTTCGTCGTCCTTGCGGGCTGGATATGGATTCTGAATTGGCTGTTGTGCCGGTATCAACACGTCTCCTACTGGAGATGGTTTCTGAAGAACGGCAGCCTGATCAGCGCGGCTGCGGCATTTTTTGCGCTGGTGTCGGATCGGTTCGAGGATAAAGGGCTTCTCTCGTTGAATCCTCTGCGCTACGCAGCGTCATGCATGGCGACAGTCGCCATCTTCTTTATGGCGGTGGCCAATAACCTGGGCCCTCGGTCCGCGAACGAGCGGTCGGCGGTGGCAGAGCTCTGGGACATGTGGTTTGGCGTGATCATGGATCTGCTGATGGCGCTGGCTATGCTGGGATGGTTCCTGGTGGTTGCTCCGGGTTCTTACGTGCTGACGATGTTCACTGGCGCGCCGGCACGCGCGGAGCTTGGTGGAGGTGGCGGCAAGTTATTCGTCAAGCGAGAGGGAAGTCTCACTCGTATAACAGAACAACCGTCGACTACGGCGGCGCCCGACGGAGGGATCGATCTCTCGTTCGGATCACAGGCCTTCGCTCTCACTAATGCGCTCAACGCGATTGTCCTCTACATTGCTGAGCAAGTTGTTGCGCATGCGGTCAAGATTGCATCAAGTCATTAGCGAGGCGGGCCCTCGGGCGGGAGGCCCACCTTTCGCGGTTTTCGAAAGGTAGGGATTGATGCTACCGAGGCCAAGGACGGCCGGAAGATTTCGAAGAAGATCAAGGCGATGTATGGGAGTTACGAAAAATCCGAGTTACGCGCCTGGGTCGTCACCACGAAGGTCGAAGTGCGGCTCTTGAAGATGATCAAAGCATTCAAGGCGAGCATTGGGGAAGTTCAAGGATGTGATGCAAGAGGACGAGGAGTACAGGTAGAGCTGTCGGCAGCATCGTGCCCGCCCCTTCGGCAAGCTCAGGGCAGGCTATTCGCAAACGGCGGGAAGGGACGGGGGCACCCACATTATCTTTGCGTCCGCTTCTAAGGCCGGGCCACCCGTCCTGCCAAGTCCCGCTCCCGCTGGAGGTAAGGTCGTCACTCTTGGAGCGAACTCATTTCAGATGACGATTCCATCGAGTGTGACTGTTCCAGCCGGAGCAAAAACCGCCACGTTCACCATCCAAGCGTTAACCATCAGAGCTTCGGCGAACGTGCGAATGTATGCATCGGTTAACGGGCAGGGCGTACGCACGACGATCAAACTTCAGCTTTGAACGGTTGTTCTGCGGGGGCAGCCGCATTTTCGGCGGCTGCAACCCGAAGCTGCGACAACTCGATAAATTGTGTGCACGCAAAGAGCCGGACCCCGGGGAGGTCCGGCTCTCGACGGTCGTTCAACTCAGCGAGTGAGCTCGGTCTAGTTGGCTCTCCACCGCACCCAGTCGTTGTTGTCGCTTCCCCTTCCCCAGACGACGTAGAACGGCTGGACCGTGCTGCCATTCAAGTTCCAGAGAACCGTCTCGAAAGGTCCGCCGCCCGGGGTCCATGGACTGGTAATGTTGTAGTCACCCCAATCACTTGCTCCGCTGATGCCATTCACAACGAAGTTGAAGCCCCATGGCTGGGTAGGATTGACGTTGTCCTGGAGGATGATTATTCCGCCGGGAGCGTTCAGTCCCTGGGAGAGTGCACAGCCGACGTAGCCTTTGTCGTTCACTGCGCATCCCGGGTATGCGAACGTCTCAGTCGTGCTGTAGGTCTGGTCGTTGCCGACGTAGGTAAGCGAATTCAGCTTGAAGTAGTTGTATACGACGTAGTTGTTGCCGTTACTGAATGAACTCGGCCCGGCCGTCGCTGCTACTTCGAGAATCTGGTCGCCCGCGAAGGCGGAGTTGGCTTGGCCTCGATACTCGGCCGGCGTGATCACCACAGATTCATACCGGGGGTCGAGCCGGCTACACCAGTTCGGCGAGCCGCATCCCGCCGTTCCGAACGCATACGCGTTGATCGCTATCGTGTTCCAGAAGTAGGTCCCGCTGTTGTCGGGCCAATGGAAGATACGGAGGTTTTGTCCATTAACCGTGCCGTCGAGCATCCAGTTCGATACCCAGTAGAACTGATCGTGAGCACCCTGCGCTAACGCAAATGTGAACTCGGTGTTGCGAATCAGGTAGGAGTAGCCTACGCTCGCACAGGAAGCCAGCGAGTCAAGCGACAATCGCGCGAGCCCCGAACCCGCAAAACCCGAATTAGGCGGGTAATCGTTCCACGTGAGAAACAGGCTGTTGTTCGAGAGCGCGATCTTCGGAAAGTCGAGCGTGTCAGTACCCCCTTCCCCAAAGTTTGTTCCAGTGAACTTGTAAGTGCACCAGGAAGTCGGCGACTTACCGCGCGTGACCGACAGCGTAAGGCCGTTGGTTGACGCCCCCTCCCCTGCGTAGTCCAGTAACATCAGGATGAACACGTCGCGGTCGGGGCTGTAGACGATCTGCGTGTCACAGCAGTACCCCGGCGAGAGCGTATACGGATTCTGATTCAACCAGACGATAGGACTGGCGCCGCCGTTATTGGAGTAGGCGATGTTCCAGTTACTCGTCTCAATGACCGTTTTGCCGCTGTTCACCACCGACGGCTCATTCACGGTCGATTGTCCGCAGCCCGAACACGTCGAATTGATCAAACTTTTCTTGAAAACTGTGAATGAAGTTGCGGCTGGCGCTCCCGGATCCGTCGGGCGGCCGCCATTGAGTGCCACATCCGCCGCGGTCGTATGCACTCCGAGGGAAGGCGCCAGATGCTTCGACTTAGCTGCCATCAATTGTTCGTGCGCCGCGATCTGCGCGGCCGTCGGAGCGTACGCCACGTCGCTCGATGTTGCGTCAATGATTGTTCCGGGGCCGATCCTTCCGGTCTGGACCTTATCACTCATAGCCCCATTCGCAGCTGTAGCCGTTTGGGCAGCCGTGAGACAGACGAACGACATGACGAACGCGATCAACGTCACAAATACAAGGAAACGAACTTTCATTTCAGCCTCCTAGTTGGCTTGGTTACTTGCCGGCCATGGGTTATGTTTGCGCAACTGTCCGACTCGGCCTGCGTCGTTTGCAGGCCCGACAACCTTGACGAACCTCTAACTAGGGGGAACGTATTGTTGATAATCAATTCGAATTCCCGGAGTCGAAAGAGGACTTGATCCCGGTTGCTCCGGTCTTTTGACTTCGCGCGTAGGTACCCGAGCGCATCGCTAAACGCGCCTATGCGGCACTACTTGTCTTGATAGTGATTGATCGCTTTCTGAGGGGAAAGTAAGACTTGGGCCCGGGTTAGTTAAGTATCACGGTCGCGTTTGGGAGTCAAGACTAAAAATGATAGACGACTGTGGAAAAGGAAAGGCCTGGTGTTGCGAGTGAAGCAGTCCAGCATGGTTGCGAAAGAGAACCTTGGTGGGATTGAAGCTGCCGACGTCCTTCGGGTTCGGCAAGACACCAGGAGGATGCATCGAAAAGTAAAACGGCCCCAAATCTGAGGGCCACTTCAGGTGCGAGTGCACCCCGTCATGACCCGCCCCGCTTTTCTGTACCAATCGAAACTGAAGTTTTTCAGCAAGGTCGTCCTCATTATCGTCTCGCCATTATCGTGTCGCCCAGCCAACTGATCAACGAGTAATCGAGCGCTGTCATTCCCATCCATTCCCAAAATGGGAATTCGTGAGTCGGCGCTGATTGGTTCCACTGCTCAGGTCCGCGGATCACTAATTAAAGTGTTCAACGCTCTAGTTAGAAATTTGCCCACCCTTTGCGAGAGGCGCGCAAAGGATTGGCCACCGAATACCAAAGACCTTACAGAAGTCCGCCTGTCAGTTTTGTTAGTTGCGAATAGAATGCGAATGCTCAAGCTTCAATGCGGGTACAAATCCATGACAGAAGCAAGAAGAGCGCGAAAGAGTTTGGCCGCAACGTCGATCATGTTGCTGGCCTCTGTGGCCTTCACTGCCATTTCCACTCCGCAGTTGCCGGATCCGGGCAAGGCTGGGATGACGCGTCCGCAGCAGATCCAGATGGGCTTTCAGGCGGCTTCGCAGGTGTATCAGGAGATGCCGGTGCTGCCCGACACGAGTCCTGAAACGCAATACATCCGCAAGTTGGGGAAGAGGCTGGTGGCGACCATCCCGGCGCAGAATTCGTGGCCATTCGAATTTCATACTGTGCCGCAGAAGGAAATCAACGCCTTCGCCCTGCCCGGCGGGCCAATGTTCGTGAATGTCGGCACGATCACGGCGGCGTCCAGCGAGGCCGAGCTGGCGGCGGTGATGGGACATGAGATGTCCCACGTGTACATGCAGCACTCTGCGAAACAGCAAGGAAAGGCACAGACAACGGAGACAATCGCCGGCATTGCGGGAGCGATCCTTGGGGAAACCCAGCATGGGGTCATTGGTTCGCTGGCGCAAGAAGGTTTGAAGTTTGGCGCGCAAGGTTTGATGTTGAAGTATTCGCGCAGCGACGAAGCCCAAGCCGATGCGGTGGGCGCCGTCATTTTGTACAAGGCTGGTTACAACCCGCAAGCGATGGCGGACTTCTTCAAGAAGCTTGCAGCCGAAGGATCGTCAGGGCCGCAGTTTCTGAGCGATCATCCGAATCCAGGAAATCGCGAGGAGGCGATCCAGAAAGAGATCGCATCGTGGCCCGCCAAGAAATACGCCGGGGGCGATGGTTCCTTCGCAGCGACGTGTCAGCACGCCACGAGCGTGAAGGTGTATACCGCGCAGGAGATCGCGCAGGGAGCCAAGAGCGGCCAATGGGCGAAACTGAACAAGCAGAATGGAGCGACCTTCAAAGGCCCGGTGCTGGCCAGCCAAAAGACTCCTCTGCCGACAAGCACGAAGAAATGATCCGATTCACCGTGATCGGAGTGTTCAGCGTAGTTATGCCGGACGCGACAGCAGATTCCTCCATCGACGCGGCGCGACTCGTCGGAATGACAAAGTTTGTTTCGGGGCTTTTAAGACCTGACTCGGCAGATCGTCGCCAAAGGCTCCTAAGATCGCGACCGAGCGGATCCAGTAACTGGACCAGAAGTGATACGTACCGATTCTTCCTCCGTGGTAGATTCTTGCAATGTCTAAAGGCGAGATGACGACCGCGCGTCTGGAGGCCTTCAGCGATGGCGTAATCGCAATCATCGTGACCATCATGGTGCTGGAGTTGCGTTCCCCGGCGCAGCCGACTTGGCCTGCACTGCTGAAAGTCGCTCCCATTTTTATCAGCTACGGACTCAGCTTTCTGGTGGTCGCGATCATGTGGGTGAACCATCATCACCTGATCCACGCGGTGCATGAGGTGACGGCCCGCCTCTTGTGGTCGAATCTGAATCTGTTGTTCTGGATGTCACTGATCCCTTTCGTTACGGATTTTCTCGGGAAGAACTATCGGCAGGCGATGGCAGTTTCACTGTACTCGGTGGATCTGGGATTATGTGGTGCGTCTTTCTGGTTGTTGCGGACGGAATTGGTGAGGCAGGACCGACACGATCCGGAGTTGTCCGAATATCACGCTAAAATCCAGCGAAAGAATTTGGTTTCCACGCTACTCTATTTCCTCGCCGCGCCCGTGGCACACCTGTCTATTTACGCGTCATTCTTCATCTTCGCGCTGATTCCCGCGATGTATCTTTTGCCGGAAAGGAAGCTGGCAGCGACTTCCCAGAATCAAACCGTAATCAGGAGATAGGCTTCAGGGGTCCGCTCAGCGCCTGGAGATCACGAAACCCCGAACCTCTTGCGTGCGCTCTCACTGTGGCGACGTGTTCGTGCTTGGCACCATTCCGGCAGGGCAGGGAACTCCGCCCGGATTGGTCCCAGGAGAATTCTGTGCTGTTCCGTTGTTGGTATTGCTTGCAGTTGGCGCATTCGCGTTCGCACCGTTCGCAGAGGTTT
>Ga0207693_10002792_pt1 | contig 15126 bp, 13 predicted proteins | sample LARL81metaG_FD_184347 | JGI IMG/M metagenome (GOLD analysis project Ga0207693, IMG submission 184347) | Corn, switchgrass and miscanthus rhizosphere microbial communities from Kellogg Biological Station, Michigan, USA - LAR L8-1 metaG... | ecosystem: Host-associated > Plants > Roots >...
TTGCGCGGCCAACAATTCCGCTAACGCCGGGGGTTCGCGCGGAGCATTTGGCGTGGGCGGCGGTCCGGCAACGCTGGTCATGCGTCTGCGCAATAACATCGTTTATCAGCTGCCGGGCGAAATTTATATTGACGGCAGCACGTCGCAGATCACCGGCGACAAGAACCTATGGTTCGGTGTGGGCACAGCGCCCGCACAGACAACCAACAACCTCAATGCGGACCCGCTCCTCGCGAGCCGCGCGCTTGGCGATTACCACATTACCTCAACCAGCCCGGCCATAAACGCGGGCCTTACTGTTGTGCCCAGCAATTCATTTGAGCCGAACCCGGGGCCAACACTTGATACAGACAAAGATGGAGTGCTGCGCGCCCAGGGAACGGCCTTTGACTTAGGCGCGTATGAGTTTGCCTCAGGCAGCGTAACCCGGCCCAATCCTCCGTCGAACGTGCGGGCCGTGGTCCACTAATCGCTTCAGCGTGAGAAGAAATTCTTGATGCTCAGAAGCGCCCTGGCTCGTGCCATGCCATAGGTAAGATAGAGAACGAACAGGGGAAAGAAATCAGGCCATCTCTTGCTGGCCAGCACCTGTCGCACGGAGAGCGCCGCTGGCGGCAAGCATAAAGCTGCGAATCCAGCCACAGGCAGCCACCAGTTCTTGGACGAGATGATGGTCTCTACGACTCCAAAAATCATCGCGAACAGACACAACAGCGTGTAAGCCGCAAAGAAGACAGCTTTGCGATTGTGTGACTTGAGCGCGTCGCGTAGAAAAACCTTGATCACGTGCGTCCCATGCCACGCCTGTTTGCGGAAGAATACGCGTAAGCTTTGCGCCGTGCCCAGGTGGACCACGCCGATCCGGGGAAAGGCCCTTACCTGCATTCCTGATTTTCGCGCCCGCTCGCACAGCTCGTAATCTTCATTTGTCTGGATCGATTCATCAAAGCCGCCCAATTTCAGGAAGTCTTCTCGGCACACGATCAGGTCGCCGGCCGGCACATGAGAAACTTCACCTGACTTCGGCGCTTCCTGATAACGATGCCATATTCTTCCCACCCAGGTCGAATCTTCCGGGAGCAGATAATGCGCGCCCAACACACCCGCTCCGTCGACGGGCGCCAATTCAAGAATGCGATCAAGCCAGTCTTCCGGCGCCAGACAATCCGCATCCAGAAAGGCCAGAATGTCGCCGGTTGCAGCACGCGCTCCAAGATTTCGCAGGGCGGAGATACGAACATTGGTCTTTTGCAGGACCCTGAGGTTCAGCCGGTCCTGAAATGATTCTGCGATCTCGAGCGTCTTGTCCCGCGAGCCGTTGTCCACCACCAGCACTTCAAATCGATCACGCGAAAAAGCCGTCTTCGCCAGCGATTCCAGGCAGCGGCCAATCATCCTTTCCTCATTCAATGCGGGAATGATGATCGAGATGCTAACCGCAGCCGAGGACACCGGTTGCGCCGTGACCGTAGTTGCGCCGATCTGGTCGAGCGGACTCACGCGCCCCTCGCGTTAACATTAGAATGGTCCACGTGCTGCGCGGACATCGCGGATGGCGCAGGCTTCCCCAGGACTTCCTCATACATCTCGCGATATTTGAGGGCCATTGCTTCCGATGTGTAGTTCTGGCTGACCCAGGCATGCGCCTGATCGCCCAGCCGCCGGCGGCGTTCAGGATCACTCAGCAGGCTTGCGATGGCATTCCGCAATCCTTCAGAGTCTTTGGCAGCCACAAGCAAACCGTTTTCGCCATCTTTAATCACGCTAGGAATCGCGCCAACTCTGCTTGCGATGACCGGTTTGGAAGCGGCCATGGCCTCAAGGACTGTCATGGGCAATCCTTCATTGAGCGACGGCAGAACAAAGATATCCATCGCGGCGTAAACCGCGGGCATGTTGGATTGCTGTCCCGCAAGTATCACGTTCGATTGCAGCCCGTACTGCTCGATCATCTCTTCAATTTTTTCTCGGTCCGGCCCTTCGCCCACGATCACAATTTTCAGATCGGGGGTGGTCTTGCACAGGTCGCGCGCCGCTCGCAGCAGATATTCGAAACCTTTTTGCAGATCGAGCCGGGCAACAATGCCCACTACTGTGCCATCTTCCGCCTTGAGCAGCGGCAGCGGCTGGGCGCGTTCAAAGGCCGTTACATCAATGCCGTTTGCAATGGTTTTGATTTTTTCAGTAGGCACGCCAAAGGCGAGCAGGCGATGCGCCACTGCATCTGACACCGCCGCCAGCGCGTTAAACTTCTTCAGCACCATGCGGTCCAGGTGATTATAGATTCCCAGCGCCGCCGTGCCGCCCACCCAGTTATGGCACGTCGCAACCACGGGTTTGTGGCAGCGCCATGCGGCCAGGTATCCGTAGAGGTCTGCCTTGTATCCATGCGTGTGGACCAGGTCGACCGCGTCTTCCTGAATGTATTCCTCAATTTGCCGCACGGCGCGCCAGTCTGCCCTGCCCTTGCAGTGCACCATCCGCACACTCAGGCCGCGGCGGCGCGCGCGCTCATAAAATTCAACATTCGGCACATGCACGTTGTAGAAAAGCAGCAGGCTGTTCTGGCAGCCGGACTGCTCCTGGCTCGCGCAAAGATTGAGCAGCATGTTTTCTGCGCCGTAATAGCCGCCGCTGCTGATCAGTTGTAATACCTTCACGCGTTTCATATCTTTCTCTCAGGAATTGGGCCGTGCTGCCGGGCAGCTTCAAACTCGTTGTATCCGGTCAGGCGGCACCATAGACGGTGATACAAACCATCTCCCACCAGCCCAACAATCGCCTGCTTGATCTGCGAGCGCACCCGCATTTTCCGCAGTGAATAGCGGTCTTGCTGGATCATCTTGTGCAGTTCAGCAGCCGTGGTTGAACGGCGCACCATGAACCGCCCAATCACCTGAATGCCAAACATCTTCTCCGCCACCCAGGGATCAGACACGTAGACCCGCCGGTATCCGGCATCGGCGCAGGCTTTGATCACTCGCCAATTCCAGCGTCCACCGGGAACAGAGATTTCTTCCACCAAAGTGCCCAGTCTGTCCTCCAGCAATTTTCTGGAAGCGAGCAGCTCATGCGCGAGTTCCGCGTCGGAACAAAATGTAAGGAATTTGTGCGACCAGCCGTGAGACTGGATGGAGTGTCCGGCGCTCTGCAATGCCTTCAGCTCGTTCCAACCCAGGAACTTTGCCGCCGTGCCGATCAGTCCCGGCGTTACGAAGTACGTGGCCGAAATTCCATGCTCCGCCAGAAGTGGCGCAGCGTTGATATATTGCGACCGCTCGCCATCATCAAAAGTGATCTGGAGAGGGAACTTAGGACCACCGTGTTTCGCGACGGAATCCAACAACGCCAGATGCTGAGCAAATGCTCTGGAGGTCACGCAATACGCGTAGTCTGACTCCGGCATCACCTCGTGATACGCAAGCACCGCGTGATTGGCGGCAGACTCTTGCATCACCTAATACCTCTACCCTGCTGGGCGGCGGCGATCGCCAACGGTTCGGCGATTTCCTGGTTTGCCGCTGGCTTCGGCAAGATCCGATCTTCCGGGACTTCGCCGGCCAGAACATCACTAAACCGTTGAAATTTGTGTCGCGAGAGGATTGCGTTCAGCTTGTTTTCCATGCGGCGCAGGCTGGTGTAATGGCGCAAACGCGATTTGAGCGGACCATGAATGCGCGGCTGCTGAGGATCAACTTCCCAGGGATGCAGGTACACAACCACGCGCTCACGATATTTTTTTTCAAATGTGCGGAAGGCACGCTCCGTGAAAGCGGAGGGAAAGATGCGCAAGTATCCTCCGCCCGCCACTGGAAAGTTTGTGCCCGCGAAACGAAGCGTCGCGGGAGGAAATTCTCGAAGTCCTATTCCATTGCCGCACGCATGCGTGTATGGAAATCTCTTAGCGCCGGGAACGCCGTAAAGATCATGATGAATGGGGTAGATGCTTGAATCGTAGGTAAAGCCTTCTTCGGCCAGGATGTCCAGCGCCCAGAGACAAGATTTCGTAATGGACCAGCTCGGCGCGCGGTATCCCTGGACCTCCGCACCTGCCGCATCTTCAATCACTCTCTTTGCCTGTCGAGTGTCCGCACGGAACTCATCGGGCGAAAGGCTGTAGACGGTCCGATGCCAATAACTATGGCAGGCAAGCTCATGCCCGCGGGATTGGACTTCACGCACCAGCTGCGGAAACTGCTCGGCCACCCATCCGACAAAGAAGAAAGTCGCCTTGGCGTTGTACTCGTCGAATAGATCAAGCACGCGCTGCGTGTTGGCGACCACACGAGAGGGCCACTGGTTCCAGGATTCACGGCTTACAGAGCCCGCAAAGGCCTCCACCTGAAAATAGTCCTCGACATCCACACTCAGGATGTGGGTGACCTGTCCGCTTTTGGAGTCCTGCTTCGTCAAAATCCCTCTTCTTTAGAAATGGGCTTGCCCGGAAGGCCGCAAGACAAACCCAGCCGCCCTTGATTGAGTGCAATGCATATGCCTTTGAAGTCGAATAAAGGGGCTGCTATTGCAATAACTTACGGCCCAAGTTGCAGAATTAGTCCGAGCAGAGTGAAAAAGATTGCATAGGCTGGGCAATCCGCTTGTGTGCGCAGATCTATGAGCCAGGTCGGGAAACCAGGCGCACGCGGAGCTAAGTTGCTGTAAACACAATCTCAGAATGAGGATCGCTTCCTTGGGAGGCAGCAACTATCCATCGGCGCCAAACGGCACATGACCTGCTCTTACCTTTGGTGGAATTTTTCTTGATCTGAAGCCAAAGCGGCAAAAGCTAAAGCGGAGCGGACATCTTGTCAGTTTCAACTGAGTTGAAGTCTTTTGGGCACGCCATCTCGTTCCATTGCGGGCTTTCATCGGCCATTGCACGGCGGCAGGGCTTTGGGCGGATCGTGATGTATCACGGCGTCCCGCCGGAAGGCGCGCAAACGCTGGCCGCTCAGTTGCGCTACCTGATGCGGAATTTCAAGGTGGTTCCGCTGGAAACGCTGGTGAATCGGCTGGCGAACGACGGTCGTCCCAATGCCAATGAAATCGTCCTGACCTTCGATGACGGGCTGCGAAACAACCTGACCGTGGTGTATCCGATCTTGCGCGAATTGCAGGCGCCGGCGACCTTTTTTGTCTGTCCGTCATTGATTGAGGACGGCGCGTGGCTCTGGAACCATGAAATGCGGTGCCGCCTGCAAACGCTGCCCGCGCCCGCCCTGGCCGAACTGCGCATGAAGCTGCTTGCGCCCGGCACTTCCGTTGACGGGATTGTGGAATGGATGAAGACCCTGCGGCTGCTGCGGCGCCACCAATGCGAAGCGCTGGTGCGGCAGGCCACTCCAGATTTCCGGCCCACGCCAGGACAACACACGGCTTTTGACATGATGAATTGGGATGAGCTGCTATCGCTTGATCCCCGACTCATTACAGTGGGATCGCACACGCTGAGCCATCCCATCCTGCCTACGCTGAGTGACCCGGAAATCGAACTGGAATTGCTGGAGAGCCGCCGTTGCCTGGCGGAGCGCCTGCAACGCCCGGTAGACTTTTTTTGCTATCCCAACGGTTCATACGATAAGCGCGTATATCAGGTAGTAAAAAAGACCTATCGCGCGGCGGTGACCACAGAGAGCGGCATGGTGGATGGCCGCGAGAATTTCGATCTCCACCGCTTGCCCCGTATTCCCGGCGCAGAAAGTGCGGCGCTAACAGCGTGGCGGCTGCATCGGCCGGAAGCATGAGCGAAATGACGGTACTGGTTCTTGATGGACACAGCCGCGCGGCCCTGGAGACCCTGCAAAGCCTGGGGCGCGCCGGCGTGCAGGTCGATCTGGCTTCTGAAAGCAAAGACTGCCTTGCCATGCATTCGAGCTATGCCGCGCGCAGATTGCAACAGCCGTCGCAGGAAAAAGTTGGCGATTTCCACGCATGGCTGCGCACGCAAGATCAGCAACGCAACTATGCGCTGATCGTACCAGCTACCGAGGCATCGCTTCTGGGGCTTCGCCAACTGGATGAAAATGATCCTCTGCGCCGCAGGGCAGTAATCCCCTCCAATGACGCGCTTGATATCGCGCTGGATAAAGAGAAGACGTGGCAGCTGGCGCGCGATCTCGGCGTACCGGTTCCGGCCAGCATCCTGTTTTCGTCGACGGCCGAAATCGGCAGGGCAGAGCAATTTCCTGTTGTGCTTAAGCCCACGCACAGCAAGGTGATGCTCGGCGGTGAATTGAGCACGCTCGCCGTGGTGGTGGTAAAGAATGAAGCGGAACGCCAGGAGCATTTGCGGCGCTGGCTCCCAGTCACTCCGGTGCAGCAGCAGCAATATGTTTCTGGCCGGGGCGTGGGCGTGGAATTTCTTTTCGACCATGGCAAGAAAGTCTGGCACTTCGCCCATGAACGGGTACATGAGTATCCACTTTCCGGTGGAGCAAGCTCTTACCGGCGTTCCATTGTTCCGCCGGCCAGCATGCTTCTTGATGCCGAAAGGCTTCTATCTGCCCTGAAGTGGCACGGCGTGGCCATGGTGGAATTCAAAATGGACGCCAAAGGCCAATACTGGTTGATGGAGATCAATCCGCGCCTGTGGGGATCGCTGGCGCTCTCTATCGATGCGGGCGTCGACTTCCCCCAAGGGCTGCTGCAGATTGCACGCGGCCGGCAGCTTGCAGCGCAACCACAATACAAGATCCACTATTACGCGCGCGACCTGCGCACCGATGTTGACTGGCTCAAAAGCAATTTGCGGGCTGATCCGCAGGACCCTTTGTTGCACACGAAGTCCAGGTCATTCTCTTTTCTGGAACTACTGCGTCCGCTCACCGGACGCGAAAGCTGGGACCACTTTGACTGGCGCGACCTGGGAATTACGCGGCGGGCGCTGGGTCTGTTGGTCGCTGACCAGCTGCGGCCGATTCATCGCAAGTTCCAGCACTGGCGAGCACAACGGCGACAATTGCGGCGCCATCGAGCGCTCCTGCAAAGGCTGGCAGTCTCGGGCGGTCCCCGCAAAATTGTCCTTCTGTGTTACGGAAACATCTGTCGCAGCCCGCTGGCAGCGGCGCTCGCCGGGCAGCGGCTGCGCGGTGTGGACATCGAATCAGCCGGTTTCCATCAGCAGGAAGGCAGGAGCTGTCCGGAAAAGATACAGCGCATCGGCAATTCGTTCAGCGTGGATATCTCCGGACATCGGTCCAGAAGAGTGACGGCTGAATTGTTGGCGAATGCCGATCTGGTGATCGCGATGGACAAGGAGAACCTGAACTGCCTTGGCAGCGAGTTCCCGGAGGCGCTGGAACGGACCACTTTGCTCGGTCTTTTTGCCAATCCACCGGCGCTTGCGATCGCCGACCCCTATCTTGCGGATGAGGCGAGTACGCATCGCATATGTGAACACGTCAGGGCGAGCGTTGACGGTCTGGCGCTTTGGATCGGCAATGGCAAGCCGGCTGACTGTACGGCAGCGGTCCCCTCTGCTGCTGCAAGTAGTCGTTGATCTGGCTTTCCGTCCAGCTAGGAAATTTCGCATGCAAAATGTGAAATGTTCTGCACATAGGGTGAAATGCCCTCGCCGTCTTCAGCCAATTCGCCTCTAAACTATTGATTCTAAATGCTATTACTTCATGCCGTTTGGCAGCAGAGTTGCCAATACAAGTAGTGGCATCCTGCTGCAAAAGCGCAGGACTCCCCGGATAAAACAAGAATGTATTCAACTTTTTATGGCTTAAAGCAAGAACCATTCCGACTAACGCCAGATCCGCGCTTTCTGCACCTTGCCGAGCCACATCGCAATACGCTCCGCGCCATGGTGGAGGGTGTGGCGGGCCGCAAAGGATTGCAGATTGCCATCGGCCCCATCGGCACCGGCAAAACGACGCTGCTCTATTGCCTGCAGCACATCCTGTCCCATGAGGCGACGCGGGAGCGTCCGCTGCGTTCTGCTTTTGTGGTGAACCCGACGCTGACGGCGGACGAGCTGTTCGAGGCCTTGTTCGATGAGTTGGAGATCCAGGCGTCTGCGCCGACCAAGCCGGCGCGCCTGCGCGCATTGCATGAGCTGCTGCTGGATTCGCACAAGAAAAACAGCGCGGTGGTGGTCATCATCGATGAAGCGCACCTCATGCCCCCGGAGCTGATTGAAGAAGTCCGCTTGCTGATGAACCTTGATAATTATCCGGTAAATGTGCTCCAGATCATTCTCTGCGGCCAGCCGGAGCTGCTGCCGCTGTTGATGAAACCCGAACTAGCGGCGTTGAAGCAGCGTGTCTCGGTTGTTACCAAGTTGCGCGCGCTTACCTTGATGGAAACCCGGGCTTACATCGCGGAGCGGCTGCATGTGGCGGGATTGCGCGGCGAAAGTCCCTTTACGACGCCGGCGCTGGAAGAAATCCACCAGTTCACCAATGGCGTGCCGCGGCTCATCAACTCAATCTGTGATCACGCGCTGGGCATTGGATTTCGGGGTCAACTGAAGAAAATCGGGCCTGATGTGGTGGCGGAAGCGGCGGAAGAAATGGGAGTGGTACAGCCTTCTTCTGGATCGATGGAGAGCAACGCGGGGCCGCTGGCCCGGCTGGCCCAGACAGGCTCTTAACATCAAAATGCAAACAAGGAATAAGAATCTCAGACGGGAAAAAACAACGGCATGAGCAAATTTTTTAACGATACTCGCAGCGTTGGCAAGACCAATCCGGTCCCGGCAACGGCCAATATTGACATCCAGGAACTTGTGGGTTCACTCAAGCAGAGCATGGAGAGCAGTGGCTCGGAAGCGCAGCATTCCGGCGAGATCAATTTTCAGCACCTTCTGCAACCGCTGAAAGAGTCGCATGAAGTCGGTTCCCAGGTCGCAGAGGGCCGGCTGGAAAACTGCCGCAGTATCCGCCTGCCGCGCACTGAAGAACGGTCGTTTCTGGTGACGCAATATAACCCCGCGATGCAGGCGGCGGTGGAAGCTTACCGCACACTGCGTACGCGGCTGGTCAAGCAGCAGACCCGGACCGGCGCGCGCTCTATGGTGGTAACCAGTTCCGCGCAGGGCGAAGGCAAAACATTGACCATTTTCAATCTGGCGCTTTGCTATGCAAAAATCGAAAACTGGCCGGTGCTGGTGGTGGATGCCGACCTGCGCACCCGCGGCCTGTCTATTCTGGCTGGCGATCCGGAGTCACCTGGGCTGGCCGATATCCTGGAAAAAGATTGCTCCTATCAATCCGCGGTGCTGCGGACTGACGTCCCCAGCCTTTATATTTTGCCGGCCGGCGAGACCACGGCATCGCCGTCAGAGCTGTTTTCCGGCCCGCACTGGAAAGAGTTCATCGGCTGGGCGGCTGAATCGTTCCGCCTAGTGCTGGTTGATTCGCCTCCGGCATTGAACCTGGCAGATTTTGAATTGATCGCCGCGCCTTGCGAGAGCGTGATGGTTGTGGCCCGTGCCCGCAAGACCGCACGCGAGTCACTCACAAAAGTATTGGCGCAAGTGGATCCGCGCAAGATGGCGGGCGTGGTGTTCAACGCCGCAGAGGAAAAGCCGGAAAACGGATACTATCGTTACACGGCAGCGGCGCGAGCAGACGGCAATTAATTCGATAAGATACCAGAGATAGACACAACAAAGCCCTCCTGGCGGAGGGCTTTGTTATCGAAGGACCAGCAGGAACCAAATGTGCTGTCCCCTGAGAGAGATTTAGCGGCTGCGGGCAGCGCGTCTGCGGCGCAGAAAGGTCGCCCCGGAGATCAAGAGCGATCCAAGGACGATCAGCCAGGCCGATTCGGTAAAAGAGTCAAAACGCTGAATACCAGAAGAGATCACGTCGTGAAATTCAAGGGCCCCAGAGAAAGTGCTCCCCGAGATAAGAATCACGAAAAGTCCGATAATAAAGTAGGTAAACTTTTTCACCATGGTCACATCCATCGAGTCCGTTATTGCCTTCTCCGATTGCAAGGGGCCCAGCGCACAGCCGGAAGTGCTGAAACCCCACAGATTGCAGGCTATTAAAGTCTGCTTGTGTAAGTGCACGGGAGATGCCAAAGGCCGGCATGAGGAATCAATCACATATGGGGCAAACTTTAGGGTATTGTGCAAATGCTTGCAGGAAAATATCCCAATTTTGAGCTATGCAAGTTCGGTAGGCGAACCGCCAAAAGCCGCGCGGATTGTCTGTAACCAACTAATAGCAAAAGAGAAATCTTACTTCAGCCGGAAACGCATGGATGGGCTGAGAAACAGACCAATGGTGCACCAATTGCACTCTTTTTCGACGGCGCGCGGCGGCTCCCAAGGGAGCTGTTAATCCCATGGATGGTATGCAACATTTTTCATCGCAGGTTTGGAACTCATCGCAGGACTCGTCTCCGATAGGCGTAGACACCTCCTCCGATGACCTGATTGCCAGCGCTGCCAAGCCAAGACCGCACGTGCTTTTCCTGATCGATCACCTGATGGCGTTGGGGGGCGGAGAGACCAATCTATTGAAGGTAGTGGAATTGATGCCCCCGGAGCTGGTGCGTTGTTCCATCGCCACCTTTCGGATCAAACCGGAAATTCGAGAGAGCATTCATGTTCCAGTCCACATTTTTCCCTGGAAGCGCGTGTACCATCTGGGCGCATGGAAAGCGGCTTTTGCGCTGCGCAAGCTGATCCGCGAAGAACGCGTGGACATTGTGCAGACATATTTTGAGACGTCAAATCTCTGGGGAGGCATTGTTGCCAAGCTGAGCGGCGCGTTGCTGCTCTCTTCCCGCCGCGACATGGGAATTCTGCGAAAGGCCAAGCACGCTCTGGCTTATCGCGTGGTGAACAGGCTTGCTGACCGCGTGCTTGCGGTATCCGAAGAGGTCAAGAAATTTTGCGTTGATGCTGACCGAATCGATCCGCACAAAATATCAGTGGTGTACAACGGGGTGGATCTCAAGCACATTGGCGCAGCGGCCCCAGAGATAAATCCCTACGCCACCGCCGATTGGGCGGGGGCATCTCACATCATCACGTGCGTGGCCAATGTCCGCAGAGTGAAGGGCATTGACGTTTTGGTCCGCACCGCCGAACGAGTGTGCCGCGAACTGCCCGGCGCGGTCTTCCTGGTTGCCGGCAGTCTCTATGAGCGCGAATATTCAGAAGAAATACAGAAGATGATTTGCTCCATGGGCCTGGAGAAAAATGTCAGACTGCTGGGCTTTGTGAGCGATCCCGTGCCATTGCTCAAGATGAGCAACGCTTTCTGCATGCTTTCCCGCAGTGAAGGCTTCTGCAACGCGCTGCTGGAAGCAATGGCCTGCGGAGTTCCTTCAGTGGTAACGCGCGTGGGCGGAAATCCTGAGGCCCTCCGCGAGGGAGAAAACGGTTTCATGGTCGCGGTTGAGGACGACGCTGCCGCGGCAGAACGGCTGCTTTATCTTTTGCGCAACCCAGAGCGGGCGGCGCAAATAGGAGAAAAAGCGCGGACTTCCGCCCAAACTCGCTTCAGCGCGGAAACCATGATCAAGAGCTTGATCAGTCTGTATCGTGACCTGCTGGCGAAGAGAGACGGTAAACGCTGAAGGCAGCGCGCAGACTCCGGCGTAGAGTGCCCTCGCTTAGTATGGTTTTTCCAGTTGATTCTTGCCCGACTGCTTCCACAGTCCTGGCGTGCCGGTCTGGCGATTATTCTTGCGCCTTTGCCTGTTGGCCTTCCACATTTGCGCCAACAACCCTTTGGCCGCATTCCAGACCACCGCATAGTTGAAGATGAGCGGAGAGAAGTTACCTTTTGTATCCACCAGGTGGTACTCACAAACATTGACGCGAGGGATAAGGAGCGGATCGCAAGCGCGCGTCCAGACGCCGGGGTCCTGGTTCAGGAAAGCGAATTTGTACCCGGCCGCGGCCACCAGCCCGCGCACCTGAGCGGAGCAATCGCCGTTGGGATAAGAGAAAAGTGAACACGGGACCTTCAGCTTTTCCTGGATACGCTCGCGCGAGGAAACAATTTCTTTTTCAGCCTGGGCCGCAGGGACCATGGTGAGAATCTCATGTGTACTGCTGTGCGATCCAAACGTGACGCCGCCGGACTGGAGTTCCTGAATCTGTTGCCAGGTCATTGTGCGGTCGACTGTAGCGACCGCCTGCACCGCGTCTGAAGTGCCGGCCATTTGGCCGATGCGGAGTTCGCGCTCGCTTGCCGGAAGCTCTTTTAGCGCTTCAATGGCGCGTTCAATGTAGAGCGCATCGCGCCTGGAGCCGTCCTGTGCCGTGCGATCCATGGTGGCAGCCGTGCGCTCCGGCCAGAACGGCAACGTGATTCCTGTTTTCTCCGGCACAATGAAAATCGCGATCGGCGCGTGGTACTGGCGGGCGGAAGGATATGCTCCGGTTGCGTTGTCAGACCAGCCATCGTCAAAGGTAACGGCCAGTTTAAGCTTGCCGCTGGGCTGCCATTCCGGATCACGGGACAGATCGACAAATTCAGACGTCTGCGCCGCGTATTTGAGGAAACCAGCAAACGTGCTGCTGCGAACGATCATTCCAGGGAGAGAGGCAGTCTGTTGCACTTCAGAATCAGTCAATACGCGATGAAAGGTGAGCACGATAGTCCCGTGCCGCTGCACCCATTTCCTGGCCAGCGACAAAATGCCCGATGCGCGCAACAGGCCGGCCCAGAATGTTTTTCCGTGGGCACGCAGCGCGGATCGGATAAATGGGCTTACCATGGTCATCACTTTCAAATTGCGCGCAGTCCTCGCCGGCGAAATTCCTGCGCCTCTTCGCGCTTAGGAAACGTAAAGTAGCTTCCCTGCGCATGGTCCATCTGGACCGCCACCGCCTCATTCGATTGCAGGCTGCGCACCGCCCTGGCCATGCAATGCGCCCCGTGGCGCTTGCTGCGGCGAATCAGGTTGTGCAGCGACTCGCCCTGCTGTACCGGCAACGATTCCTGCAACAGCGCATCGCCTTCATCCACTTTGGCCGCCATGTAATGGATCGTGACGCCGAGCTGCTGCTCGCCATGGTATAGCTGCCAGAACGTAGGCATCATACCTTTATATTTGGGCAGCGGCGCGTGGTGGATGTTGATGCATCCACGCGGCGGAATTGCCAGAAGCTTTTCCTTCAAAATGTACGGGCACGCCACCGATATCAAGAGATCTGGCGACCGCTGCTGCAAGGCGCCAGTAAACTCCGGCTGGTTGGGATTATCAACGCGCTCATAAGCGATGCCATAGGCTTTAGCGAGCTGCGCAATGGAATAGAAGCGTTGCGAGCTGCGGCTTCGCGGCAGCAGGGACAATATTTTCGCGGCTCCAGCCTGCAAAAACAGCTTGCTTAAACCAGTGACGCCATAAAGCCACTTAAGTTCCCGCAGCAGTTGCAATCTGGAGCGCTTGCCCATGGCGCGGCAACAGGAGATCCGCGTGATCTCAAACTCGCCGGCGTAGTTCTTGAGGAACTCCTCAAAGAACGGAAGGACGTACAGCGAATCTTCCTGGGTAAGGAACTCAATTTTCATCGGCGGGCCCTCACAGTCTGCCAGGTGACGTATTTGCGCCCGCGGCAGATCTCCAACATGCTGACCAGGGCAGCGGCGTTCAAAGTACAGAAGAAGAGCGGGATGCCCAGCGGCTTCCATTGGCGGTGCACCGGCAAAAGCATGTTGAGCAGGGCCGCCGCATAAAAAGCCAGCTGAAGCGCCAGGGTCACGCGATAAAAGGGTGCATCCAGCAATGCCAGGTTGGCCGCAAAGAGCGCGATCAGGAACAACGGGACCATCCAGCGCATGACTTTGTGCGACCAAAGTTGAAACGCAGGCCAGGCAAATTTCCAGGGCCGCAGAAGATCGGAAACGCTCAGCAGGCCGCGCATGGCGCGGGTCACCACACGGACGCGCATCGAAAACTCTTCACTGGTGGACTGGGTCGTTTCTTCATAGGCCAGAGCGCGGTCTTCAAACAGCACACGGTAGCCTTTCCTGATCGCCTGGAGAGGCTGCACCAGGTCGCTGATGATGTCTGCCGGCAATTCCGTGTACGCGGTCTTGCGGACTGAGTAGATGCAACCGCAGCAGCCGGTAATGGTGCGGATGCGCGATTGCAGCTTCTTGATCATGTTCTCGTAGTTCCAAAAAGCCACGCTGCCCAGGCCGGTGGGAGATTGGTCGCCGGAGTCAAAGTACTGATAGCGGCCGCTGACGGCGCCGACCGTCGCGTCCTGATAGTTGCAGGCCAGATAGAGAAGGGCTTTCGGGTGATAAATGGCGGTGGCGTCAGAGAAAATAATGACTTCGCCCGTAGCTTCTTTGGTCCCGTAATTCTGCGCGTAGGTCTTACCGCGGCGCTCCTGCATCCGAACCAGACGAACGCGGCTGTCAGGAAATGTTTTTACGATTTCGTCTGTGCGGTCAGTAGAGCAATCTGACAGCACCAGCACTTCCATCTTGTCGGCGGGATATTCCAGGGCCAGAGTTTGCCGGAGCTTGCGCTCGATGGCTTCTTCCTCGTTATATGCGGCAATCAAAACGGAGATCCGCGGGGTATATCCGGCTTCAGCGCGAGGGCGCCGCACAAATAGACCAATTACCGCGAGCAACAACGGGTATCCGGCGTAGACATAAAGCAAAAGGAACGCGGCCAGCCAGAATGCGATTCTGGCTATGCCTGCCACCGCTCCGAATTGCACGAACAACATCCCCACCATCGGTTCTCCTACCGAATGCAGATCACGTCAGAGTTTGGTTTCTCCACCTGCCCGACCTGAATAGCGGGCTTGCGCTTCCCTTCGCCCACTACGGACTCCAGGACCGATTCTTCCGATTGCTTATCAAAGTACATGCGCTGCCACACTTCAATCATCAACAGGGCCCAGATCTTCAAGGCATTGTCGCGGCGGTCCTCTTCATGGTCGCGCAGGAGCTTCTGCACCGCGTCTGGGCGGAAGATGCCACGCCGCTCAATGGCCGCAGGCGAAAGGAATTGCTGTATCACAGGACGAAGCTCGCCGTTGATCCACTGAGGCAACGGCGGGTTGAAGCCCATCTTCTTCTTCGTCAGCACTTCCTGCGGCAGAATGTCACGCATGGCCTGGCGCGTTATCCATTTGGTGGTCATGTTGCGCACCTTCATGCGCTGCGGCACCTGCATGGCAAATTCAAA
>Ga0207693_10002793_pt1 | contig 15124 bp, 16 predicted proteins | sample LARL81metaG_FD_184347 | JGI IMG/M metagenome (GOLD analysis project Ga0207693, IMG submission 184347) | Corn, switchgrass and miscanthus rhizosphere microbial communities from Kellogg Biological Station, Michigan, USA - LAR L8-1 metaG... | ecosystem: Host-associated > Plants > Roots >...
AGGGCTCCGACGTGCGCCTTGCTGCCGCGCAGGGGCTCAAGTGTTGGAATCCGAACGAGCGAATCGCCGCCCAGGTCGAAGATCACCGAGTCCCAGCTGGCGGCGGCGATGTCGGCGCCGAACCGGCGCAAACACTCGCCACGGAAGTAGGCGCGGGTGTCCGTCGGCGGGTTGTCGACGGCGTCGATCACCTGCTGCTCGGTGACCAATCGCTTCATCGAACCCCGCGCCACCAGCCGGTTGTAGAGGCCCTTGTCCAGCCGCACGTCGGAATACTGCAGATCCACCAGGTGCAGCCGCGGCGCCGACCAGCTGAGGTTCTCACGGTGGCGGAAGCCCTCCAGCAGCCGCAGCTTCGCCGGCCAGTCCAAGATCTCCGCGCACTCCATCGGGTCGCGCTCGAGCAGGTCGAGCACGTTCGCCCACGTCTGGACGATGTCGGCCGCACGCGGATCGGGGTCGCGACTGTCCACTAGCTTGGCCACCCGATCCAAGTAAATCCGTTGCAGCGCAAGGGCGGTCAGCTCGCGGCCGTCCGAAAGCGCGACAGTGGCGCGCAACGACGAGTCCCGGCTGATCACATGCACGGCGTGCACCGGCCGGGCCAGCGCCAGATCCGTGAGGTCCATCCCCTCTTCGATCAGGTCCAGCACCAGCGACGTGGCACCGAGCTTGAGATAGGTCGACGTCTCCGCCAGGTTCGCGTCGCCGATGATCACGTGCAGCCGTCGGTACTTGTCGGCGTCGGCGTGCGGCTCGTCGCGGGTGTTGATGATGCCGCGCTTGAGGGTGGTCTCCAGGCCGACCTCGACCTCGATGTAGTCGGCGCGCTGAGTCAGCTGAAAGCCCGGCTCGTCGCCCGACGGCCCGATGCCCACCCTGCCCGAACCGGTGATCACCTGGCGCGACACCAGAAACGGCGTCAGTCCTGCGATCACCGCAGAGAACGGCGTCTGGCGCGACATCAGATAGTTCTCGTGTGAGCCGTACGAGGCGCCCTTGCCGTCCACGTTGTTCTTGTAGAGCTGCAGCTTGGCGGCGCCGGGCACGCTCGCAACGTGCCGGGCGGCGGCCTCCATCACCCGCTCGCCTGCCTTGTCCCAGATCACCGCGTCCAGCGGGTCGGTGCACTCCGGGGCGGAGTACTCGGGGTGTGCGTGGTCGACGTAGAGCCGCGCGCCGTTGGTAAGGATCATGTTGGCCGCACCGACCTCGTCGGCGTCCACCACCGGCGGCGGGCCTGCCGATCGGCTCAGGTCGAACCCGCGGGCGTCCCGCAGCGGCGACTCCACCTCGTAATCCCAGCGCGTGCGCTTGGCACGCTGGATCCCGGCGGCGGCCGCGTACGCCAGCACCGCTTGCGTCGACGTCAGGATCGGATTCGCGGTCGGATCGGACGGCGACGAAATGCCGTACTCGACCTCGGTTCCGATAATCCGTTGCATGTCGCCCAGCCTAGGCGACGAGCCGCAGTAGCCTGCGACCGTGCCATCCGAGCAGGTGCAGCATGACGCGGCCGCGTCCCAGTTCGTGGCCACGCTCGGCGCCGCCATGGCTGCCGCGAATTACCCCGTAGCCATGGTGCGCGGAGTCACGGAACAGACGTCACGCGCCGACGGGCTCGACCACCAGTTCCTGGCGCTGCCTAACTACGTCCGGGTCGGCAGCCCCACCGGCGAGGCAATGTACATCGCCAACCCGGATTTCGATGTGCGCTACGACCAGTCGTTCCCTCTCGCCCAGCTGGTGGCACGTGCACCCGCGGGAGCCATCAGCCCGGAGGAGGGTATGGCGGAACTGGAGCCAATTCGCAATCAGCGCAGGCGATTTCCACCCTGGGTCACGGTCTTGGGCTATGCGGTGCAGAGCACCGGCCTCGCGTTGATCCTGCAGCCGACACCGTGGAGCCTGGTGGGTGCGGCGAGCCTGGGTCTGTTGGTCGGCGCGCTTTCGGTGCGGGGCCGTCGCATCGACGCGATCGGATACCTGCTGCCAACGATCTGTTCATTTCTCGTCGCGCTGATCGTCTTCACCTTCAACAACCACTCGCACGTCGGGTCGACGTCCTGCGCGCGCTGGCCGCACATCACGTGGCTGTCGGGCGCAAGCGTGCGCGTCGCGGGTTTCATGCAGATCGCTCAGTTGGCATTCGGCATTCTGATCGCCGCCCAGGTGGCCGGAATCGCCGACACCAACCTCGTCACCACCGAGATCAACCGGCTGGGCCCGTGGGCGCCGCTGCTCGGCGTGACGGTGTGCGGGCTCGGGGCCATGCTGTATTTCGGGCCGCTGACGTCGTTTTTTGCCGTGGATACTGCTGATGCTGCTCACCGCATGCGCAGGCCAATGGGTGGGAAACGCCGTGCTGGGCAGCTACGCCAGCGGCTTCGGCGGCGGGCTGACACTGATCATGTGCGCGTTGGCCATCTCTCACCGCCCGAACACGCCGCCGACGGTGTCGCCGGTGCTGCCGGGTTTCTGGCTGCTGGTTCCGGGCTCACTGGGGTTCAGAGGGGTCACCCAGCTCCTCGGCACCCACAGCACCGCCGTCTTCACCGCGACGCTGATCCCGATGATGTCGATCGCCGTCGGCGTCCAGACCGGGCTGCTGGTGTGGCGGGCGGCGATCCAGCTGAGCTCATCACCGGACCGGCGGGCCATGCATGATTGACGTGACGCAACGACGGGCCGCCGATGCGTGGTTCCTGGATCGCGGCCTGCCCGCGGTATTGCGGCCGGGTGCGCTCGTTCGGCGGCTATGGCCGCGCTCGGCGCCCGTGCTGGCCGGGTTCGCGGTCTTCATGGCCAACTCCGCGCTCGTCGTGGCCACCACGGGCAAACACACCATTGACATCGATGGCCACCCGACCCGAACGGAATGGTTCGTACTGGCGCTGCTCGTCCTAGTGCTGCCCGTTGCGGTTTTGGTCGGCTGGTGGGTGTCGCGGCTCTCGACGGTGCGCGGGCGGAGCGTCGCGGCAACCGTGGCGGTGTCCATCGCGATCGCCGGTGGCGTTCTCGGCGGCCCAAGCCCCCGCATCCTCGTCGACCTCCTCTTCGAGGGCATCGTGATCGCCGCCATCCTGGCGCTCACCGCGTGCGGCGCTGGCTCGATTCTGGGCTGGGCCGTGCAGATGACGACGTCGAACCTTGCTGCAGTGGGATCCATGCTGACCCGCGCCCTGCCGCTGCTGTTGCTCACGATTCTGGTCTTCTTCAACTCCCCCGTGTGGCTCATGGCGGCCACAGTGTCACGTCCGCGACTGTGGCTGGCGCTGATGTTTCTCACCCTGATAGCGGCGGTGTTCGTGGTGTCCGTGACCGCCGACCGGGTCAGGCCGATCATGGCGGAAGGCGAACGGGCCGACGACCATTCAGAGCGACTGGCAGGCACACCGTTCGAGACGATGCCGGAGCCGGCGAGTGTCCGTCCGCTCAGCCGCATCGAGCGGTTGAACGTCATGTTCGTGGTCGCCGCATCGCAACTCAGCCAGATCCTCATAATCGCGGCGATGACCGCCCTGCTCTTCTTTATCCTTGGCCTCATCCTGCTGTCGCCCGAACTGCTGGCGGCGTGGACGCGCAACGGCCGCAGCGACGGCACCGTGCTTGGCATGACGATTCCGGTGCCGGATTCGTTGATTCAGATCACGTTTTTCCTTGGCGCGCTGACGTTTATGTACATCAGCGCCCGCACTGTCAGCGACGCCGAATACCGGACACGGTTCTTCGACCCACTCATCGACGACGTTCGGCTCACGTTGACGGCGCGCAATCGGTACCGCGCCGCCGTGTCGGCGCGGTGACCGGCCACAGCCGTCGCGTTCACGCACAATGTTGCCCGTGTCCGATATGCGGCAGGTCCACGAGTGGTTCTTGCATCGCGGGCTGCCACTGGTGCTAACCCGGCGCGTCCGCTCTCGTGCACTGATCGAGCGCTCAGCACCGACGGTCAGCGGCGTCGGTGCGGTGATATCGCTGACGATGATGCTGGCCGAACTCACCGACGGCGATCCTGATTTCGGCTATGTGATCCGGCTGGGCGTCTTGACACTGCTGCTGATCGCCGCGCCGTTCGCGCTGTATCTGCTGCATCAGACCGGCACCACGCTCGGTGAAGCGGGAAGACGGTCGGCGGCGCTGCTGGTGATGGCGCTGTTCGTTTTCGGGCTCCCGTTCGCCGCCAGCGGGTTTTCGGGTTTCGCAGCGGCCGAGGCGGTCGGGTTCGCGATCGTTGCGGTGCTCGCCATCTGGTTGACCTATATCGGGTTTGGCTCGATCGCGTTGTGGGCGTTCCGCTTTGCCTGGGTGCAGTTCGGCGCACTGGGCACGCTGATGAGCCGTGCGTTGCCGCTGCTGATGATCACGGTAGTGGTGTATTTCACCGGCGAACTGTGGCAGTTGGCCGCCCGGATGACCCGCCAAAGGCTCTGGCAGACCATCGGATTTCTCGCTGTCGTCGCGATCGTCTTCGTGGTCACCACCATTAGGGACGAAGTACACGCATTGCGGGAGGATCGCGCCGAACAAACCGGCGCCGGCGAGCTGCTCGCAGGCACACCACTGGCGATGGACGCCGGTCACCAGCCCGTGCGCACACCGCTGTCGCCGGCCGAGCAGGTCAATGTCGTTGCGGTGATGGTGGTGTCGCAGGCCATCCAGGTGGTGTTCTTCACCGCCGGGTTGTTCGCGTTCTTCCTCGCGCTCGGCATCGTCGCGGTGCCCGACGATGTCGCCATGCTGTGGTCTTCGGAGGAGACCTGTCCGGTCGGCGAACCACCCTGTCCGGGAACCTGGTTCGGTATCCACGTACCGGTACCCCAGACGATCGTGCATGTGTCATTGTTCGTCGCCGTGCTGTCCGGTTTGTACTTCACGGTGAGCACGAGCGTCGACCCGCTGTATCGGGAGCGGTTCTTCAATCCCTTAATCGACAATGTCGCGGTTAGCCTGGCAGGCCGTGACGCCTACCTGCAGATGGAGAACGGACGCACCTGATGACCGACAACAGATTGCTGCGGGATGTGTTCGGGAAGCGTTACGGCGAAGTGCTTCTCGTGCACATCGAGGAATCCGGCCCGATGGCCACCGTCTATTGCAGCTTCCCGCTCAACGACTGTCCGCAGGAGTTGTGGGACAAGCTCGACGCGCAGGCCATCGCCGCCGAGAACGGCGCAGTGGCCGCCCGCCTCAACGGCCCGCGCCATTGGCTGATGAGCAGTATCGAGAAGGTTTCCGCGGGCGCGCCGGTGAGAAAGACATTCGGCGGGATCGAAATGCTGCGGCAGGCCACAGTGCAGATGGCCACGGTGAACCCCGCACCGTACTCCGTCAACAAGGTGAACCGCCACACCGTGTTCACGTTCGACGCGGGCCGGGAGATCTACGAACTCATCGACCCCGAAGGACAACGCTGGGTCATGCAGACCTGGAGCCAGATCTTCGACCCGGCGCTGGACCTCGCCGACCTCGCAGGGCTTGCGGGCCGGCTCGACCTGCCCGTGGGATGGAGGTACCAACCGCGCGTTCCGACCAGCCCGTTACGGGTCGACACCACCACGTGCAGCGCCCATGTGATCCAGGACGAGCTCGCCAACAGCTACTCGTTGCAAACCGGCTGAAGGTCAGAACTTGTAGCCGATGGCGCGCAACAGGTCACGCCGTGCAGTCACGTCATCATCTGTTTCCACGCCAAGGGGCGGCTCTCCGTCGACCACGCCGACGACGCTACGGCCCCGCTGGGTCACCGCGACCAAGACGTCGACCGGATTCGCCGTTGCGCAGAAGATCGTGCAGACCTCGGGCACCGCCTTGATCGGGTTGAGGACATTGACCGGAAAGCCCTCGCGCATGGCGATCACGAAACAGTGCCCGGCGCCGATCGCCAATGCGTTGCGTGTCGCGAGCTCTACGAGTTCGGGATCGTTGCCGCTACGGCGAACCAACCGGGGTCCGGAGGCTTCGCAGAAGGCCAGCCCGAACCGCAGCGTCCCGCCGACCCCGATCAGCGCCTCGTGCAGGTCTTCGACCGTCTTGATGAAGTGCGCCTGCCCGATCACGACGTTCAGGTCGTCCGGCTTGTCGACGGTTACGACATCCCAGGAAAGCGAGGGCGTTGTCATATACCCATGCTGCCACCGGGACGCGCGTGAACAGTAGCAAAAGCCCCCGAAAATTGCCGATTTCGGGGGCTTCTGCGTCCTCTTGCGCAAAGACTTACAGGTACTGGCCCAGATTCGACTCGGTGTCGATGGCCCGCGATGCGCTCGACGACTTGCCGGTGACCAGCGTGCGGATGTAAACGATCCGCTCACCCTTCTTGCCCGAAATCCGCGCCCAGTCATCGGGATTGGTCGTGTTGGGCAGGTCTTCGTTCTCGGCGAACTCGTCGACGATCGAGTCGAGCAGATGCTGAATGCGCAGACCGGGCTGACCGGTCTCCAGCACCGCCTTGATCGCATTCTTCTTCGCCCGGTCGACGACGTTCTGGATCATCGCCCCGGAGTTGAAGTCCTTGAAATACATGACTTCCTTGTCACCATTGGCGTAGGTGACCTCAAGGAACCGGTTGTCGTCGATCTCGGAGTACATCCGGTCGACAACCTTCTCCCGCATCGCTGCGAGGCAGGCGCCGCGGTCGCCACCGAACTCGGCGAGATCGTCGGCATGCACCGGCAGTACCTCGGTCAGGTACTTCGAGAAGATGTCCTGTGCCGCTTCGGCATCCGGCCGCTCGATCTTGATCTTGACGTCCAGGCGGCCGGGCCGCAGGATCGCCGGGTCGATCATGTCCTCGCGGTTGGAGGCGCCGATCACGATGACGTTCTCCAGACCCTCCACACCGTCGATCTCGGAGAGCAGCTGCGGGACGACTGTGGTTTCCACGTCCGAGCTGACACCGGTGCCGCGGGTACGGAAGATCGAGTCCATCTCGTCGAAGAACACGATCACCGGCGTGCCTTCGGACGCCTTCTCACGGGCGCGCTGGAAGATCAGCCGGATGTGGCGCTCGGTCTCGCCGACGAATTTGTTCAGCAGCTCCGGGCCCTTGATGTTGAGGAAGTAGGACTTCGCCTCCCGGGCGTCGTCACCACGGACCTCGGCCATCTTCTTGGCCAGCGAGTTGGCCACGGCCTTCGCGATCAGGGTCTTACCGCAGCCGGGCGGGCCGTAGAGCAGCACGCCCTTCGGCGGGCGCAGCGAGTACTCGCGGTAGAGCTCCTTGTGCAGGAACGGCAGTTCGACTGCGTCGCGGATCTGCTCGATCTGCCTGCCGAGGCCGCCGATGTCGTTGTAGCTGACGTCAGGCACCTCTTCGAGCACCAGATCTTCGACCTCAGCCTTGGGGATGCGCTCGAATGCGTACCCGGCCTTGGTGTCGACGAGCAGCGAGTCACCGGGCCGCAGCTTGCGCGGACGCAGATCGTCGTCGACCTCATCGTCGTAGCCGTCCGGCAGATGCTCGGCGGCCACCAACGGCTCGGCCAGCCAGACGATGCGCTCCTCGTCGGCGTGGCCGACCACGAGCGCGCGGTGTCCGTCGGACAGGATCTCGCGCAGGGTGCTGATCTCGCCGACGGCCTCGAAGTTGCCTGCCTCGACGACGGTCAACGCCTCGTTGAGACGCACGGTCTGACCCTGCTTCAGCGACTTGGTGTCGATGTTCGGCGAGCACGTCAGGCGCATCTTGCGGCCGGAGGTGAACACGTCGACGGTGTCGTCTTCTTGCACGGAAAGGAGGACGCCATAACCGCTCGGCGGCTGACCCAGCCGGTCAACCTCCTCGCGCAGCGCCAGCAACTGCTGACGGGCTTCCTTGAGGGTTTCCATCAGCTTGGCGTTACGGGCCGCCAGTGAGTCAATTCGCGCCTCGAGCTGGTGCACATCACGGGCGCTGCGCAGTCCACTTTGCGGACCTACCACGTTCTCCAGCTGCTCGCGCAGTAGCGCGGCTTCTCGACGCAGCTCCTCTAACTCGGCTGCATCATCGCTGGACATCGATGTTCCGAACGCTTCAGAACGCTCTGACTCATTCATGTTGCGCCCCTTCCCGCACCGGGAGTTGGTGCAGTAACAACATCAAAGCTACCGGCGATTCAGCCTTTGTGTGCGGTGTAGGAATTCGACACACCAGCAACACTGTTAACCTCTCTGGTGAGTTGGGCCGATCGAAAGGACAATCGTGACCCTGAAAACCCTCGTTACCGGCGTGGCAGCGGCCGCCCTGGTGGGCGGTGCGGCAGCAGGTGTGACTTCCATTGCATTCTCCGCCGGGTCGTCGGCCCCGGGCGCCGTTGCCGTGCAACCGGTCGTGTGGGACATCCCGATGCCGCAGGCGCCGCCGGCGCAATTGGAGGCTCCGCTGCTGCAGACGCTGCAGGCCCTCGCCGGTGGCGGCTCGTTCGCCGGCAAGGCGTCCTACATTCAGGGCGGCATCGGCAGGATCGAAGGCATCGCCGCCGACCGGGCTTACAACCGGGCCGCGGCAGAGGGCAAATTCCCGTTGACCTTCAACGTCGCCAACATCGACGACGCGGGCGGGGTGGTCAGCGCCGACGTCACCGCAACGTCTGCCCTTGGCACAACCGCCACCCAGAACGTCCAGTTCGTGCCCGGCCCGAGCCCAAGCGGCTGGCAGATGTCGAAGGCGTCCGCTTTGTCGTTGCTCTCGGCGGCCGGCTGATCAACCGAGTGCATCGCACATTTGCCGCAGTCCTGGGCGCCGTCACGATAGTGGCGGCGCTCGGGCTTAGCGGCTGTAGCGACGACACGAGTTCCACATCAAGTCCGACTCCGTTTCCGCAGAGTCCGCCCCCGACCGTTACGCCGTCGCCGACCGACACCGGGGCACCCTTGCCGCCACCGGCCACGCTGAGCGACTTAATGGGCCGGCTGGCCGACCCAAACATCCCGAGCTCCGACAAGGTCGGCCTCGTCCAGTACGGCACACCGGCCGACGCGGCGGCACTGGACAGGTTCGCCAAGGCGCTACACGACAGCGGGTACGCGCCGTTGACCTTCGAGGCCACCGATCCAACGTGGGCGCAGGACCAACCGGGCAACGTCATCGCCAACATCACCATCAAGGCCGCCGACAAGGATTTGCAGTTCCCGATGGAGTTCAGCCCGCAACAGGACTCGTGGCAGCTGACCCGGCAGACCGCGGACTTGCTACTTCAAATGGGCCAACAGCCGACCGCCACGCCGACCCGCTGAGCCGGCGTGTGGATCGGCTGGCTCGAGTTCGATCTGCTGCTCGGTGACGTGCACTCGCTGAAGCAGAAGCGCTCTGCCATCCGACCGTTAATCGCCGAGTTGCAACGCAGATTCGCGGTGTCTGCCGCCGAGACCGGAGCTCAAGACCTGCACCGCCGTGCGAACGTCGGTATCGCGGTGGTGTCAGTCGATCGAGGGCATGTCGTCGACGTGCTCGACGCGGCCGAGCGATTGGTGGCATCGCGGCCGGAGATGAAATTGCTTTCGGCACGCCGCGGACTGAGGCGCAGCAGCGACGACTAGACACGTCAGCCGAGCTGACAAATCAAACGCTGCCGCCGAGCTGACGCTTGCGCCGCAACGGCATCGGCGCGACGGCCCCGGGCGCCAATTTGCGCACGCTGATCAGAAAGGCCGTGTGCCCGCGCATCGTGTGTTGTGGGCGCACCGCGAGGCCGACGACATGCCAACCCCGCTGCATGCTCTCCCATGCGCGCGGCTCGGTCCAGCACTGCTGCTCCCGCAGCGCCTCCACGGTCCGCGACAGCTGCGTGACGGTGGCGACGTAGACCATCAGCACCCCGCCGGCCACCAGAGCGTCGGCGACGGCGCCAAGGACCTCCCAAGGCGCCAGCATGTCGAGCACCACGCGGTCCACCTCCGGACCGGCGTAGTCGGCGAGGTCCTCAATGACCAGGTCCCAGTTGGCCGGACGGGCACCGAAGAACGTCGCGACATTGCGGGCGGCGTGCTCGGCGTGGTCGTCGCGCACCTCGTATGAGGTCACCCGTCCGTCGGGCCCGACCGCGCGCAGCAGCGAGCACGTCAGCGCGCCGGAGCCGGCACCGGCCTCCAGCACCCGCGCGCCGGGGAAGATGTCGCCCTCGTGCACGATCTGGGCGGCGTCCTTCGGGTAGACGACCTGTGCGCCGCGCGGCATCGACATCACGTAATCGACGAGCAGCGGCCGCAGCACGAGGAACTGGTCGCCACTGGTCGACTTGACGACGCTGCCTTCAGGCAGCCCGAGGACGGCGTCGAGCGCGATGATGCCGCGATGGGTGTGGAACTCCCCGCCCGGCGTCAACAGCATCGTGTAGTGCCTGCCCTTCGCGTCGGTGAGCTGCACGCGATCACCAAGTTCGAACGGACCAGTCCTTGGCACAGCTGATCAGCCTGCCAGCAGACGCGCCGGGACGGGTGCTCGGGGTTGTCGGGGTGCGGTCATACGCTGGATTTCATGAGCGACGAACCGGCCCCGCAGGTCCGGCGTCCGGCGTTGTCTCCGTCACGGGCCAGCGACTTCAAGCAGTGCCCGCTGCTGTACCGGTTCCGCGCGATCGACCGGCTGCCGGAACCGTCGTCCACCGCGCAGGTACGCGGGTCGGTCGTGCACGCCGCCCTCGAGCAGCTATACGCGCTGCCCGCCGGCGAGCGTGGCCGCGACACCGCGATGACGCTCGTCGACCCGGCGTGGGAGCGGGTGGTCGAAGGTCAGCCCGAATTGGCCGCCGAGATCGAACCAGCCCTGCGGGCCGAGCTGCTCGACGAGGCACGCGCGCTGCTGTCGGGTTATTACCGGCTCGAGGACCCGACGCGATTCGACCCGCAGAGCTGCGAACAACGGGTTGAGGTGGAACTCTCCGACGGCACCCTGCTGCGCGGCTTCGTCGACCGCATCGACGTCGCACCTACCGGCGAGCTGCGGGTTGTCGACTACAAGACCGGCAAGGCGCCGCCAGAGGCGCGGGCGCTGGCCGAGTTCAAGGCGATGTTCCAGATGAAGTTCTACGCGGTCGCCCTGCTGCGGTCGCGCGGTGTGCTGCCCGCCCGGCTGCGGCTGCTGTATCTGTCCGACGGTCAAGTACTCGACTACACCCCCGATCTCGACGAGCTCCTGCGCTTCGAGAAGACGTTGATGGCGATCTGGCGGGCCATCCAATCCGCAGGCGCCACAGGCGATTTCCGGCCGCATCCGTCACGGCTGTGCGACTGGTGTGCCCACCACACGCACTGTCCGGTGTTCGGCGGCACTCCCCCGCCGTACCCCGGCTGGCCAGCGGTCCCCGACGAGGGTGACCAAGACACGGTGTTGCACAGCTCGGAGCCTGCTGCGTGATCGATTGCCACTACCACCGGCTTTCCGCCGACGGTGAATTTCAAGTGTTCGAGTCCACTGACGGCACGCGGAGCAACTGGGATCCCGAAATCCAGCACGGCTCACCGCCGCTCGCGCTGATGACCAAGCTCATCGAGGAGCAGGCGGGAGACTCCGGATTACGGGTCGGTCGGCTGACCCTCGACATCCTCGGCGCCATCCCGGTCACCCGGCTGCGGGTGCGCTCCTGGGTGGAGCGTCCCGGCGCCCGCATCTCGATGATGGCCGCCGAAATGCTGTCGCCCAGGCCCGACGGTAGTGAGCGGGCGGTCGCTCGGGTGACCGCATGGCTGCTCGCGACCAGCGACACCGCCGACGCCGTGACCGACCGTCATCCGCCACTCGTCGAGGGCGATTCGATCGCGGTGCCGCACAGCTGGGTGGACGCCAAGGGGTACCTCGAGACCGTCAGCTGGCGCACGCAGCGCGTTGCCGAGGGCGAGCCGTCGGTGGCCTGGTTGAGCCCGCTGGTTCCGTTGGTGGATTCGGAACCGACGACGGCGCTACAGCGGCTGGCGATGGTGGTCGATTCCGCCAACGGCGCCGGTGCGGCGTTGGACCCCGAGAAGTTCGTTTTCATGAACACCGACACCGTCGTGCACCTGCACCGGTTGCCCGTCGGCAACGATTTCGCGCTTCGTGCCCGCGGGTCGATCGGACCGGACGGGATCGGTGTGACGACCGCGGATCTTTTTGATCGCCAAGGGTTTATCGGAACATCCGCGCAGACGCTGCTGGTGCAGCGCCGCCCGTGATCGATCGTTTCGGCGCTCTTATATGCTGTTGCATCTATATAGATGATATGCAATACTCGTGCCATGGACGTCTTCGAAGCGGTCGCCGAGCCGAGCCGGCGCGCGCTGCTGGACGCGCTCATCGACGGTGAGCGCACCGCGGGCGAGCTCGTCGCGACCCTGCCCGGCCTGACCCAGCCGACCGTATCTCGGCACCTACGAGTGCTGCGCGAAGTAGGACTCGTCGAGGTCCGGCCTGATGCGCAGCGGAGGATCTACGCGCTGCGCGCCGACGGACTCGTCGCCATCGACGACTGGATCGACCAGTACCGCCGCTACTGGGCCGGTCACCTCGACGCCCTCGAGCGGCACCTGGAGCGCAAGCACAAGGCAAGCACAAGGAGTCACGATGAGTGAGCGCGACGGACGACTGGCCGTGGACGGCGACCGCGCGGTGCTGAATTTCGAACGCCGTCTGCCCTTTCCGGTCGAGGTGGTGTGGTCGGCCATCACCGACCCACACGAACGGGAGCAGTGGTTCGGCGAAACGACGATCGAGGCCCATGAGGGCGGCACCATCGAAATGGTCGCGACGGGTCCGCCGCTGCCACCCGAACGCAAGCGGATGACCGGCCGCATTCTGGTGTGGGATCCGCCGCATGTGCTCGAACACGAATGGAAGCAGCCGATCGTCGAGGACGGGGTGGTGCGTTACGAACTCACCGCTGAAGGCAACGGCACGTTGCTTCGCTTCACGCACCGCGGCCTCGGTGTCGGCAATGCGAGCGGGTTCTTCGGCGGCACCCACGCGTACCTGGACCGCCTTGAGGCCTACCTCACCGGCGACGAGTTGCCAGACTGGACGACACGTCGGCTGGAAGTAAATCAATCCACCCAGTTGGAAGCAAACTGACATGTCCCACAATGGTTCTGACATCGCCGCACCTGCCATGGCCATCGCCTACCACTCGGGCTTCGGTCACACCGCGGTGCTCGCCGAAGCCGTCGCCGCCGGTGCCCGCGAAGCGGGCGCCTGTGTCAGCGTGATCGCTGTGAACCAAATGACCGATGCGGACTGGGAAATCCTCGACGCCGCGGACGGCATCGTGTTCGGCACCGCCACCTACATGGGCAACGTGTCCGCCGGATTCCAGACGTTCGCCGAACAGACCGGCAGGCGGTGCCTCAACGGAAGCTGGCGGGACAAGGTTGCGGCGGGGTTCACGAACTCCGGCGCCAAGAGCGGCGACAAGGTGAACACCCTGGTGTCGCTGGCGATATTCGCGGCTCAACACCACATGCATTGGGTCAGCCTGGGTTTGGGCGCGGGCTGGAACAGCGCGGCCGGCAGCGAGAACGACCTCAACCGCCTCGGCTTCTGGCTGGGCGCGGGTGCGCAGACCGACGTCGACGCCAATCCGGACCAGGTGCATCCCGCCGATGTGCAAACATGCCGCCACCTCGGCTGGCGGGTCGCCGTCGTGACCCGGCAACTCAACGTCGGGCGCTCCGCTACTCCAGCGGTTTCATCTCCTGCAGCATCGTCGGCACCAATTCGCTGACGGTCGGGTGGATGTGCATGGTCCTGGAGATCGCGGTGTAGGGCTTCTTGGCCGACATTATGTCGAGGATCGAGTGAATGACCTCATCGCCGCCTACACCGAGGATGGCGGCGCCGAGGATCTCTTCGGTTTCGGCGTCGACTACCACCTTCATGAAGCCCTGGGTCTCGCCCTTCTCCACGGCTCGCCCTACGCGTGTCATCGGTCGCTTGCCCACCAAAGCTTTTCGGCCGGTTTTGCGAACCTCGTCCACGGTCATTCCGGCGCGGCCGAGCGGCGGGTCGATGTAGAGCGCGTACGTGGTGACGCGGTCGCTGACCCGCCGCGGGTCGTCGTCGAGCAGGTTTGCCGCGACGATCTCGAAGTCGTTGTACGACGTATGCGTGAATGCTCCGCGACCGTTGCAGTCGCCGATCGCCCAGATGTGTTCGACGTTGGTCCGTAGCTGATCGTCGACGACGATGTAGCCGCGGCCATCAGTCTCAACGCCCGCCTTCTCCAGCCGGAGGTCGTCGGTGTTGGGTCGGCGTCCCACGGCCATCAGCAGGTGCGTTCCAGTGATCGGCTCGGCACCGTCGGCCGGAGTCACCTGAAACCCACTGTCGTGCTTGGCGAATCGGATCGCGGTGGCATTCACCACGACATCGATGCCTTCGGCCTCCAGGATTTCCCTGACCGTCGCAGAGACGTCCTCGTCTTCTCGTGTCGTCAGCCGCGGTCCCTTCTCGATCACGGTGACCCGGGCGCCGAACCGCCGGTACATCTGCGCAAACTCCAGGGCGATATAGCTGCCACCGATGATCACCAGATGCTCTGGGACAGTGTCGAGTTCGAGAATGCCGACATTGGTCATGTACTCGATGTCGGCGAGTCCCGGCATGTCCGGCGCCACCGCGCGCCCACCGACGTTGAGGAAGATCCTGTCGGCTTCCAACACCCGTCCGTCGACCGTCATCGTGTGCGGACCCTCGAAGCGGGCGTGCCCGCGGATGAACGTGCATCGCTTCATGCCCTCGAGCCACGATTCGACGCCGCGCCGGTCGTCGAGCATGACCTTGTCTTTGCGTGCCTTCACGTTCGCCATGTCGACCGTGATTTCACCTGTGCCGACCCCGTATTCGGCTCCACGGCGGGCCAGGTGCGCGGCGTGCGCGCTGGCCACGAGTGTCTTGGTCGGGATGCAACCTGTGTTGACGCAGGTACCGCCGACGAGTTTGCGTTCGATCACCGCGACGGTCTGTCCGGCTTCTGTCAGCCTGCCTGCCAGCGATGGCCCTGCCTGACCGGCACCGACGATGATCGCGTCGAATTTCTCTGCCATGAAGGACGGCTCAGACGAGCGGAGCGAAGCTGACGAGGAATGCGACCAGGAACCCGCCGCCGACGGCGACGATGTCTTCGCCGATCGCGACCGGCCGGTCCTTACCACCGTTGGCGGCTACCAGGCGGCTGCG
>Ga0207693_10002796_pt1 | contig 15119 bp, 4 predicted proteins | sample LARL81metaG_FD_184347 | JGI IMG/M metagenome (GOLD analysis project Ga0207693, IMG submission 184347) | Corn, switchgrass and miscanthus rhizosphere microbial communities from Kellogg Biological Station, Michigan, USA - LAR L8-1 metaG... | ecosystem: Host-associated > Plants > Roots >...
TGGACCTCGGTCCGCAAGCTGCGCGAGGTCATCGGCAACGTGCGCACCTGCCTGGCGGTGGAGATCCTCTGCGCGGCGCAGGGCATCGACCAGCGGGCCCCGATCGGGCTGCCGAGCGTGCCGGTGGCCGCGGTGCACGCGGTGATCAGGGAGCAGATCCCGCCGATGAACGTGGACCGCGAGGTGTCCGGCCAGATCACAGCGGTGGACGCGATGCTGGCGCAGGTGTGCGCCACGGCCGCGGCCAGCTGCGGCGGACTGGGCTAGCTGCCCTCGGCAACGCTGGACAAGGACCCGCCCCGAGAGGAGCATCCTCAGTAAGCCGCGTCCGCATACCAGCCGGCTAATCGGGTATCGGTCCAGTTTGCGGGGATTTACCACGAAATACCACACGTGAAATAAAACGGCCGCACTGTCCTTCTCCGCAGGGGGCAAGAATGACAGTTGATAAGCACCGGGAACCGGAAAGCCCGGGAGCAGAGGCCGTCGACGACTATTGCGCCGCACTGCTGAAGGAGCTGCGGGCCAAGTGCCCGGGGCTGGTGCCGGCCGGCCCGCTGCCGCCGAGCGGGACCGGCGCCGTGGTCCCGGTCACGCCCGACGCGCTCGGGCCGCTGGTGGTGGCCGCGGCCGGGCAGGCCGTGCCCGGCGCCCAGACCGGCGGCACCCCGCCGGACGCGGTGCTGTGGCAGCAGGGCGTGGACGCGCTGCTGGTCAGGATCGCCGCCATCACCACCGCGGTCGGCGACGGCTGGGTGACGGTCACCATCCCGGTGACCTGCGACCAGCTCCAGGGCCCGGCCGGGACACCGCCCACCCAGCCGGTAACGGTCACCTTCGTGATGGGCACGGCCGACCGGCCTGCGGGCCTGTTCGCCGCGGCCCCGTCCCGCCCGGACGGCCCGGCCGTGGTGACCGAGCGCTGGGCCGACGCGCTCACCGCGCTGGCCTGGCGGGCCCTGCTCGACGCGGTGGCCGGGGTGGCGGCCGCGGCCGGGCGGGACACCGACGGCTCACCGCTGATCCCGGCGGCGGTCGCGGCCACCGCCAAGGGGCTTATGGTGCAGACCCAGGCCCGGCACCCCTTCGACCGGGTCCCGGCCGAGCGGGCCGTGTCGTGAGGCGCCCCGGGTGAGCCTCGACCTCGGCGACCTGGCCACCCTTGCCTCCGCGCTGGGCCTGCTCGACGACGGCGGGAACCTGGCCCCCGACTGGTTCTCCCAGCCCGGCCACTACCTGACCGAGGTGCTCCGCGAGGCGCACCAGCGCGAGTCGCTGGTCACGTTCGCCGGTGACCTGCTCGGCGGCGGCCAGCCGGTGGCCGACAGCCAGGGCCGGCAGTGGCTCCCGGTCGCGCACGCGGGCGGCAGCGTGTTCACCGTCTACGCGGTGATCGGCCCGGACGGCCCGGTGATCGAGGCCGGGGCCGGGGCCCGGCTGGACGTCACCAGCGCCGGCGGGGTCCGCTGCCAGGCCGAGGTGCACGTGCCGCTGTTCGGGCAGCCCACGGCCGGCGGCGCCGCCACCGTCCTGATCGGCTCGGCGGCCGGGACGGTGGACGTCACGCTGGAGCTGACCCTGCCGTCCGGGACGCAGACGGCCGGGGTCGCGCTGGGCGGCGCCCGGTTCACCGCTTCGGTGCCCACCGACGGCACCGGGCCCGCGTTCGGCCTGGTCCTGACCAGTCTCCAGCTTCCCGGCGCGGCCGCCCCGGCCGACCTGGCCGTGACCGCCACCGACCTGGCCAGCCTGGAGCACTCGCTGATCCACCTGGTCATGGGGCTGGTGCAGGCCGAGGTCTCCGGGCTGCCGGACACCGACCCGGTGCGCGGCCTGGCCATCATGCTCGGGCTGGTGCCCGGCGCCGTGCCCCCCTTCCCGGTGGAGGCTCTGCTGGCGCACGGCCCCGGCGCGCTGGCCGACTGGCTGGCCGCCGCGCTCGGCGACCCGGGCGCCCGCGCGGCCTGGCTGGGCGGGGTCGCGGCCCTGGTGGGCGGCCAGGTCAGCGGCGCCGGGGCGGCGGCCCAGGTGGACGTCACGCTGGGCCCGGCCGAGCTGTCGATCGGCATCGCCGCGGCGGCCGGCGCCTCCGGCCGGCCCCGGATCACGCCCACGCTCACCCTGTCGGTGACCGGGGCGCCCGGCGTCACGCTGGCCCTCGAGGTCGACCCGGTCAGCATCGACCTGGGCACCGGCGCCGCGGTGGCGGTCCCGGCGCTGCGGCTGGCCGGGCAGCTCCGCGGCTCCGGCGGCCCGCTGCTCCCGGCGATCACCGGGCCGGCCGGGCTGAGCGTCGAGATCGGCGGGCTGGACGCCGGGTTCGCCCTGGACGCGGCCCGCCGGCCGATCCTGGTCCTGCAGGCGCTGAACGCCACTGTCGGGGCCAGCCAGTTCGCCGTGCTTGACCTGTCGTCACCCGACGCGCTCGCCGCCGCGGCGCAGGACGTGGTGGCCGGGGCCGCGGGCAGCCTGCTGCGCAACCTGGGTCCCGCGGCGGTCGCGGCCGGGGTGCTGCTGGGCCTGGCCGACCCGCCCGGCGGCCCGGTGGTGCCGAAGGCCGACCCGGTGCGGCTGCTCAGCGACCCGCTCGGTGCGCTGCGCGCCTACTGGGACGCGCTGCTCACCGCAGGCCAGGCCGAGGTGCAGGCGGTGCTGGAAGTGCTCAGGGACGCGGTCGCCGACGCGGCCCAGTCCGCCGTGCCGGTGACCGGTTCCGGGACGGCGGGTGATCCGTGGCTGCTGCCGCTGACCGACGGGGCCGGCCTGGGCCTCAGCTACGAGGGCGGGGTGCTGGCCGTCGGCCTGGCGGGCACGGTGGGGACCGGCGACCTGGCCGGCAGCGGCCTCGCGGCCGCACTGACCGCCCAGGTGCGGATGGCCGAGCTGGGGCTGTCCGGTCCGCACGCGGGCCGGGCGGCGTTCCTGCCGGGCGCCAGCGGTGCGCTGCGGTTCACCAAGGCCGGCGGCGGCGCGCTGACCCTGGGCGAGCCGCCGGTGGCGCTCACCGCGACCGCGGCCGGCATCGGCGTCACCTGGAGCACAGGGACCGGGCTGGCCACCCCGGCCGGGCCGCCGGCCGCGACCGGGCTGCGGATCGTGCCGGTGGCCGAGGGGGTGGCCCTGCTGACCCCGGAGGGCCAGATCGCCCTGCCGGAACTCGGGCCCGGGACCGCGGCGGCGCTTACCGACGAACTGTGGGCGGCCGTGGAGGCGCTGGTCGCGGCCGGGGCCGCGGCGCTGGCCCAGGCGGCCGCCGCGACCTGGCCGCTGACCGTGGTGAACGCGCTGGGCTGGGGCTCGCCCCGGGCTGGCACCGGCACGCTGTCCGGTCCTTACCTGTCGCTGGCCGCCCTGGTGGCCGACCCGGCCGCCGCCCTGCGGGCCGAGGCGGCGGCGCTGGCCGACGTTACCGAGGGGGCGGGCGGGCTGCTCACCCTGCTGGACGTGCTGGCCGAGCTGGCCGGCACGCCAGTGGCCCGCCTCGGCAGCGGCCAGGCCCTTGACCCCTGGCGGCTGCCCCTGCTCGGCGACGCCGCGGACGCGGCGGCCGGGGTCATGCCGGCCCTGTTCGCGACCGTGGAGCCGGCCGGGCCCGACGGCCCGGCGACCCTGCTGCAGCAGGGGGTGGCGAGCTGGCAGCCCGGCGACCCGGACCTGGCCCCGGAAACGCTGATCTCCGCGCTGGCTACCGAGGCCGGGCTCGATCCGGACCTGGCCGGCCTGCTGGCCGGGCGCGGCGACGTGCTCACCGGGCTCGGCGACCTGACGCAGCGGTGGCTGGGCACGGACGGGCTGGTCAACCTGCCGGACAGCGGCCTGCCCGACGGGGTGACCGGGCACCAGATCCCGGACCTGGCGCACCCCACCCCGCTGGGGGAGATTGACCTGGCCGCAGTGGACGGGCTGGCCGCGGCGGCGGCCGCAGCCACCGTGGTGCACATCGCCGTGGTCGCGCCGGGGCTGCCGGTGGTGCTGGCCGCGCCCGGCGCGGACGGCGGGCCCACGGCCGATCACGCCCTCGACCTGACCGCGGCGGGCCGCGCCCCGGCGTCCTTCGGACCGCCGCCGGCCGCTGACCCGACCGGCCTGTGGACGGTCGCGCTGGGCCCGCGCGCGGTCTGCCGGCTGGACACCGGCGACCCGGACGGGGTCGCCGGGCAGACGGCCCGGCTGGCCGCGGTACTGCCCGGCCTCGTGGCGGCGGCCGACGGCCCGGTGCTGGTCGTGGCCCACGGCGCGGCCGGGCATCCGGCGGTCCGCGCGGCGACCGGGCTGGCCGGGGTCGCCGCCGTGGTCACGGTGGGCACGCCGTGGTCACCGGTCAGCGCGGACACACTGGACCGGCTGCCCGGGGCCGAGAGCCTGCGGCTGCTGGCCGGGCTCGTCCCGGCGGCGGACGCGGACGAGCCGGACGACCCTGACCTGGCCCTGGCCCGGGCCGTGACGGACCTGTGGATGGGCCTGGACCCGCTGGGCGACCCGCTGGCTGAGCTGCGCCCGCCGGCCGGGCCGACCGTGCCGGGCGGTGGGACGCCGGTCCACGCGCTGGCCGGCGCCCTGACCGCGAACACGCTGGGCCGGGCGGTCACCGCGGCGGTGGCCGCGGGCCTGTCCGTGCGGGCGGCCGCGCGGGCCGCGGCGGCGGCTACCGCGACCGGTGCCACCGGGGCCCGCGCCGGGCTGCGGCTGCCGGTCCTGCCGCCGGTTTCCCGGGCCGGGCTGACCTGCGCCGTGCACGTCGACCTGGAACTCGGCGGGTTCGACCTGAGCGGCGGGGGCGGTGCGTCGGTCACCGGTCCGGCCATCGTGATCTCGGCCGAGCTGGGGTCGGCGGCCGGCTGGCTGGTCGGCGGGCCGGACCCGGGCCGGACCCCGGGAACGGCCCGGCCCCTGGCCCTGCGCCGGCTCACCGCCCGGGTCCGGCTGCCCCTGGCCCCGGCCGGGGGCGCGGCCGGTTCTGGCGCCTCCAGCCTCATCGTGCTGCACGACGCCGCCGCGTTCGGCGTCCGGGTCCCCCGGTGGAACGTGGCCGCGGGCCCGGGCGCCCCGGCCGGCGCGACGACCGCGCTGCCCGAGGTGCGGGCCCTGCTGGCCGAGGTGGCCACCCGGATCGACCAGGCCGCGGCCGGCACCGCGGGACCGGGCGGGACCGCGGGCGACCCGGTCATGGCCGGGCTGCGCGACGCCCTGGCCGCGATCGGGCTGCTCAGCGCGGGCGGGGCAACCGGCACCGCGGCCGCGGCCGGGACCGCGCTCGGGATCGACCCGGTCACCCTTGACCGCCTGGTGCTGGACCCGGGTGGGGTGGCCGCCGCGGTCCGCGCCGACGCCGTCCGCCGGCCCGCGCTCGCCGCCGCCCTGCGCGCGCTGGCCGGCGACACCAGGACCGCCGCGGCGGCCGGCGAGACCGTGGCGCTGTCGTACGCGTCCGGCCCGGCCGCCGTGACCGGCGTCTTCGACCTGGCCGGCGGTGGCGCGCAGGTAACCGCCTCCGGGCCCGGCGGGGCCGGCTGGTCGCTCAGCGCCGGGATCGGCCGCAACCTGGACGGCTCGGCAGCCGTTTCCGGCCAGCTGCGGATCGGCCCGGGCCTGCCGGACCCGGGCGTCCCCGGCGGCCCGGCGCAGGGTGCGGCCCTCCTTCTCAGTGCTAGCTCAAACACCAGCGCTAGCTCCGGCACCGGCGCCGGACCCGCCGCGGGTCCGTTCACCGTCCGGGTCCGCACCGCCGCGCCGTCCGGCACGTCCGACCTCACCCTGTGGCCCGCGCCCGATCCGGCCGCGATCGCCGCCGCGCTGGAGAGCGCGGTGCCGGTGGCCCTGCTGACCGCCGCGCTGGCCGCCCTGCGCACCCGGCTGACCACCGCGGTGGGCGGCAGCGCCGCCACGGGCGCGCTCATCGACGCGGTGGCCGACGCCCTCGGCCTGCTCGGCCCGGCCCCGGCCCTGCCGCCGGGCAGCGACCCGGGCGACCCTCCCCCGGCCCGGCCGCTGCGGCTGCCGGCCGGGCTGCTCGCCGACCCGGCTGGCTGGCTGCGCTCCCTGGAACCCTCCGGCGGCACCCTGGCCGCCACGGTGCCCGCGCTGCTCGACGCCGTCAGCGGCATCGTCGCCGGCGGCGTCAGCACCCCGGGCGTCCTGCCCATCGCCCCGGGCCTGACCCTGTCCGCGGCCACGGCCGGCGGCCGGCTGGTGCTGGCCGCCGGCGTGAAGGGCTCCGAGTTCACCGCGGGCGGCAACGTCGGCCGGCTGGTGCTGGCCGGCAGCGCCGGGCTCAGCCTGGACCCGGCCGGCGGCGGGCCCCGCCCGGATCTTTCCCTGAGCCTCACCGTGACCGGGATCGGCGCGATCCAGTTCGGCGTCGGCCCGCGCGCCGACGGCACGATCGGGGTCACCCTGGCCGTGCACCCGGACGGCGGCGTGGACATCCCGATCCTGCCGGCCGGCCCCGGGCTCGGCGCCTCAGCGGTCGCGGGCGCGGCGCTGAAGGCCCTCCCGGCCCTGCTGGACACGGTGGCCGAGCAGGACCCAGTCGGCGACCCGGCCGCGGTCGACGAGATCGCCGGCCGGGTGGTGGCCCGGCTCGGCGACGCCCTCGGCCTGCGCACCGGCAGCCCGGCCCGGTTCGACCCCGCGGCCCTGTCCACCTTCGGCCACGACCCAGCCGCGGGCCTGGCCGCCCGGGCCCCGGCCATCGCCACGCAGGGCCTGTCCCTGCTGGCCGACGCGGCCTCGCCGCTGCTGGGCACCGCCAGCACCCGGAGCGTCACCACCGTGGGCTCGGCCGTCGTCGTCACCGTCGGCCCGGTCACGCTGAGCTGGCAGCCGGGGTCGGCCCGGGTCGGCGCCAGCGTCGCGGTGCCGTCCGGCCTGCCCGGGGTGGCGTCGCTAGCCGCCTCGGTGGCCGTCGACGCCACCGGGCTGACCGCCCTCGACATCGCCCTGGGCCCGGCCAGCCTGGAGGCCGGCCCGCTCACCCTGCGGCCGTTCGCCCGGGTGATCGCCGGCTCGGCGCCGCCCGGCGGCCGGGCGGTCGAGATCGGCCTGGGCGCGGGCACCAGCACCAGCCTGGTGGCCAGGATCCCGCTCGGCGGCGGGGCCCCTAGCCTGATCAGCCGGACCGGCCTGGCCGCCACCGGGGTGGACTCGACCGACCCGGCGGCGGTCGTGCTCGCCGCCCTCGGCGCCGTCCTCGACCTGGCCGGCTCGGTGGTACTGGCGGTCCCGGCGGTGTCCGACGGCCTGGACCGCCCGCTGCTCGGCACCACCGCGCGGGACCTGCTCACCGGCGTGCTGCTGGACCCGGCCCACCCCGACCACCTCGACCCCAGCCTGCTGGACCCGGCCGCCGCCGTGCACCGACTCGGCTTCCTGCTCCGCAACCTGGCCGCGGCCCCCGGTGCGACCATCACCGTGGCCGGCGCGCTCACGCTCGGCCCGCACGCCAGGGACGACGGGGCCGGCGGCACCGTGTACGGGCTCACGCTCGGGCTGAGCGGCCCCTGGGCGCTGGGCGGCGACGACATCACGGTGTCACTGGAACCGGACGCCGGCTGGATCGTGCCGGCCCCGGCCGGGGCCCCGGGGATCACCGTCGAGGTGCTGGCGCTGACCGCGGCGGGCGACCCGGTGCCCGCCCCGGGGATCGGCGTGGACGGGGTCGCCGTCCGGATCGCCCGCTCCTCGGGGGCGCTGCTGGACAGCGTGATCACGATCGAGTCGGTGGCGCTCAGCCTGTTCGCCGACATTCTCGGTGCGGGCGGCACGGTGACCGCCTCGGGCGGCGCCAAGCTGGAACTGGCCGGCCTGTCCGCCGCGCTCGGCGGGGCCAGCGGCGGCGATAACGCGGTGGCCGGCGGGCTGCTGAACTCCGGCAGCCACGCCGACGCCCCCAAGCCGCGGTTCAGCCCGGCGCTGGCCATCCAGAAGCACGGCACCGACGCCGCGTTCGTCACGTTCACCGCGGGCGACGGCACCGGGCCGTGGTGGGTGGTCATCCAGCGCGGCTTCGGCCCCATCTACATCGAGCAGGTCGGGCTGGCGGTGACCATGCCCTCGGGCCAGCTCGGCTCGGTCGGCCTGCTGATCGACGGCAAGGTCAGCCTGCTGGGGCTGACCGCCGCGGTCGACGACCTGTCCATCACCTACCTGGTGCCGGTGGGCTCGCCGCTGGATCCGCACGCCTGGGCGGTCGACCTGGCCGGGCTGGCCGTCACCGCCGATTTCGGCGGGCTGTCCCTGGCCGGCGGCCTGCGCAAGTTCCCGGTCAGCGAGGGCGGGGTCCAGTACCTGGGCATGCTGCTGGCCAAGCTGGCGGTCTACGGGATCTCGGTCTACGGCGGGTACGGCCTGGTCGGGCCGCCCGGCGACCAGTACGCCTCGCTGTTCCTGTTCGGCGCGGTGAACGGCCCGATCGGCGGGCCGCCGGCCTTCTTCGTCACCGGGATCGGCGGCGGCTTCGGGATCAACCGCGACCTGATCTACCCCAGCGACCTGACCCAGTTCAACACTTACCCGTTCATCAAGGCGCTCGACCCGGCGGCCAGGCCCGGCGACCCGATGACCGAGCTGGACCAGGTCCGCGGCTTCTTCCCGCCCGACCGCGGCTCGTTCTGGTTCGCCGCCGGGGTGTCGTTCAACTCCTTCGCCCTGGTCGACGGCGTGGCGGTGATCGCCGTCCAGGTCGGCGACGGGTTCGAGCTGGCCCTGCTCGGGCTGGCCAGGATGGCCCTGCCCCGGCCGCAGGCGGCCCTGGTCAGCATCGAGCTGGCCCTGCTGGCCCGGGTCTCCACCAAGGAGGGCGTGGTCCTGGTGCAGGCCGCGCTCACCGACAACTCCTGGCTGCTGTACCCGGACATCCGGCTCACCGGCGGGTTCGCCTTCGCCTCCTGGTTCGGCGGCCCCAACCGCGGTCAGCTGGTGCTGACCCTGGGCGGCTACCACCCGGACTTCCACCGGGACGGCTACCCGGTGGTGCCCAGGCTCGGCCTGTCCATCAACCTGTTCGGCTTCCTGTCCATCACCGGCCAGACCTACTTCGCGCTGACCTCCGAGGCCGTGATGGCGGGGGTCCAAATAACCGCCAGCGCCGATTTCGGCGTCGCGTGGGCACACCTGCGCTTCGGCGGCGACGGGATCGTCTTCTACGACCCGTTCCGGCTGCACATCAGCGTGTACGCGTCGATCAGCGCCGGGATCACGATCGACGTGTGGATCGGCACGATCACCATCTCGGTGTCGCTGTCCGCGCAGGTGGACGTGTACGGGTCGCCGTTCTACGGCGAAGCCACGTTCTCGGTCGGCCCGTCCTCGCTGACCGTGCCGTTCGGCGACCAGCCGCCGGCCATCCCGGTGGCGCTGTCCTGGGCCGAGTTCGTGCCCAAGTACCTGCAGGAGGCCAGCGCCGGGATCGCGCACGTGCTGGGCGCGGTCAGCGGGCCCGGGGCTCAGGTGCCAGCCGGCTCGGCGGCCACCGGCGGCGCGCGCACCCCGGACGGCAGCGACGCCAGCCCGTTCCTGGTCACCCCCGAGTTCACGCTGACCGTGACCAGCCTGGCCCCGGTCCGCGAGCTGGTGGCCGGCGGCACCACCACCGACCTGCCGACCGTGCCCGAGGTGTCGGCCGCCCCGATGCGGCAGCCGGCCCGGCCGACGGTCACCCTCGCCTTCACCGGCCCGGCGCACGCCAGCCCGCAGGACCGGATCGCCGATCTCGCCCTGAGCCCGCAGCCGGACGGCTCGTTCCCGATCGGGATCTGGGGCCCGGCCCAGACCCAGGACGACGCCAAGGTCCCGTCCGGCGCCGTGCTCACCGCCGTGGACCGGGTGCAGCTGACCGGGTCGGCGCTGTGGGCACCCAGCCACGGCGTCGCCCCGGACATCCCGCTGCGCCAGGTCGAGACCGGGAACCGGCGGCCGCTGCCGTTCGTGACCGAGGGCTCGGCCAGCCAGCTGGCCGCGCTCAGCCACGACGCCGGGCAGCTGGCCGGCACCGTTCCCGCGGCCGGCCCTGACGGGGTCCTGGTCACCGCGGCTGACCTGCTGCAGGACCGCGGCGGGCGGAGCCCGGCCGACGTTGCCGCCTGGCGGGGCGGCCAGCGCTCCCAGCCGATCCTCGGCAGCCTGGGCGAGGGCCTGGGCACCGCCTGGGTCCCGGCCCCGGTGCAGCAGGTAGCGCCGCCGGCCCCCGAGCCGGTCCCGCTGCGCCTGCCCGCCGTGCAGGCCGTGCTGGCTATGCCGGTCGGGCTGGACCCGGCGCCCACCGTCATGATCGCGGCGCCGGCCGCGCCGTCCCTGCTCGGGCCGACGGCCGCGGAGCGGCCGGGCGCCGCTCCGGACGCGGCCGGCGGGCCTGCCGGTGCCGCCGCGGAACGGGCCTCGCGGATCCCGGTCACCACCGTCGTCCTGCGCGGCCCCGGCCCCACCACCTCCGTGGCGCCCGCCCTGCTGACCGGCCTGAACGTCGTGACCTCTGCCCCGCCCGTGCTGGCCAGCGCCGACTCCGCGCTGACCCCGGCGATCCCGGCGCGGCTGATACGGCAGCCGGACCCGGCCGTGGCGGCCGCCGGGACCGTGCTGTCCACCGGCCTGCCGCCGGTCAGCCGGTCCGGGCGCAGCGGCACCGAGGCGATCGGCGGGCGCGGCGGCGGGACCGCCGGCCAGGCCTGGCTGGCCGGGCTCACCGCCAGCCTGCACGGCGACCCGTCAGGCAGCCAGGGCGGCCTGACCATCAGCGCCGGGCAGGTGACGGTGCTGCACGCCCCGGACGCCGACCGGGACGTGGACCCGCAGACCCGGCCGGCCCTGACCGTGCTCTCCGGCGCGGTCCGGGTGGTCGCCGTCGGGCCCGGGGCCGGCCTGCTAGCCGACCAGACCGCGCAGGCCGGGGACACAGTGCCGGTGCCGCCCGGTACCCGGGTGCTGGCCGTGCACACCGCCGTCCCGGCCGGGGCCGCCGCCAGCCCCGCGGGCCAGGCGCAGGTGTACGGATGGGACCCCGCCGCTCCGCTGCCCTACCTGGGCGACGAGGTGATGCTGACGGCGGGCGGGATCGTGGTCTCGGCGGGCCGGGTGCCGTCGCGCCGGTTCGCCAGGACCGGCCTGGGCTGGGTGCCGCCGGGCACCCTTACCGCCGGGGCCTCGGCCGTCACCACCCGGTTCAGCCAGCCCGTCGACACCGTCGCGGTGGCCGTCGAGGGCGGCAGCGGTGACGACCTCGCGCTCGGGCTCAGCGGCGCCACCCGGGCCCGGGACGCGGCCGGCCAGCCCGTGCCGCCGGTGCTGGTCGCCGACGGCCCGCGCGCGGTCGCCGTGTACGCCGTCGTTCCCGGCACCCGGCCCGACGGCACCGTGCCCGGCGTCGACGTCACGGTCGCCACCGGGCCCGGCCGGCACCTGGCCGGGGTGGCCGGCTCGGTGGGCGGCGGGGACAGCGGCCGGGCCGCGGGCCTGGCCGCCGCGATCGCCGCCCGGGGCTTCGCCGCCGTCGTCCCCGACCCCGTCCCGACCGGACTCGGCCGCGCCGTCGTGGCCTGGAAGCAGGCGTGATGCCCAGTCTCCCCGCCCCTGGCACGTTCCGCCTCTACCCGTTCGCCGAGCCGCCCGTGCCGGCCGGCCAGTACGTGCTGACCGGCGACGTCAGCGGGCTGCCCGGCGGGGTGGCGCAGATGCGGGCCGCCGTGCACATCACCGCCCCGCGCTACACCATGCCGCCGGACCAGATCCTGTCCACCTTCCCGCCCGCCGGGTCCCGCGGCGCGTTCGGCACCCGGCTGCCGCAGATCGTGCTGCGCCGCCGGACCCTGCCCTGGGAGCGGTCGCCCGACCTGGACCACAACGTGAAAACCACGCCGACGCCCTGGCTGGCCCTGGTGCTGGTGGCCGAGGGTGAGGGCCAGCTGCGCACGGACGTCGACGTCAAGGACACGGTGACCCCCGGGGTCAGCCTCGGCGACGACACCGACGCCCCCAAGGGAGCCTGCCTGGAGATACCCGCCTCGGTGGTGACCAAGGTCTTCCCCACCCGGGACGATCTGCCGATGCTGTGCCACCTGCGCGAGGTGGACCTGGCCGACACCGAGCTCGCGCTCGGCGATGACGACGGCTTCATGGCCGTGGTGCTCGGCAACCGGCTGCCCCAGCCGGGCGTGAAGTACCTGGCCTGCCTGGTGAACCTGGAGGGCCAGTACGGCCGGCTGCCGGTGATCCCCGACGATCAGCTGGTCATCACCTACTTCCCGGCCGGGGCCGTCTACGACATCGGCAGCCAGCTCCGGGCCACGTACGGCGACCGGGCCAGCTACGACACGGCCACCATGAGCCTGCTGCCGCAGGCCGGGATCAGCGGAGCCGGGCCGATGGCGGCCGCGGCGCCAGGCGGGCCAGCCGCGGCCGCGCCGGGCGCCGGGGCAGCGGCCGCCGCGGGCCCGTCCGCCGGGGCCGGGCCGCTGATCGAGTCCGCGCACGGCGCCGCCGCCCGCACCGGCTCCGCCTGGGCCGCGGCCGCCGCCGCGGCCGCCCCGGCGCTGGCCGACACCACCGCCACCGCGAAGATGAAGCTGGCCGACGGGTTCTCCTACGCCGTGCCCGGCAGCCTGGCGGGCGAGCTGGCAGACCCGGTGCTGCGCTTCCCTGTCCTCGCCTACTGGTCGTTCACCTGCGATGACGGCGGCGACTTCCAGTTCCTCGCCGAGCGGGTGCAGGTGCGGATGCTCGGCCACGTGGTGACCGGCCTCCAGACGCCGGACGGCGACAACGCCGGCCCGGACGACAGCCAGCCGCGGATCGCGCCCGAGCCGCCGCCGACCCGGCCGCTGCCGCTGGTCGCCCCGACCGGGCACGTCCAGCTCGACCACCTCAGCCGCGAGGGCGAGCCGTCCCCGGCCTGGTTCCGCGGGCCGCTGGCCCCGGCCGCGGTCCCCCGGGCCGAGCCGCCCGCCCCCGGTCAGCCGCCGCCGCTGGCCCATCACGCTGACCAGCTCCGCCGGGTCACCCCGGACGGCCAGGAGGACCTCGGGTACGCGGCCGCCTTCGAGATCGGCCGGCTGCTGGCGCTGTCCCAGCCCGGCGTGGCCGGCGCGCTGGCCCGCTGGCGGGCCGAGGCCTACGGGGCCGCCCGGGTGGCGCAGGTGGTCGCCGGCGCCATGGACACCCTGCCCGCGCCGGTGGCCGACGGCCTAGCCGCCAGCGACCCGCTGACCGACCCGGCACTGGCTACCCGGCCGCGAACGCTGGGCGCCCGGGCCAGCCGGGCCCTGGCGGGCCTGCTCGGCGCCGACCCGGCCGCGGCGTTCGGCCCGGCCCGCCCGGTCGCCGACCCGGGCAACGCCGCGGGCCCGCTGGCCGCCGTGCACGCCCAGGGCACGGCCGGGCTGCTGACCGGCCTGGCCGTCCCCGGCGTGGCGGCGGGCGGCGACCCGGCCACCGTGCTGAGCCAGCTGGCCGCGGCCCCGGCCGTGGCGGTGGCCGGGACGCCGCCCGCGGCCGCGGGCCAGGCCCCGGCCGCGGCCAGGATCGCCGCGCTGCGGGCCAGCCTGGAGTCCGCGGTCGCGGCCCCGGCCGCCGGCGCAGCTCCCCCGCCTCCGCCGCCTCCGCCACCTCCACACCCGCCACACCCGCCGGGCCCGATCGTCGGCCCGGGTCCGGTCGGCCCGGTCGCCGGGCCAGGCGCGGCTGCGCCGCGAGCCGCGGAGCCCGCCGGAGGGCAGGCTGGCGAGCAGGCCGGGGACGCGCTGGACGAGCTGATCCGCCGGGCCACCCGGCGGCGGGACAGGAGGCCGTGATGACCTCGCTGGCGCTGACCTCGAAAGCCGCGTTCACGGCCGTGGTCTCGTCCGTCCAGCTGGTCGCCGCCCAGCTGGTGCAGCAGATCGGCGCGCAGGATGTGGACTCGGGCCCGCACGCGGTCCCGCTGGACCTGCGGCTGTGGCTCGGCGGGCTGCGGCTGCTGGCCGGGGTGCCGTTCGGCGACCTGGTGGCCGACGCCGAGCTGCTGCCGGCCGAGTCGATCCGGTTCTTCTACGTGGACCGCGGCTGGACCGACGCGCTGACCGAGGGCGCGCTGTCGATCGGCACGGTGACCACCGCCGACCGGTCCGCGCTGACCGCCCTGTACGGGACGGTGCGGGCCGAGGTAGACGAGGCCGAGCGGCTGGTCCGGCTGCCCGGCGTGCCCCCCGGGTTGGCCGTGCCGGCCGGGCCCGCCGGCACGATCAGCGGCTTCCTGCTCCGGTCCCGGATGGTGTCCGGCTGGCCCGCGCTGCACGTGCGCGGCTACGCGGTGGACAACCTGGCCCTGCCCGAGCCGATCGCCGACGCCGACGTGGACGAGTCCGACGCCACGGCGCTCCAGCGGCTCGGCCTGCTCCGGATGGAGCGGCTGGCCCCGGCCGTGCTGCTGGTGCTGTTCGACGGCGTCCCGGCCGTGGTGCACATCGAGGAACCCCGGGCCGGGATCCAGTTCGGCGTGGACGCCGAGGGCGACGGGGGCTCGGCCGGGGCCCTGGTCACGCTGCGCGACCCGGCCACCGCGCGGCCCACCGGCCAGACCGTCGAGGTCCCGTTCCGGCCCGACGTCCCCGGTGTGATCCACCTCGGCGCGCTGGCCAGGAAACTGGTCACGGCCGAGCCCGCGCTCGGGCCGACCCTGGACGCCGCCGAGTTCGCCATGCAGATGCTGCAGTTCCCCTACCGGGCGGTGTTCGGCGACCGGACCCTGGCCGGCGGCCCGCCGTCCGACCCGGCCGCGCTGTTCCGCCCCACGATCGGGATGGCCCAGCTGCTCGAGCGCTTCGAGGGCGGGCAGTGATGGCCGCCTACGACCCGGCCCAGGTCCGCGCCGCCCAGGTCACCCCCCGGTTCAGCGTGCTGGCCAGGACCGGCCTGGACGTGGCCGCCCTGGGCACCTGGGACGCGAACCTGCTGCACGAGCCGCGGGTGCTGGTGCCGGTCGACGTGCAGGCCTACGTGGTGCCCGCGGCCGGGGCCGAGCCGGCCCTGGCCCTGCCGGGGCCGCTCTCCCCCGGCCACGGCAGCGACCCGGCCGTGGTCGACGGCCCGCCGCCGTTCACCGCCGGTGCCCCGCGCCCGGCCGGGGTGCACCTCAGCTGGGCTATGCCGGACGC
>Ga0207693_10002797_pt1 | contig 15119 bp, 17 predicted proteins | sample LARL81metaG_FD_184347 | JGI IMG/M metagenome (GOLD analysis project Ga0207693, IMG submission 184347) | Corn, switchgrass and miscanthus rhizosphere microbial communities from Kellogg Biological Station, Michigan, USA - LAR L8-1 metaG... | ecosystem: Host-associated > Plants > Roots >...
ATGGCACGTCCCAACAGCGCGCACCGTTGCCGATGTCTCAGCTCCGTGAGATTGCGGCCCTCGAACTGCAAGGACCCGCCGGTGATTGCGAATCCCGATGGGAGTAAATGCGCAATAGCGCGCCCGATCATCGATTTTCCCGCTCCGGATTCGCCGACGATCCCAAGGATGCGGCCGGGGCCAAGCCGGAAAGAGACTTCGCGAAGCACGGGCACCGCGATGCCGCTCATTCGTGCTGTAACCGTGAGATCGCGAGCTTCGAGCACGCTCATCTCATCGCGCGAGCTGTGCGAGCCGGACGTCGAAAGCGCGGCGCAAGCCGTCACCCAGGAGGTTGAACGCAGAGACCGCAATGATGATGGCGAACATCGGAAAAAGCAGGTTCCAGGGCGATTGGTAGATGTACTGGCGCGCGTCGGCGATCATCTGCCCCCAGGCCGCCTCATCCGCCCTTACACCCAGTCCGACGAAGGACAGGATCGCCTCGACCACGACGGCAACGGCCATTTCCAGGCTCAATAGCGTGATCAGCAGCGGCAGCGTCGCAGGCAGAATTTCGCGAGTGATTGTCTGCCAATGGGTGAAACCGAGAAGGCGCGCGGCCGTGACGTAATCTCGCTGCGTCACGACCAGGACTTCGCTCCGCAACACGCGGCAGAAGCGCGTCCAGTCCACAAGAATAATCGCCATGATCACCTTGTCGAGGCCGGTCCCCAGGCCGACCATCAACACAAGCGAAAGAATGACGGGCGGAAACGACATCCAGACGTCCACCGCCCGCCCGACGATCCAATCCACGATCCCGCCGAAATATCCGCAGACGTGCCCGAGGATGGAGCCGAGCAACATGGCCCCGAGCGACGCCACGATTGCCACTATCATTGCGGTGCGCGCCCCGTAGATCAGGCGGGAGAGGACGCAGCGGCCGAGACTGTCGGTGCCAAACGGAAACGCTTGGTTTCCGTCCGGCGCCCAGGCTGGCGGCAGAAGAATGGAAAGGAGATTCTGCTCGGCGGGATCGTGGGGTGCAATCAGCGGAGCAAGCAGCGCGCACATTCCGAGGAAAAGAACAAGGCCAAGCCCGATCACAACTCGGCCGGATCGCAGCGTCGCGGACACCGCGGGAGACATCAGCGCACGCGCAGTTTCGGATTGAGCACGAGATAGAGACCGTCCACGGCCGTGTTGATGAGCAGCACAGCCACGCAATAAGCAAGCCCGGCCGTCTGAATGATCGGAAGATCCGCGTTGCGCACCGCATCGACCATCAGATTACCGAGGCCTGGATAGGAATAGATGATCTCGACCAGCAACGTGCCACCGAACAGAAACCCGAACTGGACTCCGGCCAGCGTGAGGGTAGGCAGCGCGGCGTTCTTCAGCGCATGGGCCAGCAAGATGCGCATCTCGGAGATGCCGCGCAACCGCGCCTGCGCGATAAAGTCTTCCGCATAGACATCGAACAGGCTCGATCGCAGCACCCGCATGATCATGGGCGAGAAGGCAAGACCGAGCGCGATGGCGGGCAATGCCATATGCGTGATGGCGTCCCAGAACATATCCGGTCGCCAGACCAGAACTGTATCCAGCAACAAGAAGCCGGTGATGTTCGGTCGCATGAAGCTGGGCGAAAGCCGACCGGTGAACGGCAGGAGAGGCAAGACAACCCCAAACAGAAACAAAAGAATGAGTCCCCACAAAAACTCGGGGATGGAAAGGAGCAGCATCGATGAAAGATCCCCGAGCGTCTCGAACGGAGTTCCCCGCAGCCGGAACAGGAAGAGACCGCCGCACAGGCCCAGCGTCCCGGCAATTGCCATTGCCGTGAGGGCAAGCTCCAGGGTTGCGGGAAGCGTCTCGGCAACCAAGGCGCCGGCGTCGCGACGGTAATGGATCGAGCGGCCAAACTCGCCGTGCAGCGCACGCTGCAGCCAGATCAGATATTGGAGCGCCAGCGGCCGATCGAGCCCCATCTCACGGCGCTGAGCTTCGATCTCTGCGATGGTGGCGGACGGTGGGAGCGACATCGCCGCTGGGTCCACGGGAAGGACGCGCAGCACACAGAAGAGCAGGGCCGATACCAGCAGCAGAATAGGTATCGCTGCAATGAGCCGTCGTCCGAGCAGACTCAGGACGGTGGGAAGCATTCAGCTCCAATGCATCGACTGGGGCAGAACCCAGCCGTTCGCATATTTCGTGTAGGCGAGGTTGTTCTTGCGCACCAGCGTGAGCACGCTCTGGAGCAGCGGAATGCTGGCGCCTGTCTCCACGGCGAAGCGATTGATCTCGCGGTATCCCTGCATTCGCTTGTCGTAATCCGCCACATTGAACAGCGGGAGCAGCTTGTCACCCACATCCATGCCTTTCCATGCCGAGAACGGCATCTTCGGATTGAGCAGATAGCCCGCGAAGATCTCCGGATCGCCGCTGGCATTGTCCCAGCTGTAGAGCGTTGCCTCCGGCAACCTGGCCCCCCGATTGAGCTCGAAATATTTCGCATACTCGATCACTTCGAGGCTGGCGTCGATGCCGACCTTCTTCCACATCTGCACGAGCGCGCGCGCTATGTCGTAATCGCTCGGAAACTGACCGTTGGTCGCCGCGAAGCCGATCTTGACCGGCTTATCCGGACCGTAATTCGACTTCGCGAGATACTGCTTTGCAAGCTCCGGGTCGTACTTGAACTGAAAATCGGGAAGATAACCCGGGGTGCCGGGAGTTGCCACGACCGACAGCGAAACTGCGGCGCCGCCGTAGAACGCCTTCGAAAGCGCGTCCTTGTCGATCGCATGGTGGGCGGCCAGTCGCACGTTCTGGTCCGCAAAAGCGAGGTCATTGCGCACCTGCAACAGGATCACGCGCGTGATCGGATTGAGCTCGGCGGCAAAACCGGCTTCCTTCGCAAACCGCATCACCTCGCGCACGGGCACGTTGACGGTGCAATCGACTTGTCCCGATTGAATGGCGGCTACCCGCGCCGAAGGATCCTTGATGATCTGGATGATCACCCGGGCAAGTCTGGGCTTTGCTCCCCAATAACGATCGTTGCGCTCGAGCACGATGCGGGAATTAAGCTCATACTCGGCGAGCCGGTAAGGGCCGGTCCCGATCGGCTTTTGACGGAACGCCTCTACGCCTACCCGCTCCAAATAGGCCTTCGGCACCACATAGCTTCCGAGGAATGCCATCCACTGCGGAGCAGTCGGGTGGGGCGCGCTGAACTTCATGGTCGCCCTGGTCGGCGACTCGATCACGATGTCTTGCACCTTCTGCCAGGAGTTCGCGGTGTCGAGCTTTACGGCACCCTTTGTCCGCTCAAAGAAGGTGTATCGGAAATCCTCGGCCGTCAGCTTGTCGCCGTCGTGGAACAAGACGTCATCGCGAAGCTCGACCTCCATGGTCAATCCGTCCTGCGCAAGATTCCAGCTCTTGATCAGGTGCGGAACGAGCTTGAGCTGGGGATCTTGATCCAGCGGCTGATCGAAGACCGCCTTGAAGATGGGTTGAGCATCCGGCGCGAAGCGCTGATTGGGATCCCAGGACGGGACGTCGCTTGGCCATCCCATGGTGGCGGCATCATCCGCCGCAAGAGCCCGACCCAAGCGTGCGGATGCTCCGGCGGCTGCCGTTGCGCTCGCTGCCATCATCTGCAGCAAGGACCGCCGCTCGAGCTTGAGTGCCATGACGCGCTCCTCGCAGGTGTTGTGCTGGATATCTCCCCGGTGCTGCGTTACGAATTGCGCAGCGCTCAGTTTTCGTAGGGGCCGGGTTCAAACCCGGCTCCTGCATGCGAGTCTCAAACGCGACTACATGTGGAGTATGTGACCATGACAGGTCAATGGAGCCGGGACGCAGGTACCCCGCCGTTCGTCGATCTCGTTCCCCTTGAAAAGGCAACGGGCGCCCGCAAGGAGCTGTACGACGAGATGGAGCGCGTTCGTGGTCCCGGCCGCGTTTCAAATCTGTTCAAGGCCTACGCCGCTTTCCCCGCCCTGGCCAAAGCCAATTTCCACCGCCTGATGGTGCTGCTCTCGCAAGGAAATCTCAGCCTCAAGTTCAAGGAAGCGGTGATGACGGCACTGGCTGAGGCGAATAAATGCGACTATTGCGTATCGTTCCATGCAACCGCCCTGCGCAGTGCCGGGGCGTCGGACGAGGAGGTCCGAGCTGCGCTCGAATTCGATCCCGATCGCATCGGACTGTCGGAGAAGGAGAAGGCCCTGTTCAATTATGCCCTGAAGGCGAACGGGGACCCTCACTCGATCGTTCCAGCTGACATCGAGGAGGTGCGACGAAAGGGCGCGTCCGACGGCGACCTGGTTGAAACGCTGGAAACGGTGAACACTGGTAACAGCTTCAATCTGATCAACGGGGCTCTCAATGTCGGCCCGGATGATTTTCTCAGCTACATGAAAGGGCGGGGGGACCTCTGGAAGAAGTCCGCCTGAGGAGATCGAGTTGGCGACGCTCTCGGATCTGACGTCGTCGGATGGGATCGATGCGGCCCTCGCGCTGCCGGGACTGCTGCTGCTGGACGTCTACACGCAGGACTGCGTCATCTGCCGGCGGCTCGAGCCCATGGTTGCGGCTGTCGCGGCAAGTTCTGGCGGCGCTGTTCGCGCCCGGAAACTTGACGCTGCCCGCCTCGCGGAATTTGCCGCCAGGCACGCCATTCGCGGCATCCCGACCCTGCTTCTCTTTCGCGATGGCCGGCTGATCGACCGGCGCGCGGGGTTTGCGACCGCAGGCGCGCTGCGGGAGTGGATCGCAGCCCAAGCGCGCCAGTGACCAGGAACTCGCCATGAAGATCGACCTCGTCGCCTATCGCGAAGCCAAATAGAGACTGGACGACGGACCTGCAGGTGGAACAAGACGGAGAGCTGCGATGAGAAACAGCATACGCTGGATAGGCGGGGCACTGGTGTTATGTGCGGGATATCTGCCGTGCGGACCTGCACTGGCGCAGAGCAAGCCAAGCGAGATCAAGATCGCGATCGTTCAGTTTCTCTCCGGGGCGGCCGCACCGCACGACGCGGCCGCGGTGAACACCGCCAAGCTGCTCACCGAGCAGTTCAATGCTTCCGGTGGCATCGCCGGAGTTCGTCTCAACACCATCTATGTCGACGAGGCTGGGTCAACAGCCGACAAAGTCGCGGAGTATCGCCGCCTCGTTCAGGACGAGAAAGTCGCAATCGTCATCGGCTACACGTCAAGTGCCAATTGTCTGGCCGTCTCGCCGGTGGCTGACGAGCTCAAGACCCTCACCATCTTTCAGGTTTGCGCCACCTATCGGCTAATCGACAAAGGTGTGTACAAATACGTGTTCCGCACGGCCGCGCATTCGGCATCCGAGAATATTGCCGCGGCGCTCTACGTCCTCGCCCGCAAGCCCGATCTCAAGACCATTGCCGGGATGAACTACGATTATGCCTATGGGCGCGATTCCTGGGATGTCTTCAAGCGCACAATTCTCAAGCGCAAGCCTGACGTGCAGGTGGTCGGCGAGCTGTGGCCGAAATTTCTGGCAACCGAATATTCCTCCGAGATCTCCCGACTGCTGGCTCTCAAGCCGGACGTAATCCACACCGTCAACTGGGGCGCCGGTCTGACCAGCTTCATCAATCAGGCCGAGACGCGCGGCCTGTTTGAGCAGAGTTTTGTAATGATGACGACCGGCCTGGTGAGCCAGATCGGTATTCTTCCCAAGGGCGCGGCCTTTTCCGGCCGCGGGTATCATCTCCAGCATCCGGATCCCCAGACATACGCGGCGAACCGGGACTACATGAAGAGCTACAAGGAGAAGTTCAACGCGTTTCCCGACTATACCGGATATTTCATGGCGCAGGCGTTTTATGGACTGAAGCCTGCGATCGAAAAGGCCGTCCAGGCAAAGAATGGCGCCTGGCCGAGCAATGAGGAGATCGGCGCGGCGATGGAAGGCCTCGCGTTCGACACACCGCGCGGCCATGTTCTCGTGCGCAAGGACCACGAGGCGGTGAACGAGGCGATGTGGGGAGTGACCTCGGGCCGCAACAATGCCGAGCTTGGCTACCCGGTCCTCGATGACTTCCGCGTTTTTCCTCCCGCCGATGTCGTCACGCCGGAGGGCAAACAGACTGTCGAGTGGATAGAAAGCTGGCCGGCCGGTAAATGAACATCCTGCCGATCATCCTGATCGACGGCATCACGTACGCATCCTGGCTGTTCCTCGTCTCGGCCGGCATTACCTTCATCTTCGGGGTGTTGCGAATTCTCAATGTCGCGCACGGGAGCCTTTACGCGATTGGCGCTTATCTTGGCGCGACATTCGTCCTGCGATTTGCGGGGCAGAACCAGCAGAGCTGGACGACCCTGCCATTGCTGCTGCTTGGCGCCATCATTGTCGGGCTGACGCTCGGGCCTCTCATCGAACGCCTGCTGCTGCGGCGCGTCTACGATCAGGACGAGGTCGTCGGTCTGCTGACGACGTTTGCGCTTTTCCTCATCCTTGAGGACGTGATGCGGCTCATTTGGGGGATCGAGCCGTATATGGTCGAGGGACCCTACCGCATGTTCGGGCGGGTGCACATGGCCGGGATCGCCTTTGCCGGTTATCCGTTTGTGCTGACCATTGTTGCGGTCCTCGCAGGCCTTTTGCTGTGGTTCGTCCTTCATCACACTTCATTCGGCCGGCAGGTCACCTGCGTGATCAGCGATCGTGAAATGGCGGGCGCGCTCGGCATCAATGTTCCGCGCATAGATCTCATCGCTTTCGCGCTCGGAACATTTCTCGCCGCCCTCGGAGGTGCCTTTACGGCGCCCCTCACCTCGGTCGAGCCGGGCATGGGCGTGTCCGTCATCGTGCTTGCATTCGCGGTTGTGGGCATCGGCGGACTGGGCAGCATTGGGGGCGCAGCAGTCGGCTGCCTGATCGTGGGGCTTGCGCGCGCCGCTGCCGTTCAGCTGTTCCCGGAGCTGGAGCTGGTCGTGATCTACGCGCTGATGGTTGCTGTCCTGCTGTGGCGGCCGCAGGGCTTGTTTGGTGCTATCGAGCTGCGGAAGATATGAACGGGGCGACGACCCATCGGAGCTCTCTCGTGGGGGGCATGGTCGCCTTCGCGCTGCTCGCTCTCCTGCCGCTCTTCCTCTCGGACTGGATCGTCTTCCTTCTTGCGCTGGCACTGGCGAAGGGCGCCGTGGTCCTTGGCGTTGTGCTGCTCCTGCGCGGCGGTCTCATCTCCTTCGGCCATGCCCTTTACTTCGCGGTCGGCGCCTACACCGTAGCGTTTCTGGCCAACAGATTCGGTGTCGGCGAGGCGCTGATCGCGCTTCCCCTGGCGATGGTCATATCCGGGCTGCTCGCGGCCGCACTCGGATTGTTGCTCACGCGCTTTCGCGGAATTTACTTCGCGATGCTGAGCCTTGCCCTCTCGATGATCGTCTATACGGTGTTGATCAAGTTCTACGACTTCTCCGGCGGAACGGACGGGCTGAGCGTCCGCGGTTTTTCCCTGGCCGGCGTTACGCCGGTGCATTCCGGTCTGGTCAAGTACTACCTCGTCCTCGTGCTCACCGCGTGCGCGGCTTATATCGGCGCGCGGTTCCTTGCCTCGCCGCTTGGCTATCTCATGCAGGCGGTGCGCTACAACGAGATCCGGATTGAGTATCTTGGCGCCTCGGCAAGCCATGCCATCCTCGCGTCCTACATCATCTCCGGGGCCATCAGCGGGATCGGCGGGGCATTGGTCGCCTACCTCGTCGGCCAGGTGTCCCCCGAGCTCGCATACTGGGTCGCGTCCGGCGATTTCGTGTTTGTCGCAGTGCTGGGTGGGACCGGAAGCGTCTTCGCGCCGTGGATCGGCTCGGTCGTGTTCGAGCTCGTCAAGAACTATGCGGTGAAGTTTTCCCCCAGCACCTGGCAGCTGACCCTGGGCGTCTTCCTCTTGCTGGTGATCTATTTCCAACCGCAGGGGCTCTGGGGCCTGCTCACCCGAAGGCGTGCCAAGCCACGATGACGACCGCAATGCTCGACGTCGATAACGTATCCCGCGCATTCGACATGCTGCGTGCAGTGGATGATGTGAGCCTGTCCGTTGCGGAGGGCGAAACCGTCGGGATCATCGGCACCAACGGCTCCGGCAAGACGACGCTGCTGAACCTGATCACCGGTTATCTGCAGCCCACGTCCGGCCGCATCTTGTTTCGCGGCAGTGACATTACCGGCCTGCCACCCAGACGGGTAACTACGCTCGGCGTGGCGCGCTCTTTTCAGGTCCCCCAGCTCTATACCGGGCTGAACGTGCTCGACAACGTGCTCATCGCGATTGCCGCCCATTCCGGCCGCGGCACCGATTTCTGGACGCCCATGCACCGCCGCGATTCCGTGGTCAGGGCCGAAGACTTCCTCGCACGCTTCGGGCTCTCCGATCACGCTACGGCAGCGGTGCGGAACCTGCCGGAAGGCGCACGCAAGGTGCTTGATGTGGTGCTGTCGGTCATCCTCGAGCCGAGGGTCCTGCTGATGGATGAACCCACGAGCGGCGTGAGCGCACGCGACAAGTTCTCCGTCATGGATACGCTGATGCCGACGCTCAAGGAACGCCGAGTCACAACGATTTTTGTCGAGCATGACATGGAAATCATCGAACGCTACGCGGAGCGCGCAGTGGCATTCGACGCGGGCAGAATAATTGCCGATGGACCGGTGGCTGGCGTGCTGGGACAAGCGGAAGTTCGCCGCGCCGTTCTCGGCGAGGGCTGACATGCTGCGCGTTCAAGGCATCACGGTCGCGATCAGCGCGGTGACCATCCTGCGCGGCCTGAGCCTGAGAGTTGATACCGGCGACATCATCGGGCTCGTCGGTCGCAATGGCGCCGGCAAGACCACCACGTTGCGCAGCATCATGGGCTTGACTCACCTGAGCGCGGGACGCATCGAGCTCGACGACAGCCTCCTCGACGAAATGCCGTCCTACACGCGGGCCAGGCTCGGCATTGGATACCTTCCCGAGGATCGCCGCCTCGTGCCCGCACTCTCAGTTTACAACAACCTCTTGATACCCGCGCAGGCCAGCGGCGTTGCGGATCATGACGAGCGATTGCGCCGGATCTTCAATCTGATCCCGGAGCTCAGCGAGTGGTCCGCGCGCAAGGCAAGCACGCTGAGCGGCGGGCAGCAAAAGTTGGTGGCGCTGGCCCGCGCTTTTGTGAACGGCCGCAAGCTGCTTCTTCTGGACGAACCGTTCGAAGGGGTCTCAACCGCATTATCGCGGCGACTGGCGCAAACGATCCGGGAGTTCAAGCAGGGAGAAGGAGGCGTCGCAGTGCTCGTCGCCGAATCCGACCTCAAGCGAGCCGCCATGCTCACGCCGCGCGCGTATGTGATCGAGCGCGGCGAGGTGATCGACGAAGTGACTCTGCAGGCATGAGCTCATTCTCACTGCGACAGCTGCCGTACCAGCAGGCCGAGCGCAGCATCCACCGCCTGCATGCGTACTGCGTTGCGGTCCCCGGAGAAGACGTGGCGTTCGACCATGGTGTCGGCGCCCTTGCGCGCCGCAGCGACATAGACCGTGCCGACGGGGTTCTTTTCGTTGCCGCCGCCGGGGCCGGCATAGCCGGTGACCGCCACGGCAACGCCGGCAGTCGAATGGCCGAGCGCGCCTTCCGCGAGGCCCTTGGTGACCTCGCCGCTTACCGCGCCGTGTAGCCGCGAAACCGCTTCGGGAACGCCGAGCCCGGTTGCCTTGGCCGAGTCGTGGTAGAGCACGAAGCCGCGCTCGAAAGTTTTGGACGCGCCCGGCACCGAGGTCAGGCAGCTCGACACCAGACCGGCCGTGCATGTCTCCGCGGTGGCAATGCGCAGGGCCTGGGCGGAGGCGAGCTGCAGCGCCTGCGCTGCGCGATCGAGCGTGGGTTTGGCGAACATCAGGCGCCCGCAGCCGTCCGCAGCCGCTCGATGGTGCGTATCGCACTCGGCTTGATGTCGCGCACGTCGAGGCTGATGTCGACCGACGTCACGCTGTGGGTGAGATCGCCGACGGATATCACATCGACCCCGGTCTCTGCGATGGGAACGATCGTCCTCTCGTTGATACCCCCGGAAGCTTCGGTGATGGCGCGGCCGTTCACCAGCTTGAGCCCGGCCTTGATCTCGTCGAGGTCCATGTTGTCGAACATGATCACCTCGACTCCGCAGTCGAGCGCCTCCTGCACCATCTGCAACGTCTCGCATTCCACCTCGAACTTGAATGTATGTTGCGCGTGCGAGCGCAGGATCTCGACCGCGTTGCGGATACCGCCGGCGATCTTGATGTGATTGTCCTTCACCAGGACGCAATTGCTCAGGTTGAAAATGTGGTTATGGGCGCCGCCGCAGCGCACGGCATATTTCTGCAGCATGCGCAGTCCAGGCCAGCCCTTGCGGGTGTCGGTGATGCGCACCTTCGTGTGCTTGACCAGGTTGACATAGCGCCGGGTCTTGGTGGCGATGCCGGACATCTGCTGGATCCAGTCGAGCGCGCAACGCTCGATCATGAAGAAGGTCGATGCCTTGGCCTGGATCCTGATCAGGATCTTTCCCGGCCCCATCTCCTCGCCGTCCTGCACCATCTGCTCGATGCGCGCATCCGGATCGACGGTGCGAATGGTCTCGTCCGCGAGCAGCAGGCCGCAGACGATGCCGCTGCCCTTGGCGTAGATCTGCCCGGTCTGGACCGGGTCCTCGCCGACCAGAAATCCGCCGGTCGTATCACCCGGACCGATCTCGTCCCGGAGCGCCTGCTCGAGATAGGGCCGGATCATGAAGCGATTGAGTTGCATGTGCGTGCTCCTTGACGTCGTGCCACCCTGCTGTGCAAGCGCCGTCGCCTAATTAATCAGATTCTTGTAGGTCCAGCCATCCTTGACGATGAGATGCAGGCGCTTGCGGTCCTGCAATACGGCAATGTCGGCGAGCGGATCGCCGTCGACCGCGAGCAGGTCCGCTCGCTTGCCGGGGGCGAGGACGCCAAGCTCGGGCCGTTCAATGCATTGGGCGGCGCGACTGGTCGCGGCGACAATCGCGTCCATCTCGGACATGCCAAGCCACTTCACCATGAATTCCAGCTCGACCAGGTTCTCGCCCACGAGCAAACGATGCGATTGGTCGGTGCCCATCGCTACCTTGATGCCGCGGCGCACCGCGTCCTTCCATAGCGGGATCTGTTTCTGCATCGCCGCATAGATGGCGGCGTCCTTGTCCTCCTCGTTGGCAAGCTGCTGACTGCTCCAGGCCGGATCGGACTTGCGCCGCTCGACCGACAACGGCACCAAGGCAATCGTCGGCACCCACCAGGTGCCGTGCTCGATCATGTGCTCGATGCACTGCTCGTCGACAAACCACCCGTGCTCGAGCGAGTGTATTTCCGCGGTCAGCGCATTACGGATGCCGGCAAGGCCTTCCGCGTGCACCGCGACACCCTTTCCTTTGGCGCGTGCTTCCGCCACTGCGGTGCGGATCTCGTCCGTCGTGAGCTGCGGCTCGTCCCAGCTGTCGGTAAGCGAGGTGATGCCCCCCGTGGTGCAGATCTTGATGAAGTCCGCCCCTGCCATCAACAGCGTGCGCACGAGCTTGCGCATTTCCTGCGGGCCGTCGACGATGCCGCTGGGGAGCCAAGCACGCTTCTGCAGGCGGATGCCGGCCGGAACCCAGCTATCTCCGTGCCCGCCGGTCTGCGAGATCATGACAATCGAGATCAGGAGCCGCGGCCCCTTGACGAATCCCTCGGCGATGGCCTCGCGAAACCCGGCGTCGGCGCCGCCCATGTCTCGCGCGGTGGTCACGCCGCAAGCCAGCGTCTCCTCCAGGATATGGGTCGAGCGCAGCACGTTGTAGGTCGGCGTGTTCGTCAGATGCGCGCGAATGTCGCGAGCGCGGTAGGTCGAATGCACGTGGCAATCGATGATGCCCGGCAGCACTGTGCACCCGGCGGCATCGAGCACCTTGGCGCCGCGCGGGATCTGGACACCGGCGTCTTTGCCCACAGCAGCGATGCGGTCGCCCTCGATCACGACCGTGCCCTTCTCGATGGGATCGCCGCCGAGACCATCGATCACGCGCGCACCGATGATTGCTGTTGTGCCGCCGTCGAATGTCAATTCCCAAGCTCCACGAACACGTTCTTGACCTCGGTATAAAGGGCGAGTGCATGCATCCCGAGCTCGCGCCCTATCCCTGATTTCTTGTAGCCGCCGAACGGAGCGTAGGTGCCGTAACGACTCGCGCTGCCATGCGAGTTGATGCTCACCATCCCAACGCGCAAGGCCCGCGCGACCCGCAGCGCGCGGCCGATGTCGCGCGTCCACACCGAGCTATTGAGGCCGTAGTCGCTGTCGTTGGCAAGCGCGATTGCCTCATTCTCGCTCTCGAAGGGAATGACGACTACGACCGGGCCGAAAATCTCCTCGCGCGCAATGCGCATGCGGTTATCGACCTGCGTCATGATCGTTGGTGCGAAATAGCAGGCATCCGGCCATCGCGCCGGACGGTCGCCGCCACAGAGGGTGCGCGCCCCTTCGGCAACTCCCGCATCGACCAGGCCCTTCACGTTCTGCCAATGGGCCTTTCCCACCAGCGGCCCCATCTCGGTCTTCGAATCGAGGGGATCGCCGACTCGGAATCTTTCGGTGGCTGCAACAAACGCAGTGACAAGCTCGTCGTGGATTTTCCGCTCGACCAGAAGTCGGGTGCGTGCCGAGCAGCTCTGCCCCGCGTTGCCGAATCCTCCTCTGACTGCCGCTGCCGCAGTCTTGGCGATGTCGGCATCGGCGAACACGATGTTGGGGCTCTTGCCGCCGAGCTCGAGCGATATGCGCTTGATCCCGTCGGCGGAGAGCTTGACCAAGCTCGCGCCGGTGCGCGTCTCGCCCGTGAAGGCGATCTTGTCGATTAAGGGATGGGTTGCGATGTGCTCGCCCAGGGCCTCCCCCGGCCCGGGCAGCACATTGAGGACGCCCGCGGGCACGCCGGCATCCATGGCGATGCGGCCCAGCAGCAAAGCCGTGAGCGGCGTATAACTCGCGGGCTTGAGGATCACCGTGCAGCCGGTCGCCAATGCCGGTGCCACCTTCCATGCGGCCGCCAGGAAGGGAAAGTTCCAAGGGACGATCTGGGCCACCACCCCGACCGGTTCGCGCAGGGTGAAATCGAGGAGACCCTCGCCCATCGGAATGGTCTCGCCGAAATATTTGTCCATGGCGCCGGCGTAATAATCAAAGACGCGCGCTGCTGCGGCGACCTCGTTTTCCGAATCCGCGATGGTCTTGCCGCCGCTGCGCGTCTCGACCTCTGCGATAAGATCGAGCTTGCCGCGGATGGCATCGGCGATGGCGCGCAGCACGCGGCCGCGCTCGGGCGGCGGCAGTTGCGGCCAGGCATCCTTGTCAAAGGCGCGCCGAGCCGCCCTTGCCGCGCGATCGAGGTCCTCGGGTCCCGCGCTCGCGACCTCCGCATACGCTTCCCCGGTGAGTGGACTCGTTACCGTAAAGGTCTTCCCCGCGGCGCTGGGAACGAACTGGCCGTCGATCAGGAGCTTGGTCTCAAACTCGGTCACGGCTTACACACTCTCGCGACGCACTGCTGCACGCTCAGCAAAAGCGCAGCGCCTCCCCGGCAAGGCGCCGCGCTGCCTCGCCCGGATCGCTCGCGTCGTAGACCGCGCGACCGACCACCGCATAGGCGTTGCAGTCGCGCGCGGCGGAGAACGCGTCGGCGATGGAGCCGCCAAGCGCCCCGATACCGGGAATAAACAAGCAGGGGCGCTCGACTTTCTCCACCAGCCAGCCCGCATGATGCCGCACCTTGTCAGGAGTGTTTCCGGGGATGACGAAATGATCGACCCCGACCTCGATGGCTTTGCGGAAGATCCTGTCCAGTGCGTCGTCGATCACGTAACCACCCCCGCTCGCGTTGTAGTCCGGAAACGGAAGATCGCCGCCGACGATGGGAAGGAGCCGGTTGCGATAAGCGCTGCCGGCAAACGCGACCACCGCGCGCGGCCCGGCGACGGGAAACAGGATCAAGCCGTCCACCCCCGCTTCCTTGCAGGTGGCGGAGAACTTCGGCGCCATGTCCGGCACATCGGGACCCGCCTTCTGATGGTCGTAGATCAGCGGCCGGTCGGTGCATGCTCGCAGATCGCGCATCGCATTCCCCAGACCAAGCCGCAAAGTCGCGGTCAGCCCCACCTTGTAGCCGACCACGCCGGCAACGCTGCTCGTCTGCTCGACCACTTTGCGCATGTGGTCGAGGGATTCCATGTCGAGGGCAATCAGGATTCCGTGGCTCGAAGGGAGTCGCACATCGTGCCATTCCGCAATTGCCGCCCGTGCGAGCCGGCCGTCAGCGAGCCGGCAGCTCTCGTCCGCGCGGGGGAAGTCGGCGCCTGTGTTCATGAGCCATCAGTGAAGGCAAGATATCATCAGTGAAGGCAAGATATGAAGTCCCATGGAAGGGAGTATCGCATGATCAATTTTCTTGCCATAGCAGGTGGCCATGAAGGTTGGCGACGCTATTCGCCTGATAGAGCGGGACGGCTGGCTCCTTATTCGAACCCGCGGGAGTCACACCGGCAATACAAGCATCCCCACAAACCAGGCCGAGTCACCATTGCTGGCAAACATTCTGATGACCTTGCTCCCGGAACGTTGAACAGTATCTTGAAACAATCAGGTCTCAAGGAGGAGCACTGATGCGTTATGCCATTGTGATCGAAAAAGCAGAAGGCAACTATTCGGCCTATGTGCCGGACCTGCCTGGCTGTGTGGCAACCGGCGACACCATCGAGACAGTCGAGCGCGAAATCCGAGATGCGATCCGGTTTCACATTCAAGGATTACAACAAGAAGGATTGCCGGTGCCGCAGCCCACCAGTATTGCAGAATACGTGGAGACCTGAGCGAGATGCTGGTAGCGGCTTTCACTGAGTGCATTAGGGCGCAAACGGGAGATTGCGATGCAAACCTACGTGGTCAGTATTGGCGGGGAGACAATTCTCGCATTTCGTGCCGAGGATGACGAAGAGGCCCGCGAGATCGCGCATTCATCCTCGATGCAATCCGATCTACGGGCTCTCACCGACACTGACGGAAAACCGCTATGG
>Ga0207693_10002799_pt1 | contig 15116 bp, 15 predicted proteins | sample LARL81metaG_FD_184347 | JGI IMG/M metagenome (GOLD analysis project Ga0207693, IMG submission 184347) | Corn, switchgrass and miscanthus rhizosphere microbial communities from Kellogg Biological Station, Michigan, USA - LAR L8-1 metaG... | ecosystem: Host-associated > Plants > Roots >...
GATCGGGGCCGGTCCCGCCAGCCCTGAACAATGGATCACCCTCGCCATCGGCTTCCTGGTGTCGTTCCTCGTGGCCTACGTCGTCGTCGCCTGGTTCATGAAGTGGGTGCGTCAGCACGGGTTTGTGCCGTTTGCCATCTGGCGTCTCGTCGTCGGCGCGTTCGTCCTGTTCTGGATGGTGAAGCGCTAGGCGCGGAAATACTCGTTGGCTGGACGGCGCAGCAGGAAGAACGCAATCACCACGAAAAACGTCGCGTGGGTCGCCATCTGGGTCCAACCGTGCAAGTAACCGACGACGACGTGAAACCAGATCCCAGCAAGGCCGGCAATATCTCCGACCTCACGCAAGTCATCGCCAACACCGCTGGCTTTCACTTTGCGTTTATCGAGCAGGGCGGAACCAGCCTTTACCCGATGCTGGCGCAAAGAGTAAGTAGTTTGGAAGTTTTGCGAATCGTGCTGAGCATCGGCGGAACTGAGATCGCTCACTTTCAGACTTGGCATGACAAGGCCGGCAACGTGATTCACTTGACCGACGTGATCGATCCCGTGACCGGTCTAAAAGTAACGTTCCCGGACCTCAACTCATCTCCCTTCGGAGGCGAGGATTTCCAGACCAACCTGATCATGCCCGAACCCACCGCGTTCCTCAGCCGCAAGCTTCCGGCATGTTCGATCATTCGCCCTACGTCGACCAAGGGAGCTGCCATGGGAGCTCTCAAAGCTCTGACCGCCGACGGACTCTTCATTGGCCAGTCACAAGCTTTCTTTGACTACCTGCGCGATCTGGCAGAGGACGCCGACGAGGCTAAACGCGGACGTCACTGACAGGAGGTCTTCTCTCAAGTAGGCTGAAACCCTCAGCCGCTGTTGCCGTGACGGGTGCAGCGGCTTTTTTGATCGAGACTCTCGATGCGCTTATTGGCGATCGGTCGGCTCGAAACGGTTAGCTTCCTTTCGGCCGTATTCCAAAATCAAGTCTTTGTGGAAGGCTCGGATCCGCCATCGGCGTCGCTGACGAATCAATCGGCTAGGAAAGTGCTGGCGGGGAGGTTTTTGGAAGGCCCCTGAGTTGTGAGTGTAATCGCTGGTAACAACAGTTGCGAAGCCGGCCTATACAATCGAGTGCCGTACGAGCAGGTGTGAGGATGGCGCTGGCTGTTGGCCCATGACTCAAACCGAAAAATTAAAAACTGAAAGGACGACCCATGACTCAAACTAGTGCAACAGTACCTGACAAGAATGCAATTCGTCCGTTTCATGTGAATGTTCCGGAAGCGGAACTCACCGAGTTGCGCCGGCGCATCAACTCCACCAAGTGGCCTGAACGGGAATTAGTTGCGGATGCGACGCAAGGCGTACAGCTCGCGACAGTTCAGGCACTCGCGCGTTATTGGGGGGCGGAATACGACTGGCGGAAGGTGGAGGCGAGACTGAACGCCCTGCCGCAGTTCATCACCGAGATCGATGGCCTGGACATTCACTTTATTCACGTTCGTTCAAAACATGAAGATGCGTTGCCGCTCATCGTCACGCATGGATGGCCGGGCTCGGTCATCGAGCAGTTGAAGATTGTCGATCCACTCACCAATCCCACCGCGCATGGCGCGAGCGCATCGGACGCGTTCCATCTGGTGATCCCGTCGATGCCGGGCTACGGCTTTTCAGGGAAGCCGACCGCTCCCGGCTGGGACCCCGACCGCATCGCGCGTGCCTGGGTCGCGCTGATGAAGCGCCTTGGATACACACAATTTGTGGCGCAAGGCGGCGATTGGGGTGCGCTCATCACCGATCTAATGGGCGTGCAGGCGGCTCCGGAATTGCTCGCCATTCACACCAATATGCCGGGCGCGGTGCCAAACGATATTGACGGGGCGGCCTTTACTGGTGCGCCGGCGCCGTCCGGTCTCGCAGCCGACGAGCAACACGCTTTCGATCGGCTCGCCTTTTTCTACAAGCATGGCCTGGGCTACGCCATCGAGATGGCGAACCGCCCGCAGACGCTGTACGGGCTTGCAGATTCGCCGGTCGGCCTGGCGGCCTGGATCCTCGACCACGACGAAGCCAGTGAGGCGCTCATGGCGCGCGTCTTTGCCGGCCAGTCCGAGGGCCTTACGCGAGACGACATCCTCGACAACATCACCCTCTACTGGTTCACCAACACGGCGATCTCTTCGGCTCGTTTGTATTTGGAAAACAAACTTGCCTTTTTCGCCCCCAAGAACGTCGCCATTCCCGTTGCCGTCAGCGTTTATCCCGATGAGATCTACGCCGCTCCGCGGAGCTGGGTAGAGAAAGCGTATCCCAAACTCATCCATTACAACCGGCTACCCAAAGGCTGTCACTTCGCAGCGTGGGAGCAGCCCCAATTCTTTTCAGAAGATGTGCGCGCGGGCTTCAGATCACTGCGCAAAGTAGCAAAAGCAGCGTAGCCGTGGCTTAGCCCGGAAATCGATAAACCTAGTGCGGAGTGGATGAACTCCGCACTTTTCTTTTTTGCCCTACCCGAGGTTTAGCCATAGCTCGCCCTGCTCAAACCGGTGTTGAGGTGCTTGGCTTCTTCGGGATGGCCGTGAATCCCGTGTCCATCGGCCACTTTACCTCGTTGAGTTCTTCGCAGAATGGACACGTGACGCCTTGCGGCACTTCCTTCGCACTGCTGTAGGGGCCGGAAACGGTGAATGTCTTCCTGCACTTCATGCAAGTGATGATTTTCTCCATACGTACCTCACTACGTAGCTACAGAGAAGCGCTTTGGGAGCCCTGTTCTTGTGAGCAGCGTTCCGTCTCTTTCGCCTTCCCCATTTAGGACGGCCCCTTGACCCAGCAACGAAAAGGGGCGGATACTTTGGGCAGCCAAATCCATAAACTGTCCACCCACCTCACTGACAGGCCCTCTTGGGTCCATCGTGGTCCGTGAGCTCAAGGCCCTGACAGCCTTTCTCATGCAGGAGAAAACAACATCATGCCCCCCAATGATGATTGCCCCAATGATGATTCTTTCGAGCAAGCCCTCAGTGAATACCGCGAAAGAAGCTGGTGTCCCGACGAATTTGCCGACCTGTCGACCGATGTGCAGTTCGACATAATCGAAAGAGCGTGCCAAATCCAAGCGGCCAACGACCGGCTGAACGAATTGATCCAAGCTGCTTAGCGCACCGCCCGGTTACTGGCTACAAAAGGCCCGGTTTCCCTTTTTGGGAGATCGGGTCTTTTTGATTGTTCCTGGGGATTGTTTGTGAACCCCGTGTCCGTGACCCACATCGGAGCCCAAGCTGAAACCTCACCCGCGCTGGCACACCACGCACTGCTCTTTGTGCTGTGAGTACTCCACGCCAGCTTTCGCCAGTTCTCTCTGAAGTCGATCCATTTCTTTTCGATGTTCCGGTGCTGGCGCTACACCCTTAAGAGACCTTGAGTACCGTCCCACTGCTTCTGTGGCCGCAGCTTCCTTCTCGTGTAGATTCTTTCCGGTTTCACAGTCCATGATTTCACTCCATCAATCACAGGAGCTGCGGGTCGTCAGGCAGCGCGGTTCCAGGCTCCGGCGCTGGTGTAGCGCTCCGCAATGACGTGGCCCTGATCATCGACCAGAACAAAGGGCTTTTGTCCCCGGCCGCGTCACCCTTTTCTTCCCGGATCCTTGCCGTGATGAACTTCGACAACCCACAAGGTCTTTCAAAAACTATCCGTAGCTTATCATTTGAGCTGATTTGAGGTCGTTGGCTTAAGTGATTTCGTTAGTGAGATTTACATTACCAACGTCGCGAAATGGCTAAAAAACCTTATCAAAAACCCCTCCATAACTTATCAAACTTCACGGGGGGTGGAACCCCTTCCACCGTCGCAGGCTTGCCGAACGACACATGCGGAGGGGGCCAATACGCGAGGACATGACATGGATCCGCAACGAACCCGGGGATGAGGTCGAATTGACGAGGACTGCAGGCGGATTCCCTCACGAGACCGGCGAAATCTCCGAACCACCGCTAAAGACGAACTTCACCTACGAATATGACGAGCATGGTAACTGGGCGAGTAGGAATGAAGCGTCCGGAGTCGGCGGAACGAGAACGACGCGATCGCATGTTCGCCAGCTAACGTACTACCGCTAACGCCCGGTCCTCAGGAAAACGCCGCGCCACCCAACTCTCCCCCTGTACTCATAAGGATCAAACCTGCCCTTTCGTGTCTAGATCAGGCGACGGCGAACGTGCAACAGTTTGCAGGTCGTCCGACGACGAGCCCACGCTGCGGCGCGGAGGTCGAGTACTCGAACTCTGACCTGTACCCCTGAAATTTCCCCAGGAGAGCAACGTGCGAGACATTCAACAGTTGCTTAGAGAGAAAGAGGACGCGATCGAGCAGGTTCGTCAAGAGCTTGAGGCCCTGCGATCGGTGACTCCATTGTTATCTGACAGAGTTCCAGTCAAGCTGTTTGGGGAAGGTGGAACGGACGCTTCCACTGAACTGGTCGCAGCCCTTCGAACAGTGGCGCCACTGCTGGTTGACCAAGCAGATGAGTTCGATCCTGGAATCCGTGCTCGCTTGATAGAAGCCGCGGAAAGCGATTTCAACCTCAGCACTGCAAAGAAATTGTCGCACCAACTCAAACACATCGCTGGACTCGTGGTGCCTCGGCTCGGTTCCAGTCCGCGTTCAGGAATCGCTGCGAAATAAAATAACCCAAGGCCTCCTCCCCCGAAGGGCCTTGGGTTACTTGCTCGGCTTTCTCTTGAAACCGGCGAAGAATCGAGCGGTGGAAGCTTCTGCTCGTTCCGTTGCGTCGGCAATGGCGCCGAAGTGCTAGTGCGCCTGGCACGAAAGTGATAAACGTTTTAGGTTTGCTTTCTGCAAGACCCGTCACTCATCGCAATAAATACCAAAAACTTGTCAATTATCTGCGCAGAGCACCAACTGCTAAGCGCTCTTCTCTCTGCGCCACTTCGCCCAACGTGCTTTTTGAGCGGCTGCGATGCGTCTCCGTGCGGCAGGTGACATCGTGCCTTTTCGACGGGTGATTGATACGACTTTCCGTCCCTTTACCTTCGCCCAGCGAACACGTTGAGCCGCAGCAATCCGAGCTCGACCCGCAGCCGAGATAGTTCTGCCGGTGCGTCTGCTGCCGGTTCCGTTTAGCGCCGAGAGTGCACGATTGAGAAGTTCGACCTGAGAAGCTAGACGAGTGCGTTCCTGTTCCAGGTGGCTGAGTAAAGACGAAATAAGACTTGGAACTTTTTCTTTTGGGAGAAAGGCAAGCGACGTTCGAAAAAGATCGGCACCGTGAGCCAGTATCCCACGAAGGCGTCAGCGTGGCGGGCAGCCAAACCGCTGCGTGATGCGGTAGAAAACCAGGCGCAAGTACTCAGCAGTAACGTACCGATGGTGAGCACTCTCGTTGAGCAATACCGAGCGGAAAAGATGCCAAGACGTAGTGATACACGCCGTAGCTATGAAGTGTGGCTGAGCAATTACATCATTCCGAAATGGGGTGACCGCGCGCTCTCGGAGCTTCAGGCGCGGCCCGTTGAACTGTGGATTGAATCTTTGCCGCTCGCACCGAAGAGCAAAGTACATATCAGAGGCGTACTCAGCATCCTCTGGGACTTCGCCATGTGGCGTGGTTCTGTGCCGACAGAGCGAAACCCCATGGAACTGGTCACGATCAAGGGAGCAACGAAGCGAATGCGGAAGCCTCGTAGCCTGACAGTGGAAGAGTTTCAAAGGTTTGTGAAGCACCTGGAAGAACCTTTCCGCACGATGGCCCACATCTGCGTTTGCTTTGGTCTGCGCATCAGTGAAACACTCGCCCTTAGGTGGGGTGATGCGGATTGGCTGAATCGCAGACTTCGCGTAGAGCGGGGCATCGTCTGTCAGAAGGTTGACGATGCACGGCGGAGTCACGGCGTCCGCTGCATATAGACATGGAGATGTTGGAAGTACTCAAACTGTGCAAACAAACGACTCAGTTCTCAGCAAATGAGGATTGGATATTTGCGTCCCCTGTGCAGCTCGGGCGGTTGCCGTGGTCCTACGATCAGGTCTGGCGCATGTACCAAAAGGCGGCCGCCAAGGCTGGAATCGGCGGACTTGGCACCCACTCACTACGCCACACATATCGGTCATGGCTTGACGCTGTGGGCACTCCCGTGGCTGTGCAGCAAAAGTTGATGCGGCACGCTGACATCCGCACGCCCATGAACATCTACGGAGATGTCGTCACCGATGAGATGGCTCAGGCCCACTCGAAAGTTGTAGGCTTGGCTCTCAACGGCAGGTGAAACGGCAGGTGAGGTTCGGTAACTTGTTGAAAAGATGGTGAGCGCGGAAGGAATCGAACCTTCAACCTACTGATTAAGAGTCAGTTGCTCTGCCAATTGAGCTACGCGCCCGCTGTTCGAGGGGATTTACCTGCGGCTTCGACTCGAGACCATGACTTCGTGTCGGGGAGAACAACGCACCTCTGGCCGGGGCGCTGCGCTGCAAGCAAACATTTATAGTAACCTAGCGCGCCGAAAAGCCGCAACCGAACGCCGGTCGTCGCTGAGGCTTATGGTCTCTGCTGAAGATCTGCCAACGGAGCAGCCGCGTCGGTCACGCTGGCCACCGGCCGCTTGGATGGAACTTCTTCGAGTTGAACGACAGGCAACCGCTCGAGCGTTCCAATCACCGGCGCTTCGTCCATCGTGGACGGCAGCGTGATGAACCGGTGTTCGACACACAACTGGTCGACGAAGCGCTGCTGCCTCTCACTCAGGACCTTTTGGGGCAGTTTGTCGAAGTGACGGAAGATCCACAGAAAATACGCGCGCTGCGAGAGGGTGAGGCGAATGTATCGTGGCCCGATCGGAGTGACGATGCGCACCACGCCGCCAACCAACTTTTCGATCCACATGCTGAACCTGCCTGGGGTCCGATTTCTGAACGCGGCCAGAGCGCCGCAAAGAGCGCGCCATTATTGCACCAGCCGCGGAGCATTGACAAACGAATTCCTGTGAACCGATCTACTCGAAAGGGCGAGCGGAAGAGTTCTCTTCTCCTCCATGAGGAGAACTGCAGAAAATCCGTAAAAATAGGCCGCTCCCCGCGAATGTATGCACTAGAAATGGTGCAAATCTACTTTGGTTATTGTTCGACAATTGCGCGCACGTGGGCGATTTCCTTCTTTTGGAGGGTTCGGTCAGGTCGGGATCTCGGGCAGCATGTCCAGGCGATCGATCGTGGCCGCGACTCCGAACTGGTCGCCATCCTCCACCCGCACCACCCGGGCCTGGCAGCACGCCCACTGCTTCTCCCCCAGTCCGAGCTCGGGCGGCAATATCAGGACGATCTCGAGCTTGCTTCCCTCGGTGATTCGCCGATCGGTGTATAGGAACACGCCACCCATGCTGAGGTCCCGCGTGACAGCGGTGACCTCGGCATTCGTATCCTTACTTCGTACTGTCGCCGGAACGTTCACTGAGATGCGGGAACGTGTGCGCTTATCGGCCTTGGGGTCGAGCATGGGAGTGAGAGCCTATCATGAGCGCGGACGTTTGTGTTTCGGAGATTTTCACAGAGGCGACTAAGCACAAAAGGCGCCCATTGCGGGACGCCTCTGTGCGGAAATTCAATTCCGGTGATAACCGAAAGCCGGCAAGGACATCTACATCGTGGAGGGTTTTTGCAGCCGCACTCCCGGCACAACCACTGCCTGCTCGATCGTGGGAACATTCGTGCCGCGCAGGCGTTCTTCCACCTCATGCATCTTTGCGCTCGCCCCGGATTCGTAGTACGCACGCGACAGCAATTGCATGGAGGCAGGATCGTTCTCGTCTTCTTCTAGATGCGCGATCGCATCCTGCCACTTTTCCTGTGAGGCCAGTAACGCTCCCGCGGCCCCGTGATACGAACTCTGGATCACGAGATTACGGCTGCTCGCCGCCATGCCTTCAAGCTTATGCAAGGACTTCTGCGCCAGTTCCTGGTTGCCCGCGTGTGCGGCGCGCACCGTTCGGTAACGCAGGATCCGTGACAATTGTTCATCACGATCAAGCTGCGAGATTTCCTGCCGATGGCTCAATGCATCCTCGGCTGCTTCCAGATGTTTGAGCGCCGCGGCATCGTCTGCCTGATATTCCGCCATGCGCTGGTGCGCCCAGGATTCTTGTAGGTCAAGTCCAAGAATGTGGGCCTGTTCCGCCGTTTCAGCGAATGCTCGGTCGGCTTCGGCCGGCTTTGCTTCGCGTACCCAGCTGGTCGCGTTCTGCATCATGTAGTCGATGCGGTCCGCGTCGTTGTTGGCTTGCACAATGGCTTTCTGATACTCAATGCGTGCCTGCACCTGATTTCCCATCAGCGCGTAGGTATCGGCAATTCCGACCTGGGACGAAGCGAATTTCGGATCGACCTTCAGTGCCATGCGGTAGTGGACCAGCGCTTCGTCGAAGTGCCCGGCCATGCGGAGCAGCTCACCGTACGAGTCGTGTGGATTCGGTTGCTTGGGCAGTACGGTCACGTAACGATCCATCATCGCGAACGCTTTCGCAAACTGACGATCGCGTGCATAGACATAAGCCGCATCATTGATGGCCGCTGGATAGTTCTTGTCAATCGCCAGCGCGCGATCCAGAAGCTTCAGAGCCTGATCGTTCCCGTTCTCTCCCATCAGCCAGTTACCGGCGAGGTAGAGAAGATGCTTGTCCTTGGGGAACATTGCCAGCATATCGTTCATCGACGAAATGCCCGCGATGAAATTCCCTTCCTGCACGTTCACGATCCACTGAATCATCAACTTCTCGCCGGGCGTCACTTGGGGCTGCAGAGCCTTGGCCTTCTCGCGAGCAGCGCTGACCTCGACCGGGTTGCGGCCGTTGAATGCGATCCAGGCCCAGGCCAACGCAATCGACGGATCTTCCTTCACCGCAGCGCGCCAATCTTCATTGCAGCGCTCGAGATAAAGATTCTCGTAATCCTCCATACCCTTCTGATAGAGTTCGCGCCCCTTGGCGGAACTCGCGGTCACCGGCATGGTCCCGGTCACAGGCTTGGGTTTCGAGGACTTGTCCTTGGCAAAAGCAGCAGAAAGCAGGACAAAAAAGGCGATCAGCCCAGTCAGGATGCGGCGCTGCATCATCGTTTCTCTCTGAAAACAGTGATTTTGCGGAGCACTACGGCGCAAAGCGTAGCATCGAGCTGGGTGGTGACCAAGGTGACGGAAGGTTTACGACGGGTGGGGGTGGGTCGAAACATGGGTGAAAGCAAAGGCTCCTCCCGCGGGAAACGGGGAGGAGCCAAGGTTGAAATTCCGAATATAGGCTAGAAGGTAATGCGGGCGGCCAATTGCATCCCGCGCGGACCGCCGCCGCCCAAGAAGGGATTGCCGATACCTACGTCGCCGGTCGCCGTGATCTGGTACTGGCCGTTGCCCACCTGGCGGTTCCCCTTGGGCACAAAGCCACAGCCACAACCGCTTAGCTGGTTTATGTTTGACGCAGGGTCCGCGATAAACGCCGGTAACAGTGGGCTTGAAAAGTTCGGGTGATTGAGAAGATTGAAAAATTCCGCGCGCAGCTGAAGGTTCACTCGCTCCGTAATAGCCGTGGTCTTGTAGATCGCCAGGTCCCATTGCTTGTAGGTTGGCCCCACGAGTGAGTTGCGTCCAAGATTTCCATAGTGCCTGGTTCCCGGAACACAGGAATCCGCAAATCCATCGGGCGCGCTCGTCGAAAGACAGGGCATCGCAAAGGATGTCAGATCAATGAAGTTTCGCGGATCCTGTTTGTGATACACGATCGGACCAACCACGTCCGGCCGATCGAAGCAGTCCCCGCCTCCGCTGTAGTCATCTTCGCAATTGAAGTTGAGGGTAAATGGCTGCCCGCTCTGTAGTGACACGGTGCTATCGAAACCCCATCCATTTTTTAGCTTTTGCATGCCTCCGCCCATCTTGGGCACTTCGTAGCTGAATACCCAAGTGAACCGGTGCGGGATGTGGAAGTTCGAAGGACCATACTCGAGTTGCGGGTTATTGCTGTCTTGCGGCTGAGCCGCATTCACTACGAAGTCCTCGCCGTCACTCGAATTGTCGAGCGACTTCGACCACACGTAGTTCACTGCCGAGGTTATTCCTTTCCAGCCCATCACGCGGAAGCTGCCCTGAAGCGAGTTGTAGTTCGACTTGCCGGTCGTCTTTTCCTGGAAAATGTAGAAAGCTCCGACTCCGGCGTCGCCAAAGGGTCGTGGCACGCCGAAATCCTGGATGGCGCCGTCGGTCGCGCAGGTAGCGATCCCGTTCGGACAGTCGGCTGCCGTGATCGCCGCTTGCGTCGGCTGATTGATGTCGTAGAACCGGAACAGGCGATGTCCCTGAGACCCAACGTAGCCGAGTTGCAGCACGGTCTTGCTGCTCAGTTGCTGCTGGATATTAATGTTGTAGTTCTCCATGTAGGGCGTCTTGATGTGCCGATCCACCGCAAAAATGTCGCATTCCTGGGATTGGCAATCCGAAGGCGTGTAGACGGGCTGCCCAGGAGTTAGCGACGAGACGCCAGCCGCTGCCCCGGTGATCGGCGACGGACCGAAGTTCCCATAAGCCGGACCAGGCGCGTAAAACGCTGGATAAGGGAGATGGCCCATAAAGAAATCCTGCGAGAAAGCATCGTAGAAGAGGCCATAGCCGGCGCGGATCACAGTCCGGCCTTTCCCGGCAACGTCCCAGGCAATGCTGACGCGCGGCGAGAAATCCTTGTGGTCCGGTTCGTAGAGGCTGCTCAGTCCGGACGACCCTACCTGCGTCAGTGTGCCCGAACCAGTGTCGCTGGCGGGATCAAAACTGCTCACCAGGAAATTGGCAAACAGGTTGTTCTTTTCCTTGATGACACCGTAGTAGTCCCAGCGCAGGCCGTAGTTCACCGTCAAACGCGGCGATAGACGGAAACTGTCTTGGAAGTAGAGACCGAGCCCATTCTCCGCTGTGTGACGGGTTGAGTCTCCTGAGTATTGAAGACCGTTTGCAAGGCTGCCGGCGAGAAAATCTGACACACTAGCGAATCGCAGGCGTCCACGAAAATACTTATTGAAGTACTGCTGAACACTAGTTCTGCGGAATTCGACCCCAGCCTTGAAATCGTGCTTGCCGACTTTCCATCCAAAGTTGTCAATGACCTGGTTGTTGCTGTCAACTCGATGACGCGGGTCGCCCGACGTCGCACCCGGTTGTGCGAAGAAACTCGCTCCGGTTGGCGTCAGCGAAACGAGGATGATCGGCAACCCTGAATCGTGCGGGCCGCTCCCAGCGCAATCTGCCTGAGAACTGGCGGCGCAAAGACCGACAGAGCTGGGATGGAAACTTTGATCCTGCGCAAAGAAACCCTCTGCAAAACGGTTCCAACCGTAACGCAGCTCATTCACTTTATTGGTGCCGATGGTGTGCACCCACGATAGCGACACCAACTGAACCCGGGTGGGAGTGATTGTGTTGTAGCCGGGCAACTGGCCGCCTGACGCGGTGAGTGCCAGCGGGAACGACTGTGTGCTGTCCCCAAAGAAATAACGACCGGTAACGATATTCGCGGGATTGAAGTTGTGATCGATCTTAGCGATCACGCTGCTCAGGTTGTTGTACGACGGAGTAATAAGCGAGGCGTTCGGTCCGTCCGGGCAACCCGTATCCGTCGAATGCTTGCCCGGAATATTGGGAGCAGGCCACAAGCTCTGAGAGGCCAGCAACGCGGCAATGACGGGGTTGCTGGCATCATTCGGACTGAGCGCACCGCCCGGCCCACTTCCCTCGGGTACGCAGGCCAGCGTCACCGTTCCAACCGTCTCGCGCTGACCTTCGTAATTCAAATAAAAGAACGTCTTATCTTTCGCTATCGGTCCGCCCAGAGAGCCGCCGAATTGATTGTTATGAAATGGCGCCCGCCCCTGGTCCGATGTGTTGAAGTAGTTCCGCGCCCCCAGGGCGTCGTTGCGGAAATATTCAAACAGGCTGCCGTGCAGCGCATTCGATCCGCTCTTGGTCACGATGTTTACGACGGCTCCCGCATTCCGGCCGTACTCTGCTTCGAAATTCGAAAGCACGTGCATCTCGGCGATCGAATCGATTGGCAAGATCGCCGATGGCACTGCGAACACGCCACCCTGGTTGATAGCCGGATCATTCCGGTACCCATCATTCATGTCAGTACCGTCGAGCAGATAGTTGTTCGACCGACCGCGTGCACCGTTCATCGAAAATTCGCCGAACGATCCCGGCGAGTCGGTGATCTGGTCGGGGGACCCGGCGACGCCGGGATTCAGGAAGATAAGCTTCGTATAGTCCCGCCCGTTCACCGGCAGATTCTCGACGTTTTCGCTGGTCAGCACTCCGCCCAGATCGTTGGTCGTCGTCTCCACAATCGGCAACTGGTCGGCGGACACTTCCACGCGCGTCGAAACTTCGCCCGTCTTCAGCGCCGCATCCACTCGACGCTCTGCGGCGACATCGACCGTCACCCCTTTCGCAACAAACGTCTGAAATCCAGTCTGCGTTACGGTCACGTCGTAGGTCCCAATCGGCAGTTCCGGAACGCTATAGCTTCCGTCCGAACTGGTGACCGTGGCTCGTTCCAGGCCTGTGCTCGCGCTCCTGACTTTGACCTGCGCTCCGGCTACCACCGCCCCTGTTGGATCGGTTACCGTGCCCAGTATCGTTCCGCGAAATGTTTGGGCCGCCAGCGAGGCGACGGCCATAATCACGAACGCCACAGTCATACGAAATTTCATTTTGTAGGTCTCCCTAGCAACCGATTGTCGCTAACTGTCCTGATATCTTTGCGTTAAAGCCGGGCGCGCCGCGCGCAAACCGCCGTTGGCAGAGGAACCGACTCGCTCTGGAGATCGAGGTTGGCAGCTTCCGATCTGTGCAGAGATTTTCTCGTTGGAGTATCGATGCAAGCGCGCCTGCCGGCTGTAATAGGGCATCGAGTGTTCGAGCACCTGTTTGCGGCCCGATGGCTTTTCAGTGGAGCGGATCAAGCTAAACAAATAGGCCCTTGAGAGTCAATAACGAAACCACTCCCTCGGCGGCGGATTCACTGCTACAATGAGCCAACTTCAAGCCGCTCCCAGCCTCCTCAGGCGGCTATTCCCAGGAGTTCCGGATGGTTCGCTGGATCGCTTTCGATGACGAAACTGCTGAGGCAGTAGTCAGCCGGCTGCGCCGTGGTGCCGCCGAAATCCAGCACAATACCCCGGTCGATGCCGCCCTTCACGCCACCGGGCCGTCGGTGATCGTGCTGCCATCGTCGAATCCGGGAAGACTTCTGATTGCCCGATTCACCAGGTTTAGGACCAGCGAACCCGCCACGGGCTTCAAGCCTGCAGCGACGATGATCGCTACTCCGGTCCCACCCAAGAAGCAGGCCGCCTCTGTGAAGAAGCCGTGGTGGCGTAAGTTCGTCGCGTGAGCACAGTCGTCAGTCTCGAGCCAGTCTCCAGCCAAAGTCTCCCGCTCGCAGATTAGCTCCGCTGCACGGTAGTACCATCCATCGGTTTCCGATCCGATAGCATCGCCTGGTAGTCGAGTCGGTCGCTGGCTCAGCGGGTGCGGTGCTGACGACTGAAGCGTAGAGACTGACGACTGATCTACTTCTTCTTGCTCGGATCATCACCCGGATTGACGTAGTTGAACGCCAACGGCGACATGCCGTGTACCTGCACGATCGTCTCGCCGCTCGCCATTGCGTAGTGATGCATGCTCGGATCCATGTAAGCGAAGCTTCCCGCGCCAAAGCCTCCCATCTTCGTCTCGTCGAACGTATCGCCCATCCCGACTTTGAATGTACCCGAAACAACGGTCACGTTTTCACGTTTCGGATGCCAATGTGGCGGGATGCGGTAGCCATCCGGCATCTTAATGCGGATGGTGAAGTCTCCGGTCGAAGCAGTCGGGTCACCTTCCAGAACGGCGAGTTGCGCTCCCGGCGGAACAAAAGCTGGCACAGGGCCATAAGGAATTTTGTCAGGGGTAAAAACGTTGTCTACCGGCACAGGTGTCGCCGCCACCAAGACCGCGCACAGCAATACCACCAGCATCATGAATTTCATTTCTGTTGTCTCCCGAATGGATGAGTTTCGCGATCCCCACATGATCGCGAGAAGAAGCAGCGCCCACTGACGCGGAAGTATACGCGCAAGCAGATCGCTGTTATCGGATTTTGTCAGAGGAAAATTAGAACGTGAACGCGACGCCGCCCCGCACTGAGCGCGCGGACTGCACGAGGTACACCGTGCGGCCGTCCGTCCCCATCACGGGGACGTAGCCCTGCGCCATCAGGTTGCGAAGGTCGAGCATCGCTTCCATGTGCAATGGCAGGAAGCTGAACCCCGGCAGCGGCTGCCGCAGGAATACATTGAGGTAAGGATCCGACTGGCCCGCAGACGCGTTGAACATATCCACCTGCGTCAGGCCGTGTCCACTGACCCAACCATAGGAAGTCGTCCAGTGAGTGCGGCATCCAGGAAGCTTGCCGTTGAACTTGGCGGTCACCGCGTGGCGGCGCGCCGTCGTCATCGACTGACGGGCTTCCCTCAGTTCGATATCGGGCTGCGTTAGATCAATCACGCCGCCATAAGCGTAGTCGAGCGTCGCGGTCAGGTCCGAACTCAGTTTCCGCTGCAGCACCACCCGCAGGCCACTCGTGTCAAGATTCGTTCCCTGGTACGAGAACGTGCCGGAATCTACATCGGGCAGCAGTTCCCCTCCGTCGGCGGTAGCCATGCCAACGCCCGTCAAAACCGTGTTCGTAACCCGGTCGGAGTAGTACGCCACCTGCATGTTGTTCTTGCCGATGCGATGGGAAACAGACACTTCCTGGTGACGCGCGCGTTCAAGCGCCGGCGAGAAGCTCGCCATGCTCACTCGCGGACCCGAATCGCTGAGAATTGAGTTCTCAGTATCTCCGTCTTTCGTCATCGCGTCAGAAGGACGTGAACTCGCAAACCGGTACTCCAGCACCGTGTTGGGCGAGACATGGAGGTCTGCCGTCCCGAACGGACGGAACGCCGTGAACCGCCCCATGAACTGAACCGTCTGCAGTTCACTGCCGAACTTCAGCTCGAGAACGTTCCCCACCTGCATTTCGTCGGTGGTT
>Ga0207693_10002801_pt1 | contig 15111 bp, 15 predicted proteins | sample LARL81metaG_FD_184347 | JGI IMG/M metagenome (GOLD analysis project Ga0207693, IMG submission 184347) | Corn, switchgrass and miscanthus rhizosphere microbial communities from Kellogg Biological Station, Michigan, USA - LAR L8-1 metaG... | ecosystem: Host-associated > Plants > Roots >...
CGCGCGCCCGCAAGATCGAGCGCTTCCTGTCGCAGCCGTTCCATGTCGCCGAAGTGTTCACCGGCGCGCCGGGCGTGTTTGTCGAACTCGCCGATACCATCCGCGGCTTCCAGGGATTGTGCGAAGGCAAATACGATCACCTGCCGGAGCAGGCCTTCTACATGGTCGGCACCATCGAGGCGGCGGTGGAGAAGGGCAAGAAACTCGCCGAGGCGGCGTAACGCGGCGCGTCGAAAGAGTGGAACGCAATGGCTGGACTCCATTTCGAATTCGTCTCGCCCGAGAGCGTGCTGTTCTCGGGTGATGTCGATCAGGTCGATCTACCCGGCGTCGAAGGCGATCTTGGCGTGCTGCCCGGGCACGCGCCGATGGTCACGCTGCTGCGGCCGGGTATCGTGACAATCATGCGCGAGGGTCAGCGCGAACCGGTCGTCGTGGTCGGCGGCTTTGCCGAAATGGGACCCGGTGGACTGACCGTGCTCGCCGACCGTGCCGGGTCGCGCGAGGAGTTCGACCTCCAGGCGCTGGCGGAAGACATCAAAGCCGCCGAAGAAGACATCGCCGACTGCAGGGACGACGCGCAACGCGACAAACTCGTGCGCCGTCTCGACCAGCTGCGCGGCTTGCAGGCCGCGCTGGCGCAGTAACTTCGGTTAGGGGGCACCGGCATACTTGGCAAATTCGGCCACGACCCGCTCGTAGACCGCGCGCTTGAACGGGACGATCAGGCGCGGAATCTCCTCCAGCACCGCCCACCGCCACGCGGCAAATTCCGCCTCGTGCGCACCATCCGGATGTTCGACATCGATTTCGCTTTCCGCTCCGGTAAAGCGCATCGCGAACCATTTCTGCATCTGGCCGCGATATTTGCCCTTCCAGGCTTGGCCGATCAGCTCGCGTGGAATGTCGTAGCGCAGCCATTCGGCAATTTCGCCGAGACGTTTGACCGAGCGGATATTGGTTTCCTCGCGCAGCTCGCGCAGCGCGGCCGGCCACGGGTCTTCGCCGGCATCGATCCCGCCTTGCGGCATTTGCCAGGCATGCTGGAGATCGACGTGCTCAGGCCCGTCAATGCGGCGGCCGATAAACGCGCGGCCGTCGCGACTGAAGAGCAGGATGCCGACGCAGGAACGGTAGGGCAGATCTTCAACGCGCATTGCCACAGCGACGGATTGGGAGCGGCCGGCACAAAGGACCCGAATGATCCTCAATTTGCTCGGGTCTGTCACCAGCGGAGAAGTTGCTTGTTACGCATTCACCGAGGGTCACGTGCCAGCCGGTCACTGCCGTTCACCTCACCCGGCGCACCTTCGGGGCGCTCCTGCAAGGGAGGGTGAGTCTGCGGTCGGCGATCAGCGCTTGCTTGGCAGCTTGCTTGGGAGCGTGCTTGGCAACTGACCGGTCGTGTCGGCGCTCGTCGGCTCGGGCGGCGCCGACACAATGACCTCGCGCTTCGCGCCGGTTTTACCGTCGACGATCGTGACCGTCACGGTGCCCGGCGATTTTGCCGGAGCCGGGGGCGGCAGGGCTGTCGATGTCGCGGGCTCCTTGGACTCGGCTGGGGTGGCGGCTTGCGGCACCGCGATGACCTCCGGCGCCTTTTTGGCGATGCGCAGATCCGCCGGCGCTACCGCGACCGGCTCGCCACCGGCGCGATCTTCGGCGGTCACCGCCCACAACACAAACGCACCGAAGAACAGGCCAAGCGCCACCGCGATGATCTGCGCCGCCGAAACCTCAAACGCGCGCCGATATCGCTTCGGACCCTGTCCAAGCGGCGCTGTCAGGTCATTCATGGTCATGCGCGATTTCGTTCCGGCTTCCTCCAAATCCGCGACCCCGCGCGCCGTGCAATACGCGAATCACGACGGCGAGCATATCACGGCCTTTCCGCAGCGGGTCGTTCCGCCGGCCGGGGGATTGCCGCAAACAACAAAAAACCGGGGCGGCACATGACCGCCCCGGTCTTTAGCTTCGTTAGCGCTTATTTGATCAGTTTGGAACCGCCGCTTTCGGATTCGGCGGGAATGCGGCGTTGCTCGCCGTTCCGCGCAACAGGTCCAGCGCCATCTTGATCGCTTTATCGTCCGATTCGTTCGGCGGCACGTAGGACTGCGAGCCGGTTTCCTCGGAGCCTTCGGCCTTGAGATGGCCGCGCAGCGAGGCTTCGCCCTTGGAATCGGTCTGCGCCTTCAAGTTATCGGGAACATCCTGCAGCACCTCGATATCCGGCGAGATGCCCTTGGCCTGGATCGAGCGCCCCGCTGGCGTGTAGTAGCGCGCCGTCGTCAAGCGCAGCGCACCGTTGCCCGCGCCAAGCGGGATGATGGTCTGCACCGAACCTTTGCCGAACGAGCGCGTGCCGATCAGCGTCGCGCGCTTGTGGTCCTGCAGCGCGCCGGCGACGATCTCCGACGCCGAGGCCGAACCGCCGTTGATGAGGACGATCACCGGCTTGCCCTTGGTCATGTCGCCAGGCCGCGCATTGAAGCGTTGCGTCTCTTCCGGGTTGCGGCCGCGAGTCGAAACGATCTCGCCCTTCTCCAGGAACGTGTCGGAGACCGATATCGCCTGATCGAGCAAGCCGCCCGGATTGTTGCGCAGATCGACCACGTAACCCTTGATCTTGTCGGCGCCGAGTTGCGCGTTGAGCTCGTTGATCGCCTGCTTGAGCCCGTCGGTGGTCTGCTCGTTGAATTGCGTGATGCGAATGTAACCGACGTCGCCGCCTTCCGGATGCCAGCGCACCGACTTCACGCGAATGATGTCGCGAACGATCGAGACCTCGATCGGCTTGTCGGCGCCCTTGCGCATGATCGTGAGCTTGATCTTGGTATTCACCGGGCCGCGCATCTTGTCGACGGCCTGATTGAGGGTGAGACCCTGCACGGCTTCGTCGTCGAGATGGGTGATGATGTCATTGGCCATGACGCCGGCCTTGGCCGCGGGAGTATCGTCGATCGGAGCGACCACCTTCACCAGGCCGTCCTCCATCGTGACCTCGATGCCAAGCCCGCCGAACTCACCGCGGGTCTGCACCTGCATGTCGCGGAAGCTCTTCGGGTCCATGTAGCTCGAATGCGGATCGAGCCCGGCGAGCATGCCGTTGATGGCCGATTCAACGAGCTTGCTGTCGTCCGGTTTTTCGACGTAGTCGGCGCGCACGCGCTCGAACACATCGCCGAACAGATTGAGCTCGCGGTAGGTGTCGGAAACCGCCGCGCGCGCCGCCGAGCCGACCAGCAAGGCCCGCGGCTGCGTGATCATCAGCGTTGCCAACACGCCGGCCAGTGCACCGAGTAAGAGGAGTGAAGTTTTGCGCATCATCCGCGAACCTTTTCGCCTTCGTTAGTCGCCCACCATGGGCTTGGGTCAATGGGAGCACCGTCCTTGCGGAACTCCACATAGAGTACGGGTTGCTTGGGACCGGACGTGCCGGTTGGGGACGCTTGTGATCCGCCACCCATCACCGCTACCGGCTCACCGGTCAGCACGAACTGTCCGATATCGACGGAAATCCGCTCCATCCCCGCTAGCAGTACATGATAGCCGCCGCCGGCATTGAGGATCAAGAGTTGCCCATAGCTGCGAAAACGTCCGGCGTAAACCACCCAACCGTCGCAGGGCGTGGTAATCTCGCCCGCGGGCCGGGAGGCGATGGAGAGGCCTTTCTGAGTTCCACCCAACCCGTCTGAGCCGCCGAACTCGCGAATCCGACTGCCATTGACCGGCAAATGCAGATGTCCGCGCATGTCGGCAAACGCAACCGCGGGCGTCAGACGGCCGGGGTCGCTTAATGCGGCGAGTTCCGGATGCGTCGCGTCGTTGGCGATGCCCCGATCGGCGTCCCGCGTCGCGCGCTTTTCGCTGTCAAGCCCGGCTTCGAGCTTGGTGATCAGATCCTTGATGCCGTCGACTTGGCGCGCAACATCGGTGGCGCGTTGGCGTTCGCTGGCCAGCGCCAGTTCGGCATTGGTCTGCTTTTTCTGCCGTTGATCGATCAACAGGCTCACGCGAAGTTGTTCGCGGCCAAGGAGGTCAAGCTCGCTGGCGAGCTGGCCGCGCTGCGCGACGATCTCTTTGCGCACGTTCAAAAGCGCCGCAAGGTCGCCGGCGAGCGCGTCGGCCTGGCTGCGTATTTCCGGTAGAACCGCGCCAAGCGTGATCGCGCTACGGACCGCGCGCAATGCGTCTTCGGGGCTGACGATAAGGGCAGGCGGCGGCTGACGACCCATGCGTTGCAACGCGGCGATCACTTCAACGATCAGGGTCCGGCGCTGGTCGAGCGATTTTTGCAAGGCGCGTTCCTGCTCGTTGAGGGTGTCGAGCCGGGTTTGGGTCGCATTGATATTGGCCTCGACGTCGCGCACGCGCGCCGCCGTTTCGATCAGTTGCGCATTAAACTTGCGGCGGTCCTGGCCGAGCGCTTCAATTTCGCCGCGCAGCTTGGCTTGCGCGTCGGCAGAATCGCGCGCCCGCGCCAATGCCGTGTCCAATTCCTGATCGCGCTGTTTGAGCGCATCGGCTGGGTTCGCCGTCTGGTCGGCGGGTCGCGGGCCGGCCTGCGCCGCGGCGCCGGAATTGAGCGCCAATTGCGCCCCGATCGGCAGCGCAAATGCCAATACCGAACCGAGCACGAGGCGCGGATCGGTTCGGCTCGACCGTCGGAGAATCATCGGTTGCAAGGTAGAGGCGGCCTTCAGGAAGGCAAGTAGAAGGGAAAAAACGGGCTAAAGAATGATCCCGAAAAGCGGACGCCAGTTTTCGGAAAAGATCATGCTCAAACAACAAGCTAAAGCGAAATGGGCAAATCAGTCTAAAATCATCTCGCTTTAGGTTACGACCGGAATGCGACCGCAGCGGCACGCCGCCGTCACAATTCGCCCGCTGACGTTTGTTTATGGGGAGCCGCCGTTAACCCATTCAACCGCGATGGTAAGGGTGGCCGGCGAGAATGGTGCCGGCGCGATAGACTTGCTCGAGCAGCATGATGCGGACGAGCTGATGCGGCCAGGTTGCCGCGCCAAAGGCCAGGACGTGCCTGGCCCGTCCGCGCAGGCTTTGCGTAATGCCATCGGCCCCGCCGATCACGAAACATAGCGCGGCGCGGTTCTCCTCGCGGCATTTTTTCAGCAGCGCGGCCAGTCCCGGGCTGTCGATATTCTCGCCGCCCTGATCGAAAACAACGATCACGGCGCCATCGGGAAGAATGTTGGCGATTGCAATCGATTCTTCGGTGCGGCGCCGCTCCGGCTCGCGGGCCCGGCTCTCGCGGATTTCAATGACCTCGATCTGGCGCAACCCCAACGAGCGGCCGAGCGCTTCGGCGCGCTTGCGATAGGCGGCGGCGAGCTCCCGCTCGGCTCCCTGCTTCAGCCGGCCGACCGCGGCGACGATCACGCGCATGAGCGGACCCCTTGCCGTCCGTCATTGTCCCAAAATCACTTCGCTTTGGGCCATGATAGGCTGGATCAGGATCGCAGGTGAACCGCCGCTTTAGCTAATTGGCGGCGCCAGGGATTGGCTCAGTTTTTTTCCGTGGCGAAGAGCACAGCTCCCGGCCGAGCCGGAGCATCGATCGGAAATCCGGGCACGAGGAAGCTAGCTCGCGCGCCGCGCCGGCCTTCCGGCCATCCACATTTTTTCGAGATTGTAGAAATCTCGCACCTCCGGCCGAAAGACGTGGACGATTACGTCGCCGGCGTCGATCAGCACCCAATCACAATGCGGCATGCCTTCGACCTGGGCGCGAACGCCGACCTTGCGCAAATCTTCGACCACGCGGTCGGCGACCGATCCGACATGGCGATGCGATCGGCCGGAAGACACGACCATGTAGTCGCCGATCGAAGATTTGTCTTTGAGATTGATGGTGAGGGTGTCCTCGGCCTTCATGTCGTCGAGGCGGTGGAGGACCAATCGGAGGATCTCCTCGGCGTCAAGACGCATTCTGGAGACCGTTTCGGGCGCGCGACCCCGTGAGAGTTCGACTGGTGACAGGGTTGGTGATCCTTTCGCTCCGGGTTCCTTATCCAACTTTCCGTATCTTACGGCAGCTTATCGCATTCCTGTGACGCTAAATCGGCACCCGCGTTGCGCAATCGCGTCAGCCCCGCGAATCCCTTACTCAGCAAAGATAGTCATGCGGCCTTAACAGTTTCAACCCGCTTCCTTTAAACAACTGTCATTTATGGTGCTGCAGGGCGCGCGCCGCCCGCAATGCCGTCGACGACAGCGGCGACTTGAGCCCATGGAGATAGATCCAGGCCGGCGGGCGGCGCTGGGGCAGAGTTCTGGCCGCCGATTCGGGCAGCCGCGCCCAGGCCAGGGCTTGGCCGGCGGCGCCGGCCGTCGAGTAAAGGCTCGGCCCCAGGCGGTCAATCACCGCGATCGGCACCAAGCGGGCAATGTCGCGCCAACGCTGCCAGCGATGAAAGCTGCGGAGATTGTCGGCGCCCATGATCCAGACAAAGTGCACGCCGGGGCAGCGCCGGATCAAATAGCTGATGGTGGCGAACGTGTAGGTAATGCCGAGATCGGCTTCGAGATCGGTCACGTCGATGCGGGCGTGGCGGGCAAGCTCGCGCGCGGCGGCAAGCCGCTCGGCGAGCGGCGCCAGGCCGCTTGTGTCTTTGAGCGGATTGCCGGGGGTGACGAGCCACCAGACCCGATCAAGCCCGATCCGCCGCATCGCCAGCAGGCAAGCGGCGCGATGCGCGGCGTGCGGTGGATCGAAAGTGCCGCCAAACAATCCAATGCGCATGCCGCGGGCATGGGGAGGCAAAACCGGACGGCCGCGCCGGTCGAACCGGGTGGCGACCGGGCGCAAGGAGCGCGACTCACCACTCATGATTTTGGAACGAGGCCCCTCCCACCCGTCGCCGCCGGCCGTGCCGGCGATCAATTACGGCCGCGTCTGTCCGTTGCCGCGGATGCGATATTTGAAGCTGGTCAACTGTTCGACCCCGACCGGTCCACGGGCGTGGAGCCGTCCGGTGGCAATGCCGATCTCGGCGCCGAAGCCGAACTCACCGCCGTCGGCGAACTGCGTCGACGCATTGTGCAGCACGATGGCCGAGTCGACTTCGCGCAGGAATTTTTCCGCCGCCCTGCGGTCTTCGGTCACGATCGCGTCGGTATGATGCGAACCGTAGCGTTCGATATGCGCGATCGCGGCAGCGACGCCGTCGACGACGCCGGCGGTGAGAATGGCGTCCAGATATTCGGTGCTCCAGTCTTGCTCGGTCGCCGGCTTGACACGGCGGTCTACCGCCAACACCGCGGCGTCGCCGCGGATCTCGCAGCCGGCCTCGAGCAGCATCGTGATCAGCGGCTTGAGCAGCTTGTCGGCGCCGGCGCGGTCGACCAACAGCGTCTCGGCGGCACCGCAAACGCCGGTGCGGCGCATTTTGGCGTTGAGCACGATCGACTTGGCCATGGCAAGCTTGGCTTTGTCATCGACATAGACATGGCAAACGCCTTCGAGGTGGGCGAAGACCGGCACGCGCGCCTCGGTCTGCACGCGGCCGACCAGATTTTTTCCGCCGCGCGGAACGAGCACGTCAATGGCGCCGTCGAGCCCGGCGAGCATCATGCCCACGGCCTCGCGTTCGCGGGTCGGAACCAGCGCGATCGACGATGCGGGCAATCCGGCTTCGGTCAGGCCTTCGACCATGGCGGCATGAATGGCGCGGCAGGAGCGGAAGCTCTCGGAACCGCCGCGCAGGATCGCGGCATTTCCCGCTTTGAGGCATAGCGCGCCGGCATCGGCGGTGACATTCGGCCGGCTCTCATAGATGACGCCAACGACGCCGAGGGGAACCCGGACCCGCTCGATGCGCATACCGTTGGGGCGGCGCCACGACGCCATCGCCGCTCCGATCGGGTCTTTGAGCTTGCGGATTACGTCGATGCCGTCCGCCATGGCCGCGACCCGGCCGCGGTCGAGCGCCAAGCGGTCGAGAAATGCAGGCGTTGCGCCGGCGGCCTTGGCCGCATCCCGGTCCTCGGCATTGGCCGCCAAGATGGCGGGGGAGGCAGCACGGATGGCCTTGGCCATTGCGGCCAGCGCCCGGTTCTTTTGCGCCGCAGGCGCGAGCGCCAGCTCCCGGGCCGCGGTCCGGGCCTCACGGCCGACCTGCCGCATTGTCGCCGCCAGCGGGGTTTTGACCGGCGCATTCATGGCCTTGATCCGACTTGCATTCGCCGCGTTTGTAACATGTCCAGCCAAGCCGGGCGAGGCGGCCCGCCATTCGAGATACGCACAGCAATCCACAACATTCGTGAGCTCGTCACCGAATTTTCGGAACCTCCACGAAATAAGGGGAGTTGCAGCGTGGAGTACTCATTTGGAGAGGGGACCTATGCCTTTATCGCTACGTCACAAGCTTAGCCGTCTGCCGAAGCGTTTTCCGGTCGGAACCACCTTCGTGGTCGAAGGCCGGGCCATCGCGGGGGACGACAAAAATAATGAAGATTTGCGGGTATTTTCCCGATTTGTCGTGCTGCCAGGCGGCCGCCGCATCGACCTTGGCGGCGATGCCACGGCGTTGACGCGCAGCCGGCGGCCCCGCAGCCGGAACCGGCAAACCGCCGCGTCCAGGGCCTCCGGCGGGGCAAAAAAAATAGTTAGCGAGCGGGGAACAACCCTCCGGCAACATCGTTGATGGACAGACGCCGGGCGAAGCCCCCCAGCCCCTCACCCTCAATCACCCGGCGTCGAGCCCCGGCCGTATTTGCGGTCGGGGTTCATCTTTTGGGAAACAGCTACATGGCACCTGCGCGAGGTCCTTGACCGCGGGTGTCGGGTTACTCACCGCACCGGCGCGCTGCATTCATTCCCGGCCAACCACCAGATCGTCGCGATGGACCATCTCGGCCCGGCCGGAAAAGCCGAGGATCGCGTCGATTTCGCCGGACGATCGGCCGCGTATCTTCTGTGCGTCCTCGGCATCGTAGGCGCACAGCCCGCGCCCGATCTCGATCCCGTCCGGACCGCGGATGATCACGGCGTCGCCGCGGGCAAAGCCGCCTTCGATCCGCACCACTCCGACCGGCAGGAGACTGTTGCCGCGGCGGAGCGCCGCAACCGCGCCGGCATCGATGGTGAGCGTGCCCTTCGGCTCGAGCGAACCGGCGATCCACTTTTTGCGCGCCGTGACCGGATTGCCAGCGGTGAGAAACCAGGTGCAGCGCGCTCCGTCTTCGATCGCGCGCAGCGGATGATCGAGATGACCCGAGGCGATGACCATGTGGGTGCCTGCGGCGGTCGCGATCTTTCCCGCTTCGATTTTGGTTTGCATGCCGCCGCGCGATAATCCCGATCCCGCGGCGCCGGCCATGGCTTCGATCTCGGGCGTGATCCGTTCGACCCGCGGCACAAGCCGTGCCGTGGCGCCGGTCCCGGGCGGAGCATCGTAGAGTCCATCGACGTCGGAGAGCAGTACCAGAAGATCGGCGCTGACCATCGTGGCGACGCGCGCAGCAAGCCGATCATTGTCGCCGTAGCGGATTTCATTGGTCGCGACCGTATCGTTTTCGTTGATGACCGGGACCGCACGCCATTGCAGCAAGCGATCGATCGTCGAGCGGGCATTGAGATAGCGCCGCCGTTCCTCGGTGTCGCCGGGCGTCACCAGCACCTGGCCGGCAGTGATGCCGTGCCGTGACAGCGCCTCGGTCCAGGTCCGCGCCAGCGCGATCTGACCCACCGCCGCGGCGCCCTGGCTGTCCTCAAGCGCAAGCTCGCCTGCAGTGAGCTTGAGCACCGCCCGGCCGAGCGCGATGGCCCCGGACGACACCACCAGAATGTCGCGGTTGCCGGCGTGCAGCGCGGCGATGTCGGCGGCCAGCGACGCCAGCCATTTTTCGTTGAGCCGGCCGCCCTTGGCGTCGACCAGGAGCGACGAGCCGATCTTGACCACGATCCGGCGGAAATCGCCGAGCCGGGGCGTGTTGGTCGCGGATTTCTTCGCGGGCTTCATGGCCGGTTTTTACCGCATGCCCCGCAAAAGTGGATATGGATTTTCCGCCTTCGGCCAACGTAACCGCGCCATAGTGAATCCGAGACGCGATCATTTCGTCATTGCGAGGAGAAAAGCGACGAAGCAATCCATCCCGCCAACCTGGATTGCTTCGCGGAGCTTGTCATCGGGCCGGCCACTTCGGGCCGGCCCCGTTGGCTCGCAATGACGATCAGAACAAACGGCTACAGCTCGGCCTCGTGCTGCAGCAGCGCTTTGTTCTCCAGGCAATAATAGCCGGACAGGCGGCTGACCAGCTTGCGCCGCTTCCAGTCGTTGAGGATGCGGCTGACATTTTCGCGCGCAATGCCGGCCATGGCGGCAAGATCGCTCTGGCCGATCTTCTGACGGATGACGATGCGGCCGGCGCCGACATCCTGGCCGAAATCCTGCGCCAGTTCGAGCAGCGTGCAGGCTACGCGGCCGCGCAACGGCAAAAAGCTCCCGGCCGCTACCGTCGCGTCGGTTTCGCGCAACCGCGCCGCGATCAATGTCAGCAGCGACTTGTAGACTTCCGGATGTTTGTTGGCGAATTCCTCGAACGCGGCGCGGCTGAGAAAGCTCAACTGTGCCGCGCGCACCGCCACCACGGATGCCGAGCGCGGCAATCCGTCGATCAGCGACAGCTCGCCGACGATGGCCCCAGAACCGAGAAAGGCGAGGATGCGCTCGGTCCCGGCCCGCGACACCATCGTGACCTTGAGCAGTCCATCCTCGACACGATAGCAGCCGTCGCCAGCGTCGCCGGAGAGGAACAGGACCTCGTCGGCCTTAAGCCGGACCGGCGACGTGTTGCCAAACAGGCTGGCCGAGAGATGCTCGGGCAGTCCCGACAGCAGACTCGGATTGTTGCGAGGCAGAGCCATGGCGCGTCTCGCGGCTCATTTCTGGCCGGGATCCCATCCCATTCGCTAACGCAAAGCATGCGGCAGATTTACGGAAAGGAAAAGCCCGCCCGGACGGTTTGTCCGGAGCGGGCGAGGTTGAACCCGTGGCAGGGTTCTTGGGGTGTATGGGGGACGTGCATCACCCCTTGGACGTCAGGCGGGTCATTGGAGGTTTGGGGACGGGGGAGGCCCGCTGACATCGAACCGAATTGCGATGACCGTTTGGCGCCGTTGTTTGTTGCTGTCGAAAATCAATGTAGCGCGGCGCGCAAACCGCGAAGTGATCGAAGTCACAGAACGGCGCTTTTCAGTAATTAATTGATATATAAGGATTAATTACCCACAGCGCGGCTTTCGACCGGCGCAGCGCGCTCAGCGCCTGGCGCGCGGACTTCGACGCCGGCGCGGGCTTCGATCGGTTGCACGATCTGGGTGATGTCCTTGTCGGGACCGAGCTCGTCGCAGGTGAGTTTCAAAAGCGCGGCGACCGCTTCGATCACCTGGATCGGAATGCCGAGCGCCTTGGCCTCGGCAATAAAAAGGTTCACGTCCTTTAGCATCAGGCCCGCGGTGAAGCCCTGATTGAACGTGCGCGGCAAAACGACGTCGGGGAATTTCTGCTCGGTCGCGGTGCTGCGGCCCGAACTCGCATTGATCACGTCGAGCATGATGCGCGGATCGAGGCCGGCCTTCACGCCCATGACCATCGATTCCGAGGTTGCCGCCGTCGCCGCCGCGGACAGCACATTGTTGCAGAGCTTCATGGTCTGGCCGGCGCCCGGCCGCTCGCCGATGTAGAAGAATTTGCCGATCACCTTGAGCGCGGGCTCGACCGCCTCGACATCGGCGCGCGGACCAGACGCCATCACCGCGACCGTGCCTTTTTCGGCGCCGCGCACGCCGCCGGAAACCGGCGCATCGATCTGCACGATATTGCGGGCGGCAAGCGCCTTGAAGATGCGCTGCGCCATCACCGCGCCGGTGGTGGACAGGTCGACGAAGCGCTTCACGCGCTTGCCTTCGATCACGCCGTCAGGCCCGGTCGCGACCTTGAGAACGATGTCGGGCGTCGGCAGGCTCACCATCACCGTTTCGACCATGTCGGCGACTTCTTTCGGCGAGCGCGCCGCGACGGCGCCGCGCGCGGCGAGGTTGCCGATCGCTTCCTGGCGCGTGTCATAGACCACGACCTTATGCCCGGCCTCCACGAGCCGCCGCGCCATGTGGGCGCCCATATTGCCGAGACCGATAAAGCCGATGTCCATCACACATATCCTTCCCAATTTCGTCATCCACGTCTTGCGGTCGCAAGCGTAAAGACGCGGATGGCCAGGACAAGCCCGGCCATGACGTTCATTCAGCTTGCTCGCCCAACTTGCTCGCTCATGAACTCCGCACGCACTTTGTCGGTGTGCTCGCCAACCGCCGGCACCGCTCCGTAGCGGCGCTTGTCGGCGTCATGCCGCGGCGGCGCCGGATAGGACACTGGCCCGCTCGGCGTGCCGACGGTGATGCGGCGCAGATGCCGATGATGCGACAGGTCGGCGGGCGTGTTGACGCGGGCAAAGGCGATATCGGCGGCGGCCAGCTTTTGCTCCAGCTGCGCCGCATCGAACATGCCGAACGCCTTGGCGACCCGGCCGTCGGTTTGCGCGCGGCGTTTGACGCGCTCGACATTGGTGGCGAAGTCAGGATCAGCGGCGAGCGCGGCATCGCCGAGAACTTTTTCGGCGAGCACGCGCCATTCGCGATCGTTCTGGATCGAGATGAGAATGGCGACACCATCGCGGCTGCGAAACGCGCCATAGGGCGAGATCGACGTGTGCGCCAGGCCGATCCGGCGCGGCGGCGCTCCCGCTTCCTGTTGCAACAGCGGCACCGTCATCCAATCGGCCATCGCGTCGAACATCGAAATTGACAGCGCCGCGCCTTGCCCGCTGCGTTGGCGCGCGATCAGCGCTTCCAGGATCGCTTCATAGGCGTTCATGCCGGCGGCAATGTCGACGACCGACACGCCGACCCGCGACGGCTCGCTCGTGCCAGTGACCGAAGCGAGCCCGGATTCGGCCTGGATCAGCATGTCATAGGATTTGCGCATGGCCAGCGGGCCGGTTTCGCCGAAGCCGGAGATCGAGCAACAAATCAGCCGCGGATGTTGGCGCCGCAGGCGGGCGATTTCGAAACCGAGCTTTGCGATCGCGCCCGGCTTCAAATTCTGCACGAAAACGTCGGCGCGGGCGATCATCGCTGCAAGCAGCGCCTTGTCGCCGGGCTTGCCAAGATCGAGCGCGACCGATTCCTTGCCGCGGTTGAGCCAGACGAAATAGCTGCACTCGCCGTGCACGAGATCGTCGTAGCCGCGCGCGAAGTCGCCTTCCGGCCGTTCGATCTTGATCACCCGCGCGCCGGCATCGGCGAGACGGCAGGTGCACATCGGTGCCGCGACTGCTTGCTCGAGCGAAACGACAAGGAGGCCGGAGAGGGGGAGAGTCATTCACTATTCCTGCATTCCGTCACCCTGCGTCCACCTCAGGATGACGGGCAATCATCAATATGACCTTGGCAGGCCGAGCACATGCTCGGCGATATAAGACAGCACCAGATTGGTCGAGATCGGCGCCACCGTGTACAGCCTGGTTTCGCGGAATTTGCGCTCGATGTCGAACTCCTCGGCGAAGCCGAAGCCGCCGTGGGTCTGCACGCACATGTCGGCCGCGGCCCAGGACGCTTCGGCGGCGAGATGTTTCGCCATATTCGCTTCGGCGCCGCAGTCACGCCCGGCTTCGTAGAGCGCGGCCGCTTCGCGCACCATCAGCTCGGCGGCGCGCATGCCGATATAGGCGCGCGCGATCGGGAACTGAACGCCCTGGTTTTGTCCGATCGGCCGGCCGAACACGACGCGCTCGCCGGCATAAGCGGTCGCCTTGGCGATGAACCATTTGGCGTCGCCGATGCATTCGGCGGCGATCAGGATGCGCTCGGCATTCATGCCCGAAAGAATGTAACGAAAGCCTTCGCCTTCGCCGCCGATCACGGCCTCGGCCGGCACGCGCAGGTTTTCGAAAAAAACCTCCGTCGTGGCGTGATTCATCATGGTGCGGATCGGCCGGATCGTCAGGCCATGGCCTTTTGCTTTCCGCATGTCGACCAGAAACACCGTGAGCCCCGCGGTGCGCGATGCGTTTTGCTCGCGCGGGGCGGTACGGGCGAGCAGCAGCATCAGATCGGAGTGCTCGGCGCGCGAGGTCCAGATTTTCTGGCCGTTGACGATATAGGTGTCGCCGTCGCGCACCGCGGTGGTGCGCAGACTCAGCGTGTCGGTACCGGACGTCGGCTCGGTGACGCCGAACGCCTGCAGGCGCAATTCGCCGCGCGCGATCCCTGGCAGGTAGCGCTTTTTCTGTTCGATGCTGCCGTGGCGAAGGAGCGTGCCCATCGTGTACATCTGGGCGTGGCAGGCGGCGCCGTTGCAGCCGCAAGCCTGGATCTCTTCCATGATGGCGGCCGCCGCGGTCATCGTCAGCCCGCTGCCGCCGAATTCTTCGGGAATAAGCGCGGCGAGAAAACCGGCCTTGGTCAGCGCGGCGACGAATTCTTCCGGGTAGGCGCGCTCGCGATCGAGGCGCCGCCAATATTCGCCGGGGAAATCCGCGCACAAGGCCCGCACCGATTCACGGATCGGGGCAAGATCGTCGTGGGCGGCGTCTCTGATCGCGTTTGCCGTCATCGCACTCAACAATCACAACCTACCATTACGCGCGCAGCTCGGCGCGGCCGTTGTTGACCGCGATCACGTCGCGTTCGACGACGCGCGCGCGAAAGCTCACGATTTTATCATCGCGCCACATTTCGGTGCGCAGCGTCTCACCAGGAAACACCGGCGCCGAGAAGCGGCAGGCGAAGGCGACGAGCTTTCCCGGATCATAGCCGCAAAAGGTGCGCAGCACCGCATGGCCGGCGATGCCGAAATTGCCGAGGCCATGCATGATCGGCCGCGGATAGCCGGCCTGTTTCGCCACCGCCGGATCGGCGTGCAGCGGATTGAGGTCGCCGCTCAAGCGATAGATCAGCGCCGCTTCGGGGCGGGTGGCGAGATCGCAAACTGCATCCGGCGCGCGCGAAGGAATCGGATGCGGCTCGGACGCCTGGCGTGGCGGCCCGCCGAAGGCGCCGTCGCCGCGGCAGAAGGTGGTCTGAGTCAC